>Ga0105044_10000101_pt1 | contig 89952 bp, 71 predicted proteins | sample MAT01_FD_78092 | JGI IMG/M metagenome (GOLD analysis project Ga0105044, IMG submission 78092) | Freshwater microbial communities from Lake Fryxell liftoff mats and glacier meltwater in Antarctica - MAT-01 | ecosystem: Environmental > Aquatic > Freshwater > Ice > Liftoff microbial mat | place...
ATGGGGTCAAGCTGATGTTTTTATCTTATTAAATGCTTCCCAAATTACGATACCAACAGATACTGCAATATTTAACGAATGTTTGGTTCCAAATTGAGGAATTTCAACACACAAATCGCAATGCGCTAATGCTTCATCGCTCACACCCATAACTTCGTGTCCGAATACGAAAGCATACTTTTGATTTAGCTCCGGTTTAAATGCTTGCAATAGTATGCTTTTACTAGTTTGTTCAACTGCAACAATGGTATAATCCATTCCTTTTAATTTAAGCAAAGCATCAATTGTATTATCAAAATACTCCCAATAAATACTTTCTGTTGCCCCTAACGCTGTTTTTTCTATATCGCGGTGAGGCGGCTTCGCAGTTATGCCGCACAAACAAATGCCACGCAATAAAAATGCATCTGCTGTGCGAAACACAGAACCAATGTTGCTTAAACTGCGCACATTATCTAATACAATAACAAACGGCGTTTTATCCGCGTTTTTAAATTGCTCTACACTAATTCTTGATAGCGCTGCATTGGGTGTTTTTTGCATAATGATGCCAAATTATTTGATAAATCCGTAACGCTGAACTACGGAGAAATATTGCAATGTAATAGGTTGCAATTTTGAAAACGTTTCAACGGCCTTTTTTACGCCGGGCCACTTCGGGTCGTCATATTCATCGAAAATTACAATTGCGTTTTTTTGCAACTTTTCAAAAGTTGTTGCTAGCACGTGCAGCGCACCTTCATATAAATCGTTATCAATATGCAATAATGCTATTTTTTCAGGTAACAAGTTTGGCATAGTTTCGTGAAAAAAACCCTTGCAATAAATAATTGAATCTAGATTTATTTTTAAAATTGATTGGTTATTCAAATTTTGAATCGCATTAGTTAAAAGTTCAGGTGAATTATTTTCCCATCCCTCAACTTTCGTTAATGATTGAACACGCAAACCAATATCATTTGCATGAGGCGATGGAAATCCTTCAAATGAATCAAATGCATACAACTTTTTATTAGCGTTATAGTGTGTGTTAGCAATTGCTAAATTAATAAGTGAATTACCATAACCAACTCCTGCTTCAACAATTTCGCCATCTATGTTTTTAATTGTTTCAAACAGTGCAATCCAACCATAACACCTCAATCGCTCATCGATGGATACAACAGGGTAAGGTTTAAGCCGCTTTTGGTAAAACAATTGCCTTGCAAGTTGCTTTTGCGCCGCTGTTTCATTTGAAGTAGTAAATTCAAATGTACCTGCCACCAAAGCTTCCTTTTGAATGATGGAATAATTACGTGAAAAATAACCTGAAAGCCTAAACAAAAAACTATTGATCCATTTCATACTACATAATTAGTTACATCAATAAATTTCTATTTAGGTAAGAAATTTAATGCCTATTCATAACAGTTAATCGAACATGCCCATATCATAAAGTGCGATGGTTACCAATATGCATCCCAAAAGTATGAAACCGACAATCAATGCCGTTTCGCGAATCTTCATATTTCGCTGCCATTCAATGCCATTTAAATGTTCGATAATATGGTCAACAATCATTTGTGCACGCAAATAGGCACTTTCACCTTTAATAATGTAATCGTAGGCACCGTTATCGATAGTGGCAATAGCTACTTTTAAATCATCTTGCCCGCTCATCATTATTACATAGGAATTTGGATTTGAAATGCGAATTTTTTTCAAAATTTCTAATCCATTAGCCGCATCGGTTTTTATACCATCTAAATAATAATCCAAAATAACGATGTCCGGATTTTCATGCATCTTGTCCAAACAATTTTCACCGTTGGAAAAAATATTCACTTTAAGGTCGTAATCCGACTTTTTCTCAATATGATTTTTTAATAATATTAGATGCTTGGTATCATCGTCTACTAAAAATACTTTGTATTGCTTGCCTTTCATTTTGGTTGGATTTTTTCAAGTGCGGTTTGTAACTGAATCAATGCCGATTCACACGACAAAATTACTATATTAATCTTTTCCTGTATAGCTTTGAGGTCAGATTTTTCTTTGGCAGCTGCTTCTATACTTTTCACCATTTCGTAAGTTTCGTCTAACCCCAAATACTGTAAACTGGATTTCATTTTATGCGCTGTTGAGCGAATGCCAACATAATTTTTACTTGATGCGTATTCCTTCAACATTGCTAGCTCCAAGGGTGTTTCATCAAGCATAATACTCATTAATCTAACCTTTAGGCCAACATCGCCAATAGTGAGCGTATCAAAATAATCTAAGTTTATTGCATCTGCATGGGCTATCGTCAAATTTGTTGCAGGATCGGAAGAAAATTGATACCCTGATTTTTCAAGTAGGTCTGCAATCTTTTTTGCCAAAACCTCTGGTGAAACAGGTTTAGATACATAGTCGTCCATGCCAGCATCCAAGCATTTTTCGGCCTCACCAGTTGTAGCATAGGCTGTAAAAGCAAGGATCGGAATATTGGCAACCTTACCACTAAGTTTTCTAATGTTTCCTGTTGCATCAAGTCCATTCATCTCTGGCATTTGCACATCCATCAAAACAATATCATAATTACCTTTTTTTACCATATCGAAAGCTTCGCGTCCATTATTTGCAATATCAATTTGCATTTTAGGCCAAGTGAGCTTTAATAACTCGGATGTTACCAATTGATTGATAGGATGATCATCTGCCAATAATAATTTGCAAGTGCCTATATCTGGTAAAACCTTTGATAGGCTTGTTTGAATTACTTCCGCTGCATTTAATTCAGAAATCACCTTAAAATCTATCTCAAAAATAAACTCACTTCCCTCTCCTAACCTGCTTTTCACCATAATGGCACCTTGCAGCATATCAACCAACCTTTTCACAATAGCGAGCCCTAAACCGGTTCCTCCATAAATTCTAGTGGTATCTGCGTTAGCTTGGGTAAAACTTTCGAAAATTGTGCTTAAATTTTCATGGCTAATGCCAATTCCCGTGTCCTTAACACTAAAGTAAATGCGCGCTCTGCTGTCTAAAACATCTATTAATTTAACCGTAACTGTAATCTCTCCCTGTTGAGTAAATTTTATGGCGTTGCTGATAAGATTTAACAATATCTGGTTCAAACGCAATTGGTCACCAGTAACTGCTTCAGGAATTGAGTCGTCGAGATTTAAAATCAGTCCAATGTTTTTTTCAATTGCTTTAAATTGAATGGTACTCACCAGGTCTTTAATAGCTTGTTTAATTGAAAAAAACTTTTCTTCCAATTTTAACTTTCCGGCTTCAATTTTAGAGAAATCTAATATATCGTTAATTAATTCTAGCAAGGTTATCGCAGATGTATCAATAGCATGCAAATACTCTATTTGCTTGTCACTTAAAGGGGTTTGATGCAATAAATGCACCATGCCAACTATTGCATTAATTGGTGTTCTAATTTCATGGCTCATGTTGGCCAAAAATTCTGCTTTAAATTTATTGGCTTGTTCAGCAAGGTCCTTCGCTCGTTGCAATGCCTCTGCACGTTTGCGAAAAGTGATATCACGAATAATACCCTGATATCCAACAGCAGTGCCTGATGCATCGTATCTAATGGTTGATGTTATTAAACAATCAATTAATTCGCCATCTTTTTTCTTAAGCTTTAATTCGTAATCAATTACTTCAGCATTTTCAGCAATAATATGTTTGAAATTTTCCCTGTCTTCCGGATTTGCATACGCTTCTTCAACACTTAATTTTTTCAACTCATCATAGCTATATCCCAATAATTGAACAGTGGCTTTATTAAATTCAAGAAACTTTCCTTCTGTACTTGTAAAATAAATGGCATCAGTTAATTGCTCAATTAAGGAACGATATTTCAACTCACTTTTAAATAGTTCGCGCTCTATGCTCTTATTGTGCATATAATACTTGGAAAGTAATTCGCGTAATTGTTCCGTAAATTCAAACTCCGACATCGTTTACAAATAAACGCATTTTAAATCATATTTAACCCAAATTAATCAATAGACAGTAGCAAATAAACCAAACTATCGATTTAGTTGGGTTTAACCTAATTTGCAAACAATTGGAAAAGAGCATGTAAATGACAGGAAGCACTTGATTTTATCGCAAAATGCAAGGTGTAAACACTTCCATTGCTTAATCTGGGTTAAACCTGATGAGCAAAAATTTTGAAAAGAGCATTTTAATGGCTTGAAATATATGAGTTTACTATAAAATCTAAGTTGCTATGGCTTCCATTGTTTAATCTGGATTTTTGACAAATCAATATAAGAAAAGATGTAAGTCATTTGAAATATAGGGTACTATTGCGTATTTGTCCAATTTTTATAATCGATTGCCACCAAGATTATTTGTTATTGATTTATAACACTTTAAAACACTACCCAATAATCGTCCTATATTTGCAACCATGTTGGAGGTGAAACAAGTTGCATCACTTATTGAGCAACACATACTAGATGCAGGATTTCCTATAGAACCCACAGGATTATACGGCCCTGCGCGATACATTTTAAACGCTGGCGGAAAACGCATTCGCCCTTGCTTGGCATTAATGTGTGCTAATCTTTTTACCGATAATCCAACACCTCAAATTCCTGTTGCCCTAGCAATGGAAGTATTTCACAATTTCACTTTAGTGCACGACGATATCATGGACAAAGCACCTGTGCGCAGAGGATTACAAACAGTTCATGAAAAATGGAATATTCACACTGGTATTCTTTCTGGAGATGTGATGATGATACAGTCCTATAAATTGCTATGCCAAGCCGATGCAGCATACCTTGTTCAATTGCTTAATATGTTTAATACCACTGCAATGCAAGTATGCGAAGGGCAACAATTGGATATGGATTTCGAGACCCGAGTTGATGTTAATTTACAGGAATACATTAATATGATTACCAATAAAACTTCGGTATTACTTGGTGCAAGCATGTATTGTGGCGCTATTGCTGCAGGCGCAGGTGAAATTGACGCAAATTTACTTTACAAAGCAGGATTAGAATTGGGTGTTAGTTTTCAAATTCAGGACGATGTTTTAGATGCTTATGGCGACGAGATAAAATTCGGGAAAAAACCCGGTGGTGATATCGTTCAACAAAAAAAGACATTTCTAATACTTAAGGCTTTAGAAAAAGCTAGTCCTCCAGATAAGCAAACACTCATAGATGTCTATCATTCGAAGTCCACCAATGAAGCCGAAAAAATAACCAAAATGTTGCAGCTTTTTGACAAATACCAAATTAAAGCCGAAGCAGAATTGTTGATGCAAACCTATTATGATTCGGCAATTGTAGCACTACAAAAAGTAAGTGTACCTGAAGCTAATAAAAGACCATTGTACGAGCTAGTTACGTCATTATTCGGTCGGTCACATTAATTATTCGCATGCAACTTTCTTAACAACCATTCCAATTCGCTTAAGATGATTGCCGTTGCGCCCCAAATGGCATGCCCTTCAAAAATATAACATGGTGCTTCAAATGTAATTTCCTTCCTGTTAATTGAAATCGTTGATTTATGCTCCTCCTGAAGCAATATACTAATTGGCATTTCAATAATTGATGTTACTTCAACATCATCTGGAACAAATTCCGGCTGATGTTCGGTATAGCCAATAAATGGGAAAACGAAAAAATTACTCGGCGGAATATAAACATTACTCAATTGCCCAAGAACTTTGATAAGATTGGCCTTAACACCAATTTCTTCTTGAGTTTCCCGCAATGCGGTAAATACTTCATCTTCATCACCCTGCTCAATTCCCCCCCCTGGAAAACTAATCTGTCCGCCGTGCACGCCATCATAATCGGGACGTTTTATTAATGCTAAATAAATATGCGCTCCTTTTGGGTAAAACAACAACATTACACAACCAATTCTAGCATCAGGATAATCAGTAATATCAAACGCCTTAACCTGACGCGCAACAGGAGCCATAATTTGATGTGCAGCAGCTCCAGGAAGCGGTTCATTTAATAATTGTGTTATACTTTGAACAAAGGCTTTTATCATAATGTTGTAATAATTAGATTTGATGCGCCAAAATATTCTAATTTTACTTAAATTAGTGTCAAATATATCAGACGCATGAAAAAAATAGCTTTACTCCTCTGTTTTACTGTTTCTATTTCCATGCTGCAAGCCGCTCAACATGCCAAAACAGGCGATTTACAATTTATCCAAAATAATGGTCAGTGGGCATCAAATATCCTTTTTTCAACACCAGTTGGCGGAGGAACACTATTTCTTGAAAACAATTGTTTCACCTATTCGTTCTCAAACGGATCTGCATTAACAGAGTTTAAACATGGCGGAAACCCTGCCGACATTGCCAATTTCATCTTTAAAAAACATGCTTATCGCGCTTCTTTTATAAATGCTAACCAAAAAGTTATTCCAATTGGCGAAAATAAATTTGCCAATCATTACAATTACTTTTTGGGAGATAATCAAGTTACATGGGAAGGCAAAGTTCCGGCATTCGGCGCTGTTCGGTATCCCGAATTATACCCTGGAACCGACCTATTAGTATACAGCCAAAGCAATTCGGTAAAATATGATTTTATTATAGCTCCTGGTTCAATTGCTGATAATATTAAAATTAAATACGAAGGTCTCGATAAGATGGAAATTGTTGCAGGCAACCTAGAACTAACAACTAGCCTGAATAAAGTAATGGAATTACATCCAATCGCATACCAAATTATTAATGGGATAAAAACAACTATTTTATGTGAATACATACTTGAGGAAAACACTATATCTTTCTCATTTCCAAATGGTTATGATAAAAATTATGAATTAACTATTGATCCAGCTACTTTAATATTTGCAAGCTATTCAGGTTCAAGTACTGACAATTGGGGTTATTCTGCAACCTTCGACGCAGATGGTAATTTGTATGGTGCTGGTATTGCTTTTAATGATGGCTATCCAGTAACGCTTGGGGCATTTCAAACAGATTGGGCAACATCGCCTGGCGTATATGTGGCTGATATAACCATCTCTAAGTTTACACCTGATGGAACCAGCCTTATCTATTCAACTTACTTAGGCGGAACTAATCAGGATTTGCCTTATAGTATAATTGTAAATAGCGACAACGAGCTAATTGTTTATGGCGCAACAGGTTCGTCCAATTTTCCTACAACACCTGGTGCTTATGACCAAACTTTTAATGGAGGCACCAGCGAATTAGTAGATTACGTGCTCAATTTTACCGCTGGAAGTGATGCCTATGTTGCAAAATTTAATGTGGATGGTAGTGATTTATTAGGTGCTACTTTTTTTGGGGGGTCTCAAAATGAAGCGTTAAATACTGGAGTTACCAGCTATAATTATGGTGACCATGCGCGCGGCGAGGTAAACGTGAATGCAAGTGAAAACATTATAATAGCATCATGCACCAGATCATCCAACTTGCCAACCAGTGCAGTTGCTTTTCAACCTGATTTTGGTGGCCTGCAAGATGGCTTTATTGCTCAATTTAATACCAACCTTACCAATTTAATATGGAGCAGCTACATTGGGGGAACTGCCGACGATGGGGCTTATAGCATTAAACCGTTAACAGGTGGTAATTACCTCATTTGTGGCGGCACAGCTAGTGTTGATTTCCCGACAACAGCAGGTGTTGTTTTTCCTGCTTATGGCGGTGGTACTGCCGACGGGTTTGTAAGCATTGTTAGCAGCGATGCTTCTACCATTATAGCAAGTACTTATATCGGTACTACTGATTACGACCAAAGCTATTTAGCAGATGCTGATGCTTCGAATGGCGTTTACATCATGGGGCAAACACTGGGTGATTTTCCAGTTGTTGGAGATGTTTATGAAAACCCTGGAACCACACAATTCGTTAGTAAATTAACACCCGACCTAACCGAATTTGAATTTTCTACTGTATTTGGGAGTGGTAGCTCACAAGTTAATATTTCGCCGACAGCCTTTTTAGTAGATAATTGCGGAAATATTTTTGTCTGCGGCTGGGGTGGTAACGTAAACCAAAGCTTTAACCCTAGCACTGGTTCCGTTGACGGAATGGAAACAACTCCCGATGCTTTTCAAAGCACAACCGATGGCGATGATTTTTATTTAGGCATTTTTGATGACAACATGAGCTCTTTGTTTTATGCAACCTTTTTTGGTGGCCCAAACAGCGATGAACATGTTGATGGTGGAACGAGTCGCTTCGATAAACAAGGTGTAGTTTACCATGCAGTTTGTGCAGGTTGTGGCAGTTTCGACGATTTTCCGACCACCGATGGTGTAGTAAGTAATACCAATAATAGCCCAAATTGCAACTTGGGTGTGTTTAAGTTTTCGCTTGCTCCTCCCCCAACAAGCGCGGCCTTTGATGTTGACCCGGCTGAAGGTTGCTATCCTTTAGATGTTACCGTAAATAATGGCAGTGTGAATGCTGATTATTATGATTGGGATTTTGGTGATGGCGAAACTTCCACTATAGAAAATCCAACTTACACCTACGAAACACCAGGAACCTATACACTAACATTAATTGCAAGCGTGGACGATGGTTGTGGCATTAGTGATACTGTTTATGCGACAGTGCAAGTTTTCGACTATCCTGAAGCAGGTTTTGAAAGTACGCCCGAAAATGCATCAGTTTTTGCGCCAGTAAATTTTAGCGAAACAAGCTCAGGCGAATCTACTTATTTGTGGGAATTTGGCGATGGAACCGTTTCTGAAGAGCAAAATCCTGTCCACTTTTTTCCGGCTGCAGGTATTTACGAGGTTTGCTTAACTGTAACTAATAATGATGGTTGCGCAGATAAAGTTTGTGATACTGTAATTATTGAAGAAATATCAATTTTAGAAGTGCCAAACGCATTTTCACCGAATAGCGATGATAGTAACGACGAGTTTATTCCACTAAATTACGGCCTTACTAATTATGAATTTACCGTTTATAACCGGTGGGGTGAAATTGTTTTTCAAACTAATTCTACAACCGAGGGTTGGGATGGATATTTTGAAGGCGAATTACAGGAAATCGGCACTTACGTTTATGTTGTAAGTGGAAACGGTATAGATAATGTCACCTATTTTAAACAAGGAAATTTTACGTTGGTATTGTAATTATTTGAAATGCACATTCACTTATTCTTCACCTAATTTCCGACCAATCATTTTGTTAAATCCAACGCAAAAATGATAAACAAATGTGGCATCTTCAGCTTGAATCACAGGGGTTGGAAAGTGGAATCCTTTTTTATCTCTTGTTTGATAAAAACTATTTACAAAATCTAACATATTATTTTTTGTCTGCAATAAATTAATTACAGCTTCATAATTGTGATTATTCTTTAACATGGTTGAAGCAACACGTATGTAATTTTGATAAGCAGCTGCATCTTTATCAACGCCAGTTTTTACCAAAGGATAATGTGCTAGAAACTGCCTACACATTTCCATCGCATGATTAATGTCGCCTGAGTTAAGTGATTTTTTACAATCTTCCAATATTTGGTCTGTAGATAAATTCACGATTGGAGCAATTGAATTGGACGTTATCATATTGTGATTTATTAGCAATGTAAAGTAACTGCTAATTAATCCCAACATTTACTAAATCAAATTAAATAATTGTTACCTCAGTGTAAACTCAGGCGTGATAAGAAACATATTCATTCTTGAAACTTCCGTCTGCAAATAAGTCTACTAATCCAAACCCTGCCCGTGTTTCATGGTAATATTCATTATCCCACCAATCGCCGGCAACCGCTCCATTACAGCAATAAGTAACCCCATTGTATTCTACCCTGTCTTGCAGATGAATATGCCCACTCAAGCATAATTTTACATTTTCATACTTGTTAAAAATACTAACAATATTTTTAACATCTGTATGCATCCATGAACCAGGAATGTGAAACTTGCCAAATCGTTGCTTCACATCGTCTAAAAAAATATTTGCAGCTAATATCGGAATATGCGACACAACCATTATTGGTGTTTGGGGCGCTACAATTTTTAAATCACGCTCAAGCCAATCGGTTTGCTCCTCTCCCAGTTTTGCAGTATACCACAAGCCATTACTCTTTTTTTGTGTACTGTCCAGAAATACAATATGCCATCCATTAATATCAATACTGCTAAATGTATTATCCAACTGCATCATTTCCTGAGCAAACTTTTTACCATACAAAAAATCTTTCTTCTCTGTATATAATCCCCAAATATCATGGTTGCCAAGCGTATTGTGAACTTTTAATGAACTTTCGTTTTTAAGAATCGAATGCCATAATCCCCATTGTTTTTTCACATCGGGTTTGGTTTTGTAAAGAGCATCTTCAATTGCATCACCTCCATTTATGATTATATCAGGTTTATCTTTCATATTTTGGATATGATGCAGACATTTAACGAATCCCTTTTTTGCATTTTCATTATTTGAAATATGCGTGTCGGTTAAATGTGCAATGCGCAAAACGCGATGTGCCGGAATTTGAATTATTGGAGCAGTTACTTCGGCTTTCGTGCTATTAGGTAAAAAATTACCCGCTGCAACTAATCCTAATGCTTTTAAAAAACTTTTCCTTTCCATAGTGATTGATTGACCATGCAAAGGTGGTATCCTTGTATTACCACATCGTTACCACAACACTATTTTAACCTTAGTATTACCTTGATTTAAACTAAACCATAAAGGCTGAATATTAAGCAGATATGGTAAAAAGATTATCTAATAATCAACAAAAACTGACTATACCAGCGTACAGTATTTTCTACATAATGTTTAAAATCGTAACATCCTATATTGCTGTAGCAAAATGTGTCTGCAGAAAATGTGTATTACGCGAAGGCATGTTAATTCTAGGTTAACGATTGTCCCTTTTTATGCTAAAGCAAAATAGGTGTCGATTATCAAAAATCCATCAGCAAATTTGGCTCAGCATGAAATCGAACATTAAAATGTAACGTCGCTATCTTAAAAATAACTAATTTTCCCAAAAATTAACATAAAGCATGAATAACCGCCACACATCGCTTATCGCCATCCTCACACTTTTCGCAAAAATTGGGTTTTCACAAGCTTGCAGCACTTGCAGTATTGACTATGCTTGGATTACACCTGGGGTTTATCCCGATACCCTTCCACCCGCCATTGCAGGTGAATTTTACGAGAGCGATATCACTTTTGTGATGCAGGCTGACACCAATATAGATGTTGTTGGAACCTTGGATTTCTTAAATTATCATATTCTTGAACCTGTCGGAATGCCTTATGGCATGAATGTTTCAACCAATTTGGGTGATTTACCAGTTGATTACGACCCTGATGTTAGCTTATATGGTTGTGCACGCGTATGCGGAACTCCATTAGTACCAGGTTGGTACGAAGTAACTGTCCCGCTCATAGCAACACTTGAATATCCAGGAGGCGATCAAGCCGCAGAATACAGCATATTTTTGGAAGTGTTGCCTGCACCAGTTGTGGGCGGCGGATTTATTCCAACCATAACTTATGGATGCGACCCCATAAATGTCGATTTTGAAACTAGCATACACAGTGCAGGTGTTGATGGGTTCACCTATAGTTGGGATTTTGGGAATGGCGCAACAAGTAGTTCAGAGTTTCCACCTACTCAAACCTATACAGCAATTGGTGGCGTTACAACCGAATACATTGTTACGCATACTGTTAATATTGATACATTTGGTTATGAATTAGCTTATGCCACTATTATTGAAAGTGGTTGCGATGATTGCACCTTTTTTGGCTGTACTGGATTAATTGAAGCTGAAAAGCCAGATTTATATTTAATAATTACTGACCTAGGCATTAACACTGAAGCTGATGCATTTGGTGATACCTATCCTCCCGTAACATTTAGTTTAGGTGCTGCGTTAGACCCTGCAGCTACTTATGCTATGCAGATGAAAGATGACGATGGTGGACTGGCCGGTGGCGATGACAATTGCGGTTCGTTTACATTTGGAGGCGATGATGTGGGCATTTCTACTTTAACTTCTGGTAGTCATTCAGTTGAAATTAGTATCACACACCCTGTAATTACTTATACATTTTATGATACTATTACCATTTATCCAGCAGTAACGGAACCATTAATTTTAATTGTAGGCGAAACAATATTTTGCTCAGGCGATTCAGCTATATTAAATGCAACTGTAATTCCTGGTGTAGATTATCAATGGGCTAAAGATGGCGACCCAATTCCAGGTGCAGATTCAACAAGCTTAATTGTTTTGGAAACTGGTGTTTATGATTTAATGGTAACAGGCGTTGGTGGATGTTTTGCAATGAGCGATACAATTCCTGTAATAGTATATGAACAACCAACAGCACCAAATATTATTGTTATTCTTGGCGAATTAACAACTTCCACCGTTTGGGATGTGCAATGGTATTACGCTGGCAGTCCAATACCTGGAGCTACAGAAAACACATACACACCTGCAATTGAAGGCACCTATCAAGTTGCGGCAATTAACGGCCCATGCGTTGCTTTTTCTGTAGAAATTGATTTCGTATTTCAGTCAATCGAGGATATTAATATTTCAGATATCATAATTAGTCCCAATCCGAACAATGGAACTTTTAATGCGACTTTTTCAGTAGCAACACGTCAAAATGTTGTTGTAACAATTCAGAATATTTTGGGCGAAATAATTTATAGTGCATCTAAAGAAAATGTTTTCGGAACCATCATCCAACCAATCAATTTAAATAAAGTGGAAAGTGGCATTTATTTTTTAAACATAAAAGGCGACCGCGGCAGTGCGACAGTAAAACTGCTTATTAATTAAAAAAAATATGAATTACGCTGAACTTGTGGCTGAGCAACGGCAATATTTTGCAACGAAATCAACTTTGTCGTACAACTTCCGAATTGAACAACTTAAGCATTTACTTTTTTTAATTAACAAACATGAAGCAGCTATTTTAGCAGCCTTAAATCAAGACTTACGTAAATCTGATTTAGAAGCATGGGGAACTGAATTTGGTGTAGTAATTACAGAATTAAAATATTATATCAGCAAATTAAAAAAATGGATGCAACCCCAGTCGTTGCGCACACCAATATTTCATTTTCGCGCTAACAGTTACGTCAAAAAAATACCTCATGGTAATACGTTAATAATTGCCCCATGGAATTATCCTTTTTTGCTATCTATTCGTCCGCTTATTGGCGCTATTGCTGCAGGCAACACAACAATAGTTAAACCTTCTGAAAACGCCCCTGCAACTGCATCGGTGTTGGAATCAATTATAAATACAAATTTCAATAAAGCATATCTGCATGTTGTAAATACTAATGCCGAAGGTGCTAAAAATTTGATTCAACAACAATTCGATTATATCTTTTATACTGGTGGCGGAATTGTTGGTAAATTAATTTATCAAGCCGCCGCTAAAAATTTAACCCCAGTTACTTTAGAACTTGGTGGAAAAAATCCTTGTGTAATCGATGCCACGGCAAATTTAGATATAACAGCATCACGTGTTGTTTGGGGGAAATTTAATAATAGCGGACAAACTTGTGTTGCAGCAGATTATATATTAGTACATGAAAGTGTAAAAAAAGAATTAATTACAAAACTAGCTACACGCATAATAACTTTTTTCGGAAAGGATGCTCAGCAAAGTGCCGATTATGGACGTATTCTAAATGATTTTCATTTTGAAAGGATATGTAAATTAATGGCAAACGAAGAAATAATTTATGGAGGTAAAACCGATAAATCAGATAAATATATTGAACCTACCATTATTGAATTAAACAATCTTGAAAGCCCTATTATGCAAGAGGAAATATTTGGACCTTTACTGCCAATAATTAGTTATAGTGATATTAATGATGCGCTTAAAGTAATAAATCAACATCCTACCCCATTAGTAATTTACTTGTTTGCAAATAATAAAAATCTTGTGAATAAATTTGTTGACGAAACTAGCAGCGGCGATTTGGTAATAAATGAGACCGTTTTACATTTTGGCAATTTATTAATGCCAATTGGCGGAAAAGGAAGCAGTGGTTTTGGTAAAATGCAGGGTAAATATACTTATGACGCTTTTTCTCATAACAAAAGTGTTTTGCATAAACGATTCTTTCCTGATTTACCCATTCGATATCCGCCCTACACTGCAAGCCAACTCAATAAACTTAAAATGCTGTTTAAGTACTTTTTTCAACGATAATAATAAATGCGGCTTTTTGTGGGCAGTTGAATCGCAACTTGTATAAACTAGCTTACTTGCCACATTTTCTTTTCATAACTTCGCAACTTAAACCGAATGCATGCAGCAACTAGCTAAACGTATTGCCAATCTAAATGAATCTGCCACCATCAAAATGGCACAGTTGACGCGTGAGCTGAAGAGCCAGGGACGTGATATTATTGATTTAAGTTTAGGAGAACCAGATTTTGAAACACCCGAGCCTATAAGAGAAGCAGCTAAAAAGGCCATAGATGATGGATTTACACATTATACGCCTGTTGCAGGTTATTTGGATGTGCGCCAAGCCATTGCAGCAAAATTCCTCAGAGAAAATGGACTGAATTACTCCGCAGACCAAATTGTTGTTTCTACAGGTGCAAAACAAAGTATCATCAATGCCGTTTTATGTTTAGTAAACCCTGGCGATGAAGTTATTTTGCCAGCTCCTTTTTGGGTAAGCTATTCTGCAATGGTTAAATTAGCTGAAGGAAATATTGTTGAAATACCAACAACAGTAGAGTCTGACTTTAAAATTTCGCCAGCCCAACTCGAAGCGGCTATAACGCCTAAAACAAAGCTAATAATGTTCTCATCACCTTGTAATCCAACCGGAACTGTTTATACACGTGATGAGCTAAAAGCTTTAGCCGAAGTAGTTGCACGCCACGAAAACCTCTATATCATCAGCGATGAAATATATGAGCATATTAATTTTACTGGACACCACGCGAGTATGGCACAATTTGATTTCATTTACGACCGTGTGATAACCGTTAACGGCTTGTCGAAAGCATTTGCCATGACTGGCTGGCGTTTAGGATTTATTGGTGCGCCAACATGGATAGCAAAAGCATGTGATAAAATTCAAGGTCAATATACTTCTGCCACTAATTCTATAACACAACGCGCAACTATTGCCGCATTAAACTGTGATGCAAGCACTACCGATGTTATGAAAGAAGCATTTTTGCGCAGACGGAATTTAGTGTATGGCTTATTACAAGAAATAAAAGGACTCAAATTTAATAATCCCCAAGGCGCATTTTATTTCTTTCCAGATGTAAGTAATTATTTTGGCATGTCATACAACGGGCAGGTAATTCACAATGCCGATGATATGGCAACGTATCTTTTAAATGAAGGCAATTTATCGGTTGTAACAGGAAGTGCCTTTGGCGATAGCAATTGCATTCGATTAAGTTATGCCACAAGCGATGATAAATTAATTGAAGCAATGAAAAGGATGAAAATTGGTTTGGAAAAACTTGTTAAAAATGCTGTGCCGACCTTTTAATTTACTAGTATGTCAGAAAGCATCAATCTAAAAAAAATATTTTCCGGATTTAAGCAGCTGCAAATTGTTGTTGTTGGTGATTTAATGTTAGATAAATATGTGTATGGCAATGTAGATCGCATTTCGCCTGAGGCACCAGTTCCGGTTTTAGACGTTAAGCGCAAAGATGCAAGACCAGGCGGAGCCGCAAATGTGGCTGTAAACATTAGTGCACTTGAAGCAAAGCCAATTGTATTTTCTTTGATTGGTGACGACAGCGATGGTGGTGAATTAATCCGTCTTTTAAAAGCAAAAGGCATTAATACCAAACATATTATACGCTCAGGTTCACGCATTACTTCATCAAAAACCCGCATTACCTCTAAAAATCATCAAATGATGCGTATTGATGAAGAAGTAACCGACAGTTTGGATGTAGGTGAAGGAAAAAAATTAAAAAATAATATCATTCGCTACCTGAAATCTGAAAAACCTGATGCATTAATTTTTGAAGATTACGACAAGGGTGTTTTAGACAAAATGCTAATTAATGATGTGATTTCAATATGCAATCAATTGCAAATTCCCATAATTGTTGATCCCAAAAAACGCAACTTTTTTGCATACCAAAATTGCACCTTATTTAAACCTAATATTCGTGAAATAAACGAGAGTTTACATTGTAATATCCAATCTCCAGATATTCAATCATTAAATTCAGCCGCTGAGGCATTGCAGCAGCAATTACCACATCAAATTACAATGATTACGTTAGGCGATAAAGGAATTTATTTACGTGAAGGTAAAAAATCTGCTATTCAAAAAGCACATATTCGCAATGTTGCAGATGTAAGCGGAGCGGGCGATACAGTGGTGAGCGTAGCAGCATGTTGCTTGGCATCGGGTGTTAAACCAGCGCATATGGCAGCAATCGCCAACATTGCCGGAGGCTTAGTATGTGAAGCGCCAGGCGTTGTTCCTATCGATAAAAATCAATTACTAAAAGAGAGCATTTTACTGCTCGGCTAAGTTATACTTACTTACTTCTTATTGCTTCAACAGGGTCCATTCTAGAGGCTGTTATGGCAGGTACAATTCCTGCAATAACACCGAGCGCTACTGCTATAGATGTGCCAATTAACACGTTGCTCCACGATAAAATAAATCCAAATCCTGTTGCTTGATCTACAGCTAACATCAACGCCCAAACTAACGCTAAGCCAATTAGGCATCCAATTAATGCGAGAATAATTGCTTCGATTAAAAATTCGGTAAGTATCAAATAATTTTTTGCGCCCAACGATTTTTTTATACCAATTACATTCGTTCGTTCTTTTACACTCACGAACATAATATTTGCAATGCCAAATCCACCAACTAAAATACTGAAACCCCCAATAATAAATCCAACTATATTTAACATCCCAAATAAACTGTCTAGCGCATCTGCTGCAAGTGTAACTTCGTTAACAGCAAAGTCATTTTCTTCTGTTGGACGCAGGTTGCGAGCATTCCGCATGATTGGATAAATCTCGTCTTTTATTTCATTTGCACTAACACCATCTTTAGGTCGCACTTCAATAACAGGATCTATCATGCCGCTTTTGGTATCTACTACCCTGCGCACATAATTAAATGGAATTATTATCGTGTTATCATTAGAAATATCAATTATGCTCTCTCCTTCCTTCTCCAATACACCGATTACACGCATTTTATATTGCCTACCCGATTCGGCAAACCACAAATATTTACCAACTGGGTCAATATTGGGAAAAAGCTTTTCAGCAACTTCATAACCAATAATCGCAACTTCCGAACCTCCTACAGATTCATTAGGTGCAAAATATCTTCCACTTTTAAAGTTTAGCGTATAAATTTCATCATAATCTTCCGTAACGCCGCTCATTTGCACATTTTGCAAATTATTACTTTGATATTTTACATCATCGGCATTAAGCCAAACTTCAATACAAACTGCTTTTGCTTTGGTGAGCTTTTCGTTGAGCAACTTATATTCATCATAACTCATGGTAGGCCGTTTAATATAATCCCACCAAGCATACTCATCATTGCCAAATTCCCATGGCCAACGCTGAATGTATATCATGTTGGTTCCTAGCTTATCCAAACCACTTTCCATATTGCGCTTAAGTGAATCAACTGCGCTTAACACGGCAATAATGCAAAAGATACCAATAGATACACCGAACAGCGACAAAAATGTCCTAAGCTTGTTATTACGCAATTCCTGCATTACTTGGGGAAAAGTTTCAGACAGGGTTCTAAAAAAAACATTCATTATGCCTCAAAGATATTTTATAGTTTCCATCTAAATCGTTATAAATGGTTAATATTAAAAATAATGCAGAAAATACCATTAAACCCGGAATAAGTAATAGCAATCGTAAGCGCTTATAATATGCAATAAAATCAGATGTTTCCTTCCAATAATATGCTCTTTTCAAACTGTTTGCTATTCGGGTTAAACCCAACTAAAGCAATAGTTTGATTGATTTGCAACTTCCTATTAGATTAAATTGGGTTAAAACGCATTTATCTTAGATAATATGTCTAAGCAACCATTTAAAGACATAATGCCGTAAAATTTGCTTAACTTTGCGCCCGCGTTACAGATGTTTCTGTCACGCTAATAACTAAAACCCGTAAGTTTTATGAAACTTTCCAAATTTAATTTCGAACTCCCCAAAGACATTATTGCACAACACCCCACTCCAGAACGTGACGATTCCAAATTGATGGTTGTGCACCGTAAAACAGGCAAGATTGAGCACAAAAAATTTAAAAACATTCTAGACTATTTCAGCGAGCATGATGTATTAGTGTTAAACAACACTAAAGTATTTCCTGCACGTTTATATGGTCGCAAAGAAAAAACAGGTGCTAAAATTGAAGTTTTCATGCTGCGAGAACTCAATCGTGAAATGCACTTATGGGATGTTTTAGTTGATCCTGCACGTAAAATTCGCGTGGGTAACAAACTTTATTTTGGCGACGACGATATGTTAGTTGCCGAAGTTGTTGATAATACTACTTCAAGAGGTCGTACTATACGCTTCTTGCACGATGGCACTGCTGAAGAATTACGCAAAATTTTAGAAATAATGGGCGAAACACCGCTTCCAAAGTATATTAAACACAAACCTGATGAAGAGGATAAAGAACGCTACCAGACAGTGTTTGCTAAACACGAAGGCGCTGTTGCTGCCCCAACTGCAGGTATGCACTTTAGCCGCGAATTAATGAAACGTCTCGAAATTAAAGGCATAAACTTCGCAGAACTTACGCTGCATGTAGGTTTAGGCACTTTCCGTAGTATCGACGTTGAAGATTTATCAAAACACAAAATGGATGCTGAATATTTTAAAGTTGACAGCAAGTGCGTTGAAATAGTGAACAAAGGATTAGATAATAATCGCAGAATTTGCGCTGTAGGAACTACAACCATGCGTGCATGCGAAAGCGCTGTTGCAGCTTCAGGTCGATTAAAGCCTGAAGAAGGCTGGACTAACTTGTTTATTCACCCACCTTACGATTTTACTATATGTAATTCGATGATTACCAATTTTCACTTACCTAAAACCAGCTTAGTTATTATGGTTGCAGCCTTTATGGGTTACGATTTAACTATGGATATATACAAATTAGCTATGAAAGAGAAATATCGTTTCTTTTCATACGGCGACGCTATGTTAATAATCGATTAATACTCAAGATTTCTCAAAAAAAATCCTGCGATTCGCAGGATTTTTTTTTGTCAGTTGGTTCGACAAATTGTTTCAATATTCGTCCTCATTAAAATAGAAATCATCATGGGTCGGGTAATCACTCCAGATATCTTCAATTCCTTCGTAAAATTCCCCTTCATCCTCAAGTTCCTGCAAGTTTTCAATAACTTCGATAGGAGCTCCTGAACGAATGGCGTAGTCAATTAATTCATCTTTTGTAGCCGGCCATGGTGCATCTTCAAGATATGAGGCGAGTTCTAGTGTCCAATACATAATAAACCTGTTTTCTAATTAGGGCGCAAAAATAGATTTTTTTTAATCTTTTGCAAGTAAGAATATGCACAAATTGCATTTTGTAGTAAAATAAAGTGCATTTTACCTGAAAATACTGCCGTTTTTTGTGCAATTTTATTGTTAACACCAATTTTAACCTCTTGGTCGCCAAGTTATTTCCTCAACATCGAGGTCGCGGGCAATTTTTCTGGATAACACAAATAAGTAATCGCTTAAGCGATTTAGATAAGTAATTATTAAAGGCTCAACTTGCTCATTTTCAGCCAAATGTGTTACTATACGTTCAGTTTTTCTGCATATAACTCTAGCTAAGTGACAGAAAGACACAGTTGTATGTCCTCCAGGCAAAATAAAGTTCTGCAATGTCGGAAGCTTAGTCTCCATTTCATCAATTTGCCCTTCAAGAAAAGTAATATCTGTTGGTTTTAAATCAGGAATCGACATTTTAGAACGCTCAGGGTCTGAGGCAAGGGACGCTCCAATTGTAAATAATCTATCCTGAATTTCATTAAGCACATTCTTGTAAGCGGTATCAATTTGCTGATCAGCAATCAACCCGATATATACATTCAATTCATCTGTTGCACCATAGGCATCAACCCTAATATGGTGTTTTGGAACTCTGGTACCACCAATTAATGATGTTTCACCTGTATCACCTTTCTTGGTATATATTTTCATTTTGCAAAGATATTGGAATGACTGCAGTTTTGTTGTAATAAAACTGTTGATGAAAGCTTTTCGTTAGCATTAAACCAAACTTTTGCGCTGCTCTGAAGGGTTGAGTTTATTTTCGTTCACTTCATCGCTTTCAATAACGCCATCGCGAATGCGTACAATGCGATGTGCATAACGTGCAATATCCTCTTCGTGGGTTACAATAATTACTGTATTACCTTTTTTGTGGATTTCTTCAAACAGCTCCATTATTTCGTAGCTCGTTTTGGTATCCAAGTTGCCTGTAGGCTCATCAGCTAAAATAATAGAAGGGTTATTTACTAATGCTCTGGCAACAGCAACACGCTGACGCTCACCACCCGAAAGCTCGTTTGGCTTGTGCTTCATGCGATGGCCTAAACCCACGGCTTTTAATATTTCTTCTGCTTGTGCTGTGCGCGCTGCTTTTTTAATTCCAGCATAAATTAATGGCAAAGCAACGTTCTCAACGCCCGATAATCTAGCGAGCAAATTAAATGTTTGAAACACAAATCCAATTTCTTTATTGCGCACTTCTGCCAGCTCATCATCATTCATTTTGCTAACATCCGTTCCGTTTAGCACATAACTGCCACTGGTTGGCTTATCCAAACAGCCTATTATGTTCATTAAAGTGCTCTTTCCTGAACCTGAAGGGCCCATAATTGCAACATATTCATTTTTTAGAATTGTGGTATCAATACCCTTTAAAACATCAATTTTAACCTTTCCGAGGTCATAAGTCTTGCGTATCTGCTGAAGCGAAATAATTTCCTGCATCTGTTATAAATTCCCTTTTCTAATCACTTTCTAATTTAATACAATTTTTCATAACGATGGGCTGCTTAACACCACCATTAATTTTCCTTCCTAATCACCTTTGGCACCTTAAAATAATCACTATCGGCAAGAGGCGCATTTTTTAATGCTTCCTCTTTGGTAATTTCCATCTTCACTTCATCGCTGCGCATTACATTGGTTTCAGGATTTACATAAACTAACGGCGCAATTCCTGTAACATCAAGTTCATCAAGTTTACTAACAAAATTCAACATATTAGTCAGGTTTCGCTCTACAGCTTTTGCTTCTTCAGTATCAAATTCTAGTTTGGCGAGGTTAGCAAGCTTGGCAACCAAAATGTTATCCACTTTCATAGTGGTAAAGTTAGCTATTATTTTAATCCTCATGCTTCCCTTCACACAGTTTAACGATTTATGAGCAAGAAAACGCTGAATTATAATGAAATTGGCGTTATTGCTCATTTTTTATCGATAATAACGTATCTTTTTTCTATTTTCGCCGCATGGAAATTGTTGTTAGTGGAACACGCCCCACTGGAGTATTACATCTTGGAAATTATTACGGCGCAGTGCGCAATTATGTGCGTATGGGTGAGGATAAAAACATAAAGGGATATTTCTTTATTGCTGATTATCATTCCTTCACTACGCATACTAATCCGGCTGAACTTAAAATATTAGTAAAGCAAACAATTGCCACTTATTTAGCTTGCGGTTTAGATCCTGAAAAAGTAGTAATCTATTTGCAAAGCGATTTACCGCAGATACCTGAATTGTATTTATTGCTTAACATGCTTGCCTATAAAGGTGAACTTGAAAAAGTTGTAACATTTAAAGAAAAAATTAAAATCCATCACGAAAATATTAATGCCGGTTTACTTACTTATCCGGTTTTAATGGCGGCTGATATTATTATCCATCGAGCACATAAAGTGCCAGTTGGCAAAGATCAGGAACAACATCTTGAAATGACACGTAATTTCGCCAAGCGATTTAATTCACGTTTCGAAATCGACTTCTTTCCTGAACCGCATGCATACAATTTTGGTGAAGATTTAATTAAAGTGCCTGGACTCGACGGCTCTACCAAGATGAGTAAAACGGGTGGCGAAACCAATGCTATTTTCCTTAACGAAGAACCTGAATCTATTCGTAAAAAAATAATGCGTGCTAAAACTGATGCAGGACCAACTGTGAACAATCAGCCCAAACCTCAGGAAATAGAAAATATTTTCGAATTGATGAAAATTGTAAGCACACCTGAAACACTTTCATTTTATGATACTGCATATAATAGCTGCAATATTAGATACGGCGATATGAAGCAGCAGCTTGCTGAGGATATGATTACTTACCTTACTCCAATAAGGACTCGACTGAATGAACTTATTAAAGATGAAGCTTATTTAAAGCGTGTTGTGCACAAAGGAGGCGAAGCAGCAAGAGAAAGCGCAGAAAAAACTATCAGTGAAGTAAGAAAAATCATGGGAATTAATTACTTTTAAACCACTATTCCAATTTCTTTACCCAACTTTACCACACCAACTACCTAATTTAAGTCAATATCAATTAAAATGGCAAAAACAACCAAACAAGCTAAGCCAACCAAAGCAACTAAACCATTGGCAAACACTAAGCAAAAAAAGCAGCCTGATGTAAAAGTTAAATCGACTGCCGAAATAAAAACAGACAAAACGATAAAACCAATAGTTGAAGCTTCAAACGATGTGGAGAAAAAACTAATTCGACATATTGCAGTTGCTGGAAATATTGGTGCTGGTAAAACTACACTTACGCAATTATTGGCAAAACATTTTGGTTGGGATACTCACTACGAAGATGTTGAAAACAACCCTTATTTGTATGATTTTTATCAGGATATGCCACGCTGGGCATTTAATCTTCAGATTTACTTTTTAAATAGTCGCTTCAAGCAAATGCTTGATATTCAACAAGGCAGCAAAACAATTATTCAGGATAGAACTATTTATGAAGATGCTCAAATTTTCGCCCCCAATTTACATGCAATGGGTTTGATGAGTACACGCGATTTTAAAAATTATACCGAAATATTTAATTCCATTACTTCACTCATATCTCCACCCGATTTAATAATTTACTTAAGAGGTTCAATTCCTGCATTAGTAAATCAAATTCAGAAACGTGGTCGCGAATATGAAGATAATTTACGGTTAGATTATTTACGTAGATTAAATGAATACTACGAAGCATGGATTGCGAAATACAAGCACGGTAAATTATTAATTATTGATATCGACCATTGCAATTTTGCTGAAAATGCAGAAGACCTTGGAAGTGTTATTCAGCGAGTGAATACTGAGTTATACGGCTTATTCTAAATTTCTTTTTATGAACATTGATGCAATTCGTAACGATACCCCTGGAACTCGTTTGATTAAGCATTTTAATAATGCCGGTTGTTCGTTGCATCCAAAACCAGTTATTGATGCAGTTACACAATTTCTTGAAGAGGAATCAATGTTAGGTGGATATGAAATTGCTGCCCTGCGCGAAAAAGAAATTTTAGATTTTTATGTCGCAGCTGCAGAAATGCTAAATTGCAAATCAACAAACATAGCATTTGTAAATAGTGCCACCGATGGATTTGCAAAAGCAATTTCATCAATACATTTTAAGCAAGGCGATGTTATTTTAACTACCTTAAACGATTACGCTTCAAATCAAATCCAATTTTTATCGCTAAAAAAAAGGTTTGGCGTTAATATACTTCGCGCTGAAAATAAAACCTCAGGTGAGGTTGACCCTGATGTTATTCTACAATTAATAAAAAAACATCGCCCCGTTTTAGTTTCAGTTACACACGTGCCTAATAATACAGGAATGATTCAACCTATAAATGCAATAGGTGAAATTTGTGCTGCCGAAGATATTCTTTATGCTGTTGATGCTTGCCAAAGTGCAGGTCAAATTCCATTGGATGTACAACAAATTAAATGCGATTTTTTAACGTTTACAATGCGCAAATTTATGCGTGGGCCTCGTGGTTCAGGTGTATTATACGTTTCAGATAAAATGCTAAATCGCAACATGGAACCATTGTTTATCGATATGCGCGGTGCCGATTGGGTTAGTGAAAACAATTACCAACAAATAGCAGATGCTACACGTTTTGAATTTATTGAACAATCGTATGCTGTATTAATTGGCGCAACAGTGGCAATACGTTATTATTTAAATTTAGGACAAGAGAATGTGTATACCCGTAATAAAGAAATATCCGCTTATACGCGCTTAAAACTTTCTTCCATTCCCGGGATTCAATTAATGGACCAAGGAATTCAATTAAGCAATATTATTTCTGCCATTTCAGCAAAAAAAAATATCTTCGAAATTAAAGCCGCGTTGAACCGTTTAGGTATCAATATTGGCGCTGCTCAGAAGAAGTTTGCACTCTTAGACTTCGAACAAAAGCATATTGAGGGAACCCTCAGAATTAGTCCGCACTATTATAATACTCAAGAAGAAATTGATATACTTGCGGATTCAATTCATAGTTTAAACCCTTAAAAATTATGCAAGCAGATGAGTTTTTCAAACTCGTGGATAATCCCGAGTTTATTTCCGGTATTTACAATTACTGTGATCGCTGGTGCGAAAAATGCAATTATGTAAACCGCTGTACTGTTGGCACTTTGGAGCAACTTTTACAATTTGGACAAGTTGACAATGAACCAATTAGCGCGGATGAATTTACTGGAATGCTAGAAATTGCAACTGGTAAATCGATTGACCCTGAATCAATTCAAACAATTACTATTGATGTTGGATTTGATGAGTCAGCAGCCGAAGATGAAACATTTAACTTATTGAACAACTTACCTGAATCGGAAGAAGAATCCGCATTCATGAACGAAATGCGCGAGGCTCAAATGTATGTTGATGCACATGACTTGAATAAAGTGGCACACGAATATACTGTTCAATGCTTTAAATGGAAGACAACAATGCGTAAATATTTTTTATTGGATGACACCTATCCAAAACCAAAATTTATTTACTGCGGTCCTGTTTATTTAATTTCTAAAGAGGATAGCGAATTAGCGGCTGAAGCATTTGAAGTAATAGATTGGTTTTCGATGCTGATTGCAGTAAAATTAAAAAGAGCATTACATAGCTTTTACACCGACAATGCGCACTTTGAACCTGATAATTTTCAAACAGACTTTAACGGTTCATCTAAAGTAGCTGTAAACGGAATGAGCAGATGTTTAATTGCCTATCAACACTTGCAATTGTATTTCCCAAGCGAATATCAATCAACAGTAAACATTATTAAATTATTGGAGGAATTAAAATTAAAAACGTATGTTACTTTTCCCTGTACGGATAATTTCATCCGCATTGGATTTGACCAATCTGAAGTATAACAAATTTATGTAATACAAGTAATATTTAATTAGTGCCTAATTAGAAAATTAGGGTTCACTTGTTAAAACCGATAAAACAGGAAATATTTTGCTCATTGGAAATCCTACAACATTGTAGTAATCGCCTTCTATGCGCATTATTTTGTTTATGCCTATCCACTCTTGGATGGCATAAGCACCTGCTTTATCGTAAGGTTTATAAGTATCTACATAAAATGCAATCTCACTTGCTGTAAGCGCTGCAAAATGCACTTTGGTAGATACATCAATATCATATTGTCGTTCGCCCTTAGCAATGCAAACACCTGAAACAACCGTATGCACTTTGCCTGACAGGGCATTTAATATAGCAATAGCGTCAGCTCTATCTTTTGGCTTTCCAATTATAGTTGCTTCAAGAATAACAACGGTATCGGCCGTTATGATGATATCTTCTGGATGGCACATCGTTTTTGCAACTGCCATTTTTTTGTTGGCAAGCATCAATGGAACTTCATCAACAGGAATATCACTACCGAATGATTCATCAACATCTGGTTTAATTATGGTAAAAGTGAAACCTGAATCAGTTAATAATTGACTTCTACGCGGAGAACCTGAGGCTAAAACAATAGACATACATTAAAATTCTAATAGGTAATATAATGGCATTAATCCTAAACCGGCAAGCATAGCTACTTTAAGCAATGTGCTAACAGCCCCATACTCCTTTATGGAAGCTGCAGTTAATAATTTGAAACAAATAAACAACAACCCTGCACTTAATGCAAGTATGTAGTATAAATAGATAACGTTAAACTTACTTAGCACATTAAAATAAATAGAAATTAACGCGCCTATTGTTGCAAGCACAAACAATATTGCACAAAATATAGCAAATCGTTTTCCAAATCTTACAGGCAATGTTTTAGCATTATGCATACTATCACCTGCAATATCTTGAATGTCTTTAACAATTTCACGCGACATGGTAAGGGCAAATGCGAACAAGCTAATTCCAATGATGTAATCTGCGCAAAGCCCAGCAATATAATAATCGCCCGGTCGAGCTAATTGGTACAAAGATGGTTCAAATATGATGATAATTAACACACTAATTGCAGCGAGTAGTGCAACAATAATATTACCCACAAAAGCAATGCGTTTAAATGTAGATGCATATAAGTAAAGCAATCCAATTATGATAACGAAAATGGTAATGAATTTTAAATTGCCAATTACAATACTTAAATAAATACCTAGTGCTAATCCTATCGCGGATAAAATTAAATAGCCGTAAAAAACATTTTGTGGTTCAAGTTGTTTACCTGCTATTTGCTTTTCAGGTTTATTAACTGCGTCGATTTCGATATCAAAATAATCGTTAATCAAATAACCGCCAGCGCAGATTGACATTGTGGAAAGCACCAGCAGAAAAAATTGCCATTCCTGCAAAGTGAATAATAATCCGTAAGTATTAAAATTTGGCTGCAAGATAAAAATATCGACACAATATTGTGTAACAAATAACAACAGCAAATTAACAGGACGTATAATTTTCAACCAAGGTTTCAAGCAAATTGGGTTTGGTAATTGACAGGAATAACGTAAAGTTAGAAATTATTAGTATAAAGATTTAGCCGTTGCATAGGCTAAACCATTATTTCTGTGCGTCTCGCCATTCGTAAACCCAAGCACTTTGAACCATTTCGAGATGGCCTTCATTACATTCTTCTCGCGTTCCTTTAAATTCAGGTATTTCCAAAACCCATTCAATTAGTTCGGTAAAACGAATACGATAAATTTTGGCTTCAGAAAAGTCATCTCCGAATTTTTCATATAATTTCAAAGCAATATCTTCGTGATCAGCCCAATAAATTGGTGGTTCTTCAAAATGACTCATAATAAATGCTAAATAAAAAGTTAATTAATTAAGATGCAATAATTGTGGATTGATCAGGCACAATAACTTCTATTACTGTATTGTCTTCCATCAAGTCGCACTGACAACTTAGCCGTGAATTTAAGCGAGGGTATCTTGCACGATCAATAAAATCTTCTTCCTTTTCACTTGTTTCAGGAAGTAGTTCCATTCCTTTTTCTATATAAACATGGCAAGTGCTGCATGCGCAAACGCCACCACAATTATGATTTAATTTAATATCGTTAAGCAATGCAGCTTCCAACACAGTGTAGCTGGGCTCTATTTGCACCTCTCTTGGTTCACTTCCATCTTCAAAAATATATTTAATTATTACCATAGCCTGAAAATCAGTGTAAAATTACTTTTTTAAAACTTGATTAATTACACTTTGTGCCAAAATCTCATACAATTGCTTCCAATCTGGATAATCAAGTAACAAACTACGGTGCTTATTTAACGTTGCCATGTCGCCCCTAGCAGCTGGTCCGGTTTGCAGTTGGTCGGCGGGCAACTCTTTTAATTTTTGAATATGTTCATCAATTAAAGGGTAAAACAAGGCAACATCTAAATTATTATTTTTTAGTAACTGTTCCGCAATTACAAACATGTGGTTTGTATAATTATTAATCCAAACAGCACTCATGTGTAAAATTGCTCTTTGAGTTTCGGTAACCTGTATTACACGAGTGCTAATTAATTGCATTAAATTAACTAAATCGGCCTCTACAGCTGGTGTATTGCCATATACAGCAATAAGTGTTTGATGTAAACTGATTGAATTAGCCTTAGTTAAGGTTTGCATAGGCCAAATTACACCGTAGTTATTTCCTTTAATATCTAATACATTGCTATTTGTTGCTCCAGAACAATGAATTAACAATGTTTCTTTACTTGCAACTTTTGAAGCAACAGTGTAAATGGCATCATCTTTAACAGCAATAAGATATGCATCTGCTTTGGGCAAGTCTGCACCAAGATGGTATACAGGAGCGTTATTTAAATGTTGTGAAAGTTGGTTAGCGGCCTCAATATTTCTTGCAACAATGCCATTTACAGCAATCCCTGCGTTAATAAATGCAAAACCTAAATGTGTTGCAACATTTCCTGTTCCTACTATTACAATTGAACGTATTGGCATATTAATTACTTTTTGCCTGCAATCGATTTTCTAAAATGCGTCTTCGCATACTAATAAAAAATCCAATTGCCATTACAATGGTTCCAATCCAAACTAAATTAATCATTGGGAAAATAATTGATTTTATTACAATCCAGTCGGTATTTAAAGTACTATCCGTTACTGTAAATACAAATTTATCTTGCTCAGGAATAATTCCTTGAAAAGAAACTTGCACATTTCCAATTGTAGCAATTGAAGTGCCTTGCATAATTGTTCCATTAGCCATCGACAACATAAATTGAGGCTCAAGCGCCTCTTCTGCGGTTCCAATTTCAGTTATGAACTTAGCTTTTGCACCAACACTGTCGTTTTTCCCCATTAGCCTCACGATGTCGTTTAACACCATAGTACCCGTGTTAAATTTAAGTGTGTCGCCTACAGAAATTGTATCGGTTATAACAACAGGGGGAGCATTTTTGGAGCCATCACCTGGTAATGAGGTTACATGCGTAAATACATCATATGTTAAATAATGTCTGGTATCAGGATTGGGAGCGAGTTGCTGCATTTTAATATCCATCAACAAATAGGGTTGTACATTAAAGTCTTGTTCTAAATTGCCTGTCTCCGGATTTACTTTCTTAAAATTCAAATCGTAATAGGTAGCACCGTCAATAATAGTATCGCCTAAATAGTTAACCAAATAATCGCCTAAAGGAAGTGGAACATTTTTTATTAATCTTACATTTTCACGTTGAAAAGTTTTATCCATTCCTTCGCCATCAAACTGAACTCCAAATTTATTTTCTGAAATTACTTTTTGGCCTGCATTCGAAATTAATATGCCCAATAACAATACACCGAAACCAAAGTGACTAATAGCCCCACCACCAACTTTTATTTTTCCTTTTAACACTTTAAACAAATATTGCATGTTAGCAATAATTGAAAACCATCCAGTTAAAAATAATATTGAATAAGAGGTTACTAAATGAAATATACCTCTTTCTGAAGTAATATGCCATAACTTATCTAGCAGAATAGAACTAATTACTGTTGCAATAATTGCGAAAACAAACGCTCGGATAATACTCCTGAAAAATAAGCGGGTTTCTGATGCTTTGTATTTTAAAAACTGAGCAAAACCTGATAATAATGCAATAATTATTCCAACCCAAATTTGAACACCCGTGTAAAAACGAATTTCATCATCTGGCTTGCCCATGTCGTTGCGGAAATTTGATCCGAATAAATGATTAATATGCCCTAATATGGTATTGAATACTGGAATTGATGTAAAGAAAATGATATGCAAGCCCGCGAATAACAGCACCAAAGAACCTACAAACATCCAAAATTCGCGCGATGAAAGTGATTCTTCTTTTTCCTTAGCTGGAATTTTTTTCCAATTGCGCACTATAGCAACCACTGAAATGCCAACAAATGCAAACATAAATATTAATAAGTGGTTCGTTAAGCCCTCTTCAACAAATGCATGTACGCTTGTACTGCCCAAAATTCCACTTCGGGTTAAAAACGATGCGTAAATAACAAAAAAGAACGAGAGTAAAATCATTATAAAACTCGACTTTAATGCATGCCCTGTAGCTTTTGTAATTACTAAGTTATGCAAACCAGCTACAATAATTAACCAAGGTATTAACGAAGCATTTTCAACTGGATCCCAAGCCCAAAATCCTCCAAAACTTAACGCTTCATAAGCCCAAGCACCTCCCATTAAAATGCCAGTTCCCAATACCATTCCTGCAAAAAGTGTATATGGTATAGCTGGTTTTACCCAACCCGTATAATCTTTCTTCCATAACCCCGCTATTGCAAATGCAAACGGTATAGAGATAGAGGCGAAACCAAGAAATAATACAGGTGGATGTATTACCATCCAATAATTTTGCAGCAGTGCATTTAATCCTCTACCATCAGGAATAAATCGCATATATTCATCAAACAAGAAAACTGGATCTCCTGTTAATTTATCTTTCAATAATAAAAATGGTGAACTGCCTATATGCAATGTGTCAGTAATATATAAACCTAATATAAACGACATCAAAAATACTTGTATTAAGCTGACAATGCTCATTACAGGTGCTTCCCATTTCCCTGAACTTTTAATAACAATAATACCTAAAACAGTATGCCAAAAACTCCATAAAAGGAAACTCCCTTCCTGTCCTTCCCAAAAACAAGAAAACACATATTTCATTTGCAAATCAGTCGACGAATGTGACCAAACGTAATAATACTCAAAGTGGTGATTAAAAATCATTGTAAACAATGTAATCACCACACCGGCAATGGCAACAATATGACCGATAAAAAAGAGTCTGCCGATTTTTCGTTTGCTATCTGCTGCAAATTGTTGAGTTTCCTTGGTAGAAAGAAAATAATATACAGCTGCAAACGCTGCAAAAACAAATGCTGTAATTACTAAAAAGTGTCCAATTTGTCCGAATACTGGGTTGATTAATTGGATAGCATGCTGGTGCGATTGTTCCTCCATTTAAGATGTCCTTATTTTTGAATTTCGTTTTCCATGTACTTTGAAGGACATTTCACAAGCATATCATCTGCATAAAAAGTATTCTCTTTCATAGCACCTGTTAGCACAATCTCCTCACTTTTTTCAAAATCTGTTGGCATATCATCGAAACAAACAACATGCACTTCATTTCCATCGCGATCGTTTATATAGAAAGAAAATGAATTTGGATCCTTAATCGGGTCAAAATTTACGGGTTTTCCAGGTGTTAATGTGCCAATAAGTTGAACTGTAATTCCTTCCTTACTTTTAGCATCATTATAACTTGAATATGAACTCACGTTGCCGAGCTTTGATGCAAATACACCAATGCAAATTGCAATAAGAAACAATACGATTACATGCGATTTCTTCACTTTGTATAGGTTTGTTTAAATGATAATGCAAAATTAGGCCAAAATGTTCTGTTTATGCTCAAATTTTAAATGTTTAAGATAACTTTAAGACACTCACGATTTCGAGATATAATAATAAATGTATCTTTGTTGCATGATTATGCATTTTTTAGACATGAATCTAGATTTCCTCGATCATCCCAGCACCTGATTTTACAGGCTCTTAGAGGAATTTAACCGCTGTTCAATTTAAACTATAAGAACTAGGGGCAACTTGCTAAGTTTTAAATTATATTTCTTTATTTTTTAAAAATCAATTTTGTTTATGAATACGATTAGCACCATATCAGAGATAACTCAATGCTATATACACGCTGAAGAAACCTACGGTGCCCATAATTATCATCCTATTCCTGTTGTAATCGATAGCGCGTTGGGTGTTCACATGTGGGATGTTGACGGGAAGCGTTACTTCGACTTTTTATCCGCTTACAGCGCGGTAAACCAAGGCCATTGTCACCCACGCATAATTAATGCCATGATTGACCAAGCTAAAAAGCTTACCCTTACTAGTCGGGCATTTCACAACAATTTATTGGGTGAATATGAAAAGTTTATGACCGAATTATTCGGATATGATAAGCTATTACCAATGAACTCTGGCGCCGAAGCCGTTGAAACTGCACTAAAACTTTGTCGCAGGTGGGGTTACGACGTAAAAGGCATTCCACAAAATCAAGCAAAAATTCTTGTTTGTGACGGCAATTTTCATGGCAGAACTACTGGTATCATCTCCTTTAGTAGTGATCCTGATTCAACAGGTGGCTTTGGACCATACATGCCAGGTTATGAAATTATTGCTTACAACGACTTACCTGCGCTTGAAAAAGCACTAGCAGATAAAAATGTTGCTGGCTTCCTTGTGGAGCCTATTCAAGGTGAAGCAGGCGTGTATGTTCCTGGCGATGGTTACCTTGCTTCCGCATACGAAATGTGTAGCGCAGCAAATGTGTTGTTTATTGGGGATGAAATTCAAACGGGCTTAGCTAGAACAGGCAAAATGTTAGCGTGTGACCACGAAAATGTGCGTCCCGATATTCTGATTTTGGGCAAAGCGCTTAGCGGAGGAACAATGCCAGTAAGTGCTGTTTTAGCTGATGATGAGATTATGCTTACTATTAAACCTGGCGAACATGGATCAACTTTTGGTGGCAACCCACTTGCTTGTGCTGTTGCCATGGAATCGATGAAAGTGCTGTTAGATGAGCAACTTGCTGATAATGCAGAAAAAATGGGCCAAATGCTGAGGGAAGCACTCAAGCAAATGAATCCAGACTATATCAAATTGGTACGTGGTAAAGGTTTATTAAATGCTATTGTTGTAAATAACAATTATCATGGAAAAACCGCTTGGGATTTTTGTCTTGCATTAAAAGAAAACGGCCTTTTAGCAAAACCTACTCATGGCGACAAAATTAGATTTGCTCCACCTTTGGTGATTTCTGAAAGTGAAATGCAAGAATGTATTGAAATTATTCGCAAAACAGTCAACGAATTTTAATCCAAATTAATCAATAGCAATAAGTAAATAAAAATTTAGGTGGGTTACACCTCATTATTAAACAAATTGCAAAGAGCATGTTATATGCTTGAAATGTATGATTTTATTACAAAATTTAAGACGGTATTACTTCCATTGCATAATTCGGGTGTAATATGGCATAAAAAGAGTCGGTTGATATACCGACTTTTTTTGTGCTATTTAGCATCACAAATTTCAATAATTAAATGCGTTGCAAATTAGTTCAAGGTGACAACTGATTGTCCCGCTGCCGAATGAAAAGTTAGTGTTCCTGAGATATGGTTTTGTTTTACATTACCACTAAACTCAAATTTATTAACGGCGGTAGCTAAGCCACCCGGAGCCTTATCAGGATAAAAAATAACTTTTACATTCCAACCATTCTCTGCTGAGATGGATTCATACTTAGTAAATGTTTGTTTTACGTAAGTTTTACCTGCAGTAGTTTTAGAATAAAATTCAATATCGGCATCTTTAAACCCGATTTGCTTTATTTCATTCGCGCCATTAATACCAACATTAAAAGTTAAAATCAAGAAAAAATCTTTTACACAAACATTCCCATTGTAGCAATTAGTTAGCACTTCAATGTAAAAATCTTTTGTGGTGTACAACAGATTCGGATTATTTTTTTGAAATGTTGAATCGCCATCGGCAGCAAAAGTGTGTGTTAACAATCCGGAACATAAGATAAGGCTAAACAATATTTTCTTTATCATACCGGTTTTTTAATTGTATAACGAAAAATCATACCAAGATATTTGAATCGGCTATTTTATCGCAGGGCAATCGAAATACGCGTGAATAAAATCAGGCTGGAAGCACTACAGCGGTGCACTTATGGCGAATTAAAAAATATTATCACGTTTTATAAAATACCTAATAGCAGGACCGGCTATCATAATTGTAACAAAAGTCATAACAACTAATGCCACAAAAATTTGATTAGTAATTAATCCAGCGTTTAGTGCGATTAATCCTAAAACAATTTCTTGAGAGCCTCGGGCATTCATGCCAAATCCAATTGCCAGCGATTCACCTTTCGAGAATTTACCCATTAAACCACCCAAGAAACCACCAATTAATTTTCCTAAAATGGCTATAAGTAAAACAAATGCAATAACACCACCATCAAAATTTTCGATAAAATTTACTCTAAATCCGATGGAAACAAAAAACAATGGCGCAAAAATATAGGTTACGATATCATGTAACATTTCTCTATTTTTAACGCTGAATTCTTGTGTATCTCCCACTGCTATCCCAACCAAAAATGCACCAAAAATAGCATGCAATCCTAACCACTCAGTAAAAATGGCTCCGAGAATGCAAAATATAATGGCCAACGAAAGTGTACCGCCACCACTCGATAAATATTTGTTAGAAAACACAAAACTATAGTGAATTAATTTTCTGCCAACAGTAAGTATAAATGCAGCAAATCCTATCACCATAAACATTACTTGCCATCCTTGAAAGCTAGTTTCGCTTTCCAAATTGGCAACTGTCACAACAAGGGAGAACAACATCCATCCAATAAAATCATCTATCATAGCAGCGGTCATCATTAAATTCCCAAATTTGCTCTTAAGTTGTTGAATATCAATTAATATTTTAGCGAGAACCGATAATGCAGTTATTGATAATGCAGTGCCCATAAATAATGATGAAGCCATTTTATCTTGAACACCCTCTGGAAATAATATCGGTGTAAAAAACCAAGTCGCAGCAAATCCAATTATAAATGGAAATCCAATGCCCGATAAACTAATTGCCGCAGCAGCATTTGCTTTTTCACGGATGGTTTTGAGGTTTATTTCTTGACCGGCCACAAACAACAGTAATAAAATACCAATACGAGCTAATCCATCAAATGCGATGCCTGCATTTTTAGATGCTACAAAAAAGGAATTGTAAAAATCAGGTGCTAAAATTTGCAAACACGAAGGCCCAAGTAAAATACCTGCAGCCAATTCTCCCATTACCTGCGGTAGTTTAAATTTTCTAAACAGCTCCCCCAATAATCTGCCTGCCAATAATAGCGTTGCAACTAATAATAGAAATGGCAATACCTCATGAGAAGGCAATCTGTTCATAATAAATGGGTTTATGTTATTATAAAGCCGATAGCAACAACTCCCTCTAGCTAAAGATGATACAGGCTAACTATATCGTGGGAATTAGCATCTACTACCCTATTGATTTAATAGAATAAGCCTCAAAGCTACACTTAAGGGCTTATAAATTATAATTTTTATTTGTGGTACTGGTTAATTATCCGTTACCTTTCTGATAATCAGCAAGAAATTGTGCTAAACCAATATCGGTTAATGGATGTTTGAATAATCCTAAGATTGATGCTAATGGACATGTAACAACATCTGCGCCTACTTCAGCGCACCTTACAATATGCAAAGGATTGCGAATTGACGCAGCCAATACTTCAGTTTCGTAACCGTAAACGCGATAAATATGAACAATTTGTTCAATTAGTTGAACGCCATCCCAGTTCATGTCATCTACTCTACCGATAAAAGGTGAAAGGTATGTTGCACCGGCCTTTGCAGCTAATAATGCTTGACCTGCAGAAAATACCAATGTGCAATTGGTGCGAATACCATTATCGGTGCACCATTTAATTGCCTTAATACCCTCTTTTATCATAGGTATTTTTACAACAATATTTGGGTGTAAAGCAGAGAGTTCCTTTGCCTCGCGCACCATTCCGTCGAAATCAATCGAAATAACCTCAGCACTTATATCGCCATCTACAATATTGCAAATGTCAATATAGTGTTGCTTAATGTTATCTGCTCCTGTTATACCAACCTTTGCCATAAGCGTTGGATTAGTAGTCACTCCATCTAGAATACCTAGCGAAGCCGCTTCACGTATCTCGTTAAGATCTGCTGTATCAATAAAAAATTTCATAGTGGTATTTTAATAAGGTGCAAATTTAGCAGCAAAAATCGAAAGCTTGGTCATGTTTTCAACATCCAAAATACGAAAAAGCACAAATAGTGTTGCTATCGCATTAATAATTTAAATTACAAACATGTATTGGTAAAACAGGGAAAGAAAAATAAAAAGGGCAAGTGATCTACATCGCACCGCTACAACTACTTACCCTTGCTCCGGTCAGGGCCTGGGGGATTCAGCAGGAGCTGGTCGTATAGGACTTGCCCGCTGCAAAAATAGATAAAATAGATGAGATGTTAAGTATATTGAATAAATTGTAGTGCTTATTTTTGCAACCAACATTACTAATTACTAATAAAATCAGTAATTCAATCGATAATAAGTAAGTAACTTGGCGACAATATATTAATATGGACATTACATTTAACAAGAACGAAGATGCGCTAAAAATGTTGGTTTCAACAATGAAACAACGTTTAGCGAAGGTGAGTGAAGGCGGTGGAAAAAAGGCCATAGACAAATTGCATGAAAAAGGCAAATTGCATGCGCGTGAACGAATTAAGTTATTGTTTGATCAAGATAAACCATGTATCGAAATTGGTGCATTTACGGGACACAATATGTATACCGAACACGGTGGATGCCCCAGCGGTGGTGTGGTAGTTAAAATAGGATATGTTGCAGGCAGACAATGCATTGTAGTGGCTAACGACGCTACTGTTAAAGCAGGTGCATGGTTTCCAATTACAGGTAAAAAGAATTTGAGAGCGCAGGAAATTGCAATAGAAAACAAATTGCCAATCATCTATTTAGTAGATAGCGCCGGTGTTTATTTACCGATGCAAGATGAAATTTTTCCTGACAAAGAAAATTTTGGCAGAATATTTAGAAATAATGCGGTGATGAGTTCAATGGGTATAACTCAAATTGCAGCCATTATGGGGAGTTGTGTAGCTGGTGGTGCCTATTTGCCAATAATGAGCGATGAAGCCTATATTGTTAAAAACACTGGCAGTATATTTTTGGCGGGACCTTATCTAGTAAAAGCAGCAATAGGAGAAGAAGTTGATGCCGAAACCCTTGGAGGCGCTATAACCGCAACCGAAATTTCAGGCATTTGCGATTATGCTGCCGAAAATGATGAAGATTGTCTAAAACATATTCGCAAAACAATTGATAAGATGGGCAGCAACCCAAATGCAGGTTTTGACAGAATTACATCAGCAGCACCAATATTAAATGAAGAAGATATTTATGGCATTATGCCCGAAGAAGTTACCAAACAATACGATGTTTTAGATATCATAAAACGGTTGGTTGATAAATCGGAATTTGATGAATATAAAGGAGCATATGGAAAAACAATAGTTTGCGGAACTGGTCGCATCGATGGCTGGAGTGTTGGTATTGTTGCCAACCAACGTAAGGCAGTAAAAAATAAAAAAGGTGAACTGCAAATTGGCGGCGTAATTTATAACGATAGTGCTGATAAAGCTGCAAGGTTTATTATGAATTGCAACCAGAAAAAAATTCCGCTTCTTTTTTTGCAGGACGTTACAGGATTTATGGTGGGCAGTAAAAGCGAACATGCTGGTATTATTAAAGATGGCGCCAAATTGGTTAATGCAGTTGCCAATTCGGTTGTTCCAAAATTTACAGTAATAATTGGCAATAGTTTTGGCGCAGGCAATTATGCCATGTGCGGAAAAGCATACGACCCAAGATTGATTGTTGCCTGGCCAAATGCGAAAATTGCCGTTATGGGAGGAGCGCAAGCAGGCAAGGTGCTATTGCAAATTCAGGTTGCTTCTTTAAAGGCAAAAGGTGAAGCAATAACTGCTGAAAAAGAGAAAGAATTATTAGAAAAAATCCTTAATCATTACAACGAAACCATGGACCCTTACTACGGTGCAGCTAGGCTATGGATAGATGGCATTATCGATCCGCTCGATACCAGAAAGTGGGTGAGCATGGGAATAGAAATGGCTAATAATAATGCAGATATAAAACCGTTTAATCCCGGCGTAATGCAAGTGTAATTAAAATGACGTAAATTACTTATAGTAATAATTACAATAAATAATTTCATACATCATTTTTAAGTTTAATTTTACTTCAACAACACGTTTTCTGCTGCTGCATATTAGTGAGTTGGCCTCCCAACTTACTAGTTCAAGCAATCTTTTTGGTAAATGTCATCCTGTCCATCTTGGTTGAAATCTTACAGCACGATTAAAAAAAAATAATGCTAATAGGGTTTTCTCGCTTATCGTCAACAATTAGTTTGTTTGTTATCCGCAAACTACTGCTTAATTTCACGGCATGAAGAAATGGATTTTGTTGCCGCTGCTGCTGTTAGTATTCCAAGCATTTGGCCAACCTGCTATTATACCAGCGCCAGTTTCCTATTCGCCCGGAATTGGTTATTTTACTTTTGGGCCAACTACTTATATGGTTGGGACTGATTTCCGTTCCTATATGGATGGATTTACTGCAAAAGATTACTTTATTAAATATTGTAACCTCCCGATAAAAACAGCAACTAAGTCAATAGGCAACGGTCAAGTTATTACTTTACAATACGACACTACTTTGGCATTAAACGACGGTGGCTATCGCATCAATATCGCTCCTGATGGCATTAAAATTACTGGGAAAAATGAAGGTGGTGTGTTTTATGGCTTGATATCGCTTATGCAAATGGTTGAAAAATCAGGAGCAAATACTTATCAAATTCCTTGTGGCATAATTGAAGATTATCCCCAATTTCAATACCGCGGCATGCATTTAGATTGTGCACGTCATTTTTTCGATGTTGATTTCATCAAAGAATATATCGATTATCTTGCCTTGTATAAAATGAATACTTTTCATTGGCATTTAACCGACGATCAAGGTTGGCGTATCGAGATAAAACAATATCCATTACTTACCGAAGTTGGTGCATGGCGAAATGGTAGTATGGTAGGCCACTACAAAGAACAAAAATATGATACTATAAAATATGGTGGTTTTTATACACAACGTGAAATAAAAGAAATTGTAAAATATGCAACCGACCGACATATTACGATTATACCTGAAATTGAAATGCCAGGACACTGCATTGCAGCATTGGCAGCATATCCTCAACTTGGATGTGTTGCTGACACAACTTATTCAGTTGAAAAATCATGGGGTGTTTTAGACGAAGTATTTTGTCCCAAAGAAGAAACATTTGTGTTCTTACAAAATGTTTTAGATGAAGTGATGCAATTATTTCCCTCACAAATAATTCATATTGGTGGCGATGAAGTGATAAAAAAAAGTTGGAAAAAATGCAACCATTGTCAGCAATTAATAACAGCAAATAATTTAATAGATGAACATGGCCTACAAAGTTATTTTATTAAACGAATAGCAAATTATGTTGAAAGCAAAGGACGGAGTATTGTTGGTTGGGATGAAATTGCCGAAGGTGGTTTAGCGCCTAACGCTACCATAATGAGTTGGAATGGCGAAGAAGGAGGCATACAGGCAGCACAACAAAATCATTATGTCATTATGACACCAAATAACTTTTGTTATTTCGACCATTACCAAGGCTCACCACTATTGGAACCTTTAGCAATTGGTGGTTTCACAACTTTAGAGGATGTATATAATTACTATCCTATTCCTTCTATTTTAAATGAATCACAATCAAAATATATTTTGGGCGCACAAGGCAACATTTGGACCGAATACATTAATTTTCCTGAGCAGGTGGAATATATGATGATGCCCCGAATGCTTGCCTTAAGTGAAGTACTTTGGTCGCCAAAAAGCAAATATAATTACGACGACTTTATAACAAGATTATTATTCCATTTTACTTTGCTGGATAAGTCAAATACCAATTATGCGAAATCTATTTATCAAGTAAACTATAATATAATTGAAGGTGATTTAAGCAATCAAATAAAAATTGCACTTAATGCAAGCAAGCAATTAGGCAACATCTCCGTAAATTTAATTAATAAATTAAATGGTGAAAAAACATCCTTCAATTATACAACGCCATTTACCATCGATTCCTCTACAGCTTTTATAACTGCAAATTTAGCCGGTGGCGTTAAAAATCCACCTGTAACTAATATCAATTTAAAATATAATAAAGCAACTGGTAAAAAAATTATGATAAAAAATCAACCATCAAAAAAGTATACCGCAGATGGACCTTTAACTTTAGTAAATGGAATTGAGGCTACGGTAAATCCAAATTGGAGCGCTGCCGAATGGCTTGGATTTAATGGTACCGATTTAGAGGTAATAATCGACTTAGGCAAAATAGATACTATTAATAATATCACCGTTGGTTTCTTGTTCGATAAGTTAAGTTGGATTTATCCGCCTCAATCGATGCAGATTTTTGTCTCCAACGGTGGCCGAAATTATGACAATGCCGGAACAGCTATAATAAATGGCGATGCTAGACGATTAGCAGTAAAAATAAAATCCACCAATAAAACAGGTAGATATGTAAAAATAGTAGCAACAAATTTTGGTATTATTCCGCCAAATAATCCTGGTGCGGGTTCCAGACCATGGCTATTTGTTGATGAAATAGCGATTGATTGATTTATTTTATCTTTAGTTAAAATTCACATTTCATGACTAGCAGAAGAAATTTCATAAAGTCTACGGCTTTAGGCACAGGCGCAATTTTATCAGCAAAAACCTATGCAAATAGCTACCATCCAAAGCCTATGCACAAACCCATTGTTTTGTCGACGTGGGATTTTGGTATCGAAGCGAATAAAGATGCGTGGGCTGTTTTAAATAATAAAGGCAGAGCATTAGATGCAGTTGAGGCTGGAGTTAAAGTTGCAGAAAACGATTTGCATTCTACATCCGTTGGCTTAGCTGGAGCGCCCGACAGAGATGGCCATACTACATTAGATGCTTGCATTATGGATGAAAATTACAATTGTGGCTCAGTAGCATTTTTAGAGAAAATTAAAAATCCAATATCAGTAGCGCGACGCGTAATGGAAAAAACACCACATATTATGCTAGTTGGCGTTGGTGCGCAACAATTTGCGTTGGAACAAGGCTTTACCATCGATGATTATACAAATCCTGAATCGGTAAAGGCATATAAAGAATGGTTAAAAACAGCTGAATACAAACCCGTTATTAATATTGAAAATCATGATACAATTGGCATGATTGCCATGGACGAAAACAGCAATTTATCAGGCGCTTGCACTACTAGCGGAATGGCATTTAAATTACGCGGTAGAGTTGGCGACTCCCCTATTATTGGTGCGGGTTTATACGTAGACAATGAAATTGGCGCAGCAACAGCAACTGGCGTTGGGGAAGAAGTAATTCGCATTGCAGGTACGCATTTAGTTGTGGAATTAATGCGTCAAAATTATTCGCCTTATGAAGCGTGCAAAGAAGCCGTAATGCGCATGGTAAAAATAAGAAAGGAGAAAACAAAAGAATTTCAGGTAGGATTTATTGCGCTAAACAAACAAGGTGAATTTGGTGCATATTGCTTGCAAAAAGGATTTAACTACGCGGTTTATTCAAATAATATTCCCAATCAATTATTTAAGGCTGATGCCTATTATTAATTATTTGTTTTAACAATATGAATCGAGTTATATTAGAAATTTGCACCTTTAACGCCACCGATGTTGCCATAGCTGTTGCAGCAGGCGCCGATCGCATTGAATTATGTGCATCGTATGTTGAGGGAGGAATTACGCCTTCACATGCTTCCATTACTGAGGCATTTAAAATTATTAACGCTGAAAACATTGTGGTAATGGTTAGACCTCGTGGCGGTGATTTTATTTACGACAATTACGAATTTGCTGTTATGAAGCAAGATATTTTGCATTGCAAAGCAATAGGTGTAAAGCAAATTATTTTCGGCATAATTACAATAGATGGCAAACTAGATGCCATTCGAAATAAGGAATTGGTAGACCTTGCCGCGCCGATGCAATGCACCTTACAACGCGCATTCGATTTAACCGATAATCCTTTCGAAGCATTGGATACTGCAATTGCATGTGGATTTAAACGGGTGCTTACTAGCGGACAACAAGCATCGGTTGTTAATGGAAAAGAATTGATAAAAGAATTAATTGCCCATGCTAAAAATCGGATTACCATTTTACCTGGCGCAGGCGTAACTTCTAGCAATGCTAAAGCAATTATCGAATTTACAGGCTGCACCGAAATTCACACATCTGCCAAAATGAAAGCACCCGTGAAACAATTAAATTCATTTACTTTTAGAAAAGATATTTACGATTTTAGTCACCTCACCTGCGTTAACAATGATGAGGTTGCTGCACTAAAAAAAATTACAGCCGGCATTTAACCATGAAACGAATAATTTGCACACTATTTGCATTACTCAGCTGCTTTATTGTAAAGGCCCAAAAAAACATGGACATTAATCTCAACACCAATTGGGAGTTTCGTAAATACACTGATTCATCATCATGGATTCCTGCAACTGTTCCTGGCTGTGTGCATACCGATTTATTACATGCAAACATTATAGCCGATCCATTTTATGGCAATAATGAAAAAGATGTGCAATGGATAGAAAATGAAGATTGGGAATATCGTACAACTTTTACAGTTAGTAATAAATTTTTACACCATGATTTTATTCATCTTAATTTCGATGGGTTAGATACTTATGCTGATGTGTACCTGAACGATTCGCTTATTTTACAAGCTGAAAATATGTTTTTAGCATATCGTATTAATGTAAAAAAATTATTGCTAAGAGGCGAAAACAAATTATATATTCACTTTTATTCGCCGGTAATTAAAGCAAGACAACTACAGTCAAATAACGCAATAAAATTGCCGGGTGAAGAGCGCGTGTACATCCGCAAGGCACAATATCAATTTGGTTGGGACTGGGGCCCGAGGTTAGTGACAAGTGGAATTTGGAAAAACGTTGTTTTAAATGCGTCCAATGAAATTGATGTTAAACAATTCAAAATTAATTTTAACGATAACGGCAGCGACACAATTGAGGTTGATTTGGAGCTTTTGATGAATGCGTTTGCTAGTAGCGATTATTTAGTTACGCTAAGCGAAACAACCACAAATACGATATTGTATAAAAAATCGTTTCACAATAATTTTCCTACTGGTATTTCGGCAAAGGCTCTGTTCCCAGTTTCAAAAAGATGGTATCCAAATGGATTAGGCGATCAAAATCTTTATCATTTCAATTTTACTATTCAGCAAAAAAACAAAATACTTTTTGAACGAAAAATCACAACCGGATTTAGTAATATAAAACTAATACAGGAAAGAGATAACATAGGGCAAAGTTTTTACTTTACTGTAAATGGAAAAAAAGTTTTTGCAAAAGGCGCTAATTTAATTCCGCTGCACAGCTTCTCTCCTGCTGCAACGCGTGAACATTATCTTAAAACTATAACCGAGGCTAAAAATATGAACATGAATATGATTCGCATTTGGGGTGGCGGTATTTATGAGGATGATTATTTATATGCATTATGCGATTCACTTGGAATTATGATTTGGCAAGATTTTATGTTTGCATGTGCAATGTACCCCGACAATCCTGTTTGGGAAAATGAATTTAATTATCAGGTTAACAGACTAAAGTACCATCCAAGTATTGCTTTATGGTGTGGAAATAATGAAAATGATGAAGGATGGAAAAACTGGGGATGGCAAAAACAATTTAATTATTCAGGCAGCGATTCTGCGTTTATCGAATTTACAAACACACGCCTATTTAATCGTGTAATTCCCGATATCATATATTCAAATACTGGCAGCAAACAAAATTATCATGCATCATCACCTTTGCATGGATGGGGCCGTAAAGAAAGTTTGTATGAAGGTGATGCACATTACTGGGGCGTATGGTGGGGCAAACAACCATTTAGTGTATTTAACGAAAAGGTTCCGCGATTTATGAGTGAATATGGATTTCAGGGAATGCCTGCCTATAATTCGTTTGAACAATTTATTCCGCAAGATGAATTGTATTTGGGCTCCGTTTCAGTCAAAAGCCATCAAAAGCACCCTGTGGGTTATGAAACAATTCAGGAATATATGGAGCGTTCTTATATAACGCCTGACAACTTTGAAGATTATATTTATATATCCCAGTTATTGCAAGCCGGTGGTATGGAAACTGCAATTGCGGCTCACCGAAGGAATATGCCTTATTGTATGGGAACACTTTTTTGGCAATTGAACGATTGTTGGCCTGTAACGAGTTGGAGTGTAATAGATTATTATCTCAACAGAAAGGCATCCTTTTACGCTGTTAAAAAAGCATATCAGGAGGTAATGGTTGATGTTTTTGAAGATAAAGGTGCTATTTCAACCTGGCTGATAAACGACCGCGTTACGCCCATCAACGCAACGTTGCAATATCAGCTAATAACAACTGGTGGTGCTGTTATTGCAGGGGATACTTTATCTGTAACGTTAAATCCCACAGCGTCAACGCTATTTACTACCCTTAAAATTGCCTCATTTTTGCAAGGCAACCCACCAGAAAATTGTGTCCTTTATATTGCATTATCTGAAAACGGATTACTTTTAGCAGAAAATTACCATCTATTTACAGAACCAAAAGCGCTGGTTTTAGAACAACCAAAAATTAACGTTTCCTATAGCAAGAACCTAAACACAGTAACAATTTCAAGCGATAAGTATGCTCACTGCATATATCTATATACAGAAGCTGGCGAGTTGCTTTTAAGTGATAATTTCTTCAACCTGTTGCCTTATACCTCAAAAGAAATATCTTTGCAGCAGATTGCACCCGAGAACTTGGAGGCAGTTATTAAAATTAAGTGCTTAAATACCCTTTATAACAAATAAAATATGAAACGTTACGCTATCGGAGATATTCATGGTTGTCACCAAACTTTTGTTGCATTGCTCGACACGTTAAAACTTACTAAAGAGGATGAGTTATACTTGCTTGGTGATATGATTGACCGTGGCCCAAACAGCAAAGCCGTTTTGGACCATGTTTTGGACATGATCGACAATGGATACAAGGTTACAGCATTAATGGGTAACCACGAATACATGTTTTCGCAGGCAATTGATGAAACTATTCCTTATTGCTGGGATTGGCGCAGATACCAAAACTGGATAAAGAATGGTGGTATTACAACAATGCACAATTTCGGTTATACGCGCATTGATGATTTAAAACAATTAGATAAAAAGTACATCACGTTTATTAATGAATTAAAATCTTACGTTGAACTGGACAATTGCTTTCTGGTGCACGCAGGATTTAATTTTAAGGAAGAGGATATTTTTAAAGATAAAAACAGCATGTATTGGGTACGTAATTGGTACGAAACTATTGATGCTGAAAAAGTAAAAAGCAAACTCATCATTCACGGTCACACTGTGCGTCGTTTCGATACGCTAGAAGAAGAAATCAAGGAAAAGAAATTCAATGCAATCAGCATCGATTGCGGTTGTGTTTACAATATGAATGCTAATATAGGACAGCTTTGTGCTATTAACATTGATACTTTAGAGGTTACGTTACAGAAAAATGTAGATAAGTTTGAAAAGGTAGAAAACACTGAGGCTATTTAATCCTTTCCAGTTTAATTTCTATTGCATCGCGCACGCTGATTGGTACCATTTCATACTCAACATTGGTAAGTTCTAAACCAAAATCTTCATGCGTTGGTAAGCTAAGCGATTTAATAAAGCGGTAACCTTTCACTACTATTTGTTCCCACGGTGTTAGCTTGTTATCACTTGCTACACGTGAATTTAATAGAATAAATTTGAAGTCAGCAAACATGCCATGCTTGCGTAAACTCGGATAGTTACTAATAACGTCTACTTCACCTGTTTTCACCATCTCCTCAACTATTTGCTTGAACATGACATTTACCTTATGCTCAACTTTAAACCCAAATCGCAAGCGCACGAAGAACATTTTTTTCGGAATTATGGTATCAACAGAATAACTGGCAAGAAATGGATCATTTGAAATATCTACATGCACAAACCAGTATACATCTGCGCGTTTTGGCCGCTTCCTGAAAATGGAATAAATGATATTAGAATCGATATGGTTTTTATCATTCACCATCGACATATAAACGAGATGTGTAGATTCTTTAGGCAAGCTTTCATCGGCCATTAAATCTTGAATAGCTGGTAAATATTTATCAATTTCAACAAACTCAGTATGCCTTGCCCGCAATTTTCTCGCTTGATAAAAAATCCATAATCCAAAGAAAATAGCAACTGCCAACGAAACGGTAAACCAGCCACCATGTGTAAATTTATTAAGATTGGAAACTAGGAAAGAACCTTCAATTGCAAGTAAAATAACCGCAAAAAGGCCAATCAGTATAATGTTTCGTTTCTGGAGGCGCATTAAACTCGCAAGCAAAATGGTTGTCATAATCATATCAAAAGTTATGGCTAAACCGTAGGCTGCTTCCATGTTTTTGGCCTCTCGGAATATTAAAACCACTGCAATACAACCGGCAAATAAAAACCAGTTAATAGCAGGAATATAAATCTGACCGCGCACGTTTGAAGGATAAACTACTTTGAAATTAGTCCATAGTTTTAATTTCATGGCTTCATTTACTAAAGTAAAACAACCAGTAATTATGGCCTGACTAGCAATTAAGGTTGCCAGCGTGGCAATGATAATTCCAACAGGCAGAAACCATTCAGGCATAATCATGTAAAACGGACTATGTTCTTGCAGCGTACTGCCTTGTAATGTTAAAAGATAGGCTGATTGGCCGCAATAATTCAACAATAACATCACCAAAACAAAAGTCCAGCTAAAGCGAATGTTGTGCTTACCGCAATGACCTAAATCGCTATACATAGCTTCAGCTCCAGTTGTGCATAAAAATACACCTCCCAGTAACCAAAAGCCACCTTTATACTCTGTAAGTAAATGAATTGCCCAATATGGATTAAGCGCAGCTAAAACGCCAGGGTTCTGAATTATTTGAATTCCACCTAAAACACCAATCATTATAAACCAAACGGTCATGATTGGACCAAATGCAACGCCCACAACGTTGGTTCCAAATTGTTGTATTACAAACAATACTGCCATTGCGATGATTACATATGGAACAACACTATCTATATTAGGATTAATGAGTTTTAAACCTTCTATGGCTGAAGAAATAGAAATTGGAGGCGTTATAAAACCATCAGCAATAAGCGCTGCACATCCTATTAACGCTGGAACAATGGCCCACTTTATTTTAAATCGGCGGTGAATAGCATAAAGCGCAAAAATTCCTCCCTCGCCTCTGTTGTCATTATTAAGGGCCAGGTATACATACTTAAAAGTAGTAATTATTAAAAGGGTCCAAAACACGCAACTAAGTCCGCCCAACACAATTTCGCGCGAAATAGTATGCTCACCAAGCACGGCATTTAAAACATAAATTGGAGATGTTCCAATATCACCGAATATAATTCCTAGTGTAACTAAAACTCCTGCAGCAGAAAGTTTGTTTATATTTTTACCTGTGGTAGACATTAAATTCTGGCAAAGATACTTTGCCAAATCTAACTACGAAATAATTTTAAGAAATATTATGCACTTTGTTATACACCGTTTAATCGGTAAGCTGCTTTTGATTGTATTCTTTTTCAAAAGTCAAATAATCTTTAGTCTTATAGTGACCTTCACCGTAATAAATTAGAAAAGCTTTCATTTTTTCGGCATTCTTAAATCCTGCCTCAACGGTAATTTTTTCGCCCATTGCAGAAATGATGGTGATAGTTGGGTAGCCAATTCTACCTCCTGGGCGTGAGGCCATTTCCAACGCAAACTCATTGGTTCCGCGACTTCCAGACGACTTAAAGCGATATTGTTTGCCGGCAAATTGAACACTGTCACGTTGTTCGGCATCGAATTTAATTGGATAAAAATATTTGTTCATCAGGGCAGCAACTTCTGCATCTTTATATGTTTCATTATCTAAACGCTTGCACCATCCACACCAATCAGTATAAAAATCTACAATAATCAGCTTATCCTCTTTTACTTTGTTTTTCTTGATATTTTTTTCGACTACCTTGTTTACTTCGGTAATATTTAACCAAACTATAGAGTCTGCTGTTACAGTTTCAATAGCAGGTGATGTTACAACTGATGAAGCGTTTAAACCAATAAATAAAGAAGCCGAAGCCAAAAATGCTGAAATCATAGTGGGATTATTGTGATAATTGAGATTTGAAAGTGCTTAAATAGATTTCCCAAGTGGTATCTTTATAAGCATTAGTGCCAAAAAACGATAAAATTGGTTCTAATTGAGCAGGGCCAATATAACCGGAAATTGGTTGAATCATATTGAGTTCTTCATCTAAAAACACCAAAGTAGGATAACCTAAACCTTGCTGTGTTGAAGCAATATAAATAGCGAAATCATGTGTGCTTTTTCGTGGTTGAGGCGTGTAATTTTTATTTATAAAAGTCTGTCCTTTAAAAATGATAGTATCGCCACTTTCGGCGTTAAACTTTGTTGGATAAAAATGTTGTTCCAGCAACTTTTTTATGACTGGATCAGAAAAAGTGTTCGCATCAAGCATCTTGCATGGCCCGCACCAAGTTGTGTATACATCAATGAAAACTTTTTTCTTGGTTGTTTCTTGCAGTACAAGCGACTCATTCACCGTATACCACTTAAATGCTCCCGAAGCTGAATCTGATTCCATAACTAATTGATTATCAGCCACTTGTAACATGTCATTACCTTTTTCATTTACGAAAACTGGACTCACGGCAGCTATTGCACCGGCTACAAAAACAAATAAAACGCCAATTATTAAATACTTCTTCTGCATAGGATAGTTTCTTTCTTGAACTTTAACTAAACAAAAATAATTCCAAACTCGTTAACTTGCAATCATTTAATAACTATTAACATGTTGAAACGTAAGATTGTTGTTGCGATAACGGGTGCCAGTGGGTCAATTTATGCTAAAGTTTTATTAGACAGCATTAAACAAATGGATCCTCAACCGGAGGCTGTAGGCGTTGTAATGAGCGATAATGCTAAAGATGTTTGGCAATTTGAGCTTGGTAATACTGATTATGAGGATTACAATTATCAGTTTTATAACAAAAACGATTTTATGGCGCCATTTGCGTCAGGGTCTGCAAAATATGATACTATGATTGTTTGTCCATGCTCAATGGGAACAATGGGCCGCATAGCCGCAGGAATATCTAATGATTTAATTACCCGGGCAGCCGATGTAATGCTTAAAGAACGCAGAAAACTAATTTTAGTGGTTAGAGAAACACCATATAATCTTATTCACATAAAAAATATGGAAACCATAACGTTAGCAGGTGGAATTATTTGTCCAGCAACCCCATCTTTTTACAGTAGGCCGAAAACATTTGAAGAAATGGCTGCAACAGTTATTCACAGAGCTTTAGATTTGGCAGATTTAGCTGCTAACGGTTTTCGATGGAACGATAACTAAAAACACCTCACCCTTTTACATTTTATTTCCATAAGCGTCGGCTAAGTTTTTAATTTCGCATCGTGCTTACGCGCTTACTAAATACTTACACCGATGCTTACAAAGGCATAACGCGACCAGTTTGGATATTGGCTACAATTCAGTTGATAAACAGAACTGGCAGCATGGTTTTGCCATTTATGACCATTTATATGACCAGTTCGCTGGGTTATACTAAAGTACAAGCAGGAATAATAATGAGTGTTTTTGGAATGGGAAGTCTTGCTGGCTCCTATTTAGGTGGAAAATGGAGTGATAAATACGGCCCTTTTAAAGTACAATTTTTTAGTCTCACATTAGGCGGAATTAGCTATTTATTTATTCCTTTCCTCCACAATTTCTATATGCTAAGTGTAGGTGTTTTTATTTGCGGTTTAATAAACGATAGCTTACGGCCTGCAGCCTCTTCAATGACTAGTCATTTTGCAACGCAAGCAACAACAACAAGATCATTTTCGTTAATGCGCATGGCCATAAATCTTGGTGTGGCCATTGGGCCTGCAGCTGCTGGTATATTAGCTGGAGTAAATTATGTTTGGTTATTTGTGGGGGATGGCATAACCTGCATTGCTGCAGGCGCGGTGTTTTACTATTATTTTAAAGATAAACAGCCACAAACACATAAAGAAGTTAAGGAGAAGGGAAATAAGGTGTTATCGCCCTACAGAGATAGAAGCTTTATGTTATTTATCTTATTTTGCTTTTTTTATGCAGCAGCCTTTTTTCAAATCTTTAGCGGTATACCACTTTATTATAAAGATATTTATTTAAAACCGGAAATTGCAATTGGTTTATTAATAGGATTTAACGGATTAATTGTATTTTTTTTTGAGATGATAACCGTTTCACAATTAGAAAAAAGATACAAACCAAATTCATTAATCGTTATAGGATGCGTTATGTTGGGCGCCTCATTTATTTTATTCAATTTATTTCACGGCACTATAATTCTATTAATTGCTATGTTACTGCTCAGTTTTTCTGAAATATTTGCTATGCCGTTTATGATTTCTCGTGTTGTTTACACGTCATCACCACAAACAAGAGGCAGTTACTTAGCTGCATATACCATTGCCTGGGCCTTAGCATTTATTGTTTCACCTTATAGCAGTATGCAGATAATTGAACAATACAATTACACCGTTTTATGGTGGGTGATGGGCATTTTTTGCAGTTTAACGGCTTTAGGGTTTTACCTCATCGCCAACAAAAAAACTGTTCCCAAGATTTTATAATTGCTTGTCGTTAACAGGATTTTTAGTGCGGTACATGCTATAGAAAATTGATGTTGTTAAAATTACTGCAATAACAATTAATGAAACTACAACAGGAATTTTATAAATATCTACTAAACACATTTTTAAACCAACAAACATTAAAACTGCAGCTAAGCCATAAACAAGATATTTAAATCTGTGCATTATATCTGCCAAAGCAAAATATAAGCTACGCAATCCTAAAATGGCAAAAACATTGGAGGTATAAACTATAAACGGATCGGATGTTATGGCTAATATGGCTGGTATACTATCAACTGCAAAAATTAAATCTGTAAATTCAATAAAAATCAATACTACAAATAATAACGTTGCGTAACGTTTACCGTTAATTGTAACAAAAAATTTGCTTCCCACATATTCATTATGCACGGGAAATACCTTGCGGAACATTCTTAATACCAAGCTTTTTTCAGGATCCATTTCTTTATCCTTATTCCGAATCATATTAATGCCTGTAATGATAAGAAATGCACCAAAAACATAAATTATCCAATGGAATTTTTCAATTAATGCAACACCTGCAAAAATGAAAATGGCACGCATAACAAGTGCCCCAATAATTCCCCAAAATAGCACTTTATGCTGGTATAAGGCGGGAACCTTAAAAAACGTAAAAATCAATAAGAACACAAAAATATTGTCAATACTTAACGACTTTTCAATCAGGTATCCCGTTAAAAATTCCAGTCCTTTTTGTTGTTGCAACGCCTCGGTTTCATAACCGCCAATAATACCAGAATAAATAAGTGCATTAAAGATGAGCGCCAATCCGATCCAAACTGCGCTCCAATAAAGGGCTTCCTTAACGCCAACCACATGACTTTTCCGGTGAAAAACACCCAAGTCCAAAGCTAACATTAGTATTACAAACAAGTTGAAGCCAATCCAAAGCACTGCGTTACTATCCAATATTCCCATTGTGCAAAGGTAATACATTAAACGTAATCTATTGTTCAAGTAGATTAATGTTAAAGATTCTTAAATTAAAATTCTTACCGCTGAACAATTTGGGTCTAGAACTTACCTTTATAGTATAATAATGAAATTTCTTTTTTACTTTTTTGTTTTTTCAACAATCGCTTCTGCTTGTTCGCAGTCGGCGGATAGCTTCAATTTGCATGCTCCGAAAAATAAATACATTTTATGTCGCGGCACTGCATTGTACCTTAACGATGGCAAAAAGTGGCCAGCAAATAAAGAAACTACAATTGGCATCGACAGCATGCTTTCCCTGGTGAATGCATTTCAGGTTCCGGCAGATACAGCGGCCTATCATGCATTAGGAGCCAATTTAATGAACGATTACATATACATTATAAACTATTGTGTTGATATGGGACCAGCTCATGAGATGATTCACAGCTACCTCTTCCCTATTCAGGAAATAATTGTTCCCTTGCAAATTGGTGGGGAGTCTACCTGTTCTTCGCAGCTTATTAAATTGCAGGATTATCTATCTCGCTATCACGATTACTTTGAGTAACAGGCGCTACAGTAACAGCAAAATCATGGTTCCTCAAAGTCCTTATTGCCAATAATAAACTCACTAGCATAAACAAAGCGCCTAAAATAAACGCAGCACCTGCAAAATGCATTGGTGTGTTATTATCTGTAAAATAGGCATAAGTATTTGTCATTAAAGGTGGGCCAATAATAGAAGTAATGCTGATTAAACTCGTCATTGCGCCTTGTAATTCGCCCTGTTCGTTACTTGGAACTTGAGCTGAGATAATACCTTGTAAAGCAGGCATGCCAATCCCACCAAGACAATAAGGAATAAGAAATATATACATCATCCATCCTTGGCTAGCAACACCAAACAATATTAATCCAACAGTGTATAATCCTAATCCATAATAAACCGATTTCTTTTGTCCGATTTTAGGAATAGTATATCTAATTAATCCACCTTGAACGAGACCTACCATCAACCCAACAAAAGCCAAAGAAAACCCAACAGCTTTTTCGCTCCAGCCAAAAGTACCCATCGTAAAATAACTCCAATTGCTTTGTACGGCATGTGATCCGATATAAATACATATTAACGATGCAATTAATCCATAAGTTAATGGATATTTTTTTAAAGCTAATAATGCACCAATCGGGTTTGCACGTTTCCATTCGAAGGGTCTGCGTTTTTCTTTTGGTAACGATTCTGGTAAAACAAAATAACCATATAACCAATTTACAAACGACAAGCCAGCAGCTGCAAAAAACGGCACTCGTGACCCAATTTCTCCTAACAAACCGCCAATGGCTGGTCCAATAATAAAACCCATACCAAATGCAGCACCAATTAATCCAAAATTTTGCGCGCGTTTTTCAGGTGGCGAAATATCAGCAATATATGCGCTAGCAGTAGAAAAACTAGCGCCTGTTATGCCTGCCAATAACCGACCTGCAAATAGCCAGCCTAATGTTGGTGAAAATGCCATTAATAAATAATCGCATCCAAATCCAAATAAGGCAATTAACAAAACTGGTCTTCGTCCATATGTGTCGCTCAGGTTACCTAAAATTGGAGAAAAAATGAATTGCATAATAGCAAACGCAAATAACAACCAACCACCAATACGCGCAGCGTCGCTAAAATTTCCTCCATTTAGCTCTTTAATCAAGCTTGGTAAAACAGGAATAATAATTCCAAAACCGATTACATCAATCAACAAAGTGATAAATATAAAAGTCATTGAAGCTTGAGATTTACTAATTGACATTATCCTTATAATTATTGCCGGAATTAGCTAATTAAGGTGATGGAATTTTTAAAAATAAAACCATGATATAATTAGTCTTCCAATGCATTTTCCCATTTACTTACAGCTGCTGTAGCAATTGCATTTCCAATTACGTTAGTTGCGCTTCTACCCATATCAAGAAAGGTGTCAATACCTAATAATAAAACTAATCCCGCTTGAGGAATATTAAACATACTTATAGTGCCTGCAATTACAACTAAACTAGCGCGAGGCACTGCTGCTATTCCTTTCGAGGTAACCATTAAAGTGAGCAACATTGTTATTTCTTGCGCTAAGGTTAAATCAATTCCATAACATTGTGCAATAAAAATACTTGCAAACGTCATATACATCATACTACCATCTAGGTTGAACGAATATCCAAGCGGTAACACAAAACTTACAATTTTATTATTACATCCAAAGCGTTCTAATTCAGTAATTAATTTAGGGAATGCCGCTTCACTACTTGCCGTACTAAATGCAAGCAAAAACGGCTCCTTTATTCGCCTTAATAAAATAAAGACACGTCGTCGTAAAACGGCAAAACCTGCACCGATTAAAAATATCCACAAAATAAATAATCCCAAATAGAATTCACCCATAAATACGGCGTAGGTTGATAATACCGAAAGCCCTTTTGTTGTAATAACGGTGCACATTGCAGCAAATACTGCATATGGTGCAAAACCCATTACATAAATGGTTATTTTAATCATAATGTGCGAAAGTGTATCCAACGCTTTTACTAATGGCATTGCCTTTTCGCCAATTGCAGCGCAGGCAACACCAAAGAAAATACTAAATACTACAATTTGCAATATTTCATTTTCTGCCATTGCTTTAAATATACTGGAAGGAAAAACATGGGTTATAAATGAAACTAAAGTAATAGAAGTTCCTTCCACTCCCGATTTCGCATTTTCTGCTGGCAGTGGCAAATTCATGTGGGCTCCAGGTTCAAATGCATTAACTAAAACCATGCCCAATACCAATGAAAATAAACTTGCACTTAAAAACCACAACATGGTTTTACCTCCCACTCTACCAAGCGTTTTAGTATCACCCATTTTTGCAATACCAACAATTAGTGTAGACAATACGAGTGGCGCAATTATCATTTTAATAAGTGATAAAAATATTGTTGTAAGTATCGAAATATTTGTTGCGATTTTCTTAATCAAGCTTTTATCTGTTACACCTTTTTCACTTTCACGAATGTCGCAATTTAAATCAATTTCAGCTCCAGATTGAATATGTGCGGGAATAAAAGTGGTAGATTTTCCCTTCATAATAACGGCTACATTTTTGCCAAGGCTGTCGGCCATCATTTTTTGCTCAGTTGCATTACTCACAATCATAATTTGTTGCGCATAAATTTTACCGTTGTAGTCCATTACAATTTCATCAGCGCCAATAGCATCGCTAAAAGGTGTAAAAACCAATTCTTTGCCGGTAGCATTTTTGTGTAAAATGCCACCAATTAGAATGCCCAAAGCCATTGCTACTAAAATGAAGACCGTTAATCTGTTCGATTTTGTCATACCTGTAAAATTTGCCCTAAGATATAAGATTCCGAACATATCCTGACTTACATTTCTACACATTTGAAAATCACTTTTAAACCCAGCAAAAGCAATAGAAATGGTAACATATTATAATATGCAATAAAATCAGATGTTTCCTTCCAATAACATGCTCTTTTAAAATTGTTTGCTATTCGGGTTAAACCCAACTAAATCAATAGTTTGGTTGATTTGCAAAGGTCTATTACATAATTTGGGTTAAACCCAGCATATGCAATGGAATTACTAACATGTTAAATTTGAAATAAAATTTGATGCTCCATGACAATAACATGCTCTTTTCAAATTGTTTACTATTTAGGTTAAACCCAATTGAATCAATAGTTTGGTTTATTTGCTAAATTCTATTGATTAATATGGGTTAAATTAGTTTAAATGGCTTGGTATATGATTATTTCTGAATGTAACTTTGCATTAGTTATGAAGAAGCCTAATATTTATCAAATGGGCACCATTGCAGTTGGCCTAATTGTTATTGTTGCTATTGGTTTTGTGTATCAATCTACACTTAAGGTGAATAAACAGCCTGTACTGCCTTACTTTGGACCAGAACAAGGGGATGGCCAGCCTCATCATGTTTCCACTTTTAATTTGCTCAATCAGGATAGTGTTTTCATTACTCAGGCTCCGTATCAAGGCAAAATTTATGTTGCCGATTTCTTTTTTACTACTTGTTTGGGAATTTGTCCATTAATGACAGAAAGCATGATTCGCGTGCATAAAGCCTATTTAGACAATCCTGACATCATGATTATTTCACATACCGTTGATCCTGAACATGATACACCTACTGTTTTGAAGCGATATTCCAAAAATCGTCACATCGATAATAACAAATGGAATTTTGTGACTGGTGATAAAAAGCAGATTTATGACCTTGCGCGCTACAGCTATCTAGTTGATGCCACCGAAGGTGATTCTGGTCCTAATGATTTTGTGCACACCGAAAACTTCGCTTTAGTTGACCGTGAAGGCCGCATACGCGGGTATTATGACGGTACCGACTCGCTTGAAGTAAGCAAATTAATAAAAGATATTAGCTTATTGCTTACCGAATAGCATCAATTCTTTGTTAATTATAGTCATTTTCCTTTAATTTCTGCTTACCTTTGCAGCCGCAAATCTGACCTGCAATGATTACAGTTAATAATGTTTCTTTACGCTACGGCAAACGCATACTTTTTGATGAGGTAAATCTGAAGTTTACCAAAGGCAATTGTTATGGTATTATTGGTGCAAATGGTGCCGGAAAATCAACTTTCTTAAAGATAATTTCTGGAGAAATTGAACCTACTACCGGTATTGTTGACATAACACCGGGAGAACGTATGGCTGTTTTGAAGCAAAATCACTTTGAGTTTGATCAACATTCTGTAATTCATACCGTTATGATGGGTCACAAGAAATTGTGGAATATCATGCAGGAAAAAGATGCATTGTACGCAAAACCTGACTTTAGCGAAGAAGACGGTTTACGTGTTGGTGACCTAGAAGCAGAATTTGGTGAAATGAATGGTTGGAATGCGGAAAGCGATGCAGCAGAATTACTTAGCAACCTTGGTGTTAAAGAGGAATTGCACTACGAATTCATGGAAAACCTGAGCGGTAAAGAAAAGGTGCGCGTGTTAATTGCGCAAGCGCTTTACGGCAATCCTGATATTTTATTGTTAGATGAACCTACTAACGACTTGGACATTGATACCATCAGTTGGTTAGAAAATTTCTTGGCAGATTATCAAAATACTGTGATTGTAGTATCTCACGACCGTCACTTTTTAGATGCCGTTTGCACGCACGTTGCAGATATCGATTATGGAAAAATCAGCATATTTACTGGCAACTACTCATTCTGGTATCAATCATCGCAATTGATGTTGCAGTTGATGTCGCAGAAAAACAAGAAAACAGAGGACAAACGTAAAGAACTTCAAGATTTTATTAGTAGATTCAGTGCCAACGCATCAAAAGCTAAACAAGCAACTTCGCGTAAAAAAGCACTCGAAAAACTCAATATAGAAGAATTACGACCATCTACAAGAAAATATCCAGGTATTTTCTTTACGCCTGAACGCGACTTGGGTGATCAAGTGCTAAATGTGCAAGCCATTACAAAATCAGTTGGTGGTAAAACATTATTCAAAAATATTAGCTTCACAGCCGAAAAAGGTGATAAAATTGCTATTGTTAGTCGCGACCCGCTTGCTAAAACAAGTTTCTTCGAAATTATTGCAGGCGAAAAGGAAGCTGACCATGGCACTTTTAAATGGGGTGTAACCGTTACTAATAATTACCTTCCTAACGAAAATCACGCGTTTTTTACAGGCGACCTCAACTTAATTGATTGGTTGCGTCAATACTCTAAAGATAAAGACGAATCGTTTGTTCGTGGATTTTTAGGACGTATGTTATTTAGTGGAGAAGAGTCGCTCAAAAGCTGCAAAGTGCTGTCAGGTGGTGAAAAAGTGCGCTGCATGGTTTCACGAGGCATGTTAATTGGTGGCAATGCGTTAATTTTAGATGAACCTACCAACCACCTTGATATGGAAAGTATTACTGCATTCAATAATGCACTTCAAGACTTTAAAGGTTTTGTAATTTTTACATCACACGATCATCAATTTATGCAAACTGTAGCGAATAGAATTATAGAAATTACGCCAAATGGTATAATTGATAAACTGATGAGTTACGATGAGTATATTTCGGATGAAAAAGTAAAGGAACAACAAGAACAAATGTACCCGAAAGGCGAATTGGTGTAATTTTAACTTCACCCTATTTACCTTAATACAAACTAATTTCTATTGCTTTTGTTATAAATCCAATAAGAGTAAAAATACGTTTATATGAAGTACAACCTTATTTTGGAAATTATGAAGAAGCAAATCATTGTGTTAGCAATACTGCTTATACCAGCTATTTTTAGCTGCGGAGAAGCTAAAAATGTAAAAGAAATTAATACAATTCAAACCTCAGGCTCAGATACCGTTTTTATCAATATTCCATTAGAAAAAGCAGATTATGTATGGGATGGCGTAACTATTGAACGCCCAGAAAGTGAATGGAAAAAACAATTAACTGCTATGCAATTTTTTGTTGCCCGTCAAGCAGGAACTGAACGCGCTTTTAGCAACGCATTTCATGATAGCCATGAAGACGGCATTTATTATTGCGTTGGTTGTGGCATGCCACTTTTTGATGCTAAAACTAAATTTGATTCTGGAACTGGCTGGCCTAGTTTTTACGACCCAATTCAAGTTAAGAACGTAGCGTATGACATTGACTATGAAATTGGTTACGAGCGCAAAGAAATTCATTGTGCGCGTTGCGAGTCGCATCTAGGCCATGTTTTCGACGACGCTACTGACCAACCTACAGGTTTGCGTTATTGTATTAACTCCGCATCTTTAATTTTTAAAAAGCGATAACTTTGCTGTTTACCAATAACTGGATGCCGCATTGATTTTGTACCTTATTCATAAAACAACTTTTCTTCGTAAGTGGTATTTTAATTCACTGGGGCGACCATTTGTAAAAAATAAATTAGCGTTTATAGCACCATTATTATCTCCTCAAGAAAAAATACTCGATTTAGGTTCTGGTAATGGATTGGCAAGTTATTTATTAAAAGAAAATGGTTTTTTGGTTACTCCCGTAGATATTCAGTATGGCCATTATCACGCTGACGTTAAGCCAATTGTTTATGATGGTCACCACTTACCATTTCAAGATAAATCTTTTGATACTGCCATTATTCTAACTGTGCTGCATCATGTATTACATCCTGAGCGCATTATTCAGGAAACAAGTAGAGTTTGCAACAGAATTATTATCATGGAAGATATTTATGAGAATAAGGTGCAGCAATATCTCACCTACTGCGTGGATGCAGCAATAAATTTATTTTATTCTCCTTGTCCGCATACCAATAAAAATGATAAGGAATGGTTACAAACATTTGAAGAAATGGGTTTTGAATTAACTACTGTGCAATATAGAAATGTATTTTTTATTTTCAAGCAAGCTATTTATGAAATTAGGCAAAAACAGAGTTTCACAGAGAAATAAAACATAACTTGTAATTTATTTTATTATTTCTATTTACGCCAACCACACATAGCATTGTATCCTTTGTAATATATTATTGTATTCACAACTTCAATCGCCATTTCATAATATAAACCTCTGTGAAACGCTGTGTGTATTTGCTCTGTGCGACTCTGTGAGCTAACCGCATAACATAAAAAGAAAATACAAACCATGTGTTTGTATGGTTCGGTTAGCTCACAGAGTTGCACAGCGGTTTGCACAGAGTTTCACAGAGAAATAAAACATAACTTGTAATTTATTATTCTCCTATTCAATAATAAACGCAGAATAAGCAATAGGAATACAGAAACGGAATAAATTGAAGCTATATGAATGTTTTCAAGTAATTAACAAATCGCGGTAAATTGTTTGCTTACCCATGTATGTAAATTTTAATTCGTAGATAATTAGAATATTAACTCCAGCTATAATCGAAGGTTAGTTGCCTAATTCTAAAGCCATTTTGTTTTCAAATTTGGGTTAACCATATTCGATGAACACTACAAATCTAAATTCCAATTAAATCGTTTTTGAGCAACATCAAATTGCAGGTATTTAGAGGAAAAAAACTGTTCAACTTGCCCAGATTGTAATAAATCGGCTATATTGCCAAAAACATGTTGACCTTGCTGCCCAATTAACAAGCAATAATCTGCAATTTGTAAGGCCATATCTAATTCATGTGAAGTAAATAGAATTGTTTTTTCTAGTTTCGCTAACGAACGAATTAATGAAAATATTTCCATTTTGTGAATGATATCCAAATACGAAGTTGGTTCATCCATAAAAATATAAGGTGTTTGCTGAATTAATGCCCTTGCTATAAAAACCATTTGAGCTTCGCCATCGCTTAATTGATAAATACGTTTATTTATTAAGTGTTCTATTTTTAATTCCCCAATGGTTTGTTCTATAATAGCAATATCAGCCTGATTTAATTTTCCAAAACCGGAAGCAAACGAAGCTCTAGTTGTTGAAAACAATTCATGCACAACCAAACCCTGCACTACATCTCCCCTGCCCGGCAACACTACACTTACTTTTTGGGCTAACGCAGATGTAGATAATGTATTAATTGAAATACCGTCTACATTTATTTCACCACTTAATTTATGCTGCAAACCAGCAAGCGAACGAAGCAATGTAGATTTCCCAGAACCATTTAAGCCTAACACAGCAACAACACTGTTTTTGGGAATCTGCATATTAATATCCTGCAGAATAATTTTATCAGCATAACCTACCGACAAACCCTGGGTTGATATAACAATTGGTTGCTGCATTAAAATGAACGTTTAATATGCTGATTTTTCCAGATAATATAAATAATAAAAGGCGCTCCCATAAAAGCAGTAACCGAATTTAACGGCAATACACCATCATTGCCAGGTGTTTGAGCAATAATATCACAAACGAGCAAAATACTAATGCCTAATAAAATACTTCCAGGAATAATAATGAAATGGTTATTTACTTTAAATAACATTCTTGCTAAATGTGGTACAGCAATACCAATAAATGCAATTGGCCCACAAAAAGCAGTTATAGCACCCGTTAATAATCCAGTAGTGAGAATAAGGATAAATTTTGTTCGCTTAATATTTAATCCTAACGATTTAGCATATTGTTCTCCAAGTAATAGCAGGTTAAGCGATTTAGCTTGCGTAAAAGCAATTGCCATCCCCAATACTATAATTGAAATTAAAATATACAATTGTGGCCAAGTAACGCCACTTAAACTTCCGAAAGTCCACATTACAAATAATTTTAATGCGCCTTCACTACTATAATATTGCAACACACCCACAATGGCACTTATTGCCATACCAAACATTAAACCGAAAATAAGTAATGTGACACTATCGCGAACGCGTGCTGCAACGCCAAGAATAATAAACAACACGAGCATAGCACCAAAAATAGCGGCAAAAATAATTCCAAAGCTATTAAATACATCTATAGAAAACCACGTACCAACAGTAAGTGTTGCCAATGCCACAAACAAGCTAGAGCCCGCTGAAACACCAAGAATGTCTGGGCCTGCTACAGGATTTCTGAAAAATGTTTGCATAAATAAACCTGCCACAGGCAAAGCGCATCCAGCCAGAACTGCAGTTATCGCTTTAGGCAAACGCGACTGTAAAATTATAATCGATTCAGGTGCATTTTTTGGAAATCCACCATTAAACACTTGAAATATTTCTGAGATAGAAATGGCAACCGAACCAAGTAGAATATCTGCCATAAACAATACGAATGCAGCAATGCTCAAAAGTAAAAACATCAAACCATGTCGATAATTATTCATTGTAAATGGATATAATAGTAATAATCAGCACCCAAATTTAATTCAGGGTGAAAAATTTTCACCAGGTCGCTTAACACACGATCTGGATAAACTACTGCACTTTCCCAATAATCGTTACCTCCCATTGCATTAACTCTTGCGTAGTTATTGTAAATTTTTTTATACTTAAATGGGGCAAAATAACCATTGCGGTTATCCAATTTAATTACTTCTGCTAAGCTAGTTGCAGCGCCTACATTTAACCAATATGTTGCATGCTGCGCTGAGGTAAATATTTCTTCAAACGATAAGCCAAAGTTGCCGGTTTTATCATTTTTGTTCCAAATGTAGGTTGCTCCTGCGTCACTTAAAAAATTTGCAGCAAAACTTTTACCGCCGGGCACAGTCCATTCATTTTTATAGGCTAATCCCGTAAATACAGTTGGTTTGCTTGTCACCCTACTTGCTTTCAATTTAATTTGATTGTAATTATTTGCAATACTATCAAACAAAAGTGTTGCTTCAGCTTCCAAGTTAAAAAACGCAGCAATAAATTTAATCCATTCAGCTTGTCCAAGTGGTGTGAGTTCAAGATACTCATTATTCACAACTGGTTTGAGCTGCATGCTTTTCATTTTTTCAAAATGATCATAACTCTCATCACCTGTTTGATAACTCATAATAATATCCGGTTGTAAGCTTACCAATAATTCCATATCAAGCCCTCCTTCAACCCCAACTTCTTTTATTTTGTCATCATTTACATATTGTGCAATGGCATCACTATAAATATATTGTGTTCCACTAAAGGCAATTAATTTATCCATTAAACCTAATGCTTCAATAAATCCAAGATGTGTTGTAGATAAACTTGCTAAATCGTTAAGGGGAACTTTAATATTTAGCACTGTAGCATCGTTACCAGCATATTTGTCCTCGCTTATTAAACGATATGTTTGTACAACTTTTTGGGTATCAATTGGATTGCGGACTACAATTTCTTTATAACCTTCAAATTGTGTAATGGTGAATCCTTTTGCATATTGAATCGGAGTTACAATGCCATTAACGTTTTGCACAATACCCGTTTGCTTTTGTTTGCAGGATACAAACAAGCAACCAATTACTAATATGAATGAAATAATACGCATAAAATAAAAGCATGTTATTACTGTTGGCTAACAACATGCTTTATTTATAGGTTTACAATTTGGAGAAATATCCCGTTGTACTCGCTGATTTACCAGTTGCTTTAACAAGATAATTACCTGCAGGCAATTGAGCAATATCAAGATAATTAATTCCCACAGCAGGCTGATTAATTATTTGCATCGTTTTGCCAGTCATATCACTGATAACAATCTGCTCTGCATTAATGGTATTTTCCAATGCAATTTGCTCACTTGCAGGGTTAGGGAATAAAATGATATTTGTTTTATTTACTTCAATAATATCACTTTCTAAACGCACATCAAATGCAAAATTACCGGGTGAAACACTCACATCAAATGTGGTAATAACATTGCCAGCTAAATCATAAACAGTTACTTCACCGTAGCTAAAATAGTCGGTTGTAGAAGTATAAATTAAGTTATTAATATTATCGAACGCTAAGCCGTAAAAACTAGCACCAAATTCATCTTCACTAGTAATAGTTGCTGTTGTAGGGTCAAATTTACTTAGCGTAGTACCAAACATTTCTTGATAATAAATAGCGCCTGTAAATACTGCAGAAGTGCCACATCCTGAAGAAATATTAATCAGGTTTGTTGTAGTTAAATCACCGGAAGCAATTTTATACGTTGACACCGAGCTTCCCGTAAAATCTTTATTGTTTAGCGTATAGATATTATCTCCTTCAATCATCAAGTTATCAGGATTAATACCATCGGCACCAAGTTCAATCATATTGTTGATGGTATTGGTATTTAAATCTATAACCGCAATTTTGCCAACTTCGCTACCAAATACAAATCCATTATTAACGGCAACATAAGCAATGCCATCTTTAATTACAACGCCTTCAGTTGTATAAGGTATTGATACATTATCAAATTCGTGTACCAATGCCATTGTATTTTTATTGTAAATCTGAACATACGAAGGCAACGAAACCAGATATTCTCCTCGTGTAACAACGATAAAATCATCATTAACAGCAATTTTGCGAATACCTTCAATTTCAATTGAAGCTACCAATTCATCATTACTAATATCATACTTATTCAAGAACTTGTCGGCAGCAACATAATAATAAGCTGCATCGGTTTTAATATCAGATGCAAACCGCGCTGTTTCAATTTCATCCAACAATGTATAAGTTCCTGAAGTTGGGTCAAACGCGCCAACGCTAACTGGTGTAATAATTTCGCCAGTAAAATAATCGAAGTACCCTTCGTTGAGTATGAGCACTCTGGCTACATACGTTTGTGCGAATGTGGTTGCAGTAATTAACACTGCTAAAAAAGTAAAAGTAATCTTCCTCATCATTAAATGATTTAAATGGTTAATAAATAAGGAGGCATGCAAATAAATGGAAACAGTACGTATACCGATTACATCAAACTTTTGCCCCAAAAGTTTATGATTGTGCAAAACTGGCAGGTCTTCTGGCTCTTCCACCTTTTGATTTACCTTCCCATCCGCCGAAGCGAACAGTGGCAAAGAAATATCAAAAGTTTACCAACAGGTTGCGGAATTACAGCAGTGGGGACTGCCCCGGATTTTCACCGGATTCCCTCTTAGGATAAGACTGAATAAACAGCCCTATCAACCAGTAATGCAATGTAAAAATACGCAAGCCAAAACAAGGTAGTTAGCTTTGTTCAAACATTTTATACACAAAAATGACACATCTCACAATAAAACGAATATCACCTGCGTTTTTGCTTAGTCTTGTCGCAGAGACGTTCAAGTAAGAAAAGGCGCTGCGCCCCACGGGTGCGGCGCTCTTACATTTTAAGCCAAGCCTGTCTATTATCTGAACCACAACAACCCATTTAAGTATTGCAACAATAGTAGATTTACCACAGTGCATTATTCTTAGGTGAACATCTAAAATTTTGAAATATTTTACGCAACTTTCGGTCGTTTATATCAAATTATGGAAAACCCCTATCAGCTTGATTTTATTCAGCGACTAAAAATGATGTTGCCGGCTCATATTTCATTGGCAGATCAGTTGACCGAAATATTGGAATTGAGCCAAGACAGCGCGTATCGGCGTATTCGCGGCGAAACAGCAATGAGCGTTGACGAGGCCATTAAGCTGTGTAATCATTATAAAATTCCAATTGCCTACTTCACAGATGAAATTCCAGGCTTGGTTAATTTTAAATACCTGCCGCCCGATGGCAAAAAGGAAACATTTTACAAACATCTTCAAATGGTTTTTAACGCATCGGATGCTTTATTAAATCACGACGACAGACGTATAATTTATGGCGCAATAGATGCACCCGTGTTTCAACATTTTGGCTTTGAACAATTGGCAGCTTTTAAAATGCATTTTTGGATGAATGTAATAGATGGCATTAAAGTTTTTAAAGATTACTACGATTTTAATGATATAGATAGGGACTTTCTTGCACTTACCAAAAAAATTCATGAAACCTATTTGGTTATTCCTAGCGATGAAATTTGGCCTGAAGATATCGTAATGACTACCCTTAAACAAATTGAGTATTACTATGAATCCGACTACTTTAAAAAACCAGACGACGCATTAGCAATTTTAGATTGTTTACTTCAAATGGTAAATCATGCGGAGCAAATGGCCGCAATTAGTTGCAAGTTGAAACCAGGTGATAAAACCAAACAGCAATATGCCGAATTTAATTTGTATCAGAGCGATGTGCTATTAGGCAATAATACTATTTTAACAGTGGCAAATGGTAAAATAACAACTTATATCAGTCACCTCACATTTAGCGTAATGGCCACCAACAGCGAGCGTTATGCGGAACAAACAGAAGCTTGGCTTAAGAGCATTCTAAGTAAATCGAATTTAATTAGTGGTATCTCAGAAAAAAATCGTGCACGTTATTTCAAAAATTTACGCAAATTTATTGCGGTTAGTGTTGAACGAATAAAGCGTTAATAGTTAAACCCGGATAAAGTAATGGAAATACCACCATCTTATTTTTTTAATAAAATCAAATGTTTTAAGCCAATTACATGCGCTTTTCAAATTATTTGCTAATCAGGGTAAACCCAACTAAATCATTAGTGAAATTGTTTTGCTAATGTCTATTGATTAATTTGGGTTAGACCGAAAAAAGCAAGTAAAGCAAATAAAAAGATGCTGCAACGCCAATTAATCCTATAACCAGATAATTAGTTATTGCAATTTTTTCACCCTTAAACTTTTTAGGTTCTGCTTTAATTTTTTTCCAACCTTTGGCAGTTAAAAAAGCACCCAATACAAACATCAGCGCTGCACCTAAAAATAAAATTGGCGCAACAAATGGGGCTGCAACAGCCACGCCAACTCCAATTAAAACTGCTCCACTTCCACCCAATACAAGCGGTTCTAATTTAGGTTCCACTTCTGTACTGTCTTTTTTTTCTTCTGCTACAATGGCACTATTGCTATATAAATCGCTTATTGCATCCTCAAAAGGAGCAGCATAATAAATATTGTTTGCACTTTGATTTTCCGCAGCACTGTCAGCCTTAAATCCGGATGGCTCATTTCCGAAAACAGTAAATGGACGTACAATAACTAATGTAATGAGTATAACTAATGGAATATAGAATTTTACCTTGTTCAAGTGTTCAAGTTTTAGTGTTAACGGTCAAAATTAGGAATTATTATGTATTTAATTGTGCTTATTGCTTTACAAACTGCTGAACAGGATATCCTGCAACTACCGCGAAATATGTTCCAGGCAACAGCTTTACAATATCTACTTGGTTATTTGATTCCAATAAGAACTGCATTTCAACACATTCACCAATAGTATTATAAATGTATAATTTGTTGCCAATTAGCGTTTCATCTGCTTCAATAATTAAAAATGCATTAGCAGGGTTAGGCAATAATTGAAAACTTAATGATGTTCCCAACTTTAAACCGATACCAACTGTTGCCGATACTGTATCCATACAATTATGCGCATCTTTTACAGTTATAGTGTAAGTACCAGCACTTAATCCGTTAAATTTTTTAGATGTTTGCCAAGTAATACCACCGTTTTTTGAATACAATTTTGAGCCGAACCCTCCACTTGAATTCACCGTTATTTTTCCGTTTGATGCTCCTCCAATAGTTTCGTTAGTAATACTAGTAACCGAAATATTTAATTCGGGGTCCTGACTAATTACCACATTCCCCATAACAACCGTAGCACATGCATCGGTAATTCTAATCTTGTAAGTGCTCGCGCAAACTCCGGTAATTGGTGAAGTGTAACTAATCCATGTTCCACCACCTAAATTTTTATATTCCAGTGTATATGGCGCACAACCATTTATTCCGTTAAACGATAATATGCCATTGCAAGCAGTATAGCAAGTTGCATTGGTGCTGCTTACCAACCAAGTTAATGGTAGCGCAATAAATTCATCTGCACCCATATCAATTCCAATTCCACTTATTCTTGCTGTTGCATCCATGTCAAAGTCTTCGGCATCTAAACCAGCATCGTCATAAGTTACATTCCCAGCATCAATACAAGGTGAGCCATTTTGCAAATGTAAATTTGGCACTGCAGCTAAAGCATCAACAAACATAGGATTATCGGTTATCGAATGTAGGTCTTCACCTGTTGCAGCTTTATAATTCTCGTATCCAACAATATAATTGTAATCAAAAAAGAATTTTGCATTACTTAATCCAGCAGGATAGTAATAATCATTGTAATCTAATACATTATTATAAGTTGCATTTATAGTTTCTGCATTCACCATCCAATCGTTTGTTGATGTGTAAAATACATTATTTTCAACAACACAATTTAAGGCATATTGAATCCATAATTGTCCAAATCCTGTATCCAAAATATCGTTATCAAAAACAGTGTTGCCCGTAAAATAACAATTTTCCACCTGCCCTGTTGAGGGGAAATCATATCCACCAAAACCCAATCCAGCCTTTTCATTTTTATAGATGATATTATTTCTAACTGTAATATCTTCTGTTATAAATCCAGTATTTTCACAGCCAATTTCTAAACCCACATCACTACCAGTTATAATATTATTTTCAACAATTATACTTTTACCACCATCAACATAAACGCCACCAGCGAAGCCACCACCATAAATTGATTTAGCACCAGTTACACTATTATTTTTGCACACGCCATTTCTTGCAAAATTTACAGAATCATTATTATTAACCCAATCTTCGCCACCTATCATTACGATACCAATATTATTAATATCATTCAAAATATTGTTGCTGATTTCGAAACCATCTACATTGCCATTTACTGCAATCCCTTCACTTGGAGCTGGGTCAATATTGGTAATGGTATTGCCACTAATTAAGATATTAGTAAATGCAATTGTAGTATTTGAACCAACAAATAAAATACCTACAGCATTATCGCCAATTAAATCGTGCATATTGTTATTTACAATTTTAATATCATCTCCCCTACCCTCGCACAAAATAGCGTAACTCTCGTTACAATCGGTATTATAAAATTCGCAGTTAGTTATTTCGATATGATTGTTATTTCCATATAAATTAATTATCGGTTGATACGCGCCGTTATGATTAGTAAATTTCAATCCGTCAACCTTAATATAATCTTTATTTTCAATATACATTAACGCCTGATTATTACCAATAGTGCTACCATCTAAAATCACCACATCATCATTAAAATTTTGCAAGGTGATGTAATTGCCAGCACTACCGCCATCATTCCAAGTTATTTTACCAATATAAGTTCCTGCCATTACATTTATAATATCACCATCGTTAGCCATATTTAATGCGAAAGAAATCGTTTTCCAAGGAAATGCAGTAGATATACCGGTATTGGCGTTATTGCCAGCAGGTGAAACATAATAGGTTGCAGCAAATATGGGAGCATGCAAACAAATTACGAAAGCGATAAACAAGTTTTTCATACCCTAAAGTTAACAATTTCCCCAATAAACCCAGAATAAGCAATGGCATTCATCACATCTTACATTTTTTAATAGAATTAATTATTTCAATTCATTAACCTGTGCTTTCCAAATTGTTTGCTCTTCAGGTTAAACCCAAATAAATTGTTTGGTTTATTTGCTAATGTCTATTGATTAATTTGAATTAAAAAAGGGCCACCAAAATGATGACCCCTCTCTCATACTCAAACTTAACTCAATTAATATAGGCAATTAATTCATCAACACTGCTGCTAAACCAAAATTCATCGTATACAACAAAATAATTCGACTGATCAATTACTCGACTGTAAGCCATTTTAGCCAACGATAATTTAGAATCCTCAAAACTAAATGTTTGCATTATTCGAGCAACTTGCGCTGTGGTAAACCAATTATTTTGAGCAGCTTGTTTGGCAATACTCAATTTAGTATCATCAAACCACTGATTGTTTATAGTTTGTAATAATAAATTAAAACTTGATCCGCTCATTCCCATTGGCATATTACAAACTGGAATTTGTTGCTGCTCATATTGCGGATAAGTTGGATAATATGGCTCGTAATAATTTGGTTGATACACAGCTAATGCTTGCACCGATTTTACAAAAAATCTACCTTGATTATCTACCACACCATTTACCATCGAAGCTGATTTTATATAAACATACCCTGCGTAAATTCTAATAGATTGCGTTGAAGTATAATAACCAGAATGTTGCGCACGTTCAGTAAAAATTTCCACATAATGGTTGCCAGCAGTAATATTATTTACAGCAAATCGCTTTACCGGATCTCGAAAATAATCGCCATCAATCGCAACCGTAATGTAATTAGCACCTTGCGATTTTATTTCAAAAGTAGAGTTACCATAATATGGATTTACATTCGGATTAGTGGGAGGAAAAGCCAAAACGTTTTGCATTTGGATGAACACCACTAACATTGTTTTTAGTAAAACATTTTTCATATTGCCTCCTTTTTTTACTATAGATTCCATTTTCGTGCCAAAGTTGAAACCACCAATTTTACAAGGCCATGATAATAAATATTTGGAGCGGCACAATCTCACCCTCCATGTAAAAAGTACCGGCTTTTCACTGCAACGAATTATTAGTAATTAACACATTTTTGCTACCAAACATGACGCCGAGTTACAATCATATTATAAACTATAATTAATAATATAATTCAGCTATATCGATATTATTATATTACATTATTACATAAGGAATAAAACTTCGTTTCCGTTACAATCCGGGCTAGCTGTTACTACTCAGTAACCATCAACAAACAATATCGATACCTGCAATTACATGCTACTCATTTTTAGCTGTAGCTTTTGCACAAGCAAATAAGCCCAAAATGCGGATGCATTGTCATTTTCTACTACCACACGACCAATGCGGAAGGGATTGTAACTGTTTCAGTAACTCAATTCATCAAATTCTACTTACCTTTACGTTGTGATTTCAAAGGAAACCATTGCCAGAATTGTTGAGACTGCTCGAATTGAAGAAGTGGTAGGCGAATTTGTGCATCTAAAACGCAGAGGCGTTAACCTGATTGGAGTTTGTCCTTTTCACAATGAAAAAACGCCTTCGTTTACAGTTTCCATTCCAAAAGGTATATTTAAATGTTTCGGTTGTGGAAAAAGTGGTAATTCTGTTTCATTTATTATGGAACACGAACATTTTACCTATCGCGAAGCACTAAAATATTTAGCAGTAAAGTATAATATCGAAGTCGAAGAAAAAGAGCGCACCAACGAAGAAATAGTAGAAGAAAATCGCAGAGAGAGTTTATTCATCATTAATAGTTTTGCTCAAAATTATTATGCAGATTATTTGTATAACAGCGATGAAGGAAAAAACATCGGCTTAAGTTATTTCGAAGAACGCGGACTACGCGCTGATACAATCGAAAAATTTAAATTAGGTTTTTGCCCTGGCGAAGGCGATTTATTTACACGTGAAGCAATTAAGGCAGGCTATAAAGTTGAACTATTGCAGCAACTCGGACTAACATCTCAATACAGTAAAGATTTTTTCCGAGGTAGAGTGCTGTTTCCTATTCAAAGTGTTACGGGCAAAGTTTTGGGATTTGGCGGAAGAACTTTAAGCGCAGATAAAAAAATTCCAAAATATATCAACTCCCCAGAAACAGAAATTTATTTCAAGAGTAAAATTGTATTCGGAATTTTTCAAGCGCGGAAACCAATAACTGTAGTTGACGAATGTTATTTAGTGGAAGGTTACATGGATGTAATTTCATTGTCGCAAAGCGGTATTGAAAACGTTGTGGCTTCATCAGGAACATCCTTAACGCAAGACCAAGTTAGGCTAATTAAACGCTATACTCCAAACTTAACAATACTTTACGATGGCGATAGTGCAGGGGTTAAAGCTGCGTTGCGTGGTTTAGAAATTGCTTTAGAAGAAGGTATGAACGTTAAGGTAGTATTATTACCTGCTGAAGACGATCCCGATACTTATGTGCAAAAATTAGGTGCCGATGGTTTTAGAAAATACATCGAAGCAAATAAAAAAGACCTAATACATCTTAAAACTGATTTATATCTGGAAGATGCCAAAGGTGACCCAGTAAAAGTTGCGGGCATTATTAAAGATATTGTTCAAAGTATCGCAAAAATTCCAGATGGCATTACACGGAGTTTATATTTAAAACAGACAGCACGCAATTTAAATGTTGAGGAACAATTATTAATTTCCGAGACAAACAAAATATTACGAAAAGATGCTTATAACAAGCTCAATCCAAACGATAAAGCATCGGTAGATACTGGCCATGCATTTGTTCCCACAGCAAAAGAACAACCAATTTTCACATTTCACTTAGATGAAATGCAAGAGCGTGATATCGTGCGTTTATTGTTAGAAAATAGCAATTTTGAAGTAGAAGGAGAAAATGCAATTGGTAGAATATTGCGCAACCTTGCAGACGTAGAAATAGATAATGCTATTTATAGAAAAATTATAGACGAATATCGCACTTATTATGAGCACAACGAATTTTTACCGCAAGTATTTTTTATTAATCACGACGATGAAGCTATAAAAACCCTGTGCATTGACCTTTTGCAATCGCCATATGAATTAAGCGACAATTGGTTAAAAATGCATGATGTGTCTATTACTGAAAAACAATTTTTAGTTAGAAAAGATATTGTAAAGGCAATTTCGTTGCTTAAATTGAAGAAAATAATCAAAATGAAACACGATGTAGAATTACGGATGAAAGAACTCGAAGCCGAAAACGCATCTACCAAGCACGATGAACTGATTATGTGCATGAAAGAATCAATGCAATTGCAATCCATCATCACTAAATTAGCTAAAGATACAGGCACAACTATTTTACCAGTTGTCCATTAATTTTTCATCGCTTCAGCGCGCATTTTTTCGCTGAGTTCCTTTCCTAAAAATTTATCTATAATATTATGCACCCAATATAAAATTGGTGTAAGCACAACGGCTGCTGATAACTTATAAATATAATTTACTGATGCAACCGCCAGCCAAAGCCCTAACGACCATTGTGCTGGTCCAATTACAAATGCGATATACAATACCACAACGCTATCAATTAACTGCGAAACCGCAGTAGAACCAGTTGCGCGCAGCCAAATATTTTTTTCACCCGTTACTTTCTTTATTTTGTGAAATACAAATACGTCAATTAATTGCCCCAATAAAAATGCAACTATACTTCCAGCTATAATCCACATACCTTGTCCGAAAATTGCGGCATAAGCCATTTGCATATCAGGCACGCCCTTATCTGCATAAGAACTTGGCCAAAATCCGGCAGGCGATAAGTTTATAGCGACATAAATAATTCCAAAGGCATATAAAATAAATACAATTGCTAAATAACTTAATCTGCGCACCCCTTTTACACCAAAATACTCATTTATAATATCGGTCATTATAAATACAAATGGCCACAAAATTACACCTACAGTAAAATTGAGTGAGCCTTGTTCGCCGAATAAATTCCAATTAAATGGTTCTAAGCCAAAGCTATCTTCCATGGCAAATATTTTAACACCAATTAATTCGGCGAGCAAAGCATTGGTAACAAAAAATAAACCGAGCACAAGCAACAGCCTTGCCGATTTACTAGCGAATGGATTATGATGTTGTTCCATGTTGTAATATTAATCAATAATTTTTAATGAGTAATGAGTTGTCCGCAAGTCGGACATGCGTAATGAGTGTTGACTGCAAGGTTGGCAGTATGCATTACTACTGTTCATGTGTATAAAATTGAAAATGGTTACTCATCAATTCGACATTAACGATAAACCACTCATTTCTCAACTGTGGATCTCCGAGGATGAGTAATGAGTATGGCGGACATGAGTGATTAAGTTAATAAATGAATCGTAAAGCAAGCTGATTACACTTAAACGATTTTTTGATTTATAGCTTTTGATACTGCTTCTTGCGCAGAGTTAACGTGCAGTTTCTGATATATTCTTTTCATGTGCGTATGCACTGTGCCATCCGCAATTTGCAAATTTGCTGCAATCATTTTATAACTCATTCCATTAACAAGACATTCAAGTACTTCACGTTCTCGTTCACTAAGTTTAATTAATTCCTTTTTAACATTTTTATTTTCCTTCTGCATCATGGATAATACTTTTTTTGCAATAGAAGGCGTCATAGGGGCTCCACCAGCAAGCGCCTCATCAAGTGCTTCTATAATCTTCTGAGGATGAGTGTTTTTTAACAAATATCCACTTGCTCCCGAACAAATTGCTGCAAAAACTTTATCGGGTTCTTCAAAGATAGTAAGCATTATAACCGGGATATTGGGGTGTGATTCTTGCATAAGCATTACAGCCTCAATTCCGTTCATTCCTGGCATATTAATATCCATCAACACCACATCAGGTTTGGAGTCTGCTAATTTATCAGTGAGTTTCAAACAATTGTTATATGCACCACCAACAATATATTTCCCTGAAGTTGCAATCAATGATTCGAAACTATCCCTGAGACTGTCATTGTCTTCAAATATTGTAACTATTAAATCTTTCATTAAACTCTTACAAAATTAGATAAAAATAAACAGAAACATCATACCCAATTTGGGTTAGTTGTTTTTACAATTAAGGATGATGGTAGTTCCCTGTGGTGTTGAAGTAACTAAAAGTTCACCACCAATCGACAGGGAGCGCGCCATCATATTATTCAAACCATTTCCTTTACTTACCTGGCTAACATCAAACCCTTTTCCATTATCTACAATCTCCATTGTAAGTGCCTTGTTATTTAAAAACTTTATTTTAACCTCAGTAGCACCCGAGTATTTCGCTGCATTATTTAGCGCTTCCTTAAATATCATATAAATATTATTACGTATTTCAATATTTAATTTTATTTTTTCAATATTTTCATCTGCCACCATATCAAAATGAATATCCTTTGCGCTTAATATCTCTGCTGCAAAATTTTTCATCCTTCCAAACATATCATCAAGGTTCATATTGTATGGACTAATAGCCCATACAATATCACTTATTGATTCTACTAATTGTCTTGCATTATCACCTATCTTTTCTACTTCCTTTTCTGCAAAAAGATTATTTTGCAATTTATACTTTACAACCTCAGAATTGATTGAAATTGAACTCAGTGCACTGCCAACCTCATCGTGTAAATCGCGTGAAATTTTACTTCTCAGTTCAAACATTCTTTTTAATTGGTTAATGCGATAAGAATAAATTGAATATAATAAACCCCCAAGGATGAGCACAACGGAGACAATAAACCAAACCTTTTTATATATTACAGTATCAATAGTGAAATTAATAACAGCCGGAGCGCCTAATGCACCGTCATTTTGCAGCAGAGTTACTTTGAATGTATAATCACCTCCCGGAATATTTGTGTAATTGGCAAACTTGCGGGTGCTGGCATTAATCCACTCTTTATCATAACCTTCCAACATATACGTATATCGGTCGGCATTTGCATCAATAAAATTGATTTGATCAAATTCAAATGAGAGATTATTTTCTGTATATTTAAACTCCAGATCTTGTTGATATTTTTTTAGTGAAAACGGTTTGCCGTTCACAGTAATTGTTGTTAAAAAAATATCTGTTTTTTTGACACCTTTGTTCCTGCTGATTGAAAAAGAAAGTAACCTTTCGCCGCTTGCCAGCAGAATATTACCTGACCGAGTAAGACAATAAGCCGACGCATTTAATTTTGCATCGTTTAAAACATTGTGTGCGTTAAAATTTTCAACAAACCCGTTTTTAGGATCTATATGCGCTAAACCATTTGCAGTGCTAAACCAAAAGGTTTGATCAGGATGAATCATTGCGCCATAAATTTGCTCTGTATTCATTCCCTCCAAAATTCCAAAGTAGCGCACTTCTCCTGATTTTATATTCAATACATTAACTCCGCCTGATTTAGATACCAACCACATATTGCCTCTTATGTCTTCAACCATTGAAGTAAAAGTAGCATCACTAAATTTGGTATTATCACCAGTATAATAATGATATTCCCACGTATCCAGATTAATTTTTGCGAGGCCACCAAAATGGTTATATCCAACCCAGAGCGTATTATTACTAATTTTTAACGTTGCAGGCCAGTCCTCAGGAATAAAATGTTCCTTATCTTTGTTGTAAACAGAATATTTTGTCAGATTCTTACTTATTGGATCATACTTTATCAAACCCGATTGCCACAAACCCATCCATATATTTCCAGTTTTATCTTCTGCCAGACAAACAACCGATGTATCACTTGAATAAATTGTCAAAAGCGATCCATCTGGATTTTTTATAAATTCATTTTTTCGGGTATCAAACTGTATAATTTTTTCATGATCAGATAACCATAATATACCGTTACTGCCAGCATGCATAGCTGCAATAGAAGTAATTGCAGATGTGCTTTTATTGTTTGATGCCTTGAAATATTTGAATGAACCATCACTTTCGTTAAATAGAGATACCCCTTTGTTATCACCACCTATCCAAATATTGCCATCGATATCCTGGCATATATTCGATATATATCCTCCGCGATAGGATGACGGATTACTTAAGTCATTTCCAAATGAATCAAAGTTATTGCTCCCAGCATTTAAATAGTCAACACCAGCTTCAGTAGCTAACCATATTGTACCATCAGAAGATTCGTATAGGGCATAAACGCGATTATTAGAGATAGAACCTCTAATTTCTTTTGAATGTAATAAATGTCTTTTAAAATTTCCTTCGAGGTCATAAATATAAATGCCTCCTGTACCAGCTTGACCATATGTAGAATAGGTAGAGACCCAAACCTCATTTCCCACCCAATCAAAATCTCTTGCCACCTCTTTTGCGTTTTGAAACACGGAAGGCTGAAATATGACCTCCTCTTGTTCATTGGTTTCTATATTTCTTCTGTAAAAGTGCGAAAAGCCCCAATCACCATACCATAAATAGTCATCAATTACTTTAATTGCAGATAGCCATACCTCACCATTGGGCAAAATCTCCTGATGCTGAAGGTCTAATTTTTTAAATGTAGTACCATCATCTACAGACTGGAATATTCGTCCACCTATCGCACAATAAATATTTCCATATTTGTCGTCATCAATTCCCTTATAACAAACAGTGGCCAAATTTTCAGCACGATTAATGATAGGCATCTGCAATTTTAATTCAAATGAACTATCATTCGGATGAAAGAGAAATAACCCTGCACCTGTTCCAATCCACATCCTTCCCTTTTTATCACAATGCAAATCAGTGATACTTCTTGCTTCCGCAACATATTCAGTAGATTTTGTTTCAAGGTTAACAATAGAATTATCTGAAGTATTTATAACATTTAATCCATTAAAAGTTCCAACCCATATATTACCTTTCAAATCTTTTTCAATTGTTATAATACTTGAATTTGAAATTGAATTTATTCCCATGATATGACGGTAATTTACTGTTTCCCTACCGTTAAATTTAGCCAGCCCGTCACGCGTTGCTAACCATATGTAGCCGCGATCATCTTCCACTATATCAATTACTGAATTATCTGGCAATCCATTTAAGGTGTTCAAATGACTGAAATTAACCTCTGTTTGCGCTGACAGACATATTGACATAAGTAATATTGATACAAGACCGATTGCCCTCATAAATTTAACATTTGCACAAATTTAGTAGATTTCATGTAACCAAATTGGGTATTACGCTTACTTTAAATCAATCCGAATTTTACACTCAGATTAAATCCTAACAGAATTACCGCTAATGAACAATACTAAATACAATATTTTCAGACTCATTTCACTTACAATCATAGTCATTATTTTAGGCCCAACTGTGGCATTGGCAGAAAATAATTCAAACTTTTTTTCTAATGATTCCATTATCAATAATACAGATACTACAGCAATTGATCTCAAGGAAATAAAGATACGGTTATCAGGTAATCTTTACACAGGCACTTATATTTATGGGTCAAATGGAATTGCATCTCATAGAACTCCATTTTCTGCTTATGTTGGCGGCAATATTAATTTACAACTACATAAATTCAATGTTCCTGTCAGTTTTATAATCAGTGAGCAAAACAGGTCATTCCAACAACCTTTTAATCAATTCGGGTTAAGCCCTGCATATAAATGGGTAACGGCACATGCCGGCTATAGAAATCTTTCCTTTTCTACTTATTCACTTGCGGGACATACTTTCTTAGGTGCAGGAATAGACCTTATGCCTTCAAAATTCAGGTTCAGTGCTTTGTATGGAAGATTTACAAGAGCAACCGCCATAGATACAATTGATAATTTTATTGCTGATCCCGCTTTTGAACGTAAGGGTTATGCCATAAAAATTGGCATAGGTTCCAAAAGTAAATATTTTGACCTTATTGTCTTAAATGTGTCTGATAACCCTAATTCATTAAATTACGATACTACTTCATTTTTAATTACACCGGCGGCAAACCTTGTTACAGGATTAAAAACAGCACAACGTATCGGGAAAAAGCTTGCACTAGCTGCAGAATACAACTTAAGTATTTATACAAATGATATAAAGTTAAACGACGAAATTTTTAGCAACAGCGTTGACCTTAAAAAGATTCAGAAAGCGCTTGATGGGATTATAATAGTAAATAGTACTACTCAATTATTATCCGCAGGTGAAATGTCTTTAGTGTTCACTGAAAAAAAATATTCCACATCAATTAAATATAAAAGAATCTCGCCTGAATATAAAAGTATGGGGGCCTATTTCTTTTTAAGCGATATACAAAATTTAACACTTAGCACAAATTTCAAAACATGGAAAAAAAAGATATATTTTAACGGAAGCATAGGATTGCAGCAGGACAATCTTACCCAATCACAATCCCTTACTAATAGCTACCTTATTGGCTCACTGGCAGTTTCCATAAATCCTAAACCGAATTATGGCATGAACCTCAACTATTCTAATTATTCATTGGGGCAAAAAGCTTCATTGATGCAATTAAATGATACAACAAAAATTGCTTTAATCTCTCAGAATTTAACACTCATGCCACGTTATTCATACATCAGCAAAAAAACAATCCATACTGGCGTTGTTGTTGTCAGTAGGATAACATTGCAGGATAAAAATCCATTTACTGCCATGCTCACTGAATACAATACCAAAAACCTTAATATCTCCTATAATTTCACTTATTTACCTTATAATGGCGGATTGACCTTATCCTATAATTCAAACATCGTAATTAATTCGATAAATGACACCCGCTTTGCAGGGCTTTCATTTGGATTAAATAAAACATTTTTAAAAAACATATTGAATGTTTATTCGAATTTAACCTTTAATACAACACGTTTAAACGGGGTGGCATCCGGAAAAATCAAAAATGTAAACCTTGGCGGAAGTTATACAATAAAAAAACAACATAAACTCAGTTTATCCGTTGCCACTATAAATTTTAATTCAACATCCGATAATGTTGTCTCCTATTCAGAGATCACGAATAATATTAATTATATTTTTATTTTTTAGACTATGAAAAAAAATAATTCATTAAAAAAATTATTAATCATTACATTTATTCTTATAGCTCAATTAGGAGTTAAGGCCCAAATAGCAATAAATGTTTTAATTAATCCACCTTATCCCCTCCATCTTAATGATTATATAAATTATGGAAGTACCTTGGTAGTAACCGTTACCAATACCGGAACTTCCAGTGAGGAAATTTATTTAAGGGGAAATATTTCAGGAGACAATGGAGTTAGCATAACTTCAAATCCTGATATCATACCAGCAACCTTTATAACAATTAATGCAGGTCAAACGCTAGTATTATATGGCAATGACCTTGAACCCTATTTTAATTTCAACAGGGCGCTAATCACCGGAATAGATCGAAATTTACTGGTCAGCAATCAAGCACTTCCTGAAGGGTATTATACAGTTTGTGTTGAAGCATATGATCATAACACAAATGAATTATTATCCGACCCTCCGGGATGCGGTTTTTTTAATGTTAGATTTATTGAGTCGTCAATTATTACAAGCCCAATATGTGGTGATACTATTCAGACGATAAATCCACAAACAATTGTTTTTTCTTGGACCCCGGCTATAGGTGCCCCTGTAACGACACAATACCAATTAAAAATTGCGGAAGTTTTCCCTGCCGAACGCAATCCATATGACGCAATCCATTCTGCTACCACTCCACCATTTTTTGAACAAACTGTATATGGTTATTCATTTGTTTACGGTCCTGGGCAACCAACTCTTGAACTTGGGAAAAAATATGCGCTCGTAATAACTGCCATTGATCCTCAAGGGGAAACCACATTTATTAATAATGGGGAGAGCGAAGTCTGCACGTTTGTTTACGGATCAGCGCCATTACCAATTATATATTTTGAACAGGAAAACAAAGTTGAAATTATTTCATTAATTTCTACACAGGGATATACAGTATCCGGGAAACTGAAATATTATTTAAAATCGGAGGGCCAAACGAATTCTTTTCCCATGAAAAATATGCCCATTGAACTAATTTATGCTGTAAAAACAATAGATTATGAAACAAAAAAGGAATCATTATATCCAATTGACAATGGCAGTGGAATTAATTCTGGATTTATAACAGTTGGTACGGCAATTACCGACAATTCAGGAAATTTTAATTTTAATTTTTCCTCCATGGAAACATTAGGTTATTTTTCTAATAATTATTCTTTTGAATCAACGGCATATAATAATAACCCAACTGCTACCGGTGACCTTCACAAAGTACTGATGTTACATATACAGAGTGAATATTATTGCAATCCTAAAATAACATTTGATGAAAACCAAATAATGTGGGGATCGACCTTTAATACTGGTGAATTGCTTTCAAAGGCAAAAGATTTCAGACTCGAATTTTCATTAAATACGCATGGTTCTGAAGACCTGACTGCATATTATCTGCCACTCTATTCTGAACAAGGTGTTGAAGAAGTATCATTTTCGCAGGAACAAACTGCAATTTTTTTCAAAACACTTAAAGATGATGACCCATCGGATAATAACAGGGATTTAAGCCAACTAATTAACAGCACTCCAAATAATGGAATTATTGTAGATGCTAATTCAGCAGTTTTTGAAATGACAGATCCAATTACACTTTATGAATTGAATGAGCTCGAATCAAATCCCGCAATAGATAATAGGGATGAATTCAATGTGGATATTTACAGGGATTATGTTCCTTTTGGTGTACCGGATGAGGAGGGCAATAAGGAGAAATTAAATTCAGCGGAAAATGGCCTTGAATATATTTATCATGGCGTTACCAATGATAAGAAAATTATCATTCCTGGATTGATAAAGAATATAGGCCCGGCAGATCATTATATTCTTGAAATAACACCCGTAGATCAAAAATTTGGTGAATCAAAAATGCAATATCAATTTGAGTTCAAGTATATTGAAGATCCTTCAACCAGTCCACCTTGGGAAACAACTGATGTGGCATTCTTTAATGAAGAATATATTACCCCATTGGTCCCATTTGAATCTACGAGTAAGGAATTAACATCTGTTACTACAGTTTTGAGTGGAAATATGAAATATATGTTTGCTGATCCGGGAGAAACAGAATTATATCCGTTTAAAAACCAGCCAATTAAATTAGTCCGGCAATATGCAATTGATAAAGGCGATGGCAATATTATTAATATACCTTATGCTGGTTCAGCAGATGCGGATGTAACTGGCAATCTCTCTGAAATAACGACTACTACAACTGATGACGCAGGGAATTATATTTTTTCATTCTCTGACCTTACCGAATTAGGATTGGTAAACGAAAATGCTTCTTTTACAATACGTGATCATGGATACTATGATCAATATTTTAATGACAGTGGTTCTTTTTCAAAAGAAGAAGAAGCATATCCACCTCATACATATCAGGGAAAATTATATTGTTATGTTAGAATTTTAACAGAAAGTGATTATTTTACAAACAGTGAAACAGTAATTGAATTAAAAGCCGGAGAAGCTAAACAGCTTAACGATCCAATTGTTGTAAACGTAAGGAGTTATTCATTAACTGCTACCATTTCAGGAAATGGAAATGATGATGAGTTTAATAAAGATGAACTTGAAGGTTTGGTTGTGAAATTATGGCGGACTGAGAGGCCATTTGGTGTTCCGGAAAATGAGGGAGGTGACATTATAGAGGAATCGTATTTTGACAGTGAAAAAATATGTGAAGGCGTTACAAATGCAGCTGGTGAAGTTACATTTAGCAGGTTAGTAAAAAATTTCGGACCAAATGATAATTATGTCATTTCCGCCTATTCTTCGGATGACCCGTCAATAAATCCCAAACTTCATTATTATTCGATGTGGTTTGAAAATTTTTCCTGGAACAACACACCCTATGGTTCAACGATAGAAGTTGATCCAACTGCTGCTCAATCGCCGGATAAAGCAAAATGGAATGCTGAATACATTTATGCAAACGTAAAAACAACATTTAATGCAGATGCGCTAAATCCATCAATAAATGGGTATGTTAGCAGAAGTGATAATACTTCCAACATGGTGGGTGACGCTACATTAACCATTAAAGAGAATTCCCTATCATTTGCTACAACAAAAACATCAGTCTCGGGTTATTATAATTTTTCTAATTTCCCTTTATCTGAAAAGAGCCTTACTTTATATTCAACAAAATCCGGCTATCAATTTTATGTATTTCCGGGAAATATTCCACAATTAAAAATGGGTCAACAATTTATTTTCAATTTTTCCATGTCGCCAGCTGCCGAGGTAAAGGGAAGAGTTGTTAATGAAACCGGAGAGGGCGTTTTGTCACAAATAAATATTGGGGATGGGGGAAATATTCAGACCGATGAAAATGGATATTTTCAAGGGCCAGCTCTTTCAAATCAAAACCAGCAAATTTTTGTTGATCCTGCAGACCCTGATTATTTCACAACAACCAAAGTAGTGAATGTGAATAATTATCTGATTGATGCCGGCAATATTGTTGTATTAAAAAATCAGCATCATATAATCATCAATTTAACGGATGCATTGAGTAATGTTCCAATTGCAAATGCTACAATTGAAATTTATGGAACAGGGTTATCAAAAAAGACCGACAACAATGGTGAAGTATCATTCGCGTTTGAAAATGCAGCAACCAATTTCAGTGTTATAATTACAGGTCCTTCTGGTAAAGAATGGTTTAACAAGCCATACAACATAGTAAATAATGAATCTGACGTTTATTCAAATTATTATTTAACAATTGAAGAGGCTACACAAATAAAAGGTCATGTTTATGTAAATGGCACTCCTTTGGATCAGGCAAAAGTATTTGTAGATATTACCGGTTATAAAACCCAGAGTTTCACGGATAATAATGGGTATTATATTTTACACAATGTACCGAAAAGAAATGAATTAATGATCAAGGCCGTAAAGTCTCAATCAGATAAAATAGGAGACTCTATATCAATAAACACCATTACCAACACAGCTGATGTAAATTTTAATCTCACGCTTTATAAGAGTATCGATATTTCCAGATTATGGGGATTTCCCATTGAAGTTGAACATCTATCCGAAACCGGAGGAAAAGTATATATTACCGGTTCATTTGTTGATCTTCCGTCAAACGATCATTTTAAAATAACTGATCCTGGTGAAGCCATACATTTTAATAAGGTTCCAATTAAGGCGGGCTCAATTAAAAATCCAAATGGGATCGGATATGCAATTCCCGATGGAATATTAGAGATAACTTTTGATGAAACAAAAACAATTGATATCACTTTGCTGAATACTTATATATCCTTGCAAGGAGATAATTTATTTCCTGTTAAAATGGTCGGAATTGGGGGAGATAAAGGTGTGTTTAAAGGAAAATTAAAAATCGACCCGATTAATTTTAACGAATCTACCTTGAAATTTGATGAAGTTTCCGGTCTTTACATCAATGCTCCGGCGATAACAGATGCAGTGGAAAAAATGAATATCAAATCCATTAATCCTGACGCAGCGAATCCTTATGTTATTACCAATGGCTATCCGATTACAAGTTCAACAGGTAGTGCAATAACATATCAGTTATATGATATTAACGGAACTGCTTCAACATCAGGTTCATTTATAAATTCAGAAGCACTTATATTAAATACAACGGTACATACGCAAATCAGTTCCTTATCACAAGCAGATATTAAGGCGCCTATTGGCGATGTTATTATTCATCCGGGTGTTCCTGCAACAATTGAAAAAATAATTGGGAATACAGAGCTCACACTTAAAATGAATAAATGGAACTTGAAAAGTAGCAATTGGGAATTCAATTCAAATGGTTTACAATTTTTATCCGGCGTGCTTGAAGCAGATGGGTTAAATATGCCATTGATAAAAACTATAGATATTGATTACGATGTAATTAAATATGCAACAGAAGGCACATTTGATCTTAATAATTTAATGCTTATCAATATTATACCACTTGCTGTTACGGGCAAAAATCAATTTGGTTTTGATGGAAGCAACTGGCAATTATCCCTTACATCAAAGGGTTCAATTCCTGCAGGATATATCAGTTCATTGCCTGGAATGAGCAACGATACAGAAATAAATTTTGATTTTATTAATTTGAAAAGCGATGGTACAAAAAAATATCAGACCAAATCAACTCCCACTAATTTTTATGAATACGCCGATTTTATTTCGAATGCCGGATTGCTTGGTGTTACTGCAAATTCAATAACATTAAATGGATCTCTTGACCTGCACATTCCTTTGTTGGCGGTTCAGCAAACTACCATCACCTATAAAAATAATGGCGGAACAATTTCTTTACCGGAGCTTCCACAATTCAATTTCAGCATCAATACGAATGGAGTTATTGCCGATTTCATGATTAATGATAAAATTTTTAATTCAGAAGGGTATACCTGCACGGGAAAAGTATACGAAACGGGAGTTTTCAATCATAAGATAACATTAATAAAAAATAAATCAGTTTGTGCAATAAATACTATCGACGGACAAGAGTTTATAATTAATCCTATTAAAAATAGTAAACTTATTAATATTAAAGGAGCTATGGATGCTAACTTATATGATACATGGACACCATACGCTTTTTCCGGCGATTTATCTGGCACTGAAGGTGCTGCTGGAAATTTAGTGGTACAGGTATATGGCGACCTTATAGTAAATGAAGGAAGTATAAGTTTGACAAATATTCCCACGCCGTTTGGTGATTTCTCACTGGGATACGATTTCGATATCCAGGAACTAACCGGCTCTTTGAATTTTATAGGCCAGATAAGTGCAGGTTTAGTTTCACTGGGTCCAATTTCTGCGCAGGTTAAATTTGGTAGTTTGGGATGGTATTTTGCCGGCACCTGTGATGTAAATCCTATAAATGTACCAATTAGTTTGGTTGCTGCTGTTGTTTTTGGCGACTACCCCGTTAAAGATGACAATTATATTAAAGAAATATTTATAAAACACTCTGTTCTTGGTGCATTACCCCCGGGCTTCGATAAGAATTTTTCCGGATATTATGTAAATGGATCATTATCACCACTTGCCATTCTACCCGATTTAAGTTTTGATTTTTTTGTTGCAAGCGGAAGTCTGAATATAAAATACATGGCCGATTTTGGAGTGGGAATGAATTTTAATGAAGCAACCCTTTTACATATTAGTCAGGGTGTAAAATTTTTATTGCATGCCGATGCCGGTGTAAGCGCGATTGTTGGATGTGCACATGGAGGCTTTGATGCAGAATATACAATGGGGCTAATGGGAGATTTTAATAGCGAGGCCGGCACATTTACACTTTCTGGATTTGCGCAGTTTGGTGTAGGTGCAAGTTTAGAGGTTGGATTTGGATGTTGTGACAGTGATTGTGGAGCTTGTTTCGATACACCTGCAGGAGATTCATGTAATAATGAGTCTTTTAATGGAAAAGTAATATTTAAAGTAAATGCATCTGTAGATTCAAACGCAGATTTGAATGTAGATTTTGATATTAAATCAGTTGAACTATAAAATATTGTTATGAAAAAATTAATATTTATTGCGCTTATATTAATTAAACAATTTGTCTCTGCATCAACAACCGATCAGGAGGTTGCCTTTGCATCAGATAAAGGAATTTATATAAATGTTTCTTATGAATATCCGTTATCACTTCCGCAACCTGTAACCGGATACGAAATACTTCGTAAAGAAACGAGTGAATCTAAATGGACAAAAATAATACAATATGAGGTGCCAGACACTCGGGAAGAATTTTTTGCCAATCTAACAAAAGCAAATGCTTATACTCCTGAGTTTATAGATAAATCGATAATCCCTTACAATGATATCTGGGATAAAATCTCAAGATATAAAACACTTGATTCTGTTCCTGTGTGGCGCAATGCGCTGATAATTAGGTTGGCGCTTGGAATTACCATATATGACGCCAGCGGAAAAGAAAATGTTGACTACGAATATTCCATAAAAAAAATAATGGCAAATGGTGAAGCTGTTCCATATTTCACAAGCAATAATGTTTCGTTCCCAGGTAAATATGCTTTTCCGGCACCAATGTTTAAAAATGCTGAAACAAATAAAGAGCAGATAACAATAAAATATTCTGTTCCGGGAAACGAAATACTTAATTTCTTCAGAGTTATGCGAAGCGATGACCATTCAAATATTTATACACCGGTAAAGTGTTCCAGATATGCAGTACAGACGGATACTGGATTAATACTCGTATTTAGTGATACAACTATAAAAGAAAATCATATCTACAATTATTTTGTAATTCCTTTTAATTTTTATGGCGCACTTGCATCTCACTCCGATACAGCAAGAACTGCGGCTTATGATCCCAAACAAATTTCATTACCTTTTGACCTCCAGGTTTTTTATGATAAAAATTATCCTGGTCTATCTATCAGTTGGGATTGTAAAAGCACAACAAATATTTCAGGATTTAACATTTACAGAGGGGAAAAATTTAACGGAGAGTATAAATTGATTGGCAGTGCATCAAAAAACGATTCTTCATTTCATGATAATAATGCTGTTGCCTTAAAAACATATTATTATTATATTGAAACTGTTGACAGAATGGGAAATAAATTATTTCCTACTGCTAAAATACCGGGTATTTACCGGTCAGCCTCTAAACCTATGCCTCCGTATGTGGTAGCTGAAGGTTTATCAGGTGGCGTTAAATTATCAATTAAACTTAAACAAAAAAATATCAGGGGGTATAGAATTTATAGGAGCCTTCAATATGACACAACTAAATTATTAATATCTGCACTTGTTCCTTTTGATACTAATAAACAATTTACTGTGTATTTTGATAAAAGCGAATCGCTTTCCGGATTATTTTTTTACACCTACTATGTTCAAACTGAGTCAACTAGTTATGCATTAAGCAATCTTTCAAATGGAGTGACGGTGAAACCCGCCATTGAAACGAAACCTGATGCGCCCTACAATATCAGTATAGAAACACAAACCAAGCATTCGGTTTTAACTTGGAATAATATTATTGATACCACAATAAATATAAATATAATTTTCAGAAAAATGGAAGGAGAGACAGACTTTAAAAAAATTGGTGAGTCAAAAACGGAATATTATATAGATTCTACGGCAGTTCAAACCACTAAATATGAATACCGAATTCAAAGCATGGATAATTTCGGTGGTTTATCAGATTTTAGTTATAGTGTAGCAACTGAAAACAGCAGTATAGCGCCGTTATATGTTTCAGGGTTCATTGCCTATATATCAAATGGCCGCCCCATTCTCGAATGGAGCAATTCGGATTTTAACAGTGTGAAAAATATTAGAATTTACAGGTATGAGAAGGACATTAAACCGATAGTTGCTGCCACATTATCAGCAACACATAAAACCTGGACAGATATAACTGCAAAAAAAGGAAGGTCATACTTTTATTACATTACAATATTGGACAATAATGGAAAAGAAAATCCTAAAAGTGATGAAGTCGGTATTTCAATTGAATAAATTGTTTAATCTTACTGATCGAGGTAGTAGTGGAATAAAATTTTAAATAATTGATTTGCCTTAACTGCAACTAACAACAAGAGAAAAACAGGAATAATTGAAAATTTTATTTAAATTAAATGATGCAGTATTCTGGTGGATTAAATAATGACATTCCCATTTTTTAAATTTTAAATCATTTGGCGTAAGGGATAAATTAAATTTGCTTTATTGAAATAATATTTATCAAATAGCTTAGTATTTGCATTAAGTTATAATTGAGCCATGGTAAATTGCCAGGGTTTACAAAATTTGGCAAATATTGATTAAAAAGACCTAACGCTGAAATTGTAATTTGTTCTTGACACAATCTAAATTGGAAGGCATTGTAAAAATTAAAGGATGGTGCTGAATTGTTTTCAATATTCCGAATTTCTATTTATTTGGCTATTGAGACCGATTGATTGCATTCTAAATGCATAGTTCGTAATTCATCACAATGAATAGCAAAGTAGCCTTTTAAATAATTATCTTCATTAATGGAAGTTCTAGTGGTGTCTTAATAAACTAAATTCAATCCTTTTACGATAGCATCGGGGGAATTTATATAAAACAAATCGTTCTACTCACACCATGATTTTAAGGTAGTTATATTAGATGTATCTGAATTTACTAAACTTGGAAGTGGTAAAACACTAGTTTGAGCATGACATGACCAAAAAAAAGAAACTATAAGTGAGAATAGAATTAACTTTTTCATATTTATTCAATTACAATAATATTTATGTTTGCTGAAATTATTTGTATTCCATCTTCTTTGGTGGAATATATGCTGCCGGCAATATTACTTTCCAATCTGGTGTCAGGATAAATTGCTGTGTTTGTTGCAGAATCTTTCTTGAGACACTTTCCCTGCATTTTATGAAATCTAACCTCATGGGCTAATACTTCATTCGCAGTCAGCGATAAGCTCTTTAAAGCGCTCCTCATTTTTTTGCTTGGATAATCACCAAAAAAAAATTAGATTTAAAACAATAATATTACAATCTCCCGTTACTGAACCAACAGTAGCGGCATTATCTGGTAAGACATCAAAATCAATTTTTTCCCCATATTTACATAGGTAACAGAAACTGCAGCCTACCAAAATAGCTTATCATTCAAGCAATGCTCGAGGCAATGTGATGGCAGTTTACACACGCCAAAAAACAACTGGTGGAAGTGCGACAGATTTCATATTTTTTTCACAGCAACATATTTACGGCTCCAGTCTTTTGGGATATCCAGTCGGGTGCATACCTTAATTACAGAGATACTTTGGATTAATTTATTTCAAAATGAAGTTACTCGTGCCTGATATTTAAGTAAAATTCAATTGCATTCCAATCATACTCAATTGGGCATGGATAATATCCTAAAATAAACCCATTTAAAAGTCTCAGTGCTTCAATTGATTGATGTGATTTATAAAAATTTTGTAAATCAGATACAATTCGATTTTTCATCTTTGGACAAGGTTCTAAAGCATGTTCAAATTTAAACAGCTCAGAGATAGTTTTATTATTCCAATTAAGTTTTTTAAAGTTATCTTTTAATACCGCGTTAATAGAAATCGAAACACAATCGTATGTGCTGAGATTTAAAATAAATTCAAATGGATTATTGATATCCCTTTTTATTTGCGATATTATTTTTAATTCAGTTAGAGTATCATATTTTTCACAAAAAAAATTTATATCATCAACCATGAATTCTCCTATATTTTCTGACGTATAAGAATCAGACCTTGTAAAAAAAGAACACCCTTCAATTGTTATAATTGCTATTAACCATATATATTTATAATATTTGAACATAAAAATTAAAATTTATCAATATTATCCTTTTCCCCCAATTCCTCAATTGCTTTTTCTTTGTCGAAAAGTGATGTACCTATTGAGACCCCGTCACCTTGCGGAATGCCTAAATGATCAACAGATACATAAGTCTTATCATCAACTGGTGTAAAATATCCAGTAGATACGCCTCCGTATGGCTTGTAAATATCAAACACTTCACCAATGGAATAATCACCTATTTCAGTTTCGCCATTCTTTGATGTTGTCGTTTTACCTGTTTCAGATTCCCCGCTGTAAACATAGGAATGTATAGCCACACCTAAGTTATCAAAGATTACAATTATGTCACTTGGGTTAATTTCTTTAAAATTATTTTGAACTTTTTTAGAAAGGTTATCTGTATTTAAAAATCCAGTCTTATCCAAAAGTAATTGATTTGAAGCAACTAAACTCGAAACTACTCTAAATTCACCATCTAATGGAGAATAACCATGACAATTGTAGCTTTTATCAAGAACATTAGAATTTAACTCTGAGCCGGTTTTTGTATCGAATACCTCATAATATTCAACTGGTATTGGCTCACCAGCATTCGAATAGACATACCCTGAATGAATTACTACACGATAGCCATCGATTTCCTTTTTCCTATTTGATGCAGTTGTGAAAATTATATTTCCATTTCCATCTCTAATTACTCATCTATCTTCATCTTTGTAACAAATTGGATTTAAACCTCCAAAACAATAAGGAGAAAGATTTGTGTAACCTCTGCTAAATTTATCAACACTCAGCCATACTCCTATCTACCATTATAAATCCTCTCACCAAAATTCACCGTATCATCATTTCCTTCAATTTCATCTTCACTCTCTTTGCCGATAAAACAGTATTTATACTCACTTCTAGCAACCCAAATGCGTCCCACCGTTAACATCCCGAAGGAACTGTAATCCAAATGGTTTGTAACATAGGTGTTGTATGATTTATTCAAGTATTAAAAATAATAAAATAAACCACTTATTTCTCAACCAACCACCCGCTTGTTTGTGATGCTCATTTCATAATTGGAAA
>Ga0105044_10000105_pt1 | contig 89386 bp, 81 predicted proteins | sample MAT01_FD_78092 | JGI IMG/M metagenome (GOLD analysis project Ga0105044, IMG submission 78092) | Freshwater microbial communities from Lake Fryxell liftoff mats and glacier meltwater in Antarctica - MAT-01 | ecosystem: Environmental > Aquatic > Freshwater > Ice > Liftoff microbial mat | place...
TCCAGTCGCATTGCGTCTCAGTTTGGTCTCCCACAAAAGACAGCGTGGTTAATGCTACTCAAGCTGAGAACGGCAATGGCAGACAGAAATGAACTAACCAAACTTGAGGGCATTATTGAGCTGATGCCGTTGAGTTTGCCACCGTGGCAGAGCAGAAGCACTTCTAAGGCTGATGGTTTGCATGCCCACCATGAGCTAAGAAGAATGGGGCATGGTTCAGACCTGAAACCAGCCCCAGGTAAAATGGGAGTTGAAAAACTACCCTGGATGCATACTTTCGTCTCTTTGATCAGGAAACCTGTCACTCTTGCGGAACTAAAGTGATAGGCAGACAATATCGATGGAATCCCAGTTAGAAATCTGAAGCAGCTGATGCAGTGGCTTCTATTTTGAGGTGTTTACGATGGCTGCTAAACAAGTCCAAAACGAATTGCCAGTTGCGGATAAATCACGCACAATCCCCAGCCTGGCCACATATTATTTACTCGGCCGATCAGGCTTGAGAGTATCACCATTGTCGTTCGGCACAGGCACGTTCGGTGACGCATGGGGCGAACATTGGACCACAAGCAAAGAAAACGCCAGAGAAATCCTTAAGCGCTACCTGGAGGCCGGCGGCAACTTCCTTGATACCGCCAACAGCTATCACGAAGGCCAAAGCGAAGAGATTACCGGCGAGCTGCTTAAAGATTTGACTGAGCGCGATAAAGTCGTCATTGCTTCCAAGTTTACTTTTGGCATGCACCCCGGCGACCCTAATGGTGGTGGCAACGGTCGCAAGCACATGATTGAAGCGGTCAACGGTTCGTTGCGCAGACTGGGCACTGACTACATTGATCTTTATTGGGTGCACAACTGGGATACCATGACGCCAGTCGAAGAAGTAATGTCTTCACTCAATCAGCTGGTGCAGTCGGGCAAAGTGCGCTACATCGGCCTCAGCAATCCGCCGGCCTGGTATCTCGGTCGCGCTCAGACAATTGCTGAATTGCGCGGTTGGGAAAAATTGGCTGCGATTCAAATGCAATATTCTCTTGCTGTTCGCAACATTGAAAACGAATATGTCGATGCAGCACAAGAACTGGGGTTGGGCATTGTTCCCTGGAGCCCGCTTGCCAACGGCCTGCTCACCGGCAAATACAAAATCGAAGGCGACAAAGTTGTAGGCGACGGACGCGCCGCCAATACCTGGGTCACTGACCCTACATATGATGCCACCACTGCTCATTCAATCAATTTGATTGAAGTGCTGAAGGCTGTCGCAAAAGAGCACGGGCGCTCACCTGCCCAAGTGGCCCTCAACTGGGTGACAAACAGACCCGGCGTGGTATCAACAATTATCGGTGCCACCAAACTGCATCAACTCGAAGACAATATTCAAGCTCTTGAATTTAATCTTTCAGACGATCAGCTTAAGCGTCTTGATGAAGCAAGTTATGTTCAACCTGTTTATCCTTACTTCTTCCATCATGGTGATTTGCAAGAAAAGGTCAATGGCGCTGCTACTGTGAGGAAAAATCCGAGCAAGTATCACGGTAAGCGATAAGTTACCTGCACCGAGACAGAGATTTTTGCGCAAAAATCTCTGTCTCGGTACCAGAATCAAAAAAAGGGCTCGTCATCAAGGCGGGCATTTCGTTTAATGATATAATCCCCCAATCGAGTTTTCAGCGGTGCTCATGGCAGATTCTCTGTGCCCTAAATGTCATAAGCCCGCTCTGGCTGAACATGCCGGTTCAATCACGTCATATTTTTTTCAAGGCAATTACTGCCAGTGCAACAGCAAAAAATCAAAAAAAGATTCCAATGCAGCAGAAATATCCATCAAGACAAATGTAGAAGTTTGCTCTAACTGTGGCAAAGCGAAACCGCAGAATAGTCGGGCTGGATCATTTTCTGCCTTTTTATTCAAAGAGTTGAGATGCTCTTGTGGTGCATCAACTCCAGATCAACGCAGTCGTGAACGTGTTTCACAAAATGCCCGCAGAAACACTACCGAGCGCAAGAGCTTTAGCAATAAACTTCGACTTACAGCTTTTAAAAATAATTTTGCCACGTCTGCTGAATTGTTGCCCCCGGGGATTATTATCGGAGGCGTTTTTCAGATTATTTCAACAATCGGTCGGGGTGGAATGGGTGCTGTTTATCTCGTTAATCATCTCGGTTTGCAGCGAAAGTTCGCTTTAAAAATGTTATTACCAGACTTGGTCAATGAACAAACGTGGCAGCGATTTAAAGCTGAAGCTCGAACGGTTGCCGCGCTACATCATCCGTGCATTGTGAAGGTCTACGATCTCGGCGTTCACGAAAATTCTTTGCCATTTTATTCTATGGATTACGTCCAAGGAGAAACTTTAGAAGCCCTCGTGCAGGCCGGTGGTCTGCCTTTGCCTCGGGTACTGAATCTGTTTATCCAAATTCTCGATGGCCTGGCTTATGCACACCGCAATGGTGTTGTTCACCGCGATCTAAAACCGGCAAATATTATTGTTGAAGACGACGATAGCCTCAAAATTCTCGATTTTGGCATTGCCAAATTGCTTGATTCTCCTGTAGCCAATCAGAATTTAACCGTCTCCGGTGAAATCTTCGGCAGCCCATACTATATGAGCCCTGAGCAAGCATCAGGAAACAGTGTTGACGCTCGAACCGATATTTACTCTATTGGCTGCGCATTATTTGAAACGTTAACCACTTTCGTTCCGTTCGACGGGCTGAATTCGGTGGAAATATTGACGAAGCACCAAAACGATATCGCTCCTTATATGAAAGAAATTGATCCATCGCTGCAGCTGCCTGATTCAATAGAATACGTAGTGGCTAAGTGTTTGGCCAAATTACCAGATGACCGCTATCAGTCAACTAAAGAGTTGTCGCTAGATCTTTCTCGCATTCGAGAAGGAAAAAATCTAGCTAAATTTCCGCATCAGGCTAAACAGCATCGAAATTTTACCGGTATTGGCGATCATAATCTGGATAATGAAACAATTACTGAAGAGGCGAGAAGCAATTTGCCACTTTGGTATTGGGCTTCAGGTGGAAGTTGCCTGGTAATAGTTTTGATTGCCAGCTGGCTTGTTATCAATGCAAAAACTTCGCGCACCGACTTTGTTCCGAAAGTAGCCATCTTAGAACCCCCAGATGCGACTCTGATCGAAGCTGGGTCGTACATTGAAGATACGCACCAAAAGATAAGCGATTTTTTGAAGAGACGCAAAGAACCTTATTTGAGTACCGTAGCTACTTCTGGAAGCAAACACAATTATTTGACATTTGCAAGTGATTTCAGCATTGGCACCGTGCGCTTTAAAAAAGACGGACGATTCGCATCTGTAGAAGCCAAAGGTCGAATAGATTTATTAGACTGTTCGTCTTTCGAACTTATCGCCAATCAGAGGGTGGCTGAACATCCTGATCTGCTTAACTTTTTCGGACCAACCGATCTCTATACTCTACAAATCGAAAATCATCGGTTTGCCAACCCTACCTTGGATAGCAATTTAAGGCGCTTAACCGGGTTGACGGCGTTATTTCTTACAGGGGAAGGCTTCAACAATTCGACCGTGGTCAGCTCGGGTAACTTTCCGCAACTTCTAATGCTGTCAATTGCTGGTTTAAACGTTAATCAAGCAGCACTGAAAGGCGGTAGTTTGATTCCTCGATTAACTATTTTTTCAATCAGCCAAACCAGTCCTTCGTCGATTTCGGCTCTGTGCGAAATATTGAAGCAGTCAAAGCGCCTTCAGGTATTACAAATACGCTCTTGCGCACTCACCGGCGCAGATATACAAGCTATCTCCCATATTCAATCACTTAATAGTTTGAGTCTTTCACAAATTAAGACGACAAATTCTTTACTCCTGCCTTTAGTCAGTCTAAAGAATTTGACCTATTTAAAACTAGACGAAATTGATGGACAACCGAAAGAAATTTTGACTGTGCTAAAGAAATTCAAAACAATCAAATCTCTTGTCGTTTCTGAGAAACTTTTGAGTCCATCACAAATTAGAGAACTTCGTCATGATTTACCTCGTTTAGAAGTCACTCAGCTCCGCTCAGCACAACCGCCAAGTTTGACTCTTACTGAATAAAAAGCGATAGCGAAAGGAGCTCAATGCGACGCCTTGATGCGCGCCTCTAGATCGTCTAAACGCGCCTTGAGAATTTGAGTTGGTAATTTACCGGCTTTTTCCAAACGACGTTTATATAAATAGTGACGGACTTCAGTTACGGAAGTAAGGATCAAAGAATAAGCCTGCCCGGTTGAGCCCACTGGCAAATGGGTCACCGGCCCGGCCTATGATGCCAGCATCGTTGATGAAGCAAGTTATATTCAACCTGTTTATCCTTACTTCTTCTATCATGGTGATTTGCAGGGAAAGATTAATGGCGCTGCTACTGTGAAGAAAAATCAGAGCAAGTATCACGGTAAGCGATAAGCTACCTGTACCCCGACAGAGATTTTTGCGCAAAAATCTCTGTCGGGGTTCCTGAATCAAAAAGAAGGGCTTGCCATCAAGGCGGGCCTTGCCTTTAATGATATAATCCGCCAATCGAGTTTTCAGCGGTGCTCATGGCAGATTCTCTGTGCCCTAAATGTCATAAGCCCGCTCTGGCTGAACATGCCGGTTTAATCACGTCATATTTTTTCATGGCAACTACTACCAGTGCGATAGCAAGGCATCAAAATCAAATTCTGTTGCTTCAAAAAAGTCGTCCGCAAAGAACAATGTAAAAGTCTGCTCTAACTGCGGCAAGGCCAAACCAGAAAATCGGCGAGCGGGATCATTTTCTGCCTTTCTATTCAAAGAACTACGCTGTTCATGCAGTGGTACTACTCCGGCGAAAAGCCGTAATACTCGTGTCTCCAGAAGTGCGGGCAAACACACCGCTGAGCGCAAAAGTTTCACAAAACAACTTCGGCTTACAGCATTCAAGAATAGTTCAGCCAAAGCTGGTGAACTGTTGGCCCCTGGAACAATCGTCGGTGGTGTCTTCCAAATTCTGTCGACAATCGGCCAGGGTGGAATGGGTGCAGTTTATCTCGCCAATCACCTCGGCTTACAGCGCGAGTTTGCTCTAAAAATGCTGTTGCCTGACTTAGTCAACGAACAAACCTGGTTGCGATTTAAATCTGAAGCTCGAACAATTGCCGCGCTCAATCATCCCAGTATCGTTAAGGTCTACGATCTTGGCGTACATGCAAGTGCTTCGCCTTGGGCAGAACCCAAGAGAAAAAAAAGATCTGGCCTACAACGACGCCAACGGCAAATCACTCTATGATGTTTCACTCTAGAGACTAAAGCCATAAGAGGATTTATTTTCAATGAAAGCAAAACTCATTATTCTGCTTGCCAGCTTAGTGTTTGTAGGCCCTGCGCAAGCGGCCGATACCAGCGAAGACGAAAAAATATTTGCCCAGGCTCAATCTGCTCTAGAAGCCAATGAACTGAAGAAGGCTGAAGAATTGGCCACGCCCCTGGCTCAGAAAAACTATGCCGCTGCGCAACTCGTGCTCGGTCTGATTAAATCTAAAGCCGGCCAGGTCGAAGAAAGTATCACCTGGTATCAAAAGGCAGCGCTGGGTGGCAATGCCATCGCCCAGAACAATTTGGCCCGTGCTTACTACCTCGGTCGCGGTGTCGCTAAAAACGACGCCGAAGCGGTGAAGTGGTGGAAGCTGGCAGCCGATCAGGGCAATGCCAGCGCTCAAAACAACCTTTCAGTTATGTATGGACACGGTCGTGGCGTACCCAAAGACCAGACACTGGCCGCGCAGCTCTGCCTCAAAGCGGCCGAGCAGGGAGAAGGGTCGGCGATGGAAAACATCGGCATGAGATACATGGCCGGCGAAGGCCTTGCACAAGACGGAAAAGAAGCGATGAAATGGCTTCTCAAAGCTGCCGAGCAAAAGTCTGAGTTAGCGACATACTCAGTTGGTTTACTTTACGAGAAAGGCATCGGCACTGCGGCAAACAAAGACGAAGCAATAAAGTGGTATCAAAAAGCAGCGACAATGGGTTTCACTGCAGCGCAAGATAAGTTAGATTCGATGGCCGATTCCAGCAAGCAAAACGATGACGGTGTGCTACTTCTAGTACCAGGAGAAAAATTCTCGGTCAAGTATGATGTGGTTGATGGAAAATTTATTCATTTAAAGACCAGTGAAATAAAAAGTGAGGCCGCCAGCGAAAAAGGCACCATTGATTTTTTTGTTGCTTATGAACCCGAGCCTAAAGGCACAATGCTCAGAATTAGAAATAATGGCGATAAAGATATTCAGTACGATTGCCTGATAAGCAAACCGTTCTTGCCGTTCGAACTTTCGCAAGTGAAGCCGGTCAAGGCCGGCATTTTCAATATCGAACCGTGGGCCGGTTATGTTGATCAGTTTTTGATTCGCAATATTCGCTATGGCTCTGCTGCCGCTGCCAGCGCCGATGACAATCAGAAAATAGCCGACAAAGCTAGAGTGGCAATAGCAGAAAATGACCTCAAGACAGCCGAAGCTCTGCTTGCCCCGCTGGGGCAAAAAAGCGTAGCGGACGCGCAGAATTTGCTCGGTATTTTGAGATCTCGCCAGGGAAAATTCGAAGAGGCAGTGGATTTATATAGGAAAGCAGCAGGGCAAGGTAATACAGAGGCGCAAACCAATCTTTCGATAGCGTACGCTCGTGGGCGCGGAGTGCCTGTAGATTTGCAACAATCTGCTCAATGGTGCAAAATAGCCGCTGAACAGGGCGACGCCACCGCCCAGTGCAATTTAGGAATGAAATATATGGCCGGTCTCGGTCTTGCCAAAGACAGCAAAGAAGCAATGAGATGGTTTCAAAAGTCTGCTGAACAAAAATCGGGCGTGGCCCTTTATCTTATCGGCGAGATGAACGAAATTGGGGAAGGCGTTCCTGCCGATAGTGCAGAAGCAATTAAGTGGTATCAAAAATCACTGGCGGCAGGCTTCAGCCCTGCTGAATACAAACTTATAGCTTTGTCCGAAATCAGCAAACGCGATGAGGCAGCGGTATTGTTATTGGTGCCGAACGATAACACAGCAATAGATTTGAATGTCGCCGATGAGAAAGTGGTGCATCTAAGGCGGCGTAATGCGAAAGCCGACACTATTGCTGGTGCAAACCCTCCGGCAATGGAGTTTTTGCTCACCTTCGACCCGGCCGCTAAACAAACGACCTTAAAAGTCAGCAATCGCACCGGTAAAGATCTTCTTTACGACTGTCTGATCAAGGAATCTATCGAACCCTTCTCACCCACCGATGTTCTACCGGTGAAGTCCAAAACGTTCAACAAAGAAATCTGGCCAGGCAGTATCGGTCAACTGATGATTCGCAAGATTCGCTATTCTGTGCTGTCACCGTGAGAAAAAAACCGAGCAAGTATTACGATAAGCGATAATTCGCATGCACCATGACACCCAAAAGAGAGGCTATCGTTTAATTCATCGGGATCATATGCCCCAGCTTGTAAAACGCTATCTGCTGTCGAACAATGCCTCAGGGTTTTGCATCAGATCTTTGATGATGAATTCGCCCTTGCGAATTTGGTCCCCCATCAACACTGTCTCGAAGGCCTCCGTCTTCCTGCAATCTTTTGGAATTGCAAAAAAGCTCTTCTCCATCGATACTTTTTTGGCATCGCTCGTGTCTAGCCATTGCTGCAATGTGGCAGGCTTTTTTCCCTCATAATGTCGTTGCAATGCCGGATACAAAGTCTGCGCACTGCCGAAATAGACAAATTTGACTGGCAGTTCGTTTTGTAAGCAGGGCAGACCATAATGTGCGGCGAGCAAATGCACAGTTTGGGCAGGAGTTTTTAGACCGCTGACTGTCCAATATCTCTGAGCCGGTGCTGCGATTTTGCCTGATGCAGCCTCTTTCCTCCAAGCGTGGGTCTCGAGGCCTGCGACTAGATCGCCATTTACTTTGCTCTAGCCAACTGGGCCAGCAAATTCTGCTGCCACAGTCGCACGGCTGCGGGCGCATATAGTTTTGCCCGTTTGAAAATCAGTCTGAAAAAACTTTTTAACGCTGGTATTAATCATTGTCACGTCCCACTTGGGCGGGCGCGCGAAAATGATTACGTCATTGTTTTGAATTTTGATACCACCATCTGGAGCAATCAGTACAGTGAATGCCCCTTTCAAGACATTGCAGGTTTGAGTGAGCTTGAGAGCCTTAGAGTCTGCCGCCCACACCGGCAGCGTCAGGCAGTTGACTAGTAATGCAGTAGTTATAAGGCTTGAGAAAGCCAAGACTTGTGTTGTCAATGGAGCATCATGCGGTCGGTAAGTTTTTTGCATGGCGGATCTTGCCTATTGTTGCAATTTTTTTTGTCCAATGACAGACACATTCGATACTGTCAAATTACCAAGAAGACTATCGTTGATTTCGATTATCGAGGACTACTAAATGAAGAGTAGCGCATTTTGCTGTCTGCAGTTCTGTCTGTCAACGTGAGAAGCACCGCTAATGGTGCTGCCCCGAAGCGCGACAATCCGCCATTGGCTCTATTTTTATTGCACTTTGCTCAGACTAAGTAGTATTCCTACAAACAGAAGTGTGCAAGCTGTGATAACGATGCCAGACTTTATATGGAGAACTTGAGGAATTGTAATTTTTCCTTTGTCGCCCCAGCTTTTGACTGTTTTGTTCAAAAATGCCGAGGCCTCAGCGTAAATATAGGAACCGACGATCATTCCAGCGACAAAGATCCCGGCAAATATATCTCCCTGACCGAGGGCCGCCGCGCCAGTGCCTGGGCAGTAACCAGCGCATGCAAAACCTGCGCCGAAAACTAAACCGCCAATGATATTGGCCCCTACCTGTGTTGGCTCAATGTGCAATTTCGTATTGGCATTTTTGTGCAAAAAGTAGATTCCTATCATTCCGACCAGCACAGCAGATAGCATGACTCTTACCACGGTGAAGTCTTGAAACAATAATTGACCTTCAATCACCGCGTATTTGCCCACTCCCCCTTTCTGCAGGAGAAAGCCGAAAATCAAACCAAAAACGATGGCTAGGGGCATTTTTGAGCCTTTATCAGAATCTGTTTCCACTTCAAATATTTCTCCATCATCAGTAAATACATTCAATAAATCAGGCGCGCAACCACGACGCCGCCGACGAACATGCAAATGACGGTAATCCACGATGAAACACTAAGTTGCAAGGTTCCGCTGATTCCATGTCCACTTGTGCAGCCGCCTGCGATTCGCGAGCCAAGAGCCGCTAAGATTCCGCCCGTAAAGCCGAGAACCCCATATAACACGTTGTGGTCAGTGCCATAATGTTGAGTCCACATCGGAGGAATTCCACGCAGGCCAAATTCGCCGCCCGTAATGGCTGCAATTGCTGCGCCAACAAATATGGAGAGGGCAAAGACAAATTCCCAATTTACAGCTGGTGGCTTCTCCTTAAAATAGGCCAGGCCCATTGTGTGTTGAGGTGCAACGGCCTTGCCGATTAAGCCACTGACAGAGGCATAAAAAGATGACACTCCAATTTTCTTGCCGGCAAAGAAGAATGTGCACCAGCTGAGAACGCCAATCAGCGCGCCCACCACATATGGTGACCAGGCTCCAGCCGTGTAGACAGTCGATTGTGAGGCCTCAGCAAAGGCCGGGCTCCAGGTGCAAAGGAACAATATAATGAAAGCGTATTTTACTTGGTCGGTGTAGGTTCGCATGAGTGCCCCGTTTGTTGCTTACCTGATTGCTTTTCAATTACTGATTGATCAAGTGTTTGTTCTTTGTCGGGCCCTGAGACCAGCGGTTTATTTTTCTTTTTCCATGCTGTAATTCCGCCTAATAGATTGAACACGTTTTTCCGCCCTGTCCGGGCAAGCATGCTGACGGCTAAACTCGCCCTGTGACCGACGGCACAAGTGACAGCCAGCGGTTTATTAGCATCTAACCGCTCAAGAATGTCGGCGACTTCTGGAATAAAGCCGACATAAAGATGCTTAGAATCACGGACATGGCCTGATTCATACTCTGTAATGTCGCGAACATCGAGCACGGTCATTTCGTCGATACAAGTTGACTCAACGCTGACAGTGCCGGTAATTTCAATCTCAAAACCAGCATCTCGCCATGCCTCGAAGCCCCCGGCTAAAATACCGGCAATGTTATCTACGCCCACTCTTTCGAGAAACAGAAACGCTCTTTCAATGTCTTCTGGTCGGTCAAGAACGAGGAAGACCGGCACTTTATCATCGGCAACCCAACCGACGAACACTGGCAATCCTTCAAGCCAAATGCTGAATGAATCGGGAATATGGCCACCGGCAAATGCTTCGGGTAAACGTGTATCTATTACGATGCCTGATGGCGACTCACGTTTGAAGTGATGCGCAGACAAAACGGAAATGAATTCCGCGCTTTTGTGGAGAGGTATCCCGCCTTTTAGATTGAGCACTTCCATCAGTTTAAAATAAGGAGGGCGTGGAATTCGCTCTTTGAGCTTACTTTGGATGAATTGGTCTCTAGTTTGCGTGAAGGCGGGGTTATAAGTGCGCTCGAATCCAATTGTTGAGTCGTCGTACCCAGCAATGTTTCCGCCGCACACAGAGCCTGAACCGTGCGCCGGAAAAAGAAGAGTCTGATCTCCGAGGGGTAGAAGCTTATTTTGAATACTGTCAAAAAGAATACCGGCATTCTCTGCTGTTTTATTAGGATCGGGCAGGTCTGTTCGACCGGCAGCACCAATAAAGAGCGCATCGCCTGTAAATACAGACCAGGTACTATTTGGTTTTTCGTTCATATACACGGCGTAAGATACGCTCTCAGGCGTATGTCCTGGAGTATAGAGGCAGCGTAAGGTCAGATCTCCGAACACTAGATCTTCGCCATCTTCGAGAGTAATGTCACTGTGGGCGGACAGTGGATGTTTTCCGGAAACAACTTTTGCTCCAGTGATTTCACGAACTTGCGCTGAACCAAGTACAAAATCTTCCTGGCGATGGGTTTCGAAAACATATTGTATTTCAAGCTTATTTTTTCGCGCAATTTGCAAATATTCGCCTATGTCGCGCCTTGGATCAACAATTATGGCGTAACCATTGGAGCCTAATATGTACGCATTATGAGCCAGTCCTGGTGTTTTAATCGTTTGAAGAAACAACTTTGAATCTTCCATGACTTACCACCATTTGACGAATTATAAATGTGACGAAGGAAGTGACGCGCGAAGTTTACGAGAGTTCCATTTGCCAATCGCCCTTCACCAATACGAAGCTGGCGCGTTCAGCACTAGAAGCAAAAGGCACCCAGATAAGCTGAGTGCCTTCTACTTTTACGATTGCCTAAGCGTTTTGGAGCTTAAACAGCTTTTACGGCCTGGTCATTAACGCGTTTGACGTCAGTAGCACCATGTGTTTTGAAGACGTCTTCTGCGCGCTTGAGATCATCATTGATCTCACTGTGAGCAGCGACCAGAAGGTTGCCTTCTCTCAGCTTGCCTTCAAACATTTTGGCTTCATACTCAGGAATTCCCATTCCAATCAAAGCACCAGTTATGCCGCCAAGGGTTGCGCCAACGCCAAGGCCGCTCAATGTTGCCATGATTGGTCCGGCTGCGATGAATGGTCCTACGCCTGGGATGGCAAGGGCGCCGATGCCTGCAAGAAGACCAAGCGTACCGCCAATGACGCCGCCGGTGGTGGCTCCAGTTGCAGCGCCTTCTGGTGCTTTAGTTGAATTGTCGTGAGCAAAGTCTTTGGTGCCTTCCTTATCAGGGAAAAGCACGGAGAGATCACTGCTGAGAAATCCTGATTCTTGCAATGCGGTGACAAGATTTTCTGCATCGACGCGAGTTTTGACAATTCCAATTACTGACTGTGACATTTGTATTTTCTCCAATGTATTGTATTTGTTCCGATAATTTCTGGTCGCCGTCACTCACTTAGTGAGGTTTTGCGGCAACGCTAAGTGAAGTTTTGATGCCTTTGACACCGGCACAACTCTTGACCAATTCTTCAAGTCTCTCTTTTTCAGCGTCGCTATTTACAGGTCCACGAAGAACCACGAAGTTGCTGTCTGAAACAAGAATTTTGATATTCTTAGCGTCCATCGAGAAGTTTTTATCTTTCATAATCACTCTGCGGATGTTACCAAGAATTTTGATTTGTTCTCTGCCGTTGCCTTGTTTGTCAGCTACTACGGCATTTTCTTCCATAGCGCCGCGATTCTGTTTTGTGTTATCGGCTTTGACTGCTTTTGCTTGGGCTGCATTAACGCTGATCGCTATTAATGCGCAAGCACCAACAAATGCCATAGTTCTATTCATTTGCTATTACCTTAAGACGTATTACTCTGAGCGATCCACAGTTTTTCGTAGGTCACACATTGGTAAAGCTGACCTGCTAAGTCACTATAAGTTCCCATTTGGTTTCAGAAAAAAGGAGATTGTCAGCTGACAAATTAGACCGGTTTATTCTTAAACGCAAAACGGCTTCCCAACTATGTTTGAATTAAATTCCGCAGAAAGTCCGGTTGCGAATATCAAGATAGTTTTGTCAACTATTAATAATTTCGTAATGGTTTGTTCTAGGTCGCAGCCCTATCAAGTCGACCAGCATGACCGCCAAGAGTGTAGATAGACCAACTAGAATCCAAAATCTCAAAAATGAACTCTTATATTGATGAGCTTGGTTGTTATGTGGCTGCTTTGACAATTCCTTTTTATATAAGACCTGGACTATTGCCAACCCGGCGACGCTAGAAAAATACTGCAAAAATTTGTAGACCTTCAAATCTACCCTGCCGACGCTTACAAGATCGCTTGACAAAAGTGGAACAGAGTCGACGGCCCGGCCATGTATATGAGTGAAGCTATCCCATACGATATGAGTGGCCGCACCTATTAATACAGAGCAGAATAAGCTTAGTATCGCCCGTGGTGCAAGTAGCGTCTTTATTTTTTCGACATCACCACCAGCTGGACCCGTCCAATATTCGCTGTGTGGTGATGGCAACTGGCTGGCAATCAAATCTTTTGAGAGGTAATAACCTGTTGCAGGCGTTTTCGATTCCTGAACCGGCTAAGACATTACTTGCTGTTGCGTTAATGGATTACACATTGTATCTATGGCACATCCTTACACACAAGAATGCGAAGCTTTGGAAATTTCACGTCGTTCACCATATCGACCTTGATCTTGTCGCTTCAACAGCTTTACGATTTCATTTTGGTGAACTTTTTATATCTGTCGCTTGGCGTACCATTCAGGTTTTACTGCTTGGAATAGGCCCACAGGCTCTACGAACCTGGCAAACATTTTTGATGCTGTGCATTTTATTTCACCACTCGAACATTCGATTGCCAAAGACTTTCGAAAAGCAGCTCAGTAAACTTATTGTTACCCCGCGGTTGCACGGTGTTCACCACTCGATCGTGCCGGAGGAGGTCAACTCAAATTGGTCGAGCGGCCTGACAATCTAGGACAAATTACACGGAACATTTAGAATGAGTGGCCCCAACGATCAAATTGTGATCGGTGACCCCGCCTACCGACAAAAATGCGAGGTAGGTTTCCTAAATATGTTATTTCTTCCACTGAAAAACAACTGATGTGGTAGTGAATAAAAAGACGTGCCCGACACTCCAGAACCTGCAGCTGAAGACAAAAAACACATTCGCGCCAATGACTTACGAGTTGCTCAGCGACAACGAACTGCTAGTAAACTGTATCGCGAGAAATAACAACACAATCTCAAAAGAGTTGCCAGCGCATTCTTTTCTGTTTTCTTAACGAGGGCGACATTATTGTCCGATTTCGGCATAAATTCTCTTGATCAAGCTAGTGGAAGGAATAGCCATAATCACCATACGAGCTTCGTCTTGCTTACCGACCATCATGCCTACGAGTTCATTTTTCGCATTAGTGACAGGAGATCCACTGGATGATAAGGCGGACAATGGTGAGTCCATCTTTATCACTAAACCTGAATTCATAGAGGAAGAAATGGTGCCTGAATACCGATCCGGTGTCGCAGACCGCGAATTTGCAGCTTTGGATAAAATCCACACCTTGGTGCCCACCGGCGGGAGGGTGCCACAGAGCATGAAGGGCGTCAATCGACTGGACGAACTTAGTTCAAAAGCCATAACGTCACCACTCAAGTCGCCCGAGCTTTGTCCTACAGTGCGGCCTGTTTTTAATAAAGATTTGGTCGAGCTTGCGAGCACTGACTGCATCTGCAGATCAAGTACATCGATTGACGAAACACTGGAGCTTACATCTTGAGCCATGACGTAATGAGAATATCCGGCTTCTGGCGAAAGAATGTGCAGAGGCAAGAGCAGGAGCACCCGACCACGATACCACTTAACGGCAAAGGCCTTCCCAGCGCAGTGTTGTTCGCCTGTGGTCAGATTGAGACGCGGTCAGCCCACTTCGTCTCCTGCCAGAGCAGGCAAAGTTGTGAGCAATAGAGCTGCCAGAGCCATACTCAGTCTTTTCAAAGTGCGAATTGCCGCTTGGTAAAGAAGTGAGACGGTTCTATTCAATTCTTTCTTCCCTCGATCACATCCTTACCACAGTGCCACTATCTCTTGCCCTGCCCTGGCATGAATGGAAACTGTCTTGATAGTGTATTTGTGACCCCCCGCCGAGGACGATACTTATACCTGGACAGCGTTCTCTCAATTTCCTAACGGCCGACACTACCAGGTTCTCCGCATCAATGCGATGTTGATTTCAAAATCGCAGGCCTGCTGCCATGGCATCGTATTTCGACAAGCTATCTTTGGGTAGAAAAACAATCTTGCCATTGTATTGAAGAGCAAGCGAAATCAACCGATCAGTTTCTGAAAGTTGATGCAGCTCCGAATCGTTGATGCAAGTTGCCGCCGTATCCTCAATATAGAGTGTTTGCACACGGCCTGCCAGAATGAGTTGCTTGATTTCATCACTACCAGAGCCCAGTCGCTTTTCATGCAACAGTTTTTCTACTTCTTCAAAGTAATGCTGCGCGCTTTCGGCGCTTGCCTTGTCGCAAGCTTCATGAGCGACTTTGGCAATATCGGCAACGGTAGCGTGCTCGTAGCAACCATCATTGGTGGCAATGCTTCGCTCGCTTAGCGACGAGGGCAATTCGCCGGCATGAGCGGCGCCTACTATAACCATCGGGCCTTCAAAGTCTTCTGCCAGGGCGGCAATGGCTTCTTTTAATTTCGGATCAGGATTTGTTCTGACACCGCGGCCACTATTTTTTGCTTCATTAAGGTGTCCGCTGTGAGCTAATGATTTAAGTAGATGAGTAGCATGGGCGGCCGCCTGGTTGTCTGTAATTTCTGACAATTGCTCGCCATTTTTGCTGAATACACGCACTCCATTGCAGCTAAAAACTAAGACATGACAGAGCGGGAAGTTGGTGGCACTGTAGATAACTTCCGTCAAGGCAAAGCCACGGTCGGCTAGCAGTCTCGCTCTGGCATGGTAATGCAAGGGAATTACTTTGGCGAAGTTGGAAGCGGCTAAAATGGCCAGGCTGCCTGTAGAAATTGTTCCCTCTATGCTTTGCAAAATCAATTCCAGCCGCTTCATCAGCACATCACGCGTGGAGTCGGGAATATTTAAGGCGAGATGTTGCAGCTCTGAACCGAGGTGTTTTAATTTTACCTCGTTTTCTTTTCTATTCATGTCCAGATCAACTATAAGCGTCAGCACTTGTTCATCCTGACACTTCAGTAGCTCGCTAATAATTTCGTTCATGATGTGTCCTGCATATGGGTCGACATCGCTCACCATAGCAGTCTCGATCATTGCTTTCCCCATCCGGAAGGACTATCTGGCGCAGATCAGCCTTACGGCGCATGTCTTCCACCAGTACGCAAAATTCGAACGATTGCACTTGTTCTTAAACTAATCCACGACGCATCGCATGCACTGCAGCCTGGGTACGATCATCCACCGCAAGCTTATTGAGAATATTTCGCACGTGAGTTTTTGTTGTCGCCAGAGAAACAAATAACTTGTCACTGATTTCTTGATTAGACAGACCATCCACGATCAACTTCATTACTTCCAGCTCTCGGGGAGAGAGGGCATCTGGTGCAGGACGGTCGATATTAGAGCTGACGTCTTCAATCTGAATCGGCATTGACTTTGTTTCAGGTGCCGGCACGTCAATTTTGGTTGGTGTTACAACCGGTGAATAATGTCTCAGTACTTTGCTCGCGATAGCGGCATCGAGCCAGGCGTCACCAGCATTAACAGAACGGATCGCCATATATAGCCTTTCCGGCTCCACGTCCTTCAGGCAGTAACCGCTGGCGCCCGCTGCTAGAGAGGCCATAATGTCTGAGTCATTATCATGTTGAGTTAGCATGATAATTCTAATCGCTGGTTGCCGACCGCTAATTTTTGCGGCCGCTTGAATGCCGTCCATTACTGGCATACCCACGTCCATGAGAATAACGTGCGGTTGCAACGATTCTGCCAGAGTGATCGCTTCTTCTCCATTAGAAGCCTCGCCAATCACTCGGATATCTTCAGTTCTCTGTAAAGCTGCCCTGATGCCTAATCGCGTAAGCAGATGATCTTCAACTAGCAATACATTTATGGAGTTTACATTCGCAAGAGGGGATTGGTCGGACATAATTAGCCTTTAGCGAAGAGTTCTAATTATAGACTGCAAAACTTGATGGAGAAGTTTGGTTTGGAAAAAGAGCCGTACAAAACTGCCTTGGCACTAACACTAAATGCAGATGAAGTAGAGTTGCGTAAGCGTTGGCTTGAATTTTCAGCCAGCGATGAAGAGATGATTGAGCTTGAGCTTGACAAGCTGGTTGCAGATCACATTGATGAATTGATCGAATCAATGTATGCCCATTTTCTCACTTTTGAAGAGACTCGCAGTTATTTTCCCAACGAGCAAATTCTGAACCGTGCTCAAGCAGCTCAAAAAGACTATTTCCTCAGGCTAACCAAAGGTAATTATGGCGCCGACTATGCCAATGACAGACTGCGGGTTGGTGCCACACATCATCGCATCGATCTTGACCCCAAGTGGTATATCGGGGCCTATAATCGAGTTTTAGGCTGGTTTCTGCCAAGAGTAATCGGTAAATACGAGGGCGATGCTGACAAGCTTTGCAAAGCAATTTCTGCCTTGATGAAGTTAGTGTTTTTTGACATGGGCCTGGCCATAGATTGCTATATCTCCGCTAAAGAAACGGCTTTGAGGCGGCATACCGATTCCATTCGTGAATTGGAAACAGAGCGGCGAGTAACCAAGTCGATTTTGGAAAACTCACCGGTGGGCATTATCAGTTTGAATCGCGACATGATTTGTCTGGAATGCAACGATAAGTTTGTCGAGCAGGTTGGTGGCGGTAGCCGCGCCGACCTGATCTCTAGGCCTCTTTTTGAATTTGCACCGGCGCTGACGCCTCAACTTTTCGAGGAAGTGCTCAAAGGAGGTCAGTTTATTAAACACACTGGTGATCCGCTAAAACTGTCAAAGAAAGTTACTGGCGAAAATAACTATTGGGACTGGGTTGCATGGCCAGTAAAAGACAATGATGGCAATATGCCGGGTCTAGTTGCCATGTTTACCGATACCACCGCCAGCGTTTTACTGCAACAGCAACGCGAAGATTTCGTCGCCACCTTGACCCATGACTTAAAGACGCCTGTTTCAGCCACCAACAGGGCTGTGCGCTTCATGCTTGACGGTGACTTCGGGCCCATTCCTGAATCGCAAACGACTGTGCTCGAGACGATTTTGCAAAGCAATACCGCTCTCTACAGCCTGGTGCAAACTCTCCTTGATGTATATCGTTTCGACAGCGGCGTAAAAGAATTTCATTTGCAGAAATGCGATTTAAATAAATTGATTACCAAACTGCTCAGCGAAATCATGCCCCTGGCAAAAGAGAAGGGAGTAACATTGTGCGCAAAACTACCCGAAACGGCGAAAGAAGTTAGCTGCGATCAGGAGGAAATTCGTCGAGTAATTCAAAATTTAATTGATAACTCGTTGAAATTCACGCCCGACGGTGGTTCTGTCGAAGTCAGTTTAGGACAGGACGACAAATACACTACATTTAGTATCAGTGATACCGGTAAGGGCATACCTGAGGAAAATCGGCCAAAATTATTTCAGCGTTTTTGGCAAGCTGGTTCAACCGGTCGCTACTATGCTAGTACCGGGCTTGGTTTATATCTCTGTCGACGCATTATCGAGGGCCACAGCGGTAAGATTTGGTGCCACGACACTCCAGACCCGGGCGCTACTTTTAGTTTTCAAATTCTTAATCAAGGCCCGGATAGCGCAGAAGCTGTTGGAGCATAAGATCAAAAAGTATGGGAGCAAACCGACAACAATCGTGGTTCGGCAAATTCATACCGGCAGATAATGAGTTATGTGCTGTTTTGCTTTTAAGATGTGATTTTGCGGCCCTGGTCAGACTGGAAAGAACGTGGTCGTAGCTAAAGGAGGGAAAATCGCCCTTCTGAGGCAAGGTTTTCATATACTCAGCGATGATTTCGCCCGCAGATGCCATGCATAAGCACATATCGAAAGGTTTGACCGCCGCAATCTCTTTTAGTGCACGCTCAGGAATCAAACCATAGAGCACAGCACTTTGTGCCATTGCATATGATGGCGAATGATTATCTTTAGCAATCAGGTCATGGAGGTGAAGTCGTACATTGGGAAACTTCAAGTCTGTTGTTGATTGATACGCTGCAGGCTTTTCCATCACTAGAAACCTGACCTCAAGTCTAGAGCCAATTTTTTCCCGTTTCCTATGGCTATAAAAGCCGCCTTCCATCTCCTATGTTCACAAATAACCCTCGTCCGCACATCCTGATCTAGTATGAATTTAAAACTGCAGTCATCCTTTCGAATGATTCGACGGTGCTAATTGCTGTCTAGTGAAGATCATCTATGCGGAGGAAGCTGCTTACCATAGACTGAGCTGATAATCAGATCAGAAAAGAGGGAAGGCTATGAAAATATTAGTTGCCGTTGACCAGAGCGGTTCTGATCAAAATATTGTTGACTATGTGAGGCACTATAAACTTTTAGAAGCTGACGAACTCAAGGTTCTCCATGTGGTTGAGCCTTTGACGATCGGAAGCTATATGAGTGTACTTCCGGGCCCAATGCTGGAAGAAATTAGACAAACAGCATTCACAGAGGGTGAAAAGGTAGTGCACGCAACTGCCGAAAAGCTGCGCCTGATATTTCCGCAATCTGTGGTGACGGCAGAAGTGCAGAACGGCTTTGTTGTTGAAACAATTATCGAAATGGCTAAAAGCTGGTCTGCCGATTTTATTACCGTGGCTGCTCATGGCCGCCGCGGCGTTAATAAGTTTACCCTTGGTAGTATTGCTCGAGCAATAATCAGCGAAGGGCCTTGTTCGGTGATGCTGGTTTCGCTAAAGCAGACTGCTTAGGCAATGGCATGTTCGCTGTCCAGATCGTGATCCTTTAGCTGTTTTTCGATGCTTTTTAGCTCCGCAAGAATTATGTTGACCGGATCTCTTTTCTTTTGCTCAAGCAATCGGGCCAGCGGGTGTGCTGCGCCGATCAACGGTTCGACAATAGTCACAGCCCGTTGAAATAGCTCGAGCGCCTCAAGGTTTTGACCAACGGCACAGCATAAACGTGCCTTGACGATCAGTGCCCTGCCATACCAAAAACATTTGCGGCCGGGTCCATTTTCAATTAATTGAATGGCCCTGTCGATATATTGTCTGGCTTCACCAGCGTTGCCGCAATCTAGAAGCACCTGTGCCAGACCCATGCAAGCTTTGGCAAGTTGATTGCCAACCGGCGGCTCTTTTTCGTCCAAAGAAAATATGAGATCACGGTAGATTGACTCAGCTTGATCAAATCGTCCCCTTAAACGAATGCAATCAGCCAGGTGCCGCTGTATAGAAAACAAACTTTTTTCAGGAATGTCAGCAGAGGCTCTGGCAAGAGTTAGAGCCGATTTAAAGTCTCCCTCGGCTTGACCGAACATGCCTAAAGCGACTCGCACTTTTCCGAAAAATTTCCTCAGCTCAAACAGCGTCAGATCATCGACAGAAACTTCCAGAGCTTCCAGTTCGCGTTGGGCTATATTCAAATTTTTAAAAGCGGCAGTGTATTCTCCTGCACTGTATGCCATGCGGGCAACTTGAATATGACTTTTTACCAGTCTTAACTTACTGACGTGAGCTGCTGTCATTGCGCTGCCGCTGCTGCTGCTGGTGTCAATTTGACCAGGTCAACTGAGCAACAAGATTTTTTTGTCACAAGCTGCGGTACCGTGCCTGGTATCAGGCGATTTGCTTGGCGACCATGGGTGCCTAAGATGATTCTATCAACCATCCAATTGGCGGCAACAGTGACTAATTCATCAGCCGGTTTACCCTTTCGTACTTCGCTATAAACAGTGCATCCGGGTAAATGCTTAAATAATAGTGCCCGCGCTTCATGCACGACTTTGTCTGCGGCACTCTCATGATGCGTCTTTGGTTTGTCCAAAGGAGTCTCAACCGGCTCAACCACAGTAAGAATTCTAAAAATGGTGTCTGACGGCCATGAGCGTTTTACTGTAGCTTCGATGATTTGTTTCCAGTTACCTGTTTGATCGATGGCAATAATTACTTTCATCTTTATCCTGCTTGTTTTACTACACGGTTTGCTTTTGTCTTACGCTTGCACCACTTCTGTCATTCTTAGAAGTTGTTTCATCGCATTTTGGAGTTTTTATTTTTATAACTTCCACAGAACAAAGTGAGCGGTTTACGATTTTTTCCGCAACGCTGCCGAGCAGAATTCTGTCTAATCCAGTGCGGCCGTGCGAGCCAACTACAATTAAGTCGGCGTGCCAGTCGTTGGCCTGTTCAATAACTGAATCGGCAATATAGCCACCGATGACCAGTGAACTTACCTGTTGCTCGCTAAAGATTTCCTTTAGATAATCGCCGATATCGGTTGTAAATTTAATACCATGTGCCTTTAGCTTTTTTTCAGCCTCTAACATTAAACTAACGGCCTCAGGAGCAACGAGCCCGTACAGTGCGGCAATGGGCTCCACCACGTGAACAACTTTAAACTGCGTACCTTCAGCCCAAGGTCGACTAGCCACTACGTTGACTGCCTCGCGAGAGCAAAGTGAATCGTCAACTGCAATCAATACTTTCATTCCTGCGCTCCTTAAAACTGTTCGTTCTTAGTATTTTCCATCTTTAAGTTACAAGCGCCATCCATCTTAAGCATCAAACAAAATCGCCGCGCCTTCTTAGAGATTCAACCTTTAGGTCGATATGGCGCATTTCGTCAAGGTAAAGTCATAATGTAATCAGCTAATGAGCTTGCCTGATCTTTGGTCAGTCCTGAAGGCGGCATCGCGTATGCTTCACGCTCAACTCCATCTTTCTTCAGCTTTATTACAAATTCTGCGTCACTAATGCGGCTGGCCACGTACTGACGGCTGTGTCGTTTGGCCGAGCCATCGAGGGAGGGGCCGACGCGGCCGCCTCGATTGCGTACAGTGTGGCAGACGATACAGCCGCGATCATAGAAGAGCATTCTGCCTTCAATTATGCGGCTGCGGCCGTTATTAATTTTTTCATTAAGTGTAGATTCAGATTCAGATTGAGATTGAGCACCAGCCACCGGCTGATCATCTTTATCTTTTTTACCGGCAGGCGCATTATGCCCAGTGCAGAGCGAGTCTGAGACCGCTTTTGGATTAGTTTTGTTCTCAATATTTCTCGCCAGTGAAAGATTGGCGAATAGAGTACTTGCGAATGCTAAAACTATAAGGCCAACAAATAGATTTCGATTTAAGTATTTCATTTTCAAAGCAACTTTTTGAGCCTTTCACCGATGCAATTTAGCAGCAAAGCTAAGCGGCGCACATCATACTTTCGAGCGATTTCTAAACAGAAATCGCAAGTTGAACGCTACAGTAGAGCTGTTTGCACTAAGATGCGAAATGATTTTATCTACTGACGACTTGCTGCTAATCAATCTTGCGGTCGATACCGCGTCTTCAAGTCTCATCTAGTCTGATTCAGAACCTCCATTTTCGAGTACACTCATGGTCGCAATTATGAACCAGAGACCGGAGCAATAATCCAGCCATGTCGGTAAGAACAAGGGCAGCAAGAAAAAACGTGGCTGTCAAAGCACCATCAGATGACAAACGCTGGTCAATTGTGGCAGCGGTGATGCGAAAACACGGTTCTGCTCAAAGCGCCTTGATTGAAACCCTGCATTCGGTGCAATCCACCTTCGGATATCTTGATGATACTGCGTTGGCTTTTGTCGCTCATAGCCTGCGCATTCCGCTAAGCAAGGTATACGGCGTTGCTACTTTTTACAGTCACTTTCGTCTCAAACCGCAGGGTAAACACAACTGCGTCATTTGCATGGGCACTGCCTGCTATATCAAGGGCAGCGCCAGGCTGTTGCAGCGAATTGATCAAAAATACGGGCTCAAAGTTGGTGATACTACCAGAGACAATCAGTTTTCTTTGCTTGAAGCTCGGTGTCTGGGAGCCTGCGGCATAGCTCCGGCGGGCATTTTCGACGGCCGAGTACTCGGCAATCTGGCATCACCAATTGTCGAATCACAACTCGACAATTGGTTGGCAGAGTCGCAACAGAATGAACCAAAATTGCCATGATGATAGACCGTAAAATAAATCAGCAAATTTCGTCGCCGGAAGAGCTAGCTAATGTGGCGGCAGAGCAATTGGCCTGGCAAGCCCAGTATCAACACCGCGTTTTTGTTTGTATGGGTACGGCCTGTCAGTCGGTACAAAGCGGCGCGGTGCTTACTGCTTTGCAAGCGGAAATTAAAAGCAAAGCCCGGGAAAATGAATGTCTGGTGTCACCGGGTGGATGCCAGGGCAACTGTGCAAGTGCTCCTCTAGTTTCAGTGCCCGAGCAGGACTTGCTCTATCAAAAGGTTCAACTCTCCGACGCCGAAGAAATCATTGAAGCACTTGCCGGCAAACCAGTCGGTCGATTACTGTGCGACAACAAAAGCGATTTTTTCACTATGCAAAATCGCGTAGTCACCAATCACAGGGGTTTGCTTAATCCAGAAAGCATCGAAGATTATATTGCCGCCGGCGGCTTTAGCGCTTTGCTCAAGGCGCTGACAGACTTTACTCCAGAAGCGGTAGTGCAGGAGCTTCAGAAAAGCGGCCTACGTGGACGTGGCGGAGCAGGTTATCCAACCGGTCTGAAGTGGAGCACTGTGGCTAAGACCAGGGCAGAGCAAAGGTACGTTATTTGCAATGCCGACGAAGGTGACCCCGGCGCTTTTATGAATCGCAGCGTGCTGGAAGATTATCCATTTCGAGTGCTCGAGGGTATGGCAATTGCTGCTTACGCAGTCGGTGCCAGTAAAGGTTATGTTTATGTGCGAGCTGAATATCCACTGGCGGTTGAACGAGTGACAAAGGCGATTCGCAACGCCGAAAAACACGGTTTACTAGGCAACAAAATCGGCTCCATGTCATTTGACTTTCAAGTAGAGATCAGACTGGGCGCCGGTGCATTTGTTTGCGGTGAGGAAACGGCCTTAATTTCGTCCATTGAGGGTGGCAAGGGGTTACCTTGCCCACGGCCTCCTTATCCAGCCGAATCGGGTTTGTGGGGCATGCCTACACTGATAAACAACGTTGAAACATTCGCCAATGTCGTGCCTATCATCTCAGGTGGTGCAGAGAAGTATGCAACTATTGGCACCCCGACCAGTAAAGGCACTAAAACGTTTGCCCTGAGCGGCAGCATCATGAACACCGGTTTGGTTGAAGTACCACTGGGCACTTCTCTGCGCAAGATGATCTTTGATATCGGCGGTGGTGTCCCTGACGGTCACAAGTTTAAGGCAGTTCAAACCGGCGGGCCGGCAGGAGGGTGTATTCCGGAAGAACATCTGGACGCCACCATTGATTACGAAACCCTGATGGAACTTGGCTCTTTTATGGGTTCCGGCGGCATGATTGTTATGGATGATAGCTCTTGCATGGTAGATGTGGCGAAGTTTTTCATGCAATTTTGCGCCGCCGAGTCTTGCGGCAAATGCGTGCCCTGCCGAGTTGGCACCGCCCATATGCATGACATGCTTGACCGCATTACTAAAGGAGAGGGCACCATGGAAGAATTGGGGCAACTGGAATCTCTCTGTGATGTGGTCAAATTCACCAGTCTTTGCGGTCTGGGCCAGGGAGCACCAAATCCGGTGCTCAGCACTTTGCGCTTTTTCAAGGGCGAATATCTGGCGCACATCGTCGGACATACCTGTCCCGCAGGAGTCTGCGCCCCCGTTGGTCAAGATATTCGGAGGCCTACATGCGCGTTGTAACCTTGAAAATAAACGGCCAGGAGATGAGCGGCCGCGACGACGAAGATATTTTGCACGTGGCTCGCGAACACGACATAGAAATTCCGACACTCTGTCAACTTGACGGAATATCTGAATGGGGCGGCTGTCGCCTTTGTCTGGTAGAAATCGAAGGCAGTGCGAAACTCTCAGCTGCCTGCGTCACTAAAGTGAGCGAAGGTATGGTGGTCAATACTGAGTCAGAACGCCTGGCTGGCTACCGTAAGACAATTGTAGAAATGCTCTTCACTGAAGGAAATCACGTCTGCTCAGTTTGCGTTTCAAATAATAACTGCGAATTACAAGACATGTCTTCTGATTTAAAAATTGACCACATCTCCCTTCCTTACCGTTATCCGCTTAGAACGGTTGATGCTTCTCACGATCTCTTTATCTTTGATGCTAACCGCTGCATTCTGTGCACGCGCTGCGTTCGAGTTTGTGATGAGGCAGAAGGCGCTCATACCTGGGATATTGCCGGCCGCGGCATTCAATCACAGTTAGTTTCCGATTTGCATCAACCGTGGGGCGAATCAACGAGCTGCACCAGTTGCGGCAAATGCGTCGAAGCCTGTCCTACTGGAGCCATATTTGAAAAAGGTAAGGCCGCCGGCGAGATGGTCAAAGATGCTAAATTCCTGGTGTATCTGGCCGAAATGAAAGCGGAAAAATCATGAGCAGCACAATCACGAGCAACACAAATGACGTCGGCACTTTGCCAAAGCTTGCTACGGTATGGCTGGATGGTTGCTCGGGCTGCCACATGTCATTACTTGACATGGATCATCGCTTGCTCACCTTGCTTGAGAAAGTAAATCTTGTCTACAGCCCTCTGGTTGATCAAAAACACTTCCCTGATGATGTCGATATTACCCTTGTAGAAGGTGCGATCAGCAGCGAAGCCGATCTCGAAAAAATATTGATGGTGCGCGAGCGTACAAAAATTTTGGTATCTCTGGGAGATTGCGCAGTTACGGCAAATGTACCTTCATTGCGCAATCCACTGGGAGTAAATGCCATTCTTGAGCGGGTAAGCGACGGCGCATTGCCTAAGCAACCAGATACGGTGCCATTGCTCTGCGCGCATGCCAGGCCGGTTCACACCGTAGTTAAAGTTGATTTGTTCGTGCCGGGATGCCCACCTTCAGCCGATACTATTCACTTGGTATTGACTGAACTGCTGGCCGGCCGAACGCCTGATCTTCACGCCATCACGCGTTTTGGTCTTTAGAACACTGATTCACTGATTTCAGGAATGTGGCATGAGCAAGATAATTACTATAGATCCGGTCACTCGAATTGAAGGACACTCTAAAATAACTATTCACCTTGATGAACAAGGCGAAGTAGAAGAAGCACTTTTTCACGTCACACAATTGCGCGGTTTTGAAAAGTTCGCCGAGGGCAGACCTTTTCATGAAATGCCTTCTTTGATGGCCCGCATTTGCGGAATTTGCCCCGTCAGTCACTTAGTCGCCTCAGCCAAAGCTTGCGACATGCTGATGTCAGTGCGTATTCCTCCTACCGCCGTAAAACTGAGACGGATTATTAATCTGGCTCAAATTGCCCAGTCACATGCTCTGAGCTTTTTTTATCTTTCCTCACCAGATCTGCTTTTAGGCATGGACTCAGATCCGGTCAAACGTAATATCGTCGGAGTGGCCAGGGAAAATCCGGAACTGGCACGAAGCGGGGTACAGCTGCGTGCACTGGGCCAAGAAATAATCGAAATTCTCGGTGGAAAGAAGATACACCCAGGTTGGGTAGTACCGGGCGGCGTCAGTCACGCATTGACCGCTGAAAATCGTGACCACATTTTAAAAAAATTGCCGGAGGCTATTGAAATAGCCGAACGCACAATCGTCTGGTTTAGCTCGCAACTGCAAAAATTTACTGAAGAAATAGCTGTTTTTGCCAATTTCCCGGGCCTATTTATGAGTCTGGTTGGAAATAACGGTGAACTGGAAACCTATGATGGCCGCTTGCGTCTGGCTGACGATCAGGGAAAAGTGGTGGCGGATATACCGGCCGAAGAATATAAATCTATTGTCGACGAAGCAATTAATCCACACAGCTATTTGAAATCACCTTATTACAAACCTCAGGGCTATCCTGCAGGCCTTTATCGAGTTGGTCCGCTGGCGCGCTTGCATCTGGCCCAAACATGCGGCACGCCCAAAGCAGATCTGGCAATGACCGAATTTAAAAAGCTCGATCATAAAAGTGCTTTTCACTATCATCTGGCAAGACTGATTGAAATTCTCTACGCCTTTGAGATGATTGAACAGTTATTGCGCGACAGTGAAATTTTGGACAGCCATGTCCGTGCTCATGCCGCTGCCAATGCCCACGAGGGTTTTGGTATTTCTGAAGCGCCTCGTGGAACACTCATGCATCATTATAAAATTGACGATAACGGCCTGATTATATACGCCGACCTGGTAATCGCCACCGGGCATAATAGCTTAGCTATGAATAAAGGCATTACGCAGGCCGCTAAACATTACATCAAAAATCACAAACTTACAGAAGGCATTTTGAATCGCATCGAAGCGGTGATTCGTACTTTTGATCCTTGCCTCAGTTGCTCTACTCATGCCGTTGGACAAATGGCTCTGGATATACAACTGATTGATGCAGGCGGCACAGTGTTAGACAGGGTCGTGCGTTAAAGCAGGAAGTTTGATGCACTGGCTTGTAATTGGTTTTGGTAATGATCTGGCCGGTGATGACGGTTTTGGCATTGCTGTGGCCGAGGAGATCGAGAAGCGGCTAGCCCTTGATCTGGCAGAAAATGAGATCACCATTGAGGTTATCGCAAGAAGAATTCTTGCCCCAGAGCTTATAGAAAATATTACCACTGCCGACGGTGTGATCTTCATCGACGCCAGCGCCGATGTTACTGACGGTAAGCTGCAGCGTATTAATCTACAGCAGACTGATATGCCGCAGAATTCGGCCGACTCGAAGTTAGATTGCGGCAGCTCCTCAATGCTTATGAGTCATCACTGCAATCCAGTCACCTTAATGCAATTAAGTCACACTTTGTATGATCGTAAACCACCGGCCTGGCTCTATGCAGTTGGCGCTTTTGACTTCAGTTTATCTGAAAACTTAAGTGGTGAATTGGCTGCCCTGGTACCGAAAGTGGCTGATCAGATTATTGACCAAATACGTAAACATGCTATCTTTGAGAAAGCCTGAAAGGACTAACGAATGATTCAAATTCAAACTATTCCGCCGAAAAATGAGTGGCAAGCGGCCTACGAGAAAAAACTTGTCAGTGCAGAAGAAGCCGTGCTGTCAATTAAATCGGGAGATTCTGTTTATATTCATTCTCATGCTGCGGCTCCTGAGCCCATAATTGACGCCCTGGTGGGCCGGGCCAGTCACTTGCGCAACGTCAAAATCATACACATTATGACAATGGGAAAAGCGGCATACGCTAGTAAGCAATATGCCGATTCTTTTAAAGTGCACGCGCTGTTTATTGGCGCCAACATTCGTCAGGCCGTAAATGAAGGCCGAGCAGATTACACGCCAATTTTTTTGAGCGAAATTCCCAGGCTGTTCGAGAGCAAACAGATGCCACTGGACATTTGCTTAATTCAAGTATCGCCACCTGACGCTCATGGTTATTGTAGCTACGGTGTATCAGTAGATTGCACAATCGCTGCTCGCAAAGCCTCACGCATTGTAATTGCCGAAGTAAACAAACAGATGCCTCGCACACTCGGCCGTTCGTTTGTGCACGTGAGCAGGCTTGATTATATTGTTGAAACCGACAGGCCATTGCCGGAGCTTGTTCCCATTGCGGTCGGGATAACAGATCAGGCCATTGGCCGGAATGTAGCTTCGCTGGTGGACGACCAGGCAACAATACAACTCGGTATCGGCGCGATACCAAATGCAGTGCTAGGATGTTTAACCGGAAAAAAGGATCTTGGTGTTCACAGCGAGATGCTATCTGATGGAATAATTGATTTAATGGAACTTGGCGTAGTTACAAATGACGCTAAGACCGTGCTACCCGGAAAGGTGGCGGTCAGCTTCATTATGGGTAGCCAGAGACTATATCAATTCGTTGACAACAATCCGGCGGTTGAATTTCAAACCGTTGATTTCATCAACGATCCGTTTATAATTTCGCAAAACTATCGTATGACGTCAATCAATTCGGCGCTGGCCGTAGATTTAACCGGGCAAGTTTCATCAGATTCAATCGGACCCTACCTGTATAGCGGCTTTGGTGGACAACTCGACTTTATCAGAGGGGCCTCCCGGGCAAAAGAAGGCAAGGCGATAATTGCCTTGCGTTCAACGGCAAAAGGTGACACAGTATCGAGGATTGTCGCCTGTCTCAGCGCCGGTAGTGGTGTGGTAACGACCCGGGCGGATGTTCATTATGTAGTCACTGAATATGGTATCGCGCAGCTTCACGGCAATTCTTTGACACAGAGGATGCGTTCGCTTATAGAAATTGCCCACCCGAGCTTCCGCGCTTCTTTAGAGAAGGAGTGCTTCGAGCTGCATGGAAAATTATTGTCTTAAAAATCCCGGCAGAATGCGATTAAACAATTCTCTTACTTTTTTGTCGAAAGTGACATAAGAAAATTAGTAACTGAGTTAATCTGCGAGGGGCTCAGACTCGACGGTGGCATAGAGGTGCCGCGTTGATTGTACTCATCATTGGTGCCCAGAGTCAGCATTTCGGCCCCATTCATGCGCTCGCTCACGTATTGCCGTCCTTTGCGAGCGCCGACATCGTCTAACTCAGCGGCAAACTGACCGCCGACTTTACCGATGGAATGACATGACATGCATCCCGCATTGTAAAACAATTTCTTGCCGGCTGCGATCGATTGAGCGCTTGGTTGAGCGCTTGGTTGAGCGTTTGATCGATCGCTTGGTTGCGCATCTGTGGCAGAGCTACTAACAGGCTCACTGCTCGTAGCATGTGGTTTGATGGCAAAACCACCTTTGGGCTCGGGCAGGGTCATCAAATACGATACCACCATGTTAGATTGTTTTCGGGGTAAGCGCGGATGCGGCATTAACTCTGCTTGTCCGTAAAGAGCAGCAAACTCTCGTTCTTCAGTTTGCCCTGCGGTAATTCGGTCGAGAATAAATTTTCTACTACGGCGGCCCCCGATTGCGGACAGTAGCGGTCCAAGACAGCCACCGTTAGACATGGCAGTGTGACACTGGGCGCAATTGTTTTTTTGAAAAATTAATCTACCTGCCTTACTTGCGGCTGAAGCGGGAAGTGCTCTGTAACCGATGGCGGGAACTTTGACATGTGCTTTTTTTTTCGCATCTTCCGCTATTGCAAGCTGGTTGAGTGTCAGCAGTGCTGACATAATTAGAGTCAACGGTATCCACAATTTTGATTTTCTATACATGGGTACCTTCGTCCTATTTTTTCCAAGCATGAACTGTAGCGTTAATTTGTTCATCGACCAGGGGGATGATTGCAATTACGCGTTGACAATGATATTGCATAGCTATGGTCGACAACATAATTTTACCGACGCTGGAAAATCAGTTAGTAACATGTTGGGAAATAAGAGTGCGCGGCACCGTACAAGGGGTCGGCTTCCGCCCCACTGTCTTCAAACTGGCTACTGAATACGGCATCAGAGGCAGCGTCTTGAATGACGGCGAAGGGGTTTTAATTAAAGCCTGGGCTTCCGAATCTGATTTAGCTGAATTTATTCAATCAATAAGCGCTCAGTCACCGCCCCTGGCTAAAATCGAAAGCATTGAACATTCTGTTATCAACTTGTCCAAGATTCCCAGTGCATTTGCGATTGAAAGAAGCTCAACAGGCGAGTCAGCAACTAATATTTCAGCCGACGCCGCAGTGTGCAATGAATGCCTTGACGATGTATTTGACCCCCTTAACCGTCGCTTTCGCTATCCATTTACGAACTGCACACACTGCGGGCCTCGTTTTTCAATTATCAGCGCCATTCCATATGATCGTGCCAGTACCAGCATGGCTGTTTTTGCAATGTGCGAGAATTGCCAGAAAGAGTATGATGATCCGAGCAATCGCCGCTTTCACGCGCAACCCAATGCTTGCCACGCATGCGGTCCGAAGGTCTGGCTTGAGACCGTCAGCCCACAGCCAGCTAGTGAAATAAAATTGCACTTTGATCCAATTGAAGCTGCAGCAAGGCTAATTGAGCAAGGGGCTATTGTAGCGATTAAAGGTATCGGCGGTTTCCACCTGGCTTGCGACGCTACTAATGAAGAAACTGTTCACCGCATGCGGCAGCGCAAGCATCGCTACGAGAAACCTTTTGCGCTAATGGCCAGGAATGTGGCCATGATTGAAAGCTATTGCCTTTTGAACCCTGCGGAGGCAAAAATTATTGCCGGTACGGCCGCACCAATTGTGGTGCTAAAAACTGTTCGAAATGAAACTTGTTCAAGTAAGCAGCCCGCTTCCCATGCTCCAGTAGCAATAGCCCCATCCGTTGCACCTGGTCAAAATTCTCTCGGTTTCATGCTGCCGTATACGCCACTGCATCACCTTTTGTTCGAGCACCTTAAACAGCCCATAGTACTAACATCGGGCAATCGCGCCGAAGAGCCCCAGTGTATCGACAATGACAGCGCCCGAAAAAGCTTGGCCCTAATTGCCGACTACATACTCATGCACAATAGAGAGATTGTCAATCGTTTAGACGATTCGGTGGCGCGAGTTGACTGTGATGAACAGGTTTATCTACGACGAGGGCGAGGCGTAGCACCAAACCCGATACCGCTGCCGCCAGGATTCGAGGACGCCCCTGATCTTCTGGCCATGGGTAGCGAATTGAAAAATAGCTTTTGCTTGATTAAAAACGGCAAAGCAATAGTTTCGCAGCATCTAGGCGATCTTGAAGAAGCAAATACATTCAATGACTACCAACATAATTTGGTCCTCTACAAAGACCTTTATCGACATAAAGCAACGCAAATCGCAGTAGATTTGCATCCTGATTATTTGTCGTCTAAATTGGGTCGAGCTATTGCAGCCGAGGAAGCGTTGCCCCTGGTTGAAATTCAGCACCATCATGCTCATGTTGCTTCATGCCTGGCCGACAATGGTTATCCTCTTAGCGAAGGCCCCGTATTGGGCATCGCCCTTGACGGGCTAGGTTTCGGCAGCGATGGCTCTTTCTGGGGAGGAGAGTTTTTACTGGCTGATTACCACTCTTTTGAGCTTCTCGGCAGATTTAAACCAGTGGCTCTTTTGGGAGGCTACCAGGCAATGAAAGAGCCCTGGAGAAATACTTACGCGCATCTGATGGCTTGCATGGATTGGCAAAGTTTTAAGACCAAGTACAACGATCTGGAGCTGACCAATTTTTTTGAAACTAAACCACTGGGCACTCTCAATAAAATGCTCGAATCTCAATTTAATTCGCCCCCGGCTTCATCTTGCGGAAGACTTTTTGATGCCGTTGCAGCGGCTCTCGATATCTGCCGCCACCACGCAAGTTATGAAGGCCAGGCGGCCATCGAGTTAGAAGCAATTGTGAATGTGGAATTTCTGGAAGAGCTCGACGATCAAGGAGCTTACGTGTTTGATATAGCGTGTACCGATGATGGAGCCTGCTCTTACATTGAATCAAAACCGGTATGGCAGGCTATTCTCGACGATTTGCAGCGAAGGACCGATAGAGGAGTTATAGCGGCTCGGTTTCATCGAGCATTGGCAAAGGCTATAGTAATCATGGCTAAAAAGTTGAGTAACCGCGGGCAGGAAAAACAGCTGGCCACAATTGCGTTATCTGGTGGCGTTTTTCAAAATAAAATTCTTGAGAAACTGGTACAAAGCGGCCTGCGGTCTAATAATTTCAAAGTTCTCACCCATCGCCAGGTGCCTGCCAATGATGGCGGCCTGGCTCTGGGTCAGGCGATAATTTGTGCAGCTTTGCAACTACGAAAAAAATGAGGAGCGAGCCATGTGCCTTGGCATACCTGGTCAAATAATAGAAATTGTCGATCAAGAAAAAAATCTGGCAAAAGTTGCCATTTCAGGAATTAAGCGTGAGGTCAATATTACTTGTATCGTTGATGAAGATCATCCGGTCGACTCATGTGTTGGTGAATGGGTGCTGATACACGTCGGTTTTGCCATGAGCCGCATTGACGAAGATGAGGCAAAAAAGACTCTTGAACTCTTGCACGAATTGGGTGAAGCACAAAGCGAATTAGACTCGATGGCGAGGGAACCAGTCTTATGAAATACGTAGATGAATTTCGCGATCCGGTTTTAGCAAAATCATTAGTGCGGGAAATTAACGAACTGGTTGAAGCCATCGAATTTACCAGACAAAGGCCCATACAAATTATGGAATTTTGTGGAGGTCACACGCACACGATTTTTCGCTATGGCATTGAACAGTTATTGCCAAAATGTATTGAGCTTGTACACGGTCCGGGCTGCCCTGTTTGTGTATTGCCAATGGGACGAGTTGATGATTGTGTTTCGCTCGCGCAAAGGCCAGAAGTGATTATGACTACTTTTGGCGACGCCATGCGAGTGCCGGGCTCGAAAAAAAGCTTACTTCAGGCAAAAGCGGACGGTGCCGATGTACGCATGGTTTATTCACCACTGGACGCGCTGCGTCTGGCCCACCAGAATAAAAATCGGGAAGTGATATTTTTTGCCCTTGGTTTTGAAACAACAATGCCGAGCACAGCGCTAACCGTGCTGCAGGCCGAAGCCGATGGTGTGGACAATTTTTCTCTGTTCTGCAATCACATTACCACCGTACCAATAATGAACGCGCTTCTTGAAACGCCGGGTATGCAACTTGACGGTTTTGTAGCACCAGGTCATGTGAGCATGGTGGTAGGCGAAAAGCCTTTTCATTTTGTCGCCGAAAAATATAAAAAGCCCATCGTCATTACCGGTTTCGAACCGCTGGATATTTTGCAGTCTATCTGGTTGGTAATTAAGCAAATTGCCGAGCAACGCGCTGAGGTTGAAAACCAGTACGCGCGAGTGGTGGCAAGCAGTGGTAACCTTCCAGCTCTAGAGGCTATGGACCGCGTCTTCGAACTGAGAGAATTTTTCGAATGGCGCGGGCTCGGTACAATTGAGCATTCCGGCATTAAAATACAAAACGACTACGCCAGATTTGACGCCGAAAGAAAATTTCCTGTGCCAAATGTCAAAATTGCCGATCCTAAGTCATGCCAGTGCGGTGACGTGTTGAAAGGTGTAATTAAACCCTGGCAATGTAAGGTATTCGCCGGTTCCTGCACTCCGGAAACTCCCATGGGAGCTCTCATGGTCTCTTCAGAAGGAGCATGCGCCGCTTACTATAATTTTGGCAGTCTTCCCGAATTGATGGCATTAAAACTCGCCAGGCAAAATCAGGAGGCTTTGCCGTGAATGGCTCCAGCTCTAATGGAATGCGCAGGCGCAGTGGCAAATTGACCGCTGAAACCATTAACATGTCTCACGGCGGCGGCGGCAAAGCCATGCGCGATTTAATCGAAGATGTGTTTTTGAGAAGCTTCGACACTCAAGATTTTCTGGCCCTCGAAGATCAGGCGAGAGTTGACCTTTCGGCTTTGACCATACTTGGCGACAGGCTAGCTTTAACCACTGATTCATATGTGGTGGACCCAATATTCTTTGCCGGTGGAGACATCGGCAAACTTGCAGTTTGCGGCACTGTCAATGATTTGGCCGTAGGAGGTGCAATTGCCCTTTATCTGACCTGCGGCTTTATCATCGAAGAGGGCTTTTCTGTGACGGATTTGCGCCGCATAGCGATTTCCATGAAACTGGCTGCTGATGCTGCCGGTGTAAAAATCATTACCGGTGATACTAAAGTTGTGGATAGAGGAGCGGCCGACAAAATATTCATTAACACCGCCGGCATCGGCGTAATTCCTCAGAATATTAACGTTGGCGCCCAAAGGGCGGAGCCAGGTGATCTGGTTTTGATTAACGGTTTCATTGGCGATCACGGTGCGGCAATTGTCGGAGCGAGAGAAGATCTGTCGATTGAAAGCGATATTGAAAGTGACTGCCAGCCTCTCAATCGGTTAATTGAAAGTTTGTTAGCTGTATGTCCGCAGGTACACTGTATGCGCGATGCTACCAGGGGCGGTATTGCAACGGTGCTTAACGAATTTGCCATCAGCAGCCGCTGCTGTATTAAAATTGATGAAACTGCGATTCCCATTCGCAATGAAGTTAGAGGAATGTGCGAAATTCTCGGTCTCGATCCCCTTTATCTGGCCAATGAGGGAAAAGTAGTGGTAATTTTGCCCCGCGAAAAGGCGTCGGCCGCCCTTACGGCGATGCGCCATGACCAGGCGGGAGTTCACAGCACCATTATCGGAGAGGTTTTCAATTCTCCAGAAGAAATTGTAATCTTAAAAACCGCATTTGGTGGCGAGCGCATTGTAGACATGCTTGTAGGCGATCAACTTCCGAGGATATGCTAGTGCATGAACTCGGTATTACCCAGAATATTGTTGCTATCGTCAGCGAACGAGCAGGCGAGCAAAAAGTTACAAGAGTGAAGTTGGAAATTGGTACGCTATCGGCTATTGTGCCTGATGCCATCAGATTTTGTTTTGATCTTTGCGCTCAAGGTACCAGCTTAGAGGGTGCCGCTCTGGAGATAGACGAAATTGCCGGTCGGGGTAAATGCAAGGGATGCGGCGAAGAGATGCCGCTTTCTTTACTGGCCGGCATCTGCCAGTGTGGCTCTCGCGACATAATCTGCGTGGCCGGTCAAGAACTAAACATAAAAGAAATGGAGGTGCTCTGATGTGTGCAACCTGTGGATGTTCAGATGATGCCAGGCCAAAGATCGTAAATTTACAGAACGGTCAATCAGCTGTGCTCAATAATCAAGATCATCACCACGAACATGACCACGAACATGTGCATGACCATAATCATGATCATGCACACGAACACAGTCACAGCCATAAACAATCCACTACGATCACTCTAGAAGAGAAAGTCCTGGCTAAAAACGACCTTCTCGCTGAAAGAAATCGGGGTTGGTTTGAGGGCGCAAATATATTGGCACTAAATTTAGTAAGCGCCCCTGGAGCCGGTAAAACTGCGCTGCTGGAGCGCACCATCAAAGATTTGCAAAACGAATTGTCAATTAGTGTTGTGGAAGGAGATCAAGCCACCCTGAACGATGCGGAGCGTATCAAGAAAACAGGCTGTCCGGTGGTACAAATAAACACAGGTGCCGGTTGTCATCTCGACGCCCAAATGTTGGCGGTCAGCCTCAAGCAATTAGACCCACCACGCGACTCGGTGTTGTTTATTGAAAACGTTGGCAATCTTGTCTGTCCGGCTTTGTTCGATCTGGGAGAGAAAAGCAAAGTGGCCATTCTCTCAATTACCGAAGGCGAAGACAAACCAGTAAAATATCCGCATATGTTTCGCGCTGCTGAAATATTACTTTTAAACAAAATGGATTTGCTGCCACATCTCGACTTCGACATTGAACTGTGCAAGCAATATGCCATCTCGGTTAATCCGAAAATGAAAATTATTGAAATCTCGGCGCGCCGCGGTGACGGCCTTGAACATTGGTACGACTGGATAAAAACTCAGCTGCTTTAAACAAGCACCTTTCAGTAAAGGCCAAAGCATTCAAGATTCATCTACACCCTACAGGCTTAGTCCGAATAGTGGATGCTCAACCGTCCCGTTTCTTTGTTTAATGATCTTGTTATGCAAAAAAGGTAGAGGCCATGAATAAGTCATTTCTCCTGGCTATGGACGGTTCACAGGAAGCAATGTGGGCAGCAGATCTGGCCGCATTACTGGCACGAAAAACGGCTTCCGACTTAACTGTGCAAACAGTGGTAGATAGCGCGGCCATGTGGAAATTAATTGGCCAGGAACTGCCCGGCATTATTGGAAGTGGACCGTACATCGCAGCCTATCAGAGCGTTCAGACAATTTTAAAGTCTCTTGCGGAAACTTTAGTTGCCGCATGCGAGGCTAGATTGGACAGCGACCTCTCGCTGAAGATGGTAATTGACGATGGCAATGTGGCTGAAGAAATCTGCCGCAGAGCGCAGCGGCATGATTTATTGATCATTGGACATCAAGAAATTAGTCGTTTTGATAATCAGTTCAGACACGGACATATGAAATTAAGTCTCTGCCAGCTAGTCACCGAACAATGCGGCAGACCGGTCTTGATTGTGCAAAGACCTTGCCAGATCTGGACTCGAGCGCGACTGGTAGTTTGCGAAGTGACTTACAACACCGGCGTACTGAATTATTTTCTCCAGCTGACGCAGGATCTCGATATTTCTGCACAGATTATCTGCACAGGACGCCTGAAGACTATAGGTCAACTCATTGACAAAGTGAAGTCTGAACTACCTGCTAGTGCAGATGTGGCAGTAATTGGCAAAAAGCTTCACGAGATAGAAGATTTCTATTTAAACGCGGCTCAAAACGAGAGAGATTCTTTACTGGTGATCACCTTAAGCAACACCAAAATCGGTAAATATCTCTGCACGGGTCAAGCCGTGGATCATTTTGTGCGAGATTTAGGCGCCTACACTACATTGCTACTACCGCCGCAACAAACAGATCTTGAAAGGCCGCTACTGACTTCAGAGGATAGGCTTCAAAGAGTTTGATTTTTTATGCCCAAAAGCTGTTCCAACTGTAAAGAGATTTGTAAACAGCTCGAAACGCACGAGTCGGCGGTTCGATATTTCTTTGCCAATCTCAAACCCGAACAAGCGATAGATATTTTGCTTGGTGCGCTTGCCGACTATCAAGGCAATTTATTGAGAGTAAAGCAATGCGAGAAAAGCCATGGTAATCAACTGGCAGTCTTAATGGAAGCAGACAACTGCAAGCCTTCGGCAAACATTCTTGATCACTGTATCTATTTCATTTGCCAAGCAGGAAAAGACGACAATTGATTCAAAGGCTGGTCAGCGAGGAGCATTTATCTTGCCCCCAGCCTAGCTTTTGATCATTAACACTGAGCATTGAGCATGACAGAAAGTTGCCAGAGAAGTGAAACTGACAGACCACCTTCGCCGAAATGGCGTCGTCAATAGCAACCAGAACCTTCATTTGCTTCGCTCCTGCTGCAGCTATCTGCGGTCTTCACCTCTAGATTGGCTTCTCTTGTCTGATAAGCATCTGACAAACGCACCACAAGTACTGAGCACTGCGCGTGTAGCATCACCGCCAGCGATACACTACCTCGAGCAAAACGTTGTAAACTGGCTAAACCGTGAGAACCCACTATTACCATATCGGCAGGCCAAGCCGAACATGCCGCTAAAATTTCTTCTTTGGCAGAACCATCGCAAATGTCAGTGGAAATGTTCATCGTCGGCAAAAGCTGCTGAAGTTTGTGCTGGTGCCGTGAGAGAAATAATGATGCAGATTCTCTGCTATATTTTTCGGCCTTGTTAAAGTTTTCACTTTCAAGCACATGTAACATCTTGAAATTTGTACCGGGAGACCAGCGATGATTGGCTACAAAATCGCTTATAGCCTTTCCATAAAGACTACAGTCGATTGCCAGCAGGACATTAGACATTAAGTTGATTCCTATCTGATGTTGGTGCCATGACCACGCCTTCTCTTTCAGACCATTCGTTTAAAAGCTCTAGAGTCACATGCTGCCCCTGAGCAGTAAGTGTCTCAACACCGTCTAAAAGTGTGATTATTACTTTTCCTTTTTGCAGCATGCTTTCAATTAGCGGCCGTAGTTCAAATAAACGGTCATCGTGGTGCCTGACAAATCTGTCAAGGTCTAAGGCGATGATGCCATCATTATTCCCTAACGCAGAAAGTGCTTCATGCAAACCATAACCAGGCACGTCACTATCGGTCTCGCTATAGCCCACCAAGATATGGCCGTGATCGCCGCAGTATTTTTGAATCATTTTTCGCTGCTTTTCCGATCCGACATCGGTGCCACCACTTCGAATATAGCCAATCAGCCTGACTTTCTTATGCAGCATTTCTTTCTCCCCGAGGACATCTGTATCACAGTATCCAGTGTTTATCTCAGAAGCAAATCAATCGATGGTATGACAGCGCGATGCTTTATTTGACCAATTTTGCTCAGTCAAAAGGATGAGTCAATGGAATCTGAGCGTATGAGAAAAACGATATCTACATAAATAGTCAGCCCTTGGCGTGATGTTCAAAGCTTCGCAGTATTTCAAAATGATAAAGATGTTGGCTGCCGAATTTTAACCCGCTCCCTGGCCTGCTTTAGGTAAGGAATTGAAATGAGTAATGCTCAAGCTGTTCAGCGACAATTAAGCCGATCATTGACAAAAATGGATTTCCAGCTATCACCGTATTTGGTATTGTGGGAGCTGACCAGAGCATGTGCGCTGGCCTGCCAGCATTGCCGAGCCCAGGCTATTGCCAACCGCAACACAAACGAATTGTCGACTGAACAGGCCTTCGCGCTGCTTAAAGATTTGCAGGAACTCGGTCGGCCTCTGCTTGTTTTGACTGGCGGTGATCCAGTGCAGCGCCCTGATCTGTTCGAGATCATTAAAGAAGCGCGGCATCAGGGCTTTACAATAGCAGTCACTCCCAGTGCCACTGCGTCAACAACAAGAGAAATCGTCGAGCAGTTCAAAAGTGTGGGCGTCGCCAGGCTTGCCATCAGTATGGACGGTCCGGACGCTCACTGTCATGATACCTTCCGTGGTGTTCAGGGATCATTTGCCCGCACCCTGGAGATTGTTTCTTGGGCAGACGAGAACGATCTACCCGTGCAAATTAACACGACCATTTCGCGCCACAATATCGCGCGCTTCAATGCAATGGCGGAAACAGTCGCCTCTTTGAAGCCGGTATTATGGAGTATATTTTTTCTTGTGCCCACCGGGCGGGCCACGCAGGAGATGCAAATCACAGCTGCCGAGTCGGAATCTGTTCTAAATGAAATGGTTCTCTTATCGCGTACATGCAGTTTCGATATCAAAAGCACTGCGGCTCCACACTTCCGCCGCGTCTTGATTGAAAGCTTGGCAGACGAAGACGAAGATGCACACGTGAATGGAATGTCGCAATTACCTGCTCATCTTCGCCTGGGTTCGCTGCGTTCGTATCAGTCGGTCAACGACGGCAAAGGACTTTTATTCATTTCTCACACGGGAGAGATCTACCCAAGTGGATTTCTGCCTCTAAGCGCAGGCAATGTTAAAGTTGATGATATTGCTAGTGTTTATCGCAATCATGATCTTTTCAAATCGCTGAGAGCTCCAAAGCTGCTTAAAGGCAAGTGTGGGTGCTGTAGATATAAGGCTGTCTGCGGTGGATCAAGGGCACGAGCATTCGCAGAGTCAGGCGATTACTTAGGACAAGACAATTTATGCGTCTACGATGATCGCCCACATAATTCTCTACGTTAGTGATCAAAGTTGCAGCGCCGATTATAAGCTTGTCTCAGATTGACGCCCGACCCAGAACCTGGTCAACAACATCTCTGGCTGAATACGACGTTGCGCCCTCCTTGAAGTACTGATGTGCCTTTGAATAATTCATTCTCGTTAGAAAATCCCGGGCAAAAAACGCCAGAGCACTTTCTGACAATATTGCCTGTAGTGGCATTCCCTTCGAAGATGACGCTCTTCGGTGAAGGCGCGCATGACATAGATGCCATTGAGAGCAAGCAAAGCAGTTGCAGTCAGCAAAAAGAGAGAGGGAGTGAATAAAAGGCAGGGCAAAAGAGAGATCCACCAGGCAATATTTTTACTTGCATAAGCAGGATGCCTGACGTATGCGTAGGGTCCGGCGCAAATGATGCCACGGTTGCTCAGGTTCGAAAAACGCAGACCGAAGCTAATACTGGCCCAGCTATAAATGGACATCAGGATCAGAATTGAGCCGCCGCACACAATTGATAAAAGAGGGTAGTCGATATACATGTTCTTTGTCCAGACATCGAAAACTCTGCTCCAAACATATGTTTCAATCAAGAAATTGAAAGGCGGATAGCATATGAGCGCGACGAACCAGCCTGACCAAGTCGGGTCTGTGGAATTGAATTGCGTGTCGAAAATTCTCGCGGATGTAGAATAACCGATAATTGCAAATGTGACATCGACCGCAATAATGAGCTTAAAGAGCGACGAGTTTAGCCAATAGGCATTGAGAGCCATCGGTGCCAGATGCCATTGTGACAGCGATATTTGCTCAATGGCGCTGTGCGAGCTTAACTCCCAGGAATGCCACCAATGGATGAAGCTCAAAAGCATGATCGGTATAAATAAGCTCTTGAGCACAATGCTGCGCAGAAGATTGTGAACATGAGCATTGCTTGCCGGCAATGCCAGGCAGGCTGACGCTCCTTTATTCTTGAATTCTGCGGCGATGCGAGTCAGGCAGAGCCCCATGATCAGAAGCTCATCAGCTGGTCCTTCTGATTTTGCATATCGCTCCACTAACAAAAAATAGGGCACCAGCAAAATCAACCACAGGGGTAAGATCAAAATGTAGAATGACATGATGCTCGGATGCAATATGCTTAGAGCGCCAATCAGTGTCGTGGTGATACCGAGGCAAAAGGCTGCTCCCAAAATCCTTAAGACTATTCTCTGCCAGGTGTGACCGTCGATTATGCGAACACTGCTGAAATCAAAATTTCTTTTATGCACACCAAAAATGGCAAGTTCCACAAAAACCATTGCTGCGAAAATCACAGCCAACAGAATTACCTTACGAAATGGCCAAATCTGATCCCAGAGAGCACCATGAGGGTCGCGAAGCAAGGCGACAATGATTGCACCGACCAGGATGGTTGAAAAGCCAACCAACCCGGTTAGCTGGCTTTGAGTTTGGCCAAGCTCAAGGGGAGGATTGCTGACCAGCAAAAATCCGGGTGCCTCAGCCTCCTCACCGTAATGAGGATCGGCAAAGGCATTGTCTGTTCGGACCCGGGTTGTGGACAACCAAACCCGCACTTGCCTGGTGCTAAACACGTTCCATCCCTTACCTTGCAGCATTCCCAGGGATTCTGACTGTTTTCATTCTTACTATGATTGTTTGCCGCCATACATCGTCAGTAAGGATGAGCACACAAAGGTGACCTGGTCTACTCAACCCAGATATCAGCCTTAAGACTGATTCTTTACGCGGCCATCAGTGTATTACAGATATAAAGGTCCAGATATGTAACAAAGAGGGCGAGACAATGAAAAATGGTAAAACAATCTGTACGGTTTGCAATTATATTTATGACGAAGCACTTGGTGAGCCGAGGCAAGATATACCTCCGTCGCTGAAGTTTGACGATCTATCAGATGAATGGACCTGTCCTGAATGCAACTCAGCCAAAGAGATGTTCCAGACGTGTTCATGCGTTAGTTTGCCTATTTACGAACAAACATGCGTCGCGCATAGTGAAGATCATGCCCGCACGCATGCGCCTGAGCAAATCACGTATACGGCGAGCAAAACGACACCCGTTGGACAACTTGTAGCGGAGCGTCCGGCGCGAGCATGCGTGCTGGAGTCATTTGGAATTGACTATTGCTGCGGTGGAAAGACCACTCTTGAAGATGCCTGCCTCAAGAAAGGTGTTCTAGTGGCAACAGTGCTTGAAAAGCTGATTTCATCTGATCAAAAAGAGGAGCCAAATGCTCAAGACTGGACGAAGGGTAAACTGAAGGATCTTGTAGAGCACATCGTCACTTCATATCACGAGCCGTTGCGGCAAGAGTTATCGCGTGTGGCCCAGCTCGCAGACAAAGTAGCGCGGGTTCATGGCGACAATCACCCTGAAATGGTTAAGGTTCGCGAGGTCTTTAATCACTTCAAAGCACAACTAGAGATGCTTTTACTCAATCCCAAATCTTCGACGTGTTTCGGCGTGGTCATTTTGGGATGGTTGGCTAACGTGGGCATTATGGACAGCCGGTGTCTGGTTGCGCTGGCTAACGGATGTCTATCTATGGCACTGGACAGTCTTGCTTCCTTTGTCGGCGATACTTGAACTGCTGGCGGTAACCCTGTTTCTCCTACGCTCAATTCAAGGCCATCGAATGCAGGGCAAGATCAAGGGCACAATTGAGCCATGGGCAGTTCTGGTAATCGGAGGAACGATTGGTCTGATCGCGACTATGAGCCTCAACGTTTATGAGTGCTTTGTGCTCGCGGCAATATGTGTGACACCTGCCTTTCCTCCCGATTTCAACAATCGTTTCTTGATCCTCTCCATTTGGAGTTTTCCTGTGCCAATAGCTTGGGGTTTCACGGCTCACCGGATGCCGGTCTTTCTCGGCCTCAAGCCATTGAAGCCAAAGTTGATGCGTATCGCGCTTTCTATTAATTTCATTGGAGTAGGCGCTGCATTAGCAAATCTTCTCATGGCAGGCTCGTTGATACTTCTTCTGGGCACAATTCTAATTGTGATAGCGATTCGAATTTTAGAGCGCCCTGAAAAACCAGCAAAGACGCAAGGAGTGCATCGAAGTTTCCCAGCGTTCGTGCGTATTGCGTATATCTGGCTCCTGATTGCAAGTGTAATAGGTGTTTGGGCGGCAATGGAGCCAGCCTCGCTCGGAATCGGCGGAGCTGGACGGCATGCTCTTACTGTCGGCTATCTTATGGGTATGGTATTCGCGGTGGCACCACGGATGCTACCAGCCTTTCTCGGTAGAGAAAAGTTGTTCAGTGAACGACTTATGTTGCTTGCACTTTTTCTGACGAATACTGGCTGTGTAGTGCGCGTGTCATCTGAAATTATTGCTTACCAACATTATGCTTCATGGGCTTGGGCTCTACTGCCAATCTCAGCAACTCTGGAATTGACTGGTGTTATCGTATTCACTATCAATATGATTGGCACGTTTCTTGAGCGGCCGCTGCTTGCGCCTGTAAAGTGACGGCACCAGTTTTGCTAAGGCGATCAGCTCTAAAATTTCCGTCATCGGACAAGTCGCCGCCCCGGGCTTCGCATCACGATCAAACTGGTGAATTTCCAAAAGAAATCTGCCGACGTGCCTGGCAGCAAGGTCTGATGAATACTCATATTCCAGAAGAGTATGGAGGGGTCGGATTGGGCGTTTTAGACGGCTGATTGATCGCCGAAGAGATTGCCCGCGGCTGCACCGGCATAGGCACGGCGATGGAGGCTAATAATTTGGCCGAAGCGCCAGTAATTCTCTCTGGTAGTGAAGAACAGAAAAAAGAATTTCTCAAGCCGATGACGGAGGAACTGCAGTTTGCGGCCTACTTTGCAACCGAGCCTGGTGCAGGATCAGATGTTGCCGGGATCAAGACAACGGCTGTGAGGGTGGGCGATGAATATGTTCTAAACGGTCAAAAAATGTGGATCACAAACGCAGGGGTAACAAGCTGGTATTACGTGCTCGCTTACACAGATGCTGCAAAGGGACATAAGGGAATGTCGGCCTTCATTGTGCCGCGAGATAAAGCTGGAATTACAGTCGGGAAGAAAGAGAACAACCTCGGACAACGGGCAAGTGATACCAGAGGGATCACGCTTGAAGATGTGAAAATTCCCCATAAGTATTTGCTCGGCGCCGAAGGGCAGGGCTTCAAGATCTCGATGTCTGCTTTTGACCACACCCGTCCTCTTGTTGCCAGCGCTGCAGTAGGGCTGGCCAAGTCAGCGATGGAGCACGCCGTACGCTATGCCTCGGAACGAGAAACATTCGGTCAGTCAATCTCGAAATATCAGGCCGTCAGTTTTATGCTCGCTGATATGGATAAGGACATTCAAGCAGCGAGGCTGCTGTGCTGGCTTGCAGCATGGATGATTGACTCAGGCATTCGTAATACGCGCGAAGCAGCTATTGCAAAAGCTTTCGCGGCAGACACGGCAATGAAGGTAGCCACTGATGCGGTACAGATATTTGGTGGTTATGGTTATTCATGCGAATATCCCGTTGAAAAGCTGATGCGAGATGCAAAAATATTTCAGATTTATGAGGGCACAAGCCAAATTCAGCGCGTAATCATTGCTCGCCATTTAATGGGCCGACATGAAAAAACTACGTGAACAGCTGAGAAAGAACGGCTTTGGCCGACTGTTTGCCACTTTCGATGCAGTCAGGAATACCAACGCCGCCATAAGCGTTGCCGGCAAGGGCAAGCTGAGGAATTCTGCTGACAGCCAATTCAATGTCTCTCACTATCTCGCCATGACCGACAGCATATTGCGGAATTCCTGTTGCATGCCTGTAGACTATCGAAGAAATCGGTTCGGCATTTACTCCCAAAAAGTAATTTAGATCTTTAAAAACAAGCTGCTCAAGCTCGCTATCATTGGCATTGCTGCTCGCAACAAAGGCTCTCAAAAGGGTTTCGCTATCTGGAGTTCGATTAGCGAACTTAATGCTACTGAAAGTACAGGCGCGCACATGCCGCTTCTCTGTTTTCGGCACTACGAAACCGAATCCATCGAGCAAATGAGGAATATCTTGGCGCCTATAGACCAGATTTACCACCGTAGTCGTAGCATATGTGATTGAGGCCAGTCGATCAGACAATATTGTGCTCACCTCTGAAACCATGCTTGCAGCGTACTTAGCAGGAACTGCAAGAATGACGGCATCGGCCGAAAGCACGGTTTTATCAGAGCAGACAATATCCCACTTGCGTCCTATCACTCCTTCGCGAATTTTCTCGACTGATCTGTTAGATAACAAGCATCCATCCGGCAAGAAGTCCACCAAGCTGTCGATTAGTACCGACATGCCGTCGTCAAGCGACGCCATCTGACCGTAGCGTGGTCCCGCCTGAGCAATATCGCCAGTCGATTTCTTATCATTACTCTGATTGGAACGCTTTTCGTGCCACAAGCCGCGAATGAGGCTGCCATATTTCTGTTCGATCTCCACCAACTTAGCTACAGTCGCTTTAGCGCTCAACTCTTCTGGATTGCCACCGTATATGCCACCAATCATCGGTTCGGCAATACGCTCAAGGGCCTCATGCCCAAGCCGCCGGCTGACAAAACTGGACAAACTCTCATCGTTCTGCCACTCAGCCCTGGGCAAAATCAGGTCAAGTGCCATACGCATTTTTCCAGCGACAGAAAAGAGCTTTGATGTGGCAAATGGAAGGAACTGCGTTGGAGCAAGCATCATGAACCCATCTGGCAGAGGATGCAATTGCTTTTCAAAAGCGACGAATGTTCGCCTATTCATTGAAGCGGTGCCAATCATACGATTGGCGATACCCAACTCTTCGCACAGCTGAATGGCGTGAGGTTTTACGGTAATGAACGCTTCCGGTCCACACTCGATTATGCGAGACTGATCGCGCAGTGTGTTAATGACTCCGCCGGCTCGGGAACTAGACTCTAGAATGACAACATCCAAAGGCAGAGTCTGGCTTTGTGATGTTTTAAGCAAAGCATATGCCGCGCTCAGCCCTGAGATACCAGCACCGATGACGACAACTCTTTTCCTGCCCTCGCGTTTGTTTGAGTGCGCAATCTCAGGAGAGAAATGGCGAGCGTGAACTCGATGTTCTTTTGCTTTTCGGACAGACATAATTTGCCAAAAACCGTTCGAAGAGATTACAGACTTTCAAGTTTAATCACAAGACTCAACAAAACAATCGACAGAAAGGCTGATCTTTTGCAAACTTGGTGGTGCTGCATGTTCTTGAATACATTAATCCTTCTGGTTGATTTCAGAAGCGATCTAAAGAAGATACGATTTCACCCGAATCTGGCTAGGAAAAATGGTCTATATTTATGAGCTGGCTAAATAAACTCTCGTTGCGGGCAACAATCATCTTATCGTTAGTATTTTTTCTCGGTGCCAAATCAACTCTGTCCTCTATCGCGCAGACTACTAGCCCGCAGTTCTGCGAACCTTCAAGTCAAGATCTCACCACTTCTACGATCGGTTCATCAGAACCACAAGTGGTTTCACCGCCTGATGAATTAAGTGACCAGAGGCAATTAGCGTCGTCCGTGGTTTCAGTTCCGAGCAGTGAACGACTGGAATCTTTGACAAAACAGATTGCAAAAAAAGAAACGGAACTGATCAGGCTCAACACCAATTTTCGTATTGAATGTACGAAGGTAAGTAAATGGAAACCATGGCGGTTGTTCCTTTACAACCTTGGCGCCTCCGGTTGCTCGGAAGCCGGTATTACAAGTATCACCGCCACAAGGTGGCACTATTGGACCAAGCCCAAACAAATGAGCCGGAGCACCGCCATGGCGGGGCCAATATTGCTCTTGGCTGGGCATAGTATTTCACTCGGTGGCGTCTTAGCAGAGGCCACTCTTGACATAATCAACGATCATAAAGTGAAGAAAAAAGGATTCGATCTGAAAACCACTCACAAGCGAGTTCTTGCCATCAAGAGCGAACTTGATAAATTGTTGATCGAACGAGATGTCCTGATTCAACAATTACCGGCTCCAGATTTGGAGCTGGCCAGAGCGGAAGGATCAGTGCTTAAAGATGTTCGTGATCTGTCGCTGAACGAATATACGCAGTTTTTCGTCAGGGCTAACAAGTTTTTCGCCTCTCGCGATACTAATACACTGATGACGATCGCAGCGGCGAGTACAGGAGGCTTTCAAGGTTCGCTCTTGGGCATAATAAGTGCTTCAAAGAAACAACCTCGGTTGGTTGGCCCTGGTGGAATTGGCTTCATCATCTCTGGTGCCGCTGTTGTCGCTACTCCTCTTGCAGCTCGGTTAATGGCCAATCTCAGGGGAAATCACGCCCGGAGGAAAATTGCCTCTGAATTAGACAATATTGCCGTCAAATCTGTTTCTCAACTTGATGCAGATAGATTGAAACTTGAACAAATGCTCTCACAATTAGAGCATGCGGCCGCCGATAACTCACCAAACATGACAAGACGACTTCATGCGTATGCAAAACAGAGCGCAGTATTTACTGCGCAAAACAAGATGATAATTGCGGAAAAGACTCTGGCCGACAAAGAATTTAAGGAGAGAGCTCTGGTTGCAGCTGCTATCGGTGGCACAAAAATAGGCTGGGGTATTAACCTCGCCAATGCCGGATTTCGTTTCCATCCGAGATCGGTAATTCAAGGCACTGGCAACAAAGCCAAACTCGTAGCTAGTGCCGCTCCAGCGAAGCTGTTTACAAAGAGAGTAGCGACTGGTGCGACAATTTACGTTCCAGGAACCTCACTTTGGATTCTTGATACCTTGCAGAATCGGGTTCGCGGCGAAATGCGAAATCATCAGCTGGCATCTCAAAAAGGTTCGCCCGGCTCATTGTTAAAAGAACGCATGGACAGAGTTGAGGAAATTGATCAAGCCTTCAACTATTGAGGATGATCAAACGGAAACGTCGATGCATTCGGCTGGTGGTGGCTTAAAATGCGACATCAATGCCTTCGCCATACGATACGGGCGATCAACAAGCAACAAAGAATGCCGTAAGCGAGTATGTTTAATTGGAAAAGAAGGCGTGCAACCGACTCGAACCCGAGCATGTCCGAGGCAAGAGAAACGATGCCCTTGGCCATGACCATGATGGCAAAATAAGCAGGATGCAAATTCTCTATAACTTTTGCCAAGAGATTCACAGGATCTGCCCATTTCTAAAGTTGAATACTGATTCGGGAATCAAATAACTGCTGCCATATTTTGCATCGTATTTCTGCTTGTTTTGATAATGGCAAAATAAAGTACAAGCAAACACAACAAAGAGTATCCTGCCAGGCAGTAGAAACCCGGGTTGTAACTGCCAAGGTGATCTTTGCAGTATCCGAGCACCAGAGGTGGAAAGAAACCGCCCATACCACCAGCTGCTCCGACCAGGCCTGTGACGGTGCCGACATCTTTAGGAAAATAATGAGGCACCAGCTTGAAGACGCCACCGTTTCCAAACCCAACAAGGAAAGCTGACCCGAGAGCGCCGATAGTGAAATAACCAAGATCAGAAGAAGTCATAATCAAAGCACAGGGGAGCAAACCAATGAAACACGCAAGCAAAACAAGTTGACTGCTGAACTTATCAGAGACCCAACCACCTAGGGGACGTGCCACCGTTGCCACAATGACGAACATCGCCGTTCTAAACCCGGCATCAGTTGGAGTGATGGCGAACGACTCTTTCAGTAACATCGGCATGTAAATTGAGAGCGCCACGAATCCTCCGAATGTCTGAAAATAGAATAGGCTCAGGATCCAACACATTTTCTCTGTAAAGAAAATCTTGAGCATTCCCGACAGGCTCTTTGGAGCTAGTGTCCACTGCGCATCTTCTGCTTTTACGACGAAGATGATGGCAAATACTAGAGCACCCAAGGCAAATATCCAGACCGACATACTCTGCCCTAACAAGAGTGCTAGAGCCGGCACGCTAAACACTGCAATTGACTGGCCTACATTGCCAGCCCCAAAGACACCAAGGGCGGTGCCTTGTTTCTCGGGAGGATACCAGCGCGAAACAAAAGTTACACCAACAGGAAAGGTCATGCCTCCAAAGCCGAGAAAAAATGCAGTAACAAGGAAAGCGTTGTAATCATGAACGAAGCCTAAAATGACTGCCGGAATGGTCATGAAAAACAACAGTACAGTCATGACCCGTTTGGCCCCGTACCTGTCGGCCAGTAGTCCGGCGGGAAGTCTGCCTATGGCACCGAGAACTACAGGTACCGCAACGAGCAGGCTGGCTTGTGAAGCCGTTAGTTGTAGTTCCTTCTTTAGGACAGGCATTAGTCCAGCCAAAAGCCCCCAGATTGCAAACGACACTGCAAAAGCCAATGTTCCAAGTAGCAATGCTTTTTTCTCGCTCGCCAGCGTAGAACCGTTCATTAAGTTTCCTCCAAAATTTAGTCAACATTCTCGAATCGAGAATTGAACATCACGTGGAATGATCCCGCGTTCACCGCAAGGATTCATCCTTCTGTGGGACTATATTTCGCACTGCAAACCTGGCCACTTTCAGATAACCATCTAATCGACTCGTGACAGATGTGTGTAGGCAGAAAATCGTGCCTACAAGTTATCTACAAAGGCGAAGGTGGATCTGCGCATTTTTTTTTGCGCTGATCAAAAATGATCGAAAACTCAAGCCTGTTAAAGGTGTGATTTTTGAAAATCTCGAGCTGTTTGGACATCTCCTGAATTGCGACGCAAGCAATCTGGTGCCACTCTGAAGAAATGGCGGCAGTGCACAAGTCATTTATGTGCAGAGCAGGCGCGCCATTTAGTAGTCGGCGGCGTGAAGCAACCACTGGTTACCTCTTTTAACCCACCTTTGGGATGAGGGCCAATTATGTTGAAAATATTAAAATAGAATCACTATTCGTGCATGTCCTGAACCCGATTGTTCGCTTCTGGAGGCACAGTTCCAGCGCGTCTTCGCTGGGGAGGTTCTGTTATGAAAGCCAAATCTTATCTTCTGGCTATTGATGGTTCTCAGGCTTCGCGCTCAGCCGCCCATTTCGCTTGGGGCTTGGCAAAGCAAAATGATGCTCGGGTTGTGGCTCAGCATGTGGTTGACACTGGAGAGATATGGCGCTTCTTATCCTACGATTTAGCTGGGTTTATTGGCAGTGGAATATATATGGACGCGAGAGAGCGCATCACCCAAGTCATGTATTTGATTGCCGAAACTTTAATGCTTTCATACGGTAGCCAGGCCGCGGGGCAATCGCTAGAGTTTGAAAACTACATCGACGAAGGTGAACCGGCTGCTGAGATAGCTCGGCGCGCTATTGATCACGATCTTGTTATACTCGGTTTCCATTCTCGACGCTTTGATCGGCGCCAAAGAGGTTTGTTTGAAGAACTGGCAAAAGACTGTCCTTGCCCAGTTTTGGTTGTCCGAGACGTGGTTAAACCATGGTCGAAAATGCAGATTTTTGTTACTCACGATATGGCTGGTGCAAAAACCATTGAGAATATTTGTCTTATGGGTGCGGCTTTTGGAGTACCGGTCGATACCACTCGCTCAGCTAACCTTAAAGAGGTAATCGAGTCTAATGAAGACGATGTACTCCTGGTAGTGTCTGCCGATTCTCTCAATAATGCGCACGATGGCCTGGCCAAGGCAAGAATTCAAAAATTTCTCCAAGCTTCGAACGGCAGAGCGCTTTTGCTCTGGCGCGATTGTGCCAAAGCTCGTCAGTCGGTGCGCAAAGCCTCGTAACTAGGCTCGCGCAATTGCTGAGTTTTTTGTCGCTGGTTTGCATCAGGCTTTAGGCTGATTTCTTAGAATTGAGATTATTCGAACGTTTTCGTCTGAATTCCATCCTTTTGGCTGATTCAATCAGGTGCTCAAGGCTGCCAAAATCCAGGCATAGCTCATCTAAGAGCTTGGAGGCGAAGTGGCTAAGGAAGTCCTTATTTTGAATATTTGGCGCCTCTCTCTCTCGACTTTGGTGCCACCAATAGCTGTTCTGTCACTGTCGTCTCTTGGTCAAGCCGTTTTGGCCGGTGATGCTGCCGCCCTTTTTAGCGAGAAGTGCGCTGGATGTCACACTATTGGAGGCGGTAATCTTGTCGGACCAGATCTAGCGCCTTCAGCTAAGTGGAGTACCAAAGACTTAGCCAAATCTATCAAAGATATGGAAAAGAACGTTGGTCCCTTAACTAGCGAAGAAGTTGATTCTCTGGTTGCTTACTTGAAGCAGCCACAGACAGCGAAAGCATCATCCGATTCACAGGCAAAGCCAGTGGTACAGCCGCAAAAAGATGCTCTGCCTACATCGGAAGGGTCAAGTTTAACTGTTGAATCTGGATCGATAATTAGTGGTGCGCGCCTGTTTGTTGGCGATGAATCTTTCAAGAATGGTGGCCTTTCGTGTGTGGCCTGCCATCGCGTCGATGCTGCTGGTGGCAACCTGGGGCCAGATTTGACTGCCATTTCAGAGAAAATGCCACAAGCTGCCCTTGTTTCAGCTTGTGAGCATACGCCCTATAAAGTAATGAAAGATGCTTACAAGGACCATGCAATTACCCGCCAAGAGGCTCTTAATCTGGCTGCCTATCTGGGCTCACTCAAGAGTGCCCACAGCAAGTTGAAAGATCCGCCAGTGGCAATGTTTGGCGCTCTTTTTGCTTTGTTTGTTTTTGCCGTCATTGCTTTCGGCTATCGCAATAGAAATACTGGTGTGCGCGCTAAGCTGCAAAGGCGTAACTAAAAGGAGAAATTGACATGGCTTGGATACGAGATATCTTTGCACCAAAGCAGCGCGAGTGGGAAGACTTCTACCGCAATCGTTGGCAGCATGACAAAGTGGTGCGCAGCACCCATGGTGTCAACTGCACTGGATCTTGCAGTTGGAATGTCTATGTCAAAAGCGGCATTGTTACCTGGGAATTGCAAGCCACTGATTATCCTGTCATTAGTAAAGATATTCCCACACATGAGCCACGTGGCTGCCAACGCGGTATTTCTTGCTCTTGGTACTTGTATTCACCAATTAGAGTCAAGTACCCCTATATGCGTGGTGCCTTGATTGATTTGTGGCGTGAGGCCAAGGCAAATCACAAAGATGATCCTGTTGCTGCCTGGCAGTCTATTGTTGGCAATCCCCAGTCTCGGCAGCGCTATCAGACCGCCAGAGGCAAGGGCGGTTTTCGTAGAGTTAGTTGGGCTGAAGCGAATGAATTGATGGCCGCCGCCAATATTGCCACAATTAAGCGGCATGGTCCTGATCGCATCGTGGGATTCTCTCCCATTCCGGCGATGTCGATGGTTAGTTACGGCTCCGGTGCTCGCTTCTTGCAGCTGATGGGCGGCGTTTGTCTGTCTTTCTATGATTGGTATTGCGATCTGCCACCAGCATCGCCCGAAACCTGGGGTGAGCAAACTGATGTGGCTGAGAGCGCTGACTGGTTCCATTCAAAGTTCGTTGCTGTGGTCGGCTCTAACGTTTTGATGACTCGTACTCCCGATGCTCACTTTCTCGTTGAGGGCCGTCATGCCGGCTCGAAAGTAGTTGTCTTTTCTCCTGATTTCTCGCAAGTATCCAAGATTGCCGATGAATGGGTGCCAATTCACCAAGGCCAGGATGCTGCCTTCTGGATGGCTGTCACCCACGTAATTCTGAAAGAGTTTTATTGCGATAAAGAAACTTCCTACTTTATCAACTACGTAAAAAAATATAGCGACATGCCCTTTCTGGTGGTGCTCGACAAAAATACTGACGGCACTTTCAAGCCAGGCAAATATTTGCGCGCCAGTCAGATGGCGGCCACCCAGGACCTCGAAAATGCTGAATGGAAGATGTTCATGCTTGATGCCCCTTCGGGCAAGCTGATGGTGCCGAAAGGCACTGTTGGCCACCGCTGGCAGAAGCAGAAAGGAGAATGGAACCTTAAGCTGGAAGATTCGATTACCAGTGAAGTAATCGCTCCGGTTCTTCGTATGCATACTGAAAATAGCGACGGAAAGGCAGCTGCAGATCGCACAATTCAGGTGCAATTCCCTGATTTTTCTAATGCAGAAGACCAAGTTTTGCTTTCTCGGGCGGTTCCAGTAAAAGAAGTGCAGACTGCTTCTGGCCCTGTTTTTGTCACTACCGCTCTAGAGCTGATGCTGGCTCAGTATGGTGTTCAAAGAGATAGCAATGGCCACTACCCTGATAATTATGACAAGGAGGAGATGCCCTATACTCCGGCCTGGCAAGAAAAATTCACTGGCGTAAATGCCTCTATGGTTGTGAAGTTCGCTCGCGAGTGGGCCAAAACGGCTGAAGGCAGTAAAGGCAAATGCAGTGTGATCATCGGTGCTGGCGCTAACCATTGGTATCACAACAACCTCATTTATCGAGCAATCATTGCACCACTGATACTCTGTGGTTGTGTTGGCGTCAACGGTGGCGGATTAAACCACTATGTTGGTCAAGAGAAATTAGCACCACAAGCTTCATGGTTCCCTATAGCTTTTGGTACGGATTGGGTAGCACCACCAAGGTTGCAAAATGCACCATCCTTCCACTACGTGCACTCTGATCAATGGCGTTATGACACTAATTTCGATGAAGTTTGCCCTGTTGCTGACAGTGAGAATATAATGGCTCACGGCCACACTATCGACAAGCAGGCGTTGGCCGTGCGTTCCGGCTGGCTGCCTTGCTATCCGCAGTTTAATCAAAGCAACCAGACTTTGCTGGAAGAGGCAAAGGAAAGTGGTGCAATTACAGATTCTGAAATCACTCAGTACATCATCAGTAAACTGCAAGATCGCACACTTAAGTTTTCAATGGAAGACCCTGATAATCCAGAATCGTACCCACGAATTTGGTACATTTGGCGCGGCAATGCTCTGCTTGCCTCCGCCAAGGGGCATGAATATTTCCTCAAGCATTACCTTGGCACGCACAACAATGCCATTGCCGAAGAGGTAGCTAAAGACCTTGTAAAAGAAGTTACTTGGCATGACAAGGTCGATATGGGCAAGATGGATCTAATAGTAGATCTCAACTATCGTATGGATTCATCAGCCCTCTATTCAGATATTGTTCTTCCCGCTGCCACCTATTATGAAAAGAATGATCTCAATACAACTGACATGCATTCATTTATTCACCCAATGCAACCGGCGGTGCCACCATGTTGGGAATCGAAAACAGACTGGGATATCTTCAAAGGTCTGGCGCAAAATACAGCTAAATTGAGTGAGCGTTATTTGCCTGAGCCAATTAAAGATGTGGTGACGTCGCCATTAATGCATGACACCCCTGCCGAGATTGCTCAGACCGAAGTGAAAGATTGGCTCAAAGGCGAGTGTGAGCCAATACCTGGCAAGACCATGCCCAATTTTAAATATGTTGAGCGCGATTATCCTAACCTATACAACAAATTCATTTCGCTTGGACCGAATGTCAGAGAAAATGGCTTGGCTGTTCACGGCACTCATTACGATGTTGCTGATCTCTATGATAAATATATGCTGGAAAGTCCTACTGAAACATGGGGTGGTCATACCTATCCATCTTTGAAAGAAGATCTCAATGTCTGTGAGTTGATCTTACTGCTTGCCCCAGAAACGAATGGCGAATTAGCTCACCGTGCCTACGTTTCTGAATCGCACAAAACCGGCATAGATCATACACATTTAGCGGCTGACAGTCGTGCTGTTCGCTATACATTCGACGATTTGAAAGCTCAACCACGCCGCCTTTTAACTACACCATACTGGACTGGTATCACCGCTGACAACCGCACATATTCAGCTTATTGTCAAAATATTGAAGAGGAAATTCCGTGGCGGACTTTGACTGGTCGACAACATCTTTATCAAGACCATGAGGCCTACATTGCGTATGGCGAAAATCTGCCCACTTACAAACCACGACTGACAATGCATGCATTGCGCGATTTGGAAAAGTCGTCGAAAGATGCAGGTTCCTTGATTCTGAATTATTTGACACCGCATGGAAAATGGCATATTCACTCAACCTTTGGCGATACTTTGCGAATGAAGACGCTGTCACGCGGAATAGAACCGATTTGGCTCAATGATAAAGATGCAGATCTAATTGGTATCGCCGACAACGATTGGGTCGAAGCTTTTAATGATCATGGGGTTGTCTGCACCAGGGCTTGTGTCAGTGCCCGTATACCTAGGGGATTGGCTTTTATCTACCACTCACCAGAACGGACAGTGGCTGTGCCTAAGTCGAAAGAACGTGGTATGCGCAGAGCTGGCGGCCACAACAGCTTGACTCGGGCTCGTTTGAAACCGTTGTTTATGATTGGTGGTTACGCTCAATTTACTTACGCTTTTAACTACTGGGGCCCACCCGGCGTCAATCGCGATACGTTTGTTGTGGTTAAACGCATGGACAAAATGGAGTACTGATATATGGATATTCGCGCCCAAGTATCGATGGTATTCCATCTAGATAAGTGTATCGGTTGCCACACCTGTAGCGTCGCCTGTAAAAACGTTTGGACTGATCGCCCTGGCGCTGAGTACATGTGGTGGAACAATGTCGAGACCAAGCCCGGCACTGGCTTTCCTACTCTCTGGGAAGATCAAGACCATTACAAGGGCGGCTGGAAGCTCACTGGTGGTAATGGCAATGCTGCTACTACTGGCAGTGGCTGCCAGAGTTCTGGAAAAGCAAATGATGGTTGGCAGCCAATTAAATTGGAGCTGCGTAGCCAGAATAAACTAGACTCGTTTGTCAAACTCTTCTATAACCCTAACCAGCCTGGTTTGGAAGACTATTATGAGCCTTGGACCTATCGCTACACAGATTTGTTTACGGCCCCACAAGGAGACGACCAACCTACGGCAATTCCAGTCTCGCAAATCACTGGTGAGCCCATGGCAATTGAAGCCGGGCCCAACTGGGATGACGATTTGTCTGGCTCAACTCTATATGCAGAGAATGATATTAATTTAGAAGAGCTTTCTGATGAAGAGAGAGAGCAACTCTTTGAAATTGAACGTATTTCAATGATGTATTTACCGCGCATTTGCAATCATTGTGCCAACCCTAGTTGTGTTGCTTCATGCCCATCTGGTGCTCTCTATAAACGCGGCGAAGATGGCATCGTATTGATTAATCAAGATGTTTGTAAAGGCTGGCGTGCTTGTATCCCAGCTTGTCCCTATAAAAAAATCTACTACAACTGGAAGACAGGCAAGTCGGAGAAGTGTATTCTCTGTTATCCCAAACTTGAGACTGGACAAATACCGAATTGCTTCCAGTCTTGTGTGGGCCGCATTCGTTATTTGGGTGTGTTGCTCTATGATGCAGATCGGGTGGCTGATGCTATGAAAGTACCTGACCATGCGCTTGTAGAGTCTCAACGTACCGTTATTTGTGATCCCTATGATGAAAAGATTGTTGCTCTAGCCAAGGCCAATGGTATCAGTGACGAATTTATCAGAGCAGCTCAGCTGTCGCCTGTCTATAAATATGTGATGAAGTGGAAAATCGCTCTGCCTTTGCACGTTGAATATCGCACCATGCCGATGTTGTTCTATGTGCCACCACTATTGCCGGTAATGGGTAAAATCGACACTGGCATTTATGAAAATCCAGTAGAGCAATTTTTCACAAGTATAGAGAAGTCTCGTTTGCCGATTAAGTATTTGGCGCGCTTGTTTAGCGCTGGCAATGTTTCTCTTGTTGAGTATGTGATGAAGAAGCTTATGGCAGTGCGTTATTACAGACGCTCTCTTGATATGGCCGATCTAGATGTGGTTACAGTGACCCGTATGATGAAAGAGGGCTCAACAACTCCAGAAGAGGCGGAGGCAATTTTTCAGCTGACGGCACTGCCAACCATAGATCAGCGCTTTGTTATACCGGAAACCCAAAGAGAGGAAGCTCTGGAAGGTAGCTGCAATACCGAGCTGTGCAAAGGCTCTTGTGGATTGGGAATGAATCAAAACAACTTGCCGGAGAGAGGGCTATGAGTCTAAGCTTGCAAAGTGGTACTAAGAAAGGAATAGCTCTGGCCCAGCTGGGGCAAATGCTTGATTATCCTGGCACGGTAGCTAGCTCATCTGCTGATTTTTCGCAAAATATCCACAGACTGGTGCTTAGTGTTTCTGCTGCTTATCCGCCAGGTACTTGTGGCGCTGCTAAGCACCTGGCGAAGTTTGACGAGGCCTGCAAGAAACGCCCAATTGGTGAGATGGAGGAGTTATATACTCGCACTTTCGATTTGGCTGCTCTTTGTAGTTTGTATGTTACCGGATATATTTTTGGTGATGAAAATTTCGATCGAGGCACTGTAATGGCGAAGTTGTCCGATCGCTTCAGAGAGCTTGGTTTCAGTACTGAAGGTGAGTTGCCAGATCATCTTGCGGTGCTTTTGCGTTTTGCTAGCTGGCTTGACGACGAAGCGCTCAGTGAATTAGTACAACTTTGCCTGCTGGAGCCGGTGGGCGAGATGACTAAGCAGCTTAATAAAGATGATAATCCTTATTTCTATTTGCTATCGGCTATTCAAGCAATTTTGAAAGTCGAAAATTCGGGGGGGTAAGGATATGAGTGACACTATTCTCTTTGTCGCCTTGCCTTATCTGGCGCTATTTGTCTGTGTCTTTGGCTCAATTTATCGTATACGGACACAGCCTTTTTCTTATTCGTCTCTTTCTTCTCAGTTTCTTGAAAGTAAGGGTTTGATGTGGGGATCGCTTCCCTGGCACATTGGCATAACCGTGATTTTATTGGCACATGTGGTGGCATTTCTTGTGCCTGGTCTTTGGCAGAGCTTGATGTCAAATCAAACAGTATTGATGGTAGTAGAATCGCTTGGCCTCGGTCTATCTTTTCTCTGTTTGCTGGGTTTGCTGGTTCTGACAGTCAGACGTCTGACTTCGTCTAAGATTCAGGCTGTAACTTCGACAATGGATCTGGTTGTGATCTTTCTACTGCTATTGCAAGTGGGTCTAGGCGCAGCTATTGCCCTACACTGTCGCTGGGGTAGCTCCTGGTGCTCTGGTACCACCACTCCATACTTGTGGAGTATCTTGCTCTTACAGCCCGATACCACCTATATTCACGATCTGCCATTGCTGGTTAAAGCACACATTGTCAGTGCTTGGCTTTTCTTGCTCGTGATTCCGTTTTCGCGATTGCTCCATATGTTTGCTGTGCCTCTAGAATATCTTGTGCGTCCGCCGCAGAATGTTGTATGGAACAATCCTCGTAGATTTGAATTACAAGCACAGCCTTTTGTAAAAGAAGAGGCTCGACGGCATTTCCTTAATGCCGGTCTGGGCATTGCTTTTGGTGGCTTTTTACTTTCAATGGGCACATTTAGAAACATTTTTTCTTTCTTCTTTGGGCCGCGGCTTAGCCGCAAAGAAGAAGCCGAACTAATGGAATTGCGCTTGAGTCGTCTTGAGTCTACGGTTAGTCAACGCAAGCTTGAATTAGAGAGGCAAGCTGCAAACTGTATTCTTGTGGCACCATTGGCTGATCTCAATAGTGTCACAGGCAAGTATTTTATTGACTATAAGATGCAACCAGCAATTGCCTTCAAGGGTAAAGACGGACTGCCTTTGTTTATTTCAGCCAAGTGCACACACTTGGGCTGCACTGTTAGCAACAAAGTTGATGAACAGGGCAAAATTCTTTGTCCTTGTCACGTATCATATTTTGATATTGAGACTGGTCAGCCTAATGCAGATGCACCGGCTAAAGCGCCGCTTCCTCATCTCGGATGGGTAATCATGGATGAACGTGGCAAAGTACTAGTTAGTCGCAATCCCAAGGGTGAGACCACTGGGGCCATTACTGCAGCAACAGAAGCAACTGCTCGTGTCTATATTGCTAAGAGTCAGGAGGAAAGTGCGTGATTAGTGTAAGCACGGCTTTGAGCGCTATTTCTCAGTTTATTGGTGAGCGATTTCCTGTCGATAAGCTCAACTATCACTCAATGGTCGAAAAAAAGGAAGTGCCGGTTCACAAGATGAGTTGGGGCTATTATACCGGCGGCCTGACCATGTTCTTTTTTATGATTCAGGTAATAACCGGTTTGTTCCTTCTCTTCTACTACCAACCAACAGTTAGTGATGCCAATGTTTCGGTTGAGTACATCAATAAGTATGTCGCCGGTGGTGCCTTGATTCGCAATATGCATGCTTGGTCTTCGTCGTGCATGATCTTCTTTGCCATGGTTCATTTGCTGACTGCTTTTGCTATGAAGTCATTTGTAAAGCCCCGAGAGATCACTTGGATAGCTGGCGTTTTGCTTTTATTTATTACATTTACTTTTGGCTTCACTGGCTATCTTTTGCCCTGGAATCAAATTGCGGTGAATGCCACAAAGGTCGGTCTGCAATCGGTGGAATACGTTGGGCAATATCTTCCTGGTCAACTATCTGAAGTGCCGAAAATACTGCGAGAAACTTTTCAGGGCGAGTCGAGTGTTGGCCAGTCAACACTCGGTCGTTTCTACGCTCTACATGTAGTTATTCTGCCTCTTGCTCTAGCGGGCTTGCTTGGTTTGCACTTACTGTCAGTTCAGCTGCATGGTATGAGCCAGGGTGTAGATCAGCCAGCCAAGAAGTCAGAGAAATTCATGAGCATCTTTATTTTTAAAGATCTCACTTTGTGGGCAACTGTCTTTCTTGTTCTTTTTGTGCTGGCGGCTTGCATTCCCTTTGATTCTTTTCTTCCTTTCCCCTTGTTGGCGCCATTCAACGCCCTAGGCTCCACACCGGCCGGAATAAAGCCTGAGTGGTACTTCTACTTCGTCTATTATCCTCTTGAGCTGCTGCCTTTTTGGGTGATTTTAATCGCTAGCATGGTATGCGTTTCTATCCTGATATTTGCTCCCTGGATATTTAAAGGCACCAGTAGGCGGACTCTAAGTTTCATCACAATCCTGGTTTCCATTTATCTGGTAGTTATGACTCTCTTTGGTGAGAAAATCTATGAATTTTTCAAACACTGATATCTGGTGATGCTAATGAACCGACGCCGTTATAATTTGTGCAGATGGACTTGGCGGCTGGCATTTTTGCCGCCACTTTATGCTCTGTCGTTTACTGCTGCTTCCGCTTACCCGGAGTTTCAACAGTTTGTCGAGAAGAATTCGCACCGAACGGTTAATTGTGCCATGTGTCACATTAATGAGAATGGTCCGGTTGGCAATGGTGAGGGGCAAATTGGTAGCTTCAGCGCTGATGAAATGAAACAGTTGAATAAAGCCCGTGCTGCTTTGTTACCCGGACAGGATGTTGACAGTCCTATTCTGAACCAGTTTGGTAATGAAATTATAAAAGCAATTGGTAAAAAAGAATTTGTTGCGCTTAAGGCGGAGCCGGCGAAACTGGCAGAACGCCTTGGTGACAAAAGTGATTTGGACGGAGATGGTATTTCAGACGCTCGCGAGTATTTGGATGGTACAGATCCACTAAATCAATTTCATGGCGATCCAGGGAAGCTCTTTTGGATCAATCTTGGCCGCTATAAAATGCATGTATGTTTGGCTGTAGTTGCGGTGTTTGCTATCAACTATGGTCTAATTCAACTGATCAAAGGAGTTACAATTGTTCAGTCTGGAAAGAACTGATTTATTGAGACCATGCTAGCAGAGCTTTATCTTTGCGTCGAAATTGCCGCAGCATACCATACGACTGCTTTAGCAAACGGTGCACTTGAACTGAGCGGTCTTATGGCGCGAGACTGGGGCGATTTTGTGGCCTATACATTGATTTAGATGGTCATGTTCTAGCCTTTGCCGAGAGAAGGCTCGTGAATGAAGTGAGTGCTGGCGAGAGCCGGTAGGTCAACTAATGGCTCTCGCTTTTGTGTCGGGACGAATTGGGCTTGAAAGAATCTCAAGGTTTTAGGCTCGTAGGTCATTTCTAGCCCGGTAATTGCCTGCCTATTCTTATGGCATTCGATTACCGAATCGGCGACTACATCCATATGCGATTGTGTGTATACTCTGCGCGGAATAGTCAAGCGAACGAGCTCCAGGGCTGGATATTCGTGATCGCCAGTAATTTTGTTGCGACCAGCCGAAACTACTCCCCTTTCCATTGCTCGTATTCCTGACTCTACATATAGTGCAGCGGCCAGGGCTTGGGCTGGAAATTGGCTTTGTGGAATGTGCGGCAAGAACCGAGTAGCATCCAGGTAGACAGCATGACCACCAACTGGTGTGACAATTGGAATCCCGGCCGACTGTAGCAACTTGCCGAGATAGAGAACTTGGCCGATACGAGCCGCCAGGTGTTGATCTTGCACCGCCTCCTCGATTCCTCTTGCCATGGCTTCCATATCGCGGCCGGCCATGCCACCGTAAGTATGTAGGCCTTCAAACAAAACAACTAGTTCGCAGGCTTTTTCGTAAAGAGCAGGGTCGCGCAGAGCAAGGAATCCGCCGATATTGACCAACAGATCTTTTTTGCCTGACATTGTGCAGCCGTCAGTGAGATCGCACATGTCTCGTAAAATCTCGGCGCAAGTTCTATGACACTGGCCGGGTTCTCGATTCTTTATGAACCAGGCATTTTCCATGGCTCTGGTGGCATCAAGAATTATTTTAATACCGTAGCGATGACAAAGCTGTCTCACAAGCAGGAGATTGGCTAAGGAGAACGGCTGGCCGCCTGCCATATTGACGCAAGCTTGGACATTTATATAGGGAATTTTTGTCGCACCAACTCGGTCGATCAGGTCTTGAAGTTTTTCTAGATCGACGTTCCCTTTAAAAAGATGCGGGCTCGACGGGTCGTAGGCCTCATCAATAATTACATCATAAAAGGTACCGCCAGCCAGTTCCTGGTGTGCTCTGGTGGTAGTGAAGTACATATTGCCGGGCACCACATCACCGGCTTTGATCAAGGCTTGCGAGATGATGTGCTCTGCCCCGCGACCCTGGTGAGTGGGCACTGTGTACTGGTAGCCATAATACTTTTGCACGTTTGCTTGCAAGTTGTAAAAGTTTTTCGAGCCAGCATAGGCCTCGTCTCCAAGCATCATGCCTGCCCATTGGTAGTCGCTCATGGCCGCTGTACCGCTGTCTGTTAGAAGATCGATATAGACGTCCTCCGAGCGCAGCAAGAAGGTGTTGAAATGAGCCTGCTCAATAGCGTGCTCGCGATACTCATGGCTTGTTATTTTTAGTGGCTCAACCATCTTAATTTTGAACGGTTCGGCCCAAGGTCTTGCGCGTTCTGGCATGCTCGTCTCCCGGTGATGATTTGTGAAACTAATGCTCTATGGTTAGCTCTATTTATTCATCCTTCTAAAGGTGAACACATTGAGGTAACCAGATAGTCTCACTGGCTTGGCTAAATTTTTGACGACAAAATGACCGCGTCCATTTTGTCGAGCTCTTAGAGAGCTATTCTTGGCGCGGTCATTTTGTTTGTATCGTGTATATGGTTCGGTAAAGTAAGGACAAGCGATTCATCTATTGACCTTATCTTAGGGCAATAGATGATGGTTTCCATCATCACCAAGAATGATTACCTTAAAGTGCCTGCCCGCAGATGAGCTGTTACTTAATAGAACCCATCCTGGGGCCGATAGGACAGAAACAATTTTGCCTCTACAATTGAGTAAATGGAGGTGTTCTATGACCTTCGGGCAAAATCAAATTGTGCTTAAGCCACCGAGCAACTCGTTGTCATTTAAGTTGCCGCGAGAATATGGCGCCATTGTTGTCTTTGTTTTAGCGAGCATCGTAGCGCTAGTATTGAGTCAAAGAGAATTTTTCGCAATTGCTTGCTTGCAGCTCTGTCTTTGGCCTCTCATTTTTTCAGCTCACCGCCCTCAGCAGCTTCTGCAATTGACGGTATTGATAGCGATTGTTCTTTATTTGTGTGAGGGTTTGCCATTTGCCATTTGGATTGCTGCCGTGGGCATTGGTATCTTTGCTGTTTCTCCTTCTCCTTCTTCTTCTTCTTCTTCTTCTTGGCTACGTTTAGGTGCGCTGCCCAGAGAGTCTATCGGTCTAGCTGGTGCCGCTCTGGCGCCACTGGTTTTCTCTTATCTGCTCGCTGCTAATCGAGGTCTCAATCTGAGTTTGCATATGTCGGCAATTTTCGCCTTACTGGCTGCCACCTTAACAAGTAGTTCTATGATATATTTTTGCCGTGAACAGGCTCGCAAACAGAAGCCAGCAGCACTGGTGCTACTGGCGGTGCTATCTTTGTTGCTTTGGCTTTGTCTTTCTGCACTTAGCTCGCATCTGGCGGCACTGTCATTGCTTGCCTATGTGTTCCAGAGCCTATGGCTATTGCCAGTGGCACAGCATTCATATAAGCAGTTAGGCCAGGTTCAAAGCTTTTGTCTTTTGTGGGTTTCAATAGCAACAGTGTTACACATTTTGCAGATCATTACCGAGTAGATGCTCGATCACCGCTCTTGCCGAATAGCTTGTTTGGCCGTCCTTGATAAATTCACGCAGGGCGGGCATGTGATCACCGGCGGTTAGCAGTGGTGGCTCTACATATCCGCCTGAGCGAACCTGGCCCAGTCCAATGTTAGATAACAGTGCGTTGCAGAGACATTTGCGATTGACAGTATCTTCAATCGAACCGCCTTTCCGCTCATAATCCGCTTCTGGTTCGCCAGGACAACGGAAGGCGATCGAACCGTCTTTGCGGTTATAGGCTGACCGAAGGTAGCCTAGATCGCATACTCTTTCTCTAGCTTTGTAGACTGTTTCTTCTGAAAGTGAGTCTTCTAAATTGATAATTTTGAAAGGATATCCTGATGCTGAGGCGCATGGGTCAGTGAATATTGTTACCGATTGCTCTAAAACTTTTTGCAATGTATTTGCTTTGATTTCTTCTGTTATTCCTGATTCGTTGCAAAAGGCAAAAGGTGTACCAACTTGCACTCCGGTCGCACCGAGGGCTAGAGCCTCTTCTAGCTTAGCTGGACTGCCATACATTCCAGCCAACCAAAACGGCAGACCAAGTTTTTTGATTTCCTCTAAGTCAGCATTGTCTCTTGCTGAGTAAATTGGTTCTCCATCTTGAGAGAGTTGCATGGTGCCTCTTGGCGGTGCGTTGTGTCCACCAGCACTGGAATTTTCAATGACGAAGCCGTTTACCTTTCCTGATGCCTTTTTTGCGATGTTTGCCGCAAGGGTATGAGAAGAGACAATGGCAATGAACTGAGGACGTTTTAGGGCCTGAGCCTGCGGCATAATGCTGCTGGGATTAAACCTTAGATATGCTGTCGGTTCCGTTGCGGCGTCACTCTGCATGTTTAGTTTTAGCGATACTTCTTTGTGTTCGCTCAGTAGATCTAAGACACCAGGTATGGCTTTCGGAATGCCTGCGCCCATTAATACATAGTCTACTCCGGCCAGCATCGCACCATACAGTGAAGGCAAAGTAGGGAGTTGAATTTTTTCTAGATAATTGATTCCGATTAGGCCTTGATGACCTTCTTTGGCTAGGAAGACTTCAGCGAAATTGGCGAGGACGATCAACTCAAGAGAGGTATCGGATGGTTGTACACCAATCATTGGGACGTTTGCATAAGACGCTGTTGCCTGTTTACCGCCGGCAATGTAATATCGCTTCCATACTCGGTCGGCTAAATCTCTTTGTGGAAATTGCTCACAGGCTCGCTGCATGTGCCCACCGGGATCTCCATCTTGCAGTCTACGCGCGAAGACGGTATCAAGAAGTGTTCCCGATACGACACCAAGTTGCCCTTCTTCCGACACTGCTTTAGCTAAGCGCCAGTTGGAGACACCGACGCCCATACCTCCTTGAATCAATATTGGATTTTTCATACTTAGTCGTGCCTTAGCCTTACTATTGGAGTTGATGGATGCGAGTTTAGCAGTGCTAAAGCGTGACCATAACTGGTTACTTGAAGGTAACTAGAATTCTTCTCCATCGTTCGTTTAGAGGGAAGCATAGCAAAACTAGCCCTGGTTATTGATACCAGTGGTAGTGGTAGCTAAGTCAGTTCACTATCACGGTTCGTCACAATAGCGAACATATAAATTGTCTCTTATGCCTTCTCTTTCTCGGCGGTATCGAGGGTTTCATCTACCCAGGATAGACAAGCCATCATTGATGGGAAGCCGAGGGTTGTCACTGAAAGTAGCATGGCGTGACGAATTTCGGCTGGTGACGCTCCCGCTTCTAAGGCTCTTCTGCAATGTGAATGCACGGCACCTTCCATACGGGCACCGGCTGCAATGCCTAATTTAATAAGGGCTGTCTGCTTCTTATCCAACGGACCAGCTGTACTTGCCTGTTTCCCCAGTTCTTCATAAGCAGCAAAGAATTCTGGGTATGTGCTCTGAAATTTGACAAAGCGGGAAGGCAATTTACTCATGTTTTAATACCTAAGGATATGGGCTCGCGACGCTTTGGGCAATCCATTTGGTCTTTGCTAAAACCCTCTAGCGGGCATTTGCACTCATAATTGCTTGCGCCTATTTCTGCTGCTATCTTTTTCAACTCGCTCAGCACGAGAAATAAGCGCTGCCCTCGCGGTGTGATCGTATGCTCAACTCTTGGTAGCTTTTCTGGGAAAGCTACTCTGGTGATCATGCCTGCGGTAAGGAGGGCTTTGAGGCGCTCCTGTAATGATTTCATACTTAGCCCAGGAATGACCTTAATAAATTCTCGTGTGCGAACGGGCTTAAGAGCCAGCTCGCGCAATATTTCAACAGTCCATTTTGCGCTAATTAAATCGAGGGTTTTGGTTATTGGGCAAATTGAATTGTCGCAACTCATGACTTTTATAGACCCTGTTAAAAAAGTTGCTTTATGACTAATTAAGTATGTGCCTCTATTTCAGTCAAAGACATCATCCGAAATAGGTATTTCTGCTGCAGCCAAGTAACATGGCGTTGCCCAGATAAAAAGTGCACCACATATTTTCCCAGCTAGAACTCTTCACAGTTTCGCTGGCGTGGACCAAAAAGGACGTGAATATTTTTTGATTTGTGTTTCTTCTTCGTCTCCATGATATGTTGCTCCAGCTACCTGCCAATCTGGACATGTCTTACACACCTCCGGAATTTCATCCCAGAGATGTTCCATCTGCTTTGATCGCAGTAACTTGTAATGCGGTCCGTTCCATATGTCAGCCAGTGAATGTTCTTCTGCGTTGCCAGCAACGAAGCGTCCCTCGTAATCGACCGCGCACGCAACAACATCGCCGTTGTAATGGATAGCCATGGTGTTGTTGCCCCAGGGACAAGCGATGCGGAAGGAAGATTGATAATCAAGGCGATTTGCCACCACTGGGCCAGAGTTGGTCCAGGACAACATATTTCGCGACTTTACTTCGGCTCCGCGCGCTTCCCAGAACTCCCTGAACTCTGGAAACTCGTGCTCATTTTGCTCCATGATAGAGAACTGGCACTGAATGACTGGATACTCGAGCTTTAACTCTTTCTTGCGATTCAAGAGGCGCTCCACAGACGAATATATTTGATCTCTTTGCCCTCCTACGCGGATGCTGTCGAAGGTTTCAGTGGTAAATCCATCAAGGCTTAAGATGAATCGCTTCAATCCAGAGGTTAATATCTGATCGATCCAGTCTTTATGATGAAGCAATGAACCATTCGAGTTAAGGACCAAATTCTGAGCGCCCCTGGCAGCCGCATAGCGCAACCGATCAAAGAGCTTTTGTCCTAAGATGAAGGCCTCCCCATAAAATGTAGGCCAAATTTCAGTATCCGGATTGATTCCGACAATTTCATCAATGATTTTTTCGAAGAGGATGTCTGACATTGAACCTTTGACACGCTTTAAGTCTTTATGGTTGCAATGAACACAGCGAAAATTGCAGAGGGCTGTAAGTTCGATAACGACTTGAGGCGGAAAAATCCAGTTCTGGAGCCGCCCTTCAATATTTCGCAGCCGTTCTTTATCTTTGTCGAGCATAACCATCCTTAGATTCCCCACAGGGCTTTCACATGACGAATAAAGTTTGGCCGAGAAGCAACCAAAAATTGTCATCCGAAAGATGGATTTGATGTAAGCGCCAACAAAGTTAGCGAAAAAGCTTCATGCCTATTCAAACGGCTTGCTCCCCAGCGAAGGACTGTCCAGCCATGTCAAATCAAGAAATCTTTCTCCATTTAGACTTGGCCAGTGTGCGAAAATCATCAAATCTCATTGCTGGAAGATAGACCCACGTGCAAGAAAAGTTACATTTGACTATAGCTACTTTTTCTTTTGCCCTTTGTTTTATGGCGTGGGGGCTGGTTAGCGGACTTGCACCGACCTTCAAAGAGTTGCTCTCCTTGTCAAGTACGCAGACAGCTATGCTGGTTGCCGTACCAGTCTTGTTAGGCTCGCTTGCCAGGCTACCAATGGGGATGCTTACAGACAGATTTGGCGGCCGCATGGTTTTTACAGCATTGCTTCTTAGTAGTGCTGCTATATGCGCTGCATTACCATCGGCAGCTTCATGGCCTATCATCCTTGGTGCCGGATTCGCACTGGGGCTTGCCGGTTCATCATTCTCGGTTGGCATAGGCTATGTATCGCGCTGGACTGCTCCTGCCAGACAAGGCAGCGTACTGGGATTGTATGGACTAGGAAATATTGGACAATCGCTTGCAGTATTCCTGTCGCCCGTTGTGGCAGCTCAGCTTGGTTGGCAGAATGTCTTTTATGGAACTTCCGCTCTTTTAGGGGCATGGGCTATCGCGTTCGCATTTATCGCCCGCGATGCGCCGGGCGAAGTAAAGGCGGCAACTTTTTCCGATATGTGCAAGGTGCTCGTCACTGAGCGCCTCTCATGGCTGCTCGCGCTATTTTACTTCCTTACCTTTGGCGGCTTCATTGCTTTTGCTATCTACCTTCCAACACTACTGCGAGAAGAATTCAAGCTAGATGGAGCCGACGCCGGACTGCGTGTCGCTGTCTTTGTCATCCTTGCCACTACAATGAGACCAATAGGCGGCTGGCTTGGCGATCAAATTGGCGGGGCAAAAGTTCTTTCGGCTGTCTTTCTGGGCATTGCACTTTTTGCGCCGCTGCTGGCGTGGCCAAACATATTGCCGTTCACTGTGGGTGCACTTGGATGCGCATTATTTTTAGGTCTTGGCAATGGAGCGGTATTCAAGCTTGTGCCCGAGATATTTCCAAAACATGTAGCGACGGTAAGCGGATTAGTAGGTGCCTTTGGCGGATTGGGCGGTTTCTTCCCTCCACTTTTGCTGGGAGCCTCTAAGCAGTATCTCGGCGTCATGTGGCCGTGCTTTGGGCTTCTCTCTCTTCTTTCGCTTTTATTGCTGCTGGCAAATCAAAAGGTCTTTGTCTCACGGCAAGAGAAACGAGACTTAATACTGCCACCACATTTAGTGCGTACAGCGGAGCAAGTCAGAGCTGCTTTTATCGCTACTTTCTTTGCTGGATGCCTGATTGCGTCCATCGTGATCGGATCGCGTAAGTTGCAAAATTTCGATCCGGCCTTAGTGATTTACACATTTGCAACTATATTTGCCACGTGGGGCGTCACTTATCACTACTACATTTGGCTTCAAAAGCCGCCGACTAAACGCTACTGGCAACGAGGCTGGCAGCTATTTTTCAAAGAATTTCCAAGAACGATAATTAAGTTGTCTGAAGTTTCAGTCACTCATCTGATTGCACAAACGTTCATTCGCCGTCGTTCCAAAATGCGGTGGATCACGCACCTATTCCTGTCATGGGGCTGCACATTAGCAGCTGCTGTTACTTTCCCCTTAGTTTTTGGATGGATTCACTTCGGCACCTTACCGGATGATCCAACTCAATATGTGCCGCACTTATTCGGTTTCCCGACTGTGCCATTTTCAGTTCACAGTTTATTCGGTTGGATTATGTTTCACGTGCTGGATATCGCCGCTGTCATGGTTATCATCGGCGTCACTTTATCCCTATCCAGACGGATGAGAGATCAAGGCGCTCAAGCAGTGCAATCGTTTGCGTTGGATTTTGTTCCTTTGATTATCCTATTTGCAATCTCAGTTACTGGCCTTGCACTCACCGTCTCCAACATTTACTTTGATGGTATTTTCTATGACTTCCTCTCAATTCTGCATGCAATCACAGTAATCGGCGCACTGATTTATTTGCCTTTTGGCAAGTTCTTTCATATTTTCCAACGACCGGCACAACTTGGAGTCAAGCTGTACCATGATGCGGGAGAACGCGGCCCAGGAGCGTTCTGTGTCCGTTGCGGAGAACGGTTTGCTTCGCGAATGCACATCGACGATTTGAACGAAATTTTGCCGCAGTTAGGCTTCGACTACTCTATGCCCGGGCCGGCCAAGACCTGGCAAGAGATTTGCCCTCCATGCAAGCGTAAATCCTTGGCTAATGCACAAATGAGGCTGAAGGAAAATACGAATGGCTAAACCTCCACTTCCAATTGAGAAATTGATCGAACTGTATGGGCCATCGTTAAACTATGAGCCACTGGGCGGATGGGAGGACGAATCGAGAAACCCAGCAGAGAAACTTGTAAAAACACACTGTTGTTTTTGTGGTCAGCAGTGTGGGATACAGTTAAAAGTACGGGACAACAAAGTGATTGGTTTTGAACCGTGGGAAGATTTTCCATTTAACAAAGGCATGCTCTGTCCCAAGGGTGTAAAGCGCTATATGCAAAACAACCACCCTGATCGCTTGCCTGGACCATTGATGCGCACTGACAGCGGATTTAAGCAAGTGACATGGGACGCTGCTCTCAGTCAGACCGTAGCGCGAATTGAAGAAATCCAAAAAAAATACGGGAAAGACTCTGTCGCCGTATATGGTGGCGCATCGCTCACTACAGAGAAAGCTTATCTTGTCGGTAAATTTGCTCGTGTCGCGCTCGGAACAAGGCATGTCGATTACAACGGACGGCTTTGCATGGTCTCAGCTGGGACCGCATACAAGCTCGCTTTCGGTGTGGATCGCTCACCAAACCCGTGGGAGGACATACCATCTGCTGATGTACTCATGATCGCTGGATCAAATACAGCAGAGTGCTCGCCAATCACCACAGACTATGTCTGGAGAATGAAAGACAATGGTGGCAAGCTAATCATCGTCGATCCAAGAATGACGCCGATTAGTCGCAACACCGATCTTTACCTTCCGGTCAGACCCGGCACCGATGTAATTTTATACATGAGTATTTTGAATGTCATTCTTCGCGAAGGGCTTCACAAGCAAGAATTCATCGACGCTCATACTTTAGGCTTTGCCGAAGTTGCCGATTCGGTAAAACAGTATACGCCCGAGATGGCGGCAGAAATTACCGGTGTTCCGCCTGAAGCAATTGAGAAAGCGGCACGCTGGTTAGGCGAAGCCAAAAATGCAATGATCTTGCATGCTCGTGGTGTCGAACATCAATCGAAAGGCGTAGAGAATTGCTCTGCTTTGATCAACATCTGTCTTGCTACCGGCAACTTTGGCCGCAAAGGCGCTGGCTGTATGATGATCACAGGGCAAGGCAATGGTCAGGGCGGTCGCGAACACGGGCAGAAATGCGATCAGCTCCCAGGGCAACGATCGATTGACGACGAAGAAGGGCGCAAACATGTGGCATCAGTCTGGAAGGTTGAGCCAGAAGAAATTCCTCGCGCTGGTTATTCTGCAATGGAAATTATGGATGCATTACACAAAGGGGAGATCAAAGCGCTGGTCTCAATCTGCTTCAATCCTATCGTTTCTCTTCCACATCTACAATTCACCAAAGAGGCCCTGGAAAAGGCAGAATTTGTTTGCATCATCGATCCATTCATGTCAGAAACTGCTCATTATGCCGATATCGTGCTAGCTGGCAGTCTACAAGAAGAAGACGAAGGCGTGGTCGCCAATGTCGAAGGACGAGTGCTGCACATCCAAAAATGCATTACTCCTCCTGACGACGCTCGTGTGGACTGGGAGATCTTTTGCGATCTCGCCAAACGGCTTGGGAATGCTGAGCGTTTCTCATACACGAGCTCCAGAGAGATTTTTGATGAGCTACGCGAAGCATCACGCGGAGGGATTGCCGATTATTACGGCATCACATACGAGAAAATAGACAAACAAATGGGCGTCTTCTGGCCTTGTCCATCGCTGGATCACCCTGGTACTCCAAGGCTTTTTGAGAACGCAAAATTTTTACATAAGGACGGTAAGGCGCGCTTCTTGCTCACCCCATATCGAGAAAGTGGAGATCCGGTAAACAACGAGTACCCGATTTACCTGACCACTGGACGTGTTGTAAGCCAGTATCTTTCAGGCACGCAAACGCGCCGCATTGGCGCACTGGTTGATATGTATCCAGAACCCAGATTGGAAATTCATCCACGTCTAGCACAGCAGTATGGTATCGCTGACGGCGACTGGGTTGCTGTCAAAACTCGCAGAAGCGTAGCTACTTTCAGAGCTATGGTCGTCAAAACTATTCGTCCTGACACAGTCTTTGTGCCATATCACTGGCCGGGCGATAAGAGCATTAATCAGCTCACTCATCGCACCATCGACCCGCGAAGCAAAATTCCAGAATACAAAGTATCGGCCTGCCAAATTGTGAAAAGTGAAGCCGCGCCATCGTGGGCGGTGGCAAATAAAGGAGACAATTAATGACAGAGTATGGATTCTTTATTGACCCATCGCGATGCATTGGCTGCAAAGCATGCGAGAACGCGTGCTCGGAATGTGAGACGCATCGTGGTTATCCGATGATCCAAGTTGACTTTCTTGATCGCACAAACAGCATTGCCACAGTCCCTACCGTTTGTATGCACTGCGACAATCCGACTTGTGCACAAGTCTGCCCAGCGGATGCTATTAAAAAAACCGAAGACGGCGTTGTGCAATCTTCTCTCAAGCCCAGATGTGTATCTTGTTCAAACTGCGTGTTGGGTTGTCCTTTCGGCGTGCCTAAAATGATGAGCCGCCTCGATCAGATGATGAAATGCGATATGTGTTACGACCGCACATCTGTCGGCAAGCGTCCGATGTGTGCCACTGTTTGTCCCAGTCAGGCGCTCGCATTCGTTCCTATTGAGCAAATAACGCGCGAACGCAAACTCAAGCCGACAAATGTTTTTCAATTTGGCAATCAGACAGTTACCACAAAGGTTTTCATGATGGTTCCTGAAGACACCGACGAAATCTCTATCGACGTTGTCGATTACATTTGGGAAAAGGGCGAAAGTAATGACACACAAAGAATCTGATACAGAACCACTATGGAAAGATGAGTTTTCGATTGAGTCCTCTCACGAGGCTGTGGTAAACCGACGGCAGTTTACTAAATTCTTGACGCTCACAAGTCTCGGAATGTTTGTTGGTAACTTGTGGATTCTTGCCAAGCCATTGTGGGATAAAGTTCCGATTTTTCCAAGAAAAGTTGTTGGCGACGCCAGCCTTCCGGTTGGAAGCGTAAAGCTTTTTCGCTATCCGACAGACAATGACCCTTGTATTATGGTGCATACAGACCAGGATCAGTTCGTAGCTTACACGCAAAAGTGCACGCACCTTTCATGCCCCGTGTACTACTCCGGTAAAACGAAACGGCTTGAATGTCCGTGTCATGAAGGGACGTTCTCTGTTGAAACAGGAGCGGTAATTAAAGGGCCGCCACCGCGACCGTTGCCCCGCATCAAGCTTGAGCGCCAAGATGGACTATTGATCGCAGTTGGCATAGAGATAGGCCATGAGTAATTTTTCTCCGAAACACAGTAGTCGCCATCAGTATATAGTTGCTATTGATGGATGTTTGTCTTTAACGGTTGTGCTGTTGATTGTTCAAATGTGGCTTTTGACCGCATCATTGGAAGCTCACCTTTCAGGCAATCTTGCTAGCGCCATACCGGGCGCTATATTTTCGGGATTGCTGTTCCTCGGCAATGCCGGTCTGTATCTTTCTGTCAGCCGGCTTGAGCGGCAAGCGAAGAAAAAGGGACTTTGAGATGCCCTCGGAAAAGCACCATAGATCAACTTGTTGACAAAGTGAAATCTGACCTGCCGACTAATGCAGATGTGGCAGTAATTGGCAAAAAGCTACTGACTTAAGGGGGTAAACATCAAAGAGTTTGATTTTTATGCCAAAGCGATAGATATCTTGCTCCCAGCCTAGCTTTTGATCATTAACACTGAGCATTGAGCATGACAAAAAGTTGCCAGAGAAGTGCTGCCGAACAATTTTTCTAGGCCTTTGCGGTTGTGGTGCCCAATAATTATCAAACTGGCATACCAGTGTTCTGCAAACTCGGAAATTTCTTGTTTCGGATCCCCTTCCACAATTTCTGACATTACACTGTGCTTGGGCAACGCCAGCTGAAGTCTCTCTACTGCTTTTGCCATATGCGTCCGGCGCCCCTCTAGAATAGCGCCCAAGCGCCCGGCTAAATCGGGTGGAGGATAAACACCTATGGTATGGGCGTACTGAACTACAGAAATGATCTTGAACTGTGCAGCTTTAGACCAGATATGCTGGGTGACAAAATCTACAAGTTTATCTGAGACTTCACTTTCATCAATCGCTATTATAATTCTGCCAATAATTGGTGTACTCTCTTTATTTGCCGCATTCATGCTTTCATCGCTTTGAACTAAATCAGGTTTGACCAGGAGCACTGAACACTGTGCTTTAGCCAGAAGCGTCATCGAAACACTACCGAGCAGGATTCTTTTAAAACCCGAACGGCCGTGTGATCCCGCTACTAAAAGATCAGCCTTCCACGATTGAGTGAGCTTGATGATTGCATCCGCCGGCTCTCCTTTGACAATCTGAGCCTGGCAATGAACTTTCGGATGGCTCAACTTGATTGCTGCTGCCAGGCCATTGAGAAGATTCTGCGCCTCACTTTCCGCCTCAGTTACATTCAGATGGACAATATCGCTGAATGCAATATTATCAAGATCATAACCAGTCGGATCGATTACATGGGCAAAGAGCAATTCAGTGTCGTTAGGCCACTTGTGATTTGACACAAACTGACAGACCACCTTCGCCGAAATGGCGTCGTCAATGGCGACCAAAACCTTCATTTGTTTCGCTCCTGCTGTATTTCTAAATCATTTTCCGTTGCTATTCATCTATGCCACAGTATCTAGTGTTTAGCTCGGAAGCAAATCAATCGGCGGTATGACAGCGCGATGCTTTATCAGACCAATTTTGCTCAGTCAAAAGGATGAGTCAATGGAAGCTGACCCTAAGAGAAAACGGATATCTAAATGGTCACTACCGGGGCTCAGCAGCATCCTTGTCTATAAGAAGAATCCGCCATGATTGCATGTTTAAAGCAAATTGCAAATCATCTGAGCTGGCAGTTGGCAAGTTAGGAAATCCTGGCCGTCCTCTCAGAATGCCACCACCAGAGATTTGTACTTCGATATCACTTGGTCCCTTGACCTTTTTCAAAGTGACTCGGGTGGTGCCTAGAATTTCTTGCTTTTTTGGCATTGGGCCGTCGTCATTCGACGCTTTGACCACAGGGCAGAAGAAAGTGCATCCAACCAACGAACTCATCATTGCAACATCGCCAGTTCCGTTAACGTCTAGCGGGCTGTTGCCTACATCCAGACTGGGATTTCCCATTCCATTCCAGTTGGAGATCCAGGTAGCATTTTGCTTGGGCTTGTTGGGGTCGAGTTGCAAAATTCCACTGGCAGCCTTGGAAGAAATGCCAATTGGCATTAGCTGGTTGGGTGAGACCGTGCGCAAGCCAGCGTAAGCTCCGCCCAGAGCACGGGCGCTGATAGGAAAACTGGGAAAACCAACGAATCTAGCGAATATCGTTGGCATCTGCCGGGTAATTGTCACTTCGCAGGTATGGGGAAACTTCATCGGCCTGGCATTTACATCGACGCTAACGGCAACAGTTTGACCATCATCGATTAATGGTTGATTATCAGAGGTGTTGCGCCCGACCATCTCTAGTGCCCAACCTCTGGCTTTTTTTTGTTGAAACTGGCTGGGTGCCGGAGTCGTCAGCATATAGGCGCCGGCCAGAGCTCCTGAATCGGCAGCCACCTGCAATTGCTTGCGAATATGAAAACCATGAACAAAATCTACAGCAATTGAACCAAGCACTAACAAGGCAAAAATTAGAGCTACTAAAAATAGCGAGCTAAGTGCACCCTTTTCATTGCGGACATATATGTCCTTTTTTAAGAGTTTGATGACGAACCGGTTAGTCATACGCACTAGCGATACCTTCTGCTTACAGTCTGTCTCTATTGTTGCCTGTGACTCCAGAACTCAATTACCATCATGCCATATTTATTTGGGCCTTTTACGGGCTCTTTAGTTGGTTAGCGCCAATATTTACTCCAGGCGACAGGTAGATTCGGCCACAATTTCGAAGCCTTTGCCTAAGCCAAGCAAATCTGGTTCCGGAAAGTGCTTGCATCCATACAGGTCTGAGACAAAATGCACTTTTACAGTAACGGTTGGTGGATTGGTTGTTTCATTAAAGCCCTGGCCGGCAAGTTCAAACTGCTTATAGCTGCTAACCACCGCTGGGTAATTAATTGACGAAACAATTTCGCTCCAGTGCGCGACGGTATGTTTTGGGTCAAGACCGTATGCCATAGCTAGTTTTCGAGCAGCAGTGCTAGCGGCTTGCTTCAAGGTGCAGTGAATAACATACGCTTCACTGGCTTCAATCATCACATAAACAGCAATTACGATAAGCGGCACAATCATCATTAGAGAGGCCGTAAATTCAGGCATCATCTGGGCATCATCAGAACGATTTCGACGGCGTGATCTCAAAATAACTACCTTTGGTTGCTGGTTTAGTAAACAAAGGCCGTAGCCGACGAACTGATGTTGATCTTCTGGCGTAAATTGAGCGGGTCGGGATTTGGAAAGTTAGGAAGGGGTGGCTCTCCCTCGCCCGGAGTGTAAGTGCATGTCACGGTTACAGACTCAGGTGAGCTGAGGATGGCTTTCTTGATCTGCCAGCCATTGTCAGGAATTTTGAATTGCGCATTGCTCGAGACCATATTGTCAATGCGAATGCGGGAAAGTATAAGATTTTGCTTGAGTAGGTCTTGAGCAATAGTGGGATCTCGATAATATTCTGCCGCCAGAGCTCGTGCGGCAAGATTAGCTGCCTCAGTCATGTTCATGCCAATGATGTAGGCATAGGAAATTTCAATCCAGGCCCATATAGTCAAAATTATGATAGGCAATAAAATACAAGTCGAGAGGACCGCTTCAACTAGCACGGCTCCAGAAGAACGACGTTGTTTGTTTGGTTTATCGGTTTGTTTGGCGGGTTTAGAGTATCTCAATAAGCGCACCCCAAAACAGTGAAGATGCCCTCAGCTCTGAGCCAAACTCGACATCTGGCCATCAATCACTTAACATGCCCATAATTTCAAGCTTTCTAACAGTAAGAGATTGAGCATAAGTCGATAAACATATTCAGTTCTTTTTAGTGTTACAAAAATCTGCTTCAATAAAGAAGGTGACGAACCGTTTGAAACTTAAGCGTTTCTGCCGTATCTTTTTCTAGCGGTGCGATGAGGCGAAGGTGTCTGTTTTAGTAAAAGTTTCAGTTTTGGCTCCCGTAAATATATTGCTCGCTGCTTTTCTTTGTTTCTCGCTGGCGCCTGTTGTCGCTGCGCCACCAGAGGCCACCGCTTCAGCTAGCCATCAGGCTGGCTTTGCTGATTTGATTAGGGGAAGAGAACCGGGGCCAAGTCAAGTTTGGAGGTTGCAACAACATGGCATTGTCTTTGGCGATATTGATGTTTATCTTAGTAAAAACGGCTTGCGTGCTGAATGCCCCCGCTCTGGAATAACGGTGATTGCTAGGGCACCACGTTTTGATGCGGTTGCTTTCAATCTGCGAGCTAATGCTGTTTGGAAACCAACTTTAGAAAAGTTCGCTCCGTCTGACATCATGCTCAAGAGCCTTACATTGGCTGGCCTTCCTGCGTCATCAAAGTTTCCTCTTGTGGCTAGTGGGTCTAAAGAAGTTAACGGCTTGCTCTGCCAGACATGCAGTACGACTGAGGCGTGGACAAAACAGCAGATCGATTTGTTCCAAGGTAAGAGATTCAGTGATAGATTTCCCCGTAAAGCTGAATTTGTAGGTGTTGATCTGCACGTGCCTGTCGCTATTTATCATATTCTAGAGAAGATTGACGGCGTGCCTTTGGTGCCACTAGTGCCGTTGAACTACGGTTATGCTTGTTTGGGCCGTTCCAAGACCACAGTCGTGGTTACCAATAATTGCAAAATTGTCGAGGCACAGAAAGATTGGCTCAAAGTTCCCGAAGGATTGAAGGCAGTTTCTTCGTTCCAAGCGCTCAATATGGACCAAGCTGTTGAGTCTGGTATCAATGATTTGTTCAGTGGTCTCGATAAGTGATTTCGATCGGGTTGCAATTTCCCGCTCGCCAGGTATTCCGCACAATTGCCAGAGCTGCTATTTTTTCCTACTCCTGATGCAAGCAACAATACTAGGCGCTATGGCTGGTGAACTCTCAAGTGATATGGCGCTTCTCAAACAAGCGAAAACTTTCACTTACGGTGAAGTGTTGGGCCAGGCGACAAAGAACACTGTCTACGCGGCATATGATCACATTCGCAGTAATTTGCGCAAGTTGGAACCTTCGGAAGTCGAAAACATGATGACCACAGGAACACCTGCAGGTAAGTTGTTCGCGGCCGCGCTCATCTGGGAGACGAATGTAGCCAATGGTCAACCAGCCAAAATGAAATCCGGATTTGAACGCTTGAAGAATGACAACACCAAAGTCATGTACAGATCAGGTTGTGAGGTCTCCGAAGAAACCGTCGCAGGGATAGCGAAGTCGTTTTTGCAAACAAGTAAGTTTGCTGATTTCGTCCTATCTGGATGGTGTAAGAAACCGATAGAAGGTCCATGATGTGCCGACAGTGGTGCGTAGCGAATCCTGCTACTCGCCGCTTCCTGCGAACTTTGCGATTTTTTCATCGAGATTGACGTCAATCAATAACTCCCCGCCTAAAGCGCCCGGACCACCCGTTTCACGAGGTAGCGAAGAGCGTTCCTTGTAAGTCAGGCGCCATTGATTTGGCTTCCCTCCAAAAACATTTTTGACTTCAATCAACTTCATGTCGCGAGACTTGCGCTTAAGAGAAGGTAAAAAAGCATCGCCCAACTTAATTGCCTCCAGCATCTCAGAGGATGGTGAACTAACAACAGGATTAGCAACTGTCGATCTTGCAAACAAGATTGCCAGGAGTAAGCTAAAGAAGACGCATCTTCGAAACATACATTCCATACCAGTTTTCCACTTTTCGATAAACCATTCGATCGTATGTTGTAATTCTAACACCGTGAGCGGTGGCAACAAAAGCTCTCGCCGATCTTGACCTTCCTCACTGTTCACTATCCGTTCACATAGGCTGTTCTAGTATGGTTTTGTGAGAGTTGGCCTTACAAATTGTCATCCAGATCCAACTTACCGACATCGAGGAAATTTCTATGCCTAACTTAACGGCTACCGAATATAGCCTGATCACGAATGTGATGTCCCTGTGCTGCGCAGCCATGCTCGCCGGCGCACTGTTTTTCTTTTACTCACGAAGCCAGGTGGCTCACAAATACAGACCAGCTCTGCTGGTCAGCGCTCTGGTGCCATCAATTGCCTGCTACCACTATTTCCGTATCCACGACAGCTTCACTCACGCATACACTCTCACAAACGGCATCTACATCGCCAGCGGCATGCCTTTCAATGATGCGTACAGGTACGCCGATTGGCTACTGACAGTGCCGCTTCTGGTCATAGAGCTCGTTGCTGTCCTGGCACTGCAACCTGAGGTGTCTCGGAAACTGATCTTGAAACTTTCGTCAGCTGCAGCGCTCATGATTCTGCTGGGATATCCCGGAGAAATCTCTCAGGTAACCACCACAAGGTGGATTTTCTGGGGTCTATCTATGGTGCCCTGGTCGATCATCATGGTCACTCTTTTCACCGAGTTCACCCAGGCCTACAGCAGACAGTCGGACGAGGTGAAAAAGTTAGTGGGAAATGCCAGAGGTCTCTTACTGATCACGTGGGCCTTCTATCCTATCGCCTATCTGGCACCGATGGTAGGACTCTCTGGAGATGTGGCCCAGTGCGGTTTGCAGGTCGGCTACACAATTGCAGATATCGTTGCCAAAGTTGGTCTAGGCATCTACATCTACATGATTGCAATGGCCAAGTCTGAAGCAGATGGATTTGCCGGAGACGCTCAAGTGGCTAAGGCATCTCTGGCCTAGAGATGCCTTAGCCAGGAGTCTGCCTGTTGACAGAGGATGAACAAGTCAATTTTTCAACTAGAAAATCTGACTCGTAACAGACAATCAGTGAATGAGCGGGCCATGACTAATCAAGGTCATGGCCCGCTCAAGTAAAATTCATTAGCCACAATGAACCGGCCCCAGGTGCATTAACCTCTCTTGAGTGCTATCGTCATGGTTATTCTCACTAGTAAGCACTCACAGATCCAGAAAGCCTCTCAAGGAAGTGATGAGATTGCGAGCGGATGTATCCACTAATCACTCAGAATGGCAGTCATTGGCTATGTCCCATCGCGGCAAAACCTTTGCTTTCGCCGCAGCATTTTTTCCCGCTTCTATCAGACTCAATTTTGAGACCCTCTATACTTTCTGCCGATACGTCGACGATTGCGCCGACGAATGTTGTGATACAGAGCAGGCATCTATGTTGCTCGAAAACATCAAGCGTGACTTAGAAAGAAAGAGCTCATCCCTGACACCAGTAACTAATTTCCTACAGTTGGCTGAAGAGTGCAACATTCCACTGGAGTTGCCATTGGAATTGGTCAGGGGAGTTAAGAAAGACATCTTTCTCGAGCAGATCGGGTCTGAGCAAGAATTATTGCGATATTGCTACCAGGTAGCAGGCACGGTGGGTCTGATGGTGTGTTTCATGTTGGGAGTGACTGACCAGGACACCGCAGCTGCGGCGATAGACCTGGGCATTGCCATGCAGCTGACCAACATAGCTCGAGACGTCAAAGAAGACTTCATCTCAGGCCGCATTTATCTACCTGCCGACCTGGTCAATCGCCAGCTGATCGGAGCTGCATTGGAGCAAGACGATCAGGCTCGGGCGGCTATAGCAGAGGCTGTGCGACATATCATCGTAATGTCGAAGGCCTATTATGAGAGCTCAGACAGGGGTATGTGTCGTCTGCCCGCCTCAACCCGTCTGGGTATCCTCGCGGCCAGTCGGGGCTATGGCAAAATCGGCCAAATGATTTTGGCCAGACCTGATCGCTGCTTGCAAGAACGGGTCAGCACCGGGCCGCTAGTAAAGACCGGATGCCTTCTCCACGCTGTAGCATCCTTCATCTTCCCTGCCTATGGCCGGGTGGAAGAACTGCCCGGTCATCGCCAGGAATTGCATGAGTGCCTCCGAGGCATAGCCAGTTTTGATGCCGTATGCCCATGAACGACTTTGACTATGTAATAGCAGGCGCTGGACTGGCAGGGCTCTCACTGGCAAAATGCTTGATTGATTCTTCGCCAGATAAAACGCTTTGTCTGATCGAGCCCCGTCAGAACTATCAGCGCGACCATGTATGGTGCTTCTGGAACAATGCGCCAAAGTCTCTCAGCGTCCCACAAAAGAAGTCCTGGCAGAAATGGAAAGTGCGTTATAAGGGCAAAACCAATCTTTGCTCGAGCAAGCGGTATCCTTACTGTGCAGTTTTGTCCGAGGATTATTATGAAAGCAGAATCAGTCACCTGGAAAAATCCCCAAAGGTAAATCTGTATTTCGGCGAAAATGTCACAGCCACAGAATACGGCAGCGGCCTTGTCACTGTAAAAACTGACCAGCGCATTTTATCGAGTAAGGTGCTCTTCGATAGCCGGCCTCCGCAGACTCGAGGGAATGAATTCAAACAAGATTTCTATGGATTACATATTCGCTTAGACAAAGGCGTGTTTGACGACAGCTGCGTGACGCTCATGGACTTCAGCGGCGAAGAGGTCGGTGGTGGCTTTCATTTTTATTATCTCCTGCCATTTTCTCCGACGGAAGCTCTGGTAGAGTCGGTCTACATCGGTTTAGATAACTTCTCCCAAGAAGAACATCACCGCCTGGTGCTTAAACATCTGGCCCAGGAGTTCGGCGTACACACATTTGAGCAACTGCATATTGAACGCGGTTGCATACCTATGCATGCAATTTCGCTTGCGCAACCAAATCCACGCCACTATCTCCTTGGCATGAGGGCGGGCCTAGTGCGCCCCTCCACCGGTTACGCATTTGCGGCGATTCACCGTTTCTCCGAAACACTCGCGCACTCGCTGAAGCAAAATGAATTACCCTCTCCCCCGGAAACACTAAGCAAAAAGGCAAGACTTTTAGACACTGTACTCCTAACCTATCTGAAGCAACGACCAAGCGATGGCCCAATGCTACTTAATTCTCTTTTTGCGCAGGTAGACCCAGATATCGTCGTCCGCTTTCTTTGCGATAATTCTTCACTGGCGGACGACTCGGCTATTGTCTCGGCAATGCCAAAAAAACTTGAGCTAGGCGCGATCATGGCTAAAACTTGTCTGTTATGAACAAGCTAGAAGACTGGAATGTGGTGCACCGCCGTGTCGCTGCTATGGCGACAGGATTGTCCATATTACCAATGTTTTTTTTGATCAAAGACCTGCAATGGCAAGTATTGTTTTTCGTTCTCAACGTCGCCTTCTTTGGTATTTGCCATGGTGCCCTGGACCATCTGCGATTTCACACTGATAAGACTGGACAATTAATTCTTTGGCGCCTTTTGCTCTTTGGACTGCTTTATCTCGGTCTGGCTGCCCTGGTCATTTTCACATGGTTGCACGACCCAGGTCCGATGCTGGTCAGCTTCCTCAGTGTCTCTTGCCTGCATTTTGCCATGGACGAAGACACCGACCTGCCAGCCGTCGCCAGACTATTGTGGGGCGTTTTGCCAGTGCTTGGCCCATGCTTTCTTCATGCCAAAGAAGTCGGTCAGATGTTCACTTTTCTGACTGGTTCTCAAGTCGAATTTTCAATGCAACTCAATGTAGTGTTGCAGTTTGTCGGCTTTGTTGTAGTCGGTCTGACCGTGGTATCACTCAGCATAGGCATCGTGAACGCCATTAATCAGAAGAGCACAAAAGGTCTATCTATGAGCATCTCCGGATTGTCTTTGATTCTGTGTTATATAGTTCTCCCACCACTTCTCTCCTTCAGCATTTACTTCTGCTGGTGGCACTCACTCCGACAATGTCTTAAACTAATAGCCGGCTTAGATGCTCCAGACTTTCAACATGGCCTGATCAAGTTTATCAAGATCGCCCTGCCACTGACTTTAGGTAGCTGGTCAATAGCACTTTTGATTTATTTTCTGTATGCTAAGTTAGGTTGCGCGATGGTAGGTGGCGAGCAGCTATTCGCCAGTCAGATTAGAACCGTCTTCTATCTGCTCAGTGCTCTGACCGTGCCCCACATGTTTGTCGAGATGTTTTTCTCCGAACGCCAGAACCTCACGCAAGATCTGGCCTGAAAAATCAGCTCATTTTTTCACTTTTAATTGACTACTTTTGCGTGACTATCATATTGTTTGTTTCCGCCAGCATCTCTCTCAAGACTGCCCGGACTCAATAAATTTTGCAGAACTTTTGCCGAGCACAAGACACCGGGCATTCCCGCTCCAGGGTGCGTGCCGGCACCGACAAAAAATAAATTCTCAAGTTCTTCAGACTTATTGTGAAATCTGAAGTAAGCCGACTGTGTAAGCAGCGGCTGCACCGAGAAGCCAGTACCATAGGCCGTAAGCAATTCTGATTGGAAGTATTCAGGAGTGACATAAAAGTCTGCTTCTATGTATTTACTCAATTCCGGTAACTCAGTTTCTTCGAGATAACTGACTATTCTATCCCTCAGTCGTGGGCCCTCCACCTGCCAGTCCACGCCAGACTGAAGATTTGGCACCGGGCATAGCACGTACATACAGTCCTTCCCCGGCGGAGCCATAGAAGGATCAGTCCTTGAAGGAATGTGAAGATAGAGGCTAAAGTCTTCAGCCAACACTTTACGGTCGAAGATATCTTTCAGCAGCTCTTTATAGCGCTTGCCGAGAAGAATGCTATGGTGGGCCGTTGTCTCATACTGTTTGCTAGTACCAAAATACAGAACGAATAAACCCATCGAGTATTGCAGTTTCTCGATTTTTTTGTCAGTCCACTTTTTGCGTACTGTTCCTTTTAAGAGCTTACTGTACACGAAGGGAGGATCGCCGTTTACTACAACCAGATCAGCCACATGCTTGGCACCATCGGCAGTGGCGACTCCCAGAGCTTTTCCTCCGTCCGCCATAATCTCATCTACGGTGGTGTCGAGAAGTATTTCGCCGCCTAATTCTCTGATTAGCTTCTCCATTGCCGACACTATTGCACCGGTGCCTCCCATGGCATAGAACACTCCCCATTGCCGTTCGACATGCTGTATCAGTGAATAAATGCTAGTGGTGGTAAAGGGGTTGCCTCCCACCAGCAATGGTTGAAAACTAAATACCTGGCGAAGCTTTTCACTTTTGATATACAAGCTGACCATCTGATATACAGACAAAAAACTTTTAAGCCGAATCATATTTGGAGCGACTGCCACCATCGAAGCAACCGAGGAAAATGGTTTGTCACCCAACTGCACGAACCCTACATCAAAAATATCTCGACTCTGGGCCACCAGCCTGCGATATCCTTGCACGTCGCCAGGACTCACCCTGGCTATCTCCGACTCAATTTGGGTCTGCGTGCCACCATAGTTGAAATAGGTGCCGTCATCAAAGCGAATGCGATACCATGGGTAGACCGGCACGAGCGACACATAATCTTCCAGTCTACGCCCATGAAGCTTGAACAGCTCCTCAATCAGAAAAGGAGCCGTAATTACAGTTGGTCCGGCATCAAAAGTATATCCTTCTTTGTGAAAGACAAATGCTCTACCACCGAGCTTACTGAGACGGTCTATGAGTTTGACACGATATCCTAGCGCAAGCAGGCGAATAGCTGCGGCCAGACCGCCGAAACCACCTCCGACTACAATTGCGCTACGATCTATTTTTGAGTCGCTAATGATAATACTTCTCTGTTTTCAGATGTCGTGATGGTACCACAGGCTCGTTGTTCACAGCTTCCGATCGGTTATCCAAGCGACAGTGGCATTGCATACTTCAGAAAACACTGGAGCGACTGTTCGATGAAGCGGTGAAAATATGAGTGATCATGTTGACTTGAATTAACCTTGCTAGGTCTGGCTTTCAGCTACTTATCTTTCGCCGGCAGCCGCATTTCGGCGGGAGAAGTTTTAGATCTACATGGGCAGACAATTTCAGTTGATGGACTTGTTTCGGCAGTACAGACTGGGAAGCAACATAACTGGTCTCTGATTCGGAGGATCAGCGCTTGCTTCATACAAGATACGTGGTTGGCAAAGCCATAGCGATGGAGGATTTCGACGCATCGGTGAAGCTCATACAAGCTCGACTAGATTTACTTCAAGCCAATTACAAATATCGCTTAGCGCAGGCACGCCTGACTTTTGCTACCGGCGGAAGCTAAAGCAGGGCGTAAACAGGAGAAACACGATGAAACTAGAGAAAATCACATTAATCTTTGACCATCTCAGGAACTTTACCCTTGTTCCTCACTCTGTTGAATAATCGTTAGTTAAAAGGAAAAGTTAATGAAAAAAATCACTGCTTTAATTTCGTTGCTAGCTACCATTGTAGCCTTTACAGCCGTAAATGTGTTGCTATCAGCGTCTCCAGCGGTCGCTCAAAAAAGTTCAACATCGGTGACTATGGAATCATGTGAATCGACATGCCGCAAGTGCCAGAAAATGTGTCAAGACACCCTAGTCTACTGCAAAAAGAAAGGAGGCAAGCATGCCGAAGCAAAACACATCAACACACTGAAAGATTGCATTTTGGCATGCAAAACCAGCGCCGATTTTCTTTCTCGGAAGTCTACATCGCATGCGAAATCATGTGCCTTTTGTGCTGAGATCTGTAATGCCTGTGCAGCAAGCTGCGAAGCAATGGGCAACGATAAGAAAATGAAGGATTGTGCGGCCGAGTGTCGTGATTGTGCCGAAAGTTGCAAGAAAATGGCACAAATGACTTAGAAGCCAGAACTTTACAGGGATACGAAATCAATTCTCTGGGGGCTTCGAGAAGCTCTCAGAATTTGGTTCTACCATAGAAATTCATCTCTTATCTATTGTAGAACCGGATTCATTTACCGCACTTATCCGCAATCTAAGGAACCTTATGATTGTGGTTGCGTCGCAGACGATGACATGGCTAAGGCTATATTAATGCCTGTGGGTCGTGTGAAGCAGGTGGAGGCCACAAATGGAAATCAAAAAAGAGAAGAAGCCGTCGGACGAAGAAGTAGCAAAAGAATCAGACTGCCATTCTTCGGTTTCAGTTGCTGACAAAAAAGTCGACAAAGCATGCAATGAAGAACAACAAGCGAAGGTAGAAAAAACCGACAAAACGAACGACAAGTCTAGCTGCTGCGGTTAACGCGCTGAACGGCGGAAGGAAGGCACTCGTGTCCTCCTCCCGCCGTCAATTAATCCGCTGCAGGAAACACGTAAACAGACAGGGGACTGCCTGCTTGGCGGGATTTTATTCCTATCGGGCTGTACCTCCTCTAGCGGAATCGCTTCGCCAAAGACCCACCCATCACAATAAACCAAAGCCAACATGTTCAATATTCTGGCTGTTCTATCGTGCTCTTCGCCGCACTTCTTCTCGACTATCGAGAGCGGCTCCTTTGTAGCACCGCTCAGCGTCTTCGAACCTCTCAATACAATGCAAATGAGCACCAAGGTTGATCAGACCCGTAGCCAAATCTGGGTCATCGGCGCCCCTGCTGTCTAAATCGATCTGCTTCCTTCAAAGCGCCTTTGGCAGCCGCATTTCGGCTAGCGTTTCTTTCATAAGATTATGCACGTAGCGCTTTAGCTCAGGGGCACTATCGTCGCACTGCGAAGGATAAACCGGCGGTAAAAGTTTCACATGTACATGGGCAGACAATTTCAGTTGATGGACTTGTTTCGGCAATATCTCACGGGTACCGTTTAGCACCACTGGCAGTATCGGAATATTATTCTGCACCGCCAGGCGAAAACTACCATCACGGAAGGGAATCATTTCTCCGTCTTCAGAACGTGTGCCTTCAGGAAACATCAAGATTGTTTCCCCCTTCTTCAGCCATTCAGTACAGCTAGCGAGCATTGCCTTAATGCTGCTCATATCCCCGCGCTGAATGGCTATGTCTTTTTTGAGATACATATTCCAGCCGAAAAAGGGCAGCTTGAACAGTGACTCTTTCGATACCCATTTAAACGACTGGGCCAGCCCACACAACATAAAAACGTCGGCAATCGATTGGTGATTGGCGACAATTATGTAAGTCTCTCCCGTGCGAAAATTGGCCATGCCTTCAAAATGACAACGCCAGCCAGGATTGAGCCTGACAAAATGGTAGCCCCAGACGCAGGCTATGGAAGACAAAAGGCGTCTGTTCTTATCGAAGAAGAAACAGTACGGCAAGAGAATAAGTGAGCTCAAATAGAGCAAAATCGCTGAAGCGAAGAAGTAGGCCGTAAAGACAGCCAACCAAAATTGTGACCAGAAAGACGCTCTATTTGCAGACTGCTCCATACCAAATTACCAGAGAACCAAGCTATGCAATAGTATCCTCAAAATTGAAGTCGTAGTGATCTCAAGTACAATTAAGCTTTCCACAACCAGCCCAGCAATTGACAACTTTGGTTTTAATGGCAAGGTGGAAGCTGTTAGCGTAGAAGAGCCGCAAAAATGAACAGAGAATATATTAAATGGCATAGCCCCAATCTCAATCGTGATATGGAGCTGCTGGTCTTCGGCCATTCCGGAGCGCGAGTGATTGTCTTTCCCACCTCGTGCGGGCGCTTTTACGACTGGGAAAATCGCGAAATGATCGAGACTCTGGGGCCGCAGATCGAGCGCGGCGATCTTCAAGTCTTCTGTGTCGACAGCGTCGACGCCGAAAGCTGGTGGAACATGCAGGTGCAGCCAGGCGATAGAGCCAAACGGCATCTTCAATATCACGATTACATCATCGAAGAAGTATTGCCGTTCACGAAAAAGCTTAACGATAACGCCTATGTGATCGCACTGGGAGCCAGCATGGGTGCGTATCACGCCATGAATCTCACGCTGAGATTCCCTCAAAACTTTAATAAGTGTCTCGCTATGAGCGGTCCTTATGATTTCGTGCAGATGAGTGCGCCGTATAATGTATTCGATTGGATTCATCACTATAGCGACGACAATGTCATACAAAGCAACCCTGTGCTTTTACTCAATTCGTTGACTAAGGCACAGATTGAAAAGCTTGTTGATGTCGAAATGATTTTTCCCATTGGGCGGACAGACCCGCTTTATGAAGGCAGTAGACTATTATCTGAAACAATGACGGAAAAGAAATTGCCGCACGCTTTCATCACCTGGGATGGGTTTGCCCATGACTGGCCGTACTGGAAACAAATGATTTTGCTATATCTGGACAAAAATTCTAAGCCGCTTATGGAGACTTCTTGTGAAAAATAACGAAACACGCATTGCCCAATTTGCAAAATTTGCTCTGGCAATTAGTATTACATGCGGTGCCATAACCGGCTGTATAGATGAGGTGCCGGTGACAACGACACCACCTGTCGGCACGGCAACCGCGCCGAATGCTCCGGGCTCCCCTAACACAACTCTTTTGAATCGTATTGTCGTAAATCCTCCAGGCTTTAACCACCCAGCCGTTAGTGAGGCGAGCATTCAAGCAGTTAAAAATGCAATTTTGGCGCTGCCTGCACCTCTTCGCGCAAAGCTAGATCAAACCGCGGCACGAGTCATCATCTCGCCAAACATGATTGATAGATGGCCAGATAGCGTGAAAGATTTACCTGAAACAGATCCGCGACCAACTCTGGCGGAACAACCTGGTCGCATTTATGGCGGCGTTGATATGTGCGTATACGAGCGCCCGAAAAAACGCGGCACAACCGATTTGGGCCCGGCGCGTGCGCCCGCTTACATACAGCTTCAGGTCGGTGACATGTTGTTCCAGGTGCTTGACGGTGACGCGATGACGTTGTCTAAAGACCCCGAGTTGAGAAAAGAGTACGAAGCGGACAAGACTGCAATGCCTGCCGATGCACACGCCAAAATGGCAGAGTTTACGAAGCTCGATGATTGGGGCGCTCGCGAGACATGCGCTGAAATGTTCGGCTCGATGATGGGTGGTCACAACGAGAACACCGATAACCTCTATAAGTATTTTCCGCGCGTGAAGAAGTGGCTGATTGCGAAGCTTGGAATTGAGGAGCGTTAGCGGTCTAACCCCGTAAGGGTACTAATCTGACAATGGCTGCGAATCTTGGTCAGGAAACACCAAGATTGCCAATATTTTGCCAGAACTCTCCTGTAAGATGGCTTTCAAGTTGAGGTGGATTATCAAAGTAAATGAATGACATAAATCCAAGCAATGAAGTCAGACAAGCGAGGCATGCTCGTGGTGGTTATTATGTGTTAGCTGCCGCAGGCTTAATGGCGGCAATAGGGTCTACGTATTCGGCGATGCACATGGAGCCGGAACGCAAGTGGACAAAGACCGAGGCCTTACTTGTCGGAGCGACCACTGATTCCGGCAAATACAAGGATCTCAAAATCACATACAAATATGTGGTGGCAGGCAAATCTTACTTGGCCTCCGAAATTGAATCAAACAAAATTACACCGCAACATGTCGCGGCAATTCAAGCCGATTGTGATAAAAAGCGCGTAGTTCCAGCGTTTTACAATCCAACTGACCCTTCTCAATCGAGACCGGGAAGCACCACTGTTGAATGGGCAATGATTGCTTATGTGGCATTGGGCGTCGGCTCCTGCTTTCTTTTTGTGATTTCTATATGGGCCTTACTTCACTAAATGGTTTTACAATGTCGCTTGGTATTTTAGGCCTGACTTCAGACTCTTCACCTATTTTTATTGACCTCTCTCAGTCGTAAAATTTTGTCGCCTTAATAGTGCCATTAACGTCGTGGAAAAACTGCATTCGCGAACTCTTGAGTTTGACGAAGAGCTATATCTGGAAGCGCTCGGTATTTTAATTCTGCACTATGAAAATATTGCTTATCCCCGTGATTGGTCTGACGTGCGAGCGAGATATACAACGGAAAGCGCGAGCTGAGCAAAAGCCACATAAAAATACTCGCCGAATATTTCCAGGTACAGGCAAACTAGTAATTCGTTAAGAAGAATTAAGAACAGAAGGTTGTCATCAGGAAGCGACTAGGATAGCAAAATAGCGATGGGAACGAGAACTGAGGACTTAAATGTTTGGATTATGTGCACCATTCCGGCTCGTTTTCGCACTGGGTTTTGGCTTGTTGTTTGGGCATGACCGCTCAAACGGCTATCTAATTTTTAATTTCAACGCGTACATTTGCTTTTTCATTACCGTGGTCATCATGCTAGCCTAGCCGTTGATCATATCGCCAATCGTTAACCATCAACCACCGCCAGTTTTTATTCCTGTTAGTGAACGACGTACAGCGCCGGTCTCCAGTCACCATCATAAAACGACGCAAACGATAAGCGCTCA
>Ga0105044_10000106_pt1 | contig 88746 bp, 73 predicted proteins | sample MAT01_FD_78092 | JGI IMG/M metagenome (GOLD analysis project Ga0105044, IMG submission 78092) | Freshwater microbial communities from Lake Fryxell liftoff mats and glacier meltwater in Antarctica - MAT-01 | ecosystem: Environmental > Aquatic > Freshwater > Ice > Liftoff microbial mat | place...
CGTCGAGCGCGAGGGCGTTGCCGCTGTTCATCAGGAGGAGGTTGTCGAGGTCGATGAGGGCGATGCCGCCGGGCCGCAGAATGCGCCAGAACTCCTCGATCAGGCGGTCCTTGCGGGCGATGTAACCGAAGGAGACCTGGGTGATCACCAGATCGAAGTAGTCGCTGGGCAGAAAGCCGAGCTCGCCGTCGTCGACGTCGCGAAAGTGCAGCTCGGGGAGCCGCATCGCCGCCGCCTGCTGCGCGTCGAAGAGCGCGAAGAAGACCGCGCTCTCGCGCAGCCAGGCAGCGTTGCCCGCGGCGCCGCCGGCTCGCCATGGCTCCTTGCCGATGCCGTGCAGCGCGCCGTGGCTGGTGGTCGACCGAACCGACGCCTGCACCGGACCCGCACTTCCGAGCGGAGCGTCCTATCCGAGCTGCGCTCCCCGCACCAGCCGCCGCGCGGCCGCGTGCATCGCCGCGCGCGGGCCGGTATCTCGGAGCGCATGAGCGGTTCCGCGGCCCGGACGCCAGTCGAAGCCAGACCGGTCGACGCAACACAGACCCTGCTGTTGCGCGCCGCGCTCCTCGACGGCGCCGCGAGCCTGGCGGCGTGGGAGCAGTGGAAGACCAGCCTCGACGGCGGGCCGCTGCCACCGGGCTCGCATCGACTTCTGCCGCTCCTCTATCGCAACCTCGAACGCCTGCGCGTCGCCGATCCGCGGCTGGCGCGTCTGCGCGGCGTGTATCGCAAGAGCTGGTACCGCAACCAAACGCTGCTCGACCAGGCGGCGCCGGTGCTACGCGCCCTGGGCGCCGCCAACATCGACACGTTACTGTTGTCGGCCACGGCGCTCACCGTCGGGCACTACCGCGACGACGGCGTTCGCCCGCTGTCGGCACTCGAGCTCTGCGTGCCCGCCGAGCAGCGGTCCCAGGCCCTCCAGGCGTTGACGCGGCTGGGCTGGCGGCCGGCCGCGGCTGGGGCGCGGGCGGCGGAGCTGCTGGCGGTGGCGCCGCGGTACCTCTCCCTGCACCACGTCCTGGAGCTGACACGACGCGGACATCGCCTGCATCTCTCCTGGCACGTCTGCCCCATGCGTCGGCACCGCAGCGCGGACCGCACGTTCTGGGAGGCGGCGCGGCGCGTCGCGCTGCGCGGGGTGGCGACCCGCATCCCGGACGCCGCGGACCTGCTGGTACTGACCTGCGTCGCCGGCATGCGAGCCGACGCCGCGCCATGGGCGCCGTGGGCCGCCGACGCGGCGGCCGTCGTCCGCGACCGGGGCGCCGAACTCGACTGGCAGCGGGTCGTCGCCCTGGCACGCGGCCTGGAGCTCGCAGTGTCGGTGCGCCAGGCCCTGGCTTTCCTGGCGGCGGCGGTCGACGCGCCGATCCCGCCGGACGTGCAGGCGGCGCTCGCCGCGCTGCCGGCGTCGTCCCGCGAGCGCCGCGAGCGCCGCGCCGCTTCCTCTCCAGGGCTCCGCGCCGCACTCGCCGGCCGGCTCCGCCAACGTCTGCTTCATTTCCAGCAGTCCGCCGAGGCGCCCCGCCCGCGGTCGCTGGCGCGCTACCTGAGCGAGGTCTGGCAGTTCGAGCGTCCCTGGCGCCTGCCCCTGGTCCTCGCCGGCCGGTCGCTGCGCCGCTGGCGGGCCCGCGTGGAGCCGTAGTCGGTCAGTCTGCTTCCGTCCCCGCGTCGGCCGACCATCCCCGCAGGTGTAGCCGCGGCCCTTGTGGCTGCGCTGGCCGCAGCCAAACACCCTGCACCGGTGTCGCCCTTGCAGGGCGCCCCGTTGGGGCGCGGACGCGGGTGACGACGCTCGCGAACTTCTCCTCCCAGCCGCCGTGCGCGGGACGGGAGATGACGGCCCCGGCGTTTTCGTCTATGTGCCATGGCCGGATGTTGAGAATCGGCGCATCGGGCAGCGCCGATTCTCCGAACCGGTGAAAACCGATCTTTCGGGAGCTTTCGTGTCGAACAGAACGTTTCGGATCAACGACAGCGGAATCGTCCACGAGACGGTCGATGGCGAGGTGATCGTCATCGATCTCGAAAGCGGCGTCTACTTCAGCCTCACCCAGTCCGCCGCCGACCTGTGGAGCGCCCTGGTCGAGGGCGCGACGCCGGCGCAGCTCGCCGACCTTCTGGCGGCGCGCTACGACGCCGCTAGCGCCGACATCGACGCGGCGGTCGCTGCCTTCCTCGCCGAGCTGGTCGCCGAAAGAATCGTCGTCGTCGATGTCGGCGCGGCGGCGGCGCCGCCCGCCGCCGCGCCGACCGCTGGCGCCGCCCGGCGCCCCTTCGCACCGCCGGTGCTCAGCAAGTACACCCATATGTCGGATCTGCTGCTGCTCGACCCCATCCACGACGTCGACGAGCAGGGCTGGCCGAACAAGAAGGCGGACTGAGCGCCGTGCCGATGCGGCCCGGCGCCAGCTCCGCAGCGGTCAGCGTCATCGTGGTGGTGCGGAACGGCGAACGGTTCCTCGCCTCGGCGCTGCGCAGCGCGGCCGCGCAGACCCTCCCAGCGGCGGAGATCATCGTCGTCGACGGCGGGTCGACCGATGCGACCGGCCAGATCAGCCGCGCCAGCCCCGGTGTCCGCCACCTGCCGCAGAGCGGCACCGGCCTGGCCGACGCCCGCAACCAGGGCATCGCCGCCGCGCGCTACGCGCTCATCGCTTTCCTCGATCACGACGACCTGTGGGCGCCCACCAAGCTCGCGACCCAGGCGGCGCGACTGGCGGACCCGGCCATCGACTACAGCCTGACGCGGATGCAATTCTTCGTCGAGCCCGGCACGCCGCGTGCCGCCCGCGCGGCGGGTCTCGAGGCGCCGCGGGCGGCCGGAACCCCCAGCGCCCTGCTCGCCCGCCGCGCGCTCTTCGACCGCATCGGCGGCTTCGACGGCAGCCTGGCGATCGGCTGCGACGCGGACTGGTTCGCCCGCGCGCGCGACTGCGGCGCGGTGGGCGCGATGGTGGACGAGGTCCTGGTGCGAAAGCGGCTGCACGGCACCAACCTCTCCACCGACCACCGGCGCAACCGGCGCGAGATGTTCGAGGTGGCACGCCGCTCGATCGCCCGCCGGCGCGGCGAGCCGCAACCCGCGTGAGCGCCACGGCGGACGATCACCGAGTGCCGCACCACCGCGCGGAGTGCTGGTGTTGAGGGTGCTGCACGTCATCGACCGCCTGTCGGGCGCCGGGCCGACGCGCTCGATGATCGCGCTGGTGAAGTACCTCGGCCGCCTCGGCGTCGCGCAGCAGCATCGCGCCGTCACCCTGCAGGGCGACGCCTATCCGCTGGCGCTGCTCCTCGCCAAGCAGGCGGGGCTGACGATCCTCCGCGCCCCGGACCGGGCCACCATGCGGCACGAGGTGGAGGGCGCCGACATCGTGCAGCTGCATCACTGGAACAATCCGGCGATCGGCGAGTGGCTGCGCGACGACCTGCCGGCGATGCGGCTGCTGCTGTGGTTCAAGATCCTCGGCTGCCACGCGCCGCAGGTGATCACGCGCGACCTGCTCGCCGCCGCCGATGGCGCGGTGGCGACGACGCCGGCGACCCTCGACCTGCCCGCGGCACGGGCCGCGCTGGCCGCGGATCCGCGCGCGGTCGAGGTCGTCGCGGGCATCGCCGACGGCGATCGCCTGCAGGGGCTGTGCCGACGTCCGCACGCCGGCTTCACCGTCGGCTACATCGGCACGGTGAACTTCACCAAGATGCACCCTCGCTTCGTCGCCATGAACGCCGCCGTCCGCGTGCCGGAGGCGCGCTTCATCGTCTGCGGCGCCGGCGACCCCGCGCCGCTGCGCGCCGAGGCCGCGCGGCTCGGCGCCGCCGACCGGTTCGAGCTGCGCGGCTATGTCGAGGACGTCGCCGCCGTCCTCGGCGAGCTGGACGTGTTCGGCTATCCGCTGTGCGCGGACACCTACGCGACCAGCGAGAAGAGCCTGCAGGAGGCCATGCTCGCCGGGGTGCCGCCGGTGGTGTTCCCGCACGGCGGCGTGCCGCATCTGGTCCGCCATGGCGACACCGGCCTGGTGGTGGACGACGAGCTCGCGTACCGCGACGCCATCGAGCATCTCCATCGCGACCCTGCCGAGCGCGCGCGCCTGGGAGACAACGCCCGCGCCTTCGCCGCACAGGCGTTCGACGGCCTGCGCGCGGCGCGGCAGTTCGCGGACATCTACGCGCGCGTGCTCGAGCGGCCCAAGCGTTGCCGCGCGCGGGCGCCGTCGGACCTTGGGGTGTCGGCGCGCGAGCTGGGGCCCGACGACGGCGCCCGGCGATTCGTCGAGGCGATCGGCGATGCCGCGCCCCAGTTTCGCAGCAGCCTGACCGCCACCGAGCCGGCCGCCTGGGGCGTGGCGGACCGGCAGATCGCCGACTCCTCGCCCCTCCTCGCCAGCGGCGAGGGCGGCATCTTCCACTACCGCAACTACTACCCGCAGGCGCGCCATCTGCGCCTGTGGGCCGGGCTCGTCCTGCTGCGCCAGGGACGCGCCGCCGAGGCGACTCGCGAGTTCGAGACGGCCCGCGCGCTCGGCCTCGGCGTCGAGCGCGTCGCCGCGCACCTGGCGGCGGCGCGGCAACCGGCGGAGGTCTGAGTGGCCGCAGTCGCCCTGCGCACGCCCGTCGTGCTCTGTCTCTTCAACCGTCCGGAGACGACGCGGCGGGTGCTCGAGGTCATCGCCGCGGTGCGGCCGCGCCGCCTGTTCGTCATCGCCGACGGCCCGCGCCCCGACCGGCCCGACGAGGCGCGACGCTGCATCGAAGCGCGCCGCCTGATCGAGACGATGCTACCCGACTGCGAGCTGATCCGCGACTACGCCGCCGAGAACCTGGGCTGCGGGCGGCGCATCGCCAGCGGCCTCACCCGGGTGTTCGAGCAGACGCCGGAAGCCATCGTGCTCGAGGACGACTGCCTGCCGGACCCCAGCTTCTTCGCCTACTGCGACGCGCTGCTGGAGCGCTACCGCGACGACGCGCGGGTGATGATGGTGAGCGGCAGCAACGACCTCATCGCCTGGCGGGCCGCCGACCGGGACTACCACTACTCCCGCTACGGGTCGGTCTGGGGCTGGGCGAGCTGGCGCCGCGCCTGGCGCCACTACGACTTCGCGATGACCACCTGGCACGACCCGGCGGGGCGCGCCCGCCTGGCCGAGGTGCTGGGCGACGAGGAACAGGTTCGCCATCGCGCTGGCATCTGCGACCGCACGGCGGCCGGCGCCGTTGACACCTGGGACTATCAGTGGACCTGGGCGCGCCTGCGGCACGGCGGCCTGACGGTCGTGCCGGCCCGCAACCTGGTGTCGAACCTCGGCTTCGGACGCGGGGCCACGCACACCGTGGCCCGCTTCGCGCTGGGCGCAAATGCGCCGCGGTACGCGGTCGCGCCGCCGCTGCGGCCACCCACCGCCGTCGCGGCGGACGCCGAGTACGATCGCCGCTGGTTCGAGTGGCAGGTCGGACGCCCCTCCGCCGCCGCGGTGCTGGAACGCGCGCGGGCGCTGCGCGACGCCGGGCGCCACGCCCAGCTGCTCCTGCTGGGGCGCGATCCGGTCGCCACCGCGCGGCTCGATGCGGACGCGCGCGCCGAGCTCGACGACCTCACGGCACAGGCGGTGGCGGCGCTGCGGGCGGTGCGGTCGCCGGCGACGAGGGGGGATCGGTCGTGACCCCACCTGGCGCCGCGCCCGAGGCCACGGCGGACGCGCTGATCAGCAAGCGCGCCTTCATCGCCGAGCTGGCCGACGCCCTGCGCCGCCGGACCGGGTATGCCGCGGGCAAGCTGAGCTATTCCCACGTCCACCGCCTCGCCTACCGGGTGATGAGCGAGCGCCTGACGCACCCCGAGCTGTTCCTGCGCGATGCCGAGCGCATGCTGCGCTTCGAGTCGCACGACCAGCTCGGCATCTTTCCCGCCGCCATGGAGTTCTACCCGCGCTTCGACGCCTTCTGGGTGGAGCACTTGCGCCAGCTCGACTGCATCGGCCTCTTCCCCACGTTGATGAAGCCCAACCTGCGCATCCTGCGCCACTACGCGGTGGCGGGACGACGCATCGACTACCACGACCAGGAGCCCGACCGTTCGTCGCCGAGCCGCGAGCAGGACTGCTACCTGCCGCTCTTCGCCGGGCGTCGCCTGCTGTTGGTCTGCCCGTTTGCCGACCTGCTGCGCGAGCGCGCCACGCGCGCGACCTTCGAGGCCGTCTGGGCGAAGACCGGCAAGCGCTGGTTCGAGCCGGCCAGCGTCGACTCCCTCGAGATCCCCTACGGCTTCGCCCGCAGCACCCAGGTCCGCTACCCGACGGTGATCGACCTGTACGAGCGCATCACCGCCGACCTCGACGCGAAGCGCTTCGACATCGCCCTGGTGGCGGCCGCCGGCCTGGCGGTGCCGATCGCGTCGCACCTCAAGCGGCGCGGCCACCTCGCCATCGACCTCGGCGGCCACTTGCAGGTGTTGTTCGGCGTGCTCGGCAAGCGCTGGCGCGACCGGGTCGACTGGCGGGAGCGCTACATCACCGACGCCTGGATCGATATGCCGGCGCGCTATCGGCCCGAGGAGACCGGCGTCTGCGACGACGGCGCCTATTGGTAACCAGGGATGCCCGCCGTCGATTCCCGCCGCCCGCCGCGCCACGCCGGCCGGGCGCTGCGCCTGGTCTGGGAGGCCAGCCCGGCGCACACCGCCGCGAGCCTGGCCATCGTCGTCCTGCAGGGGCTGCTGCCGCTGGCGTCGCTCTACGTGCTGAAGCTCATCGTCGACGCCGTTCAAGCGGCGGCCGGCGGCGGCGGCGGCGCGGCATTCGCCGGCATCGCCTGGTTGATCGCGCTCGCCGGGGGCGTGGTGCTGCTCGGCAACCTGCTCCAATCGCTGTCCACCTGGATCACCGAGGCCCAGGCGCAGGACGTGACCGACCACATGCAGCGGCTGCTGCAGACGAAGTCCACCACCGTCGACCTGGCCTTCTTCGAGAACTCCACCTACCGCGACACCCTGCACCGCTCGCAGCGCGAGGGCGCCGCCCGCCCGATCCAGATCGTCCGCGGCCTGGTCGAGGTGACGCGCAGCGGCATCTCGCTCGCCGCGGTGGGCGGGCTGCTGCTGTCCTTCCACTGGATCGTGGCGCCGATCCTCGTGGCGACGGCGCTGCCGGCGGTCGCCGTCCGGCTGCGCTACGCGCGCCGCCTGCACGCCTGGCAGCGCGACAGCACCCCGGCGGAACGGCAGGCCGACTACCTGGGCTGGCTGATGAGCGGCGAGAAGAGTGCGCGCGAGGTCCGGCTCTTCGATCTCGGCCCGCTCCTGCGCGACCGCTATCGCGCCCTGCGCCGGCGCCTGGTCAGCGACAAGCTGCACCTGGTCGCCTGGCGCGCGCGCGCCGACCTGCTCGCCCAGGCGACCAACACCGTCGGCGTCTTCGGCGCCTTCGCGTTCATGGCCCAGCGGACGGTGCTCGGTGCCATGACCCTGGGCGACCTGGTGGTGTTCTACACCGCGTTCCAGCGCGCCCAGGCCTATCTGCAGGAGATCCTCCAGGGCACGGCGACCGTGTACGAGAACAACCTGTTCCTCGCCAACGTCTTCGAGTTTCTCGACCTGCCGGCCGCCGTCGGCTGCCCCGCGCGGCCCGTCGCCGTGCCGGCCACGCTGCGCGAGGGCATCACCTTCGCGGGCGTGCACTTCACCTATCCCGGCTCGCGGCGCCCGGTGCTGGAGGACATCGATCTCACCATCCGGCGCGGCGAGACCGTCGCCCTGGTCGGCGAGAACGGGTCGGGGAAGACGACGCTGATCAAGCTGCTGTGCCGCTTCTACGATCCCACGCGCGGCCGCATCCACCTCGACGGGATCGACGTGCGCGACGTCGATCCGGCGCAGCTGCGACGTCAGATAAGCGTCATCTTCCAGGACTACGTCTGGTACCACCTGTTCACCGCCGCGGAGAACATCTGGCTGGGTCGGGCCGACCAGCCACCCGACGAACCGCGCCTCACCGACGCCGCCCGGCGCGGCGGCGCGGACGCGTTCGTCCGCTCTCTGCCGCTCGGCTATGAGACCGTCATGGGCCGCCTGTTCGAGAACGGCGAGGACCTCAGCGTCGGCCAGTGGCAGCGGCTGGCGTTGGCGCGGGCCTTCTACCGCGGCGCGCCGATCCTCATCCTCGACGAACCGAGCAGCGCCCTCGATCCGAAGGCCGAAGCGGAGGTCTTCGATCGCTTGCGCCAACTCGGCCAGCGGCCGACGACGATCCTGATCAGCCACCGCCTGGCCAACGTGCGCACCGCGGATCGCATCCACGTGCTCGAGCGCGGCCGCATCGTCGAGAGCGGCACCCACGACGAGCTCATGCAGGCCGGCGGCACCTATCGCTTCCTCTTCGAGGCCCAGGCCCGGCACTACCGGTGACCGGGAGGCTGATGTCCGCACCGACGCACGACCATCCCCTAGCGGTTCGAGCCAGTTCCCGGTTCGGCACCGCCTGGTGGGGGTTCCTGGTGGCGGTGACCCTGCTCGGTGCCGGGCTGCGCCTCACCAACCTCGAGGGCAAGCCGTACTGGTTCAACGAGGTGTTCACCTCGCTGAAGATGTCCGGCTGGGACGAGCACCGCGACGCCAACCCTGCGCTCTACACCGGAGCGATCGTCAGCGCGGCGGACGTGCAGCGCTACCAGCGCCTGCGCCCCGGCAGCAGCGCCGTCGCCGTCGCCGCGACGCTGGCTCGCAAGGACGTCAAGTGGCCGCCGGGATACAGCCTGCTGGCGCGCGCCTGGGCGACGGCGTGGGGCAGCTCGCCGCGGGCCATGCGCAGCCTGCCGGCGCTGCTCAGCCTGCTGGCGTTTCCGGCCCTCTTCTGGCTGTGCCGAGAGCTGTTCGCGCGCCGCGACGTCGCCTGGACGGCACTGGCGCTGCTCGCGGTGTCGCCGCTGTTCCTGCAGGAGGCGCAATCGGCGCGCGCGTGGGGCCTGACGGACGTGCTGGTGCTCACCGTCACCGCCGTGATGCTGTGGGCCCTGCGGCGCGGCACGGCCGCCGCGTGGGCCGCCTACGGCCTGCTGGTGAGCGCGAACCTGTGGGTCAATCCCGCGTCGCTGTTGCTCCTCGCCGTCCACGCCGTCTACATGGTGTCGGACCGCGTACGCCGCCAGGCACTGCGCCAGTGGACGCTGGCGGCGGGCGGCGGCCTGCTCAGCTTCGCCCCCTGGGCAGCGCTCATCGTCTGGAACTTCGCCAACGCCGTCGCCACCTCCAACCACCTGCGCGTCTGGCCCGGACTGGGAGGAATGATCGACGTGTGGACCGCGGGACTGCTGGCGGTGTTCGTGGTCCCGCCCGACGGACCCCTCGCCTGGCTCATGGTCGCGGCGCTGGTCGCCCTGGTCATCCATGCGGCCTGGTTTCTCGCCCGCGTCGCGCCGCCGGCTCCCCGCCTGCTGGTGTTGCTGCTGATCGCCTCGGCGCTGGTGTGCGTCGTCCTGCCCGACGTGGTGTTCCACACTCAGGTTTCGTCGCGCGCCCGCTATCTGCTGATCACCTGGATCGGCATGCAGCTCGCCGTCGCCTACCTGCTCGCGGTCCGCGCCGAGGGCTCGGATTGGCGCGCCGCGGCCTGGCAGGCCGTGGCGGCGGGCCTGCTCCTCTCCGGCTCGGCCACCTGCATCGCGGCGGTGCGCGCGGACACCTGGTGGGGGCTCTCCGCCGGCGATGTCGTCGCCGGGCGCATCCTGGCGCGCGCCGCGAACCCGCTGGTGTTGACCAAGAGCAACTTCGGGACACTGACGCCGCTCACCTACGAGGTGGCGCCCGAGACGCCATTCATCCTCTTCGGCCGGAAGACGCCGCTCGTGCTGCCGCCCTGGGACGGCGAGATCTTCGCCTATCGTCCGGCGCCGGAGTTGGCCGAGGCGCTGCGCCGCTACGGCGTGTTGCGCCCGGCCTGCGAGTTGCCGGATACGCCCGAGGGCTGCTTCCTGCAGCGGCTGGAGCGGCCATGATCGGTCGGAAATGATCGAGCGGCCAACCGCGCCAGCGGCGCTCGGGGCGCTTCCCGACGAGGTGCTCGTCGCTTACTTCGACGCCGTGCAGGCGGCATTCCTGGCAGCGGTGGCGGCACGCGGCCGGCGCATCGATCGCGACCATCGCATCGGCGGGCACGTCGTCCGCCTGTCCTCCCCCGACCCGGTGGTGCTCGACACCATGGGCGCGGCGCTCGCCCACCTACGCATCGACCCGCAGCCGAGCGCCGAGCTGACCATCGGCCTGTGGCATCGCGGCGCCCCCGACGCGCGCCACAGCCCGCCCTCTCCGTGGGGCTGGTATGCGCGCCAGCCCGGCGCCGGCGCGGTGCCCCATCTGCACTTCAACAGCCATGGCGAGCTGCCGGCGTTCCGCAGCCGTCGCATCACCACCGCGTTCCGGATCACGCCGCACAAGCTCCGCATTCTCGACGGCGACCGCCACCAGGCCTTTTACTGGACCGAGGACGTCGACCGCATCCCCGACTACGAGTACTGCGCGCCGCTGCGCAAGATCCTGGCGTGGTGGATGAGCAGCCGCGGACATCAGATCGTACATGCCGCGGCCGTGGGCCGCGCCACGGGCGGCGTGCTGCTCGCCGGCAGGGGCGGCAGCGGCAAGTCGACGACCGCTCTGGCCTGCCTGGGCTCGACGCTCCGCTACGCCGGCGACGACTGCTGCCTGCTCACCGCCGGCGGCGCACCGTTCGTCAGCAGCCTGTACAACTCGGCCAAGCTCAAGACCGGCGCCGACGTGGCGCGCTTCCCGGACCTCGCCGACGCGATCCACAACAGGCGCCGCCGCGACGACGAGAAGGCCTTTCTGTTTCTCCACCTCCACCGCCCCGAATTCCTGTCGGCGGGCTTCCCGCTGCGCGCCCTGCTGATCCCACGCGTCACCGGCCGCGCCGTGCCGCGCCTCGTGCCGGCCAGCGCCGCCGCCGGCCTGGCCGCGCTGGCGCCGTCGACCCTGCGCCTGTTCCCCGGGATCGAGTCCGTCGCCACGCGGCGCATGGCGGAGCTCGTCGCGCGCCTGCCCAGCTTCCACCTCGAGGTCGGACCGGACCTGCGCCGCATCCCCGGCCTGATCGCCGAGCTGCTGGAGGACTCGTGACGCCGACGCCGTCCGTGACCGTCATCGTCCCGGCCTTCAACGCCGCGGACGTCCTCGCCGAGGCCCTGCGCAGCATCGGCGAGCAGCGCTGCGCGGTCGAGGTGGTGGTCGTCGATGACGGCTCGACCGACGCCACCGCCGCCGTGGCGCGCGCCTGCGGGGCGCGCCTGCTGCGCCAGGACAACCGCGGCCCGTCTGCGACGCGCAACGCCGGCCTGGCGGTCGCCGCGACGCCCCTGGTGGCGTTCCTCGACGCCGACGACCTGTGGCCGGCGGGCTCGCTGGCGGCGCGCATCGCCTACCTCGAGGCGCACCCCGACGCGCACTATGTCCAGGGCCGCATCCGCGATCTCTGGCCGGGGTTGGCGCCGACGGGAGGGGACCAACTGGATGCGCCGCGCAGCGGCTTCAACGTGGGATGCGCGCTGTTCCAGCGCGCGCTCTTCGACACCATCGGATTCTTCGACGAGTCCCGGCGCCACGGCGAGGACGTCGATCTGCTGGTGCGCGCCGCCGCCCACGGGCAGCGGCGCGGGCGCATCGCTGACGTGACCCTCATTTACCGCCGCCGCCTGTACGACGAGGTCGGCGCTTATCGGCGGCACATCGCCAACCTGACCGGCGCTGTCAAACGCACTCTCGACGCGCGCCGTCGGCGGGACGGGTGACCGGGCATGCACCGGGTGCTGCACGTCATTCACCGCTTGAGCCGCGGCGGCGCCAGCCGCTCGCTGCTCACCATGGCGGCGACCTCGACGCGGCGCGGTGGCTTTCAGCACCGCGTCGTCTCGCTGATCCGCGCCCCGGCGGCCCTGGCCGGCGCCACCGCGCGCCTGGGGATCGACCTGCTCGACGCCCCGGACCACGCCGCGCTGCGGCGGGCGGTCGAGGCGGCGGACATCGTCCAGCTGCACTTCTGGAACACACCCGAGGTCTACGAATGGCTGCGCGGCGAGCTTCCCGCCCTACGGCTGCTGACACGCGTCAACGTCGGCGGCGGCCACCCGCCGCAGGTGCTGACCCGCGCCCTCATCGCGTTCTCCGACCTGGTGGCCGCGGGCAGCGCCTACACGTTGGACCTGCCGGTGTGCCGCGACCTGCCGGGCGCGGAGCGCGACAAGCTCGCCCTGCTCGTCCCGGCCGCCGACTTCGCGCGCCTCGACGGCCTTGCCCCCCGCCCCCATCCTGGCTTCGTCGTCGGCTACATCGGCACCGTCGACTTCGCCAAGCTGCACCCCGACTTCGTCCGCATGAGCGCCGCGATCGACGTCCCCGGCGTGCGCTTCATCGTCTGCGGCGACGGCGCCGCCCACGAGCAGCTGGCGCGTCAGGCGACGGCGCACGGCATCGCGGATCGACTCGAGCTGCGCGGTCACGTGGAGGATGTCCGCGCCGTGCTGGAGTCGCTCGACGTCTTCGGCTACCCGCTGCGCGAGGACAACTACTCGAGCGCCGACGCGGTCCTGCACGAGGCGATGTTCGCCGGTGTGCCGCCGGTGGTCTTCGATCACGGCGGCGCCGCGCGCACGGTGCAACACGGACGCACCGGCCTGGTGGTGCGCAACGCGGCGGAGTATCGCGCCGCGATCGCGCATCTGTTCGAGCACCCAACGGAACGGGCCCGTCTGGGCGCGGCCGCCCGGGCGTTCGCGCGCCAACACTGGGGAGCCGACAACGCGGTCGATCAGCTGCAGCGCCTCTATCGCCGCCTGCTGGCCCTGCCCAAGCGCGGGCGCCGCTGGCCCGCGCCGCCGGCGCTTGCCGGCGCGGCGTGCTTCGTCGATGCCCTCGGGCACCTCGCCGGCCCGTTCGCGCGCAGCCTCGCGGCGCGCGAGACGCTCGACGCGCTGGCGGCGGACGACGAGATCGCCCGCGCCTCGCCAGTACTGCTCAGTCCGGGTGGCGGCGGTCTCGTCCACTACCGCAACCATTATCGCGGCGACGGCCACCTGCGGCTGTGGACCGGCCTCGCCCTCGAGCACGGCGGCCAGTCCGTCCGCGCCCTGGCCGAGTACCGTGCCGCCGCCGCGCTCGGCTGCGCTCACCCGCGCCTACGCTGGTACCAGGCGCGGGTCGCCGCCCGACTGGGCGCGGTCGACTTCGCTCTCGCCAACCTGCGCGCCGTGGCGCGTGAGGCGCCCGAGATCGGCGCCGCCCGGGAGATGCTGCGCCACCTGGAGATTCACGGTGCCTGATCAGCGGCGACTGCTGGTGTTCGACCTGACCGCCCACGTCCACCTGCCGTCCTACCTGCGCTTCCTGATCGGCGCCTGGAATCGGCGCGACAGCGACGACGCGCTCGACCTGCTGGTCCACCCGGTCTTCATGCGGACCAACGCGGACGTTGTCGCGCTCGCCGCCGCCTCGAGGGGCGCCGTCCGCTTCCTCACCCTGAGCCAGGACGAGCACCGGCAGCGCCTGGCCCACGCCCACCCCGCCGCGGCGCCGCACCGCCCGCCCGCGACCACCTCGTTCGCCGATGTCATGCGCGGCAACCCCAGCAGCGCGGGCCTGTCCCTGGATTGGCAGATCCTGCACCGCTATGCGGCCCGGGAGCGCGCGACGCACGTCCTCATCGTGCACCTCGACAGCTACCTGCCGCTGCTCGCCTGCGGCGTCGAGCCGCCGTGTCGGCTGTCGGGCATCTTCTTCAACTCTACGTTTCATCACCCGGCCGGCGCCGGCGCAGCGGGCTCCGACCCGAGACGCGCGGTGGCGCTGCACCACAAGTTCTTGTTGGCCCGCACCCTGCGCCAGCCGCTGGTACACCGCGTGTTCTTCCTCGACCCGTTCGCCGCCGACGCGGCCATGCGGATGCCCGGTGCCGAAAAGGTCCGCTATCTTCCCGACCCGGTCGAGCCCAATCGCGTCAGCGCCGCGCAGGTGGCGGCGCTGCGCGCTCGGCTCGGCATCGCGGCGGACCGCCGCGTGCTGCTGCTGTTCGGGCACCTGACGCCGCGCAAGGGGTGCGACCTGCTGCTCGACGCCCTCGGGCGCCTGACCGCGCCGGTCTGCCGGTCGCTCTGCCTGGTCCTCGCCGGACCGGTGGGACAGGCCTACCGGGCGGCGCTCGAGGCGCGCATCGACGCCCTCTGCGCCGCGCAGCCCCTGCGGTGCGTACGCCAGTTCGGCTACGTGCCGGACGAGGACGTTGCGAGTTACTTTCGCCTGGCGGATCTGGTCGTCGCTCCGTACCCGCACCACACCGGCAGCAGTGGCATCGTCCTGCTCGCTGCCGCCGCGCAGCGGCCCGTGCTCGCCTCGCGCCACGGTCTGGTGGGCGAGTGGGTGCGCCGGAACCGGCTCGGGCTGGCGGTCGACACGACGGACTCGCTGGACATCGCGGCGGGCGTGCAGCGCTGGCTGGCCGGGCTGCCGCCCGAGATCGCCGACCCAGACGAGATGAAGCGCCTGGCGGACGAGCACGCGGTCGAGCGCTTCACCGGCACGCTGCTCACCGTCCTGCAGGACTGACGCAGCACTACGGCGGTGAGCGCCGGATCGCAGCCCAGGGGCGGCCGGGCACCAGTTCAACCCGCCCAGCCTGGCCGCCGACGGGCGGGGAACGACCCGCTGCAGTGGCGCCGCTTGGCGGCCGACGGGAGTGCCATCGGCGAGCCCCTGGTCATCGCCGACACCTCCATTCAGGCGCCCGCCCTGGCCGGCGACGACGCCCGGCAACTTCGTGGTCGCCTGGCGCTGGCAGGACGTGCACGCCCGCCGCGTCCCGGCCGCCGGCAACGCCTGCCAGTAACGCCAAACCGGCGCTACTGGTTCGCCGCGCCGACGTACAGCGCCGGCCCGCGGCCCGGGACCGCCTCGCGGGCAAGGTTCCGCCACGTCTCGCCGCGGCGTTCCCGCACCTGGATGGCATAGGAGAATCCGCCGTTGTGGACGTAGGTCGCCGAGAGGCGGCCGCCGTCGTTGAGGAGACACGGCGTGTCCGGCCGCACGGGGCGCAACGGATAGAACAGCGCCCCCAGGATCTCGGCGGCCCCGCCGTGGTTGGCCAGGCAGGTCATCTCGCCCTCGGTCTTCCAGCCCAGCAACCAGAGTGTGCCCCGGTTGACGATCAGCGGCGCGTCGCCGAACTCGGCGTTGAGCTGGCGCGCCCACAGCCTGTGGCCGGCGGCGATCTGGTACCCCTTGCCGATGACGTCCTCGATGAAGGTCTTGCCGGTCGGCCCGGTGGTGAAGCCCTGGTGGTCGCAGTGACGGAGGGCCAGCGCCTTGCGCGAGGCATGCTCGACGCGCCCGTCGATGCGCAGGTGTTCGAGGGTCACGCTCTCACCGCCGCAGTCCTCGAAGCGGATGAGCGGATCGATCGGGCGATCGGCGCGCGCCGGGCCGATCGAAGCGGCCAGCCCGATGACGCGGCGGACCTTGCCACGGATGATCAGGGTCCGCTCGAGGCCGTAGCGCCCGTTGGGCAGGTAGACCACCGCCTTGCCGCTGTCGATCGCCGCCTGCAGGTCGGGGGACCCGCTCACCCATTGCTCCGCGGGCGCGGTGAACTCGGGCGTCTCCTCCACCGGCAGGTGCAGGGCACGGGTGGCGCCGTCGAACACCGACAGCGGCGCGCCGCTGACGTATTCGTCCACGGTGATCGTGCGCGCGGGATCGCCCGGCACGTCGTGGTCGGCCGCGCTGGTGTCGTCGACGACGGTGCCGTAGCCGTTCGCGGCGATGTTGCGCAGATAGAGCATGGCGCTGGCGCGGATGGCCGGCTGATCGGACACGCCGCCGGTGAAACGGCCGTCGATGACGGTGATCATTCCCAGCGCGCCGACGGCATCGACCACCGGCACGGTGTTCTCGCTGACGAGATCGCGGATCCACAGCGCGTTCTGGTCGTTGCGGATGCCGACCTGGCGCTGCCCGATCAGGCGCAGGTGCTCGAAGGTCATGCCGTACTGGTGCTGCGCGGCGGCGATGCCGCGGTCGAAGCCCTCGATGCTGACGCGCTTCACCAACGCCGGGCCGGGCCACGGTTTCTCCAACGACAGGCCGGTGCGGCCGGAGCCCTGCCGGGCGCGGATGGTGACGTCCTCCACCGTGCCGCGGTTGCTGGCCAGAAACTCGATGCCGACGGCCCCGGGATTGCCGGCGCCGACGTCGACGGTGAGGTTGATGATGCCGTGCCGGAAGGCGCGGTTGCCGCCGCCGAGCGGGTTCGCGTCGGCGCCGTCGGATTCCGAACCGGTGGCAAGCACGGCCCTGGGACGGCGGACGTCGCCGAAGCCGTCGGCGCCGTCCGCCAGCCTGATCACCGTCGCCGACTGCGACTCGCCGATGAGGATCATGCCCGCCCGCCAGCCGCTGGCCCAGCCCGAGTCCGACACCCGGCTCTGCAGCGAATCGCTGACGCGATACGTACCGCGCGGCAACCACACCATCTTGATGGCGCCGTAGCGGCTGGGGGACTGCTCGATCGCCGCGCGGATCGCGCTGCGCAGCGCCGCGGTGTCGTCGGTCGTGCCATCGCCCGCGGCGCCGTACTGCCTGACGTTGACGATGTTGGCGTCCGGCGGCGGGACGAAGTCCGCGGCGCCGAGCACCGTCTGCAGGACGAGGAGGGACAGCAGGTGCATGCGGGTTCCTCAGACGGTCGTCTGCATGGGGAGTGGTGCGCGTTCGGCTGCTCGCCGCCCGTTCAGCCGCGCAGTAGCACGCGCGCCGACCGCGGCGTAATTGGAGAACTCTCGTTTCGCGTCGACCGGTTTCAGGGGGGCAGGTCAGCGGCAGCGATCGCATCGCCAGTATCGAACCGGGGGATGGCCGTGGCGGCGGACCTCCTCACGCTTCACCCCCCCTCTGTTATGCTGCCCACCCGAGGTGAGCCATGACCCACGCCGAAGCGATTCTCCGTGCTGCGGCCGCGCTGGTGGCGAAGAGAAACCGAGTTCCGGCCCGCAGGGACGTCCGAGATCTGCTCGGCCTGACGCAGGCGCAGTGGATGAGCAGCTACACGGCGATCTTCCAGGGCATGCGCGAGGATCATCCAGGCCGCGTGCCGCAGCTGCCGGAGTCGTGCAGCCGACGAGGATGTCATGGTCTTCGATCCGGATACCGGCCTCTGGTTCACCGGCCTGGGTACCTCGGCCGAGATTCCCGACATCGAGCCGGCTGACGTCGATGCGATCACCCGCTGCCGCTTCCTTGGAGGCTTGCCGACGCCAAACTTCGACGCCGCTTCACACGCGGCCGTGTGGAGTCGGTGGGCGTCTGGCGCAGCGCGGAATCCGATCGATGATTTCCCTCCTCGCTGAGACCGTGTAGTACTCTGCGTAGGTGTAATGAAATGGCACTAAACATTCGGAATCAAGAAACCGAGCGTCTCGCGGAGACGCTGGCCAAGCTGGCCGGGGAAACGAAGACCGAAGCCGTGACGAAAGCGCTGCGTGATCGCCTCGCGCGCCTGCGTCGGGAACGTTCTCGCCGTCGCCTTGCCGACGAGCTCGACCAGATCGCCGAGCACTGCGCTTCTCTGCCGGTCCTCGATGCAAGGAGGGCTGAGGAGATTCTTGTCTACGACGAGAACGGGTTGCCGCGCTGATGGTGATCGACACTTCCGCGCTGCTGGCAATCCTGCAGAACGAGCCCGAGCGAAAGATCTTCAACGTTGCGATCGAATCGGCCGGCACGCGGATGATCTCAGCGGCTACGTTCGTAGAGGCATCGATCGCCATCGGCGCCCGCTACGGTTCCGACGGGCTCCGCGACTTGGACCTCTTCATCGCGAAGGCGGGGATCGAACTCGCTCCGGTGGATTCGGACCAGGCACACGAGGCTCGTGAAGCGCACGCACGTTTCGGGAAAGGGCGTCACCCCGCTGGACTGAACTTCGGGGACTGTTTTTCCTACGCGCTCGCGCGAGTGCTGGGCGAACCGCTACTCTTCAAGGGCGAGGACTTCGCGCGGACAGACGCGATTGCCGTCTCGCTCGTTCCTGTAGAGGCATGAAAGGCTGGTGGTGCGGATTCGGATCGATGCTGCAGCGGCGTGAAATCGGTTCAGATGGAGTTCTCGGGATGCACAAGCGGCCGCAGCACGTGCCGGAGGTCGGCGTTCTGGTCCTGCTTGCCCGGCTCGATGTAACGGACAGCGATCCGGTGCTCTTCGCACCAGTTTGAAAAGGTCCCAGGCGTGAACTCCGGACCGTTGTCGCAGCGGATCGATCACGGCGCCCGTGCAGTTCTGTCAATCGGCGTCGAAAATTGACCCCCGATCGGCGTCCGATGTTGACCCCCTGGGGCGGCGTTTATGAGCGGTGGGGGTCGCCCCAGCGCAGGCGGCGTAGCCGCCGGAGATGGGGCGGGCGCCGCTGGGTGTCACGACGCATGTGTGCGGCGCATCGTCGCGCCTGCGCCGGCCGGCTGGCCGGCGGCCGTGTCGCCACGGCGCCGCACACATGCGGCGCGCTTTGCTCTTGTAGTAGTCGCCCGCGCGGGAGTACGCTTCGCCCGTTCGGGTAGGATTCAATCTTTGTAGCGAAAAGTGACGAGGTCGCCATGCGCAAGACTGCGCTCCTGGCTGCTATCGGAACGGCGCTACTTGCCGTAACTGTTGCGACCTCGAGCCCGGCCCAGCAGGCGCCGATCGCCGCGGGATGGGGTGGCGAGAGCATGGGCGAGCTCGGCAACGGGCCGCCGCTGAACGGAGTGAGCCTGCCCGGCCCGGTGCTGAACGGCGCCGGCGGCTGCTGCCTCGACCAGCTGGTCGACCTGCAGAGCGGCGCCGGCCACAGCCTGGCGCTCGACGCGGCGCAGCGCGTCTGGACCTGGGGAGAGAACAGTGGCGGCCAGCTCGGCATCGGCGCCTTCAGCCCCGCCGCCAGCGCGGTGCCGGTACAGGTGCCCGGCTTCGTCGCCCGCCTGCCGGCGGCGCCGGCGCAGGAATCGATCGCCGCCGAAGGGGGGCACGCGTTGGCGATCGACGCCAACGGCGCCGTCTGGTCGTGGGGCATCAACAACAGCGGCCAGCTCGGCATCGGTGCGCCCGGCGCGCCGACCTGTGGGACGCCGCCGGGACTCTATCCCTGCCGCAACACCCCGGCGCAGGTGATACTGCCCCTTCCGGCGGTCGGCGTCGGCGCCGGCGAGGGATTCAGCCTGGCGGTGATCGGCGACTGCGCCAGCGGGCCGGGCGATGCCTGGGCGTGGGGCGCCAACGGCGGACGCCTGGGCGACGGCACGACGACGGCGCGCGACGTACCGGTGCAGGTGCACGGGCCACTGAACATGGGTGTGCTGACCGGCGTGGCCAAGATGGTCGGCGGCGTCGGCCACACCGTGGCGCTGATGTGCAACGGCGAGGTGCTCGCCTGGGGCAGCAATCAGAGCGGCCAACTGGGCAGCGGTAGCACCGCCGCCGCGCTGGTGCCGGCGCCGGTCGTCGTCCCCTGCGGCTCGCCGCCGCGACCGCTGCTCGGCTGTCCGCTGTCCAACATCGTCGACGTCGCCGCCGGCGCCTTCCACAGCCTTGCGGTCGACGCCAACGGCGGGGTCTGGATGTGGGGCGACAACTCCGCCGGCCAGTTGTGCAACGGCGCCGCGGCCAATCTCGCCTTCGCCACCAACGTCTTCGGCGGGGCGCTCAGTGCGGCGCCCGCCGGCGTGCCGCTCGACGTCGTCGCCGGCGGCGCGGGTTTCAGCCTGGTGCTGCTCGCCAACCAGACCCTCGTCGGCTGCGGCCTGAACGGCAACGGCCAACTCGGCACCTGCGGCCTGACGAACAGCAGCGTGCCGGTGCCGGTCCGCTTCGCGCCCGCCTGTAGCGCGCCCTATCCGGCGGTGCTGCTGGTCGAGGCCGGCGAGGACCACGGCCTGCTGCTCACCAACGGCGTGCCGATGCCGCCGCTGCCGACACCGACGCCGACGGCGACGCGAGTCGTGACGCGCCCGCCGACGCCGACGCACACGGCGACGGTCACCGCCACGCCGACCCGGACCGCGACCGGCACGGTCACCGCGACGCCGACGCGGCCCCACACCCCGACCCACACGCGCACCCGCACGGCGACCGCGACAGCGACGCACACCGGGACACCGACGCGAACGCCGACGCCGAGCGTCACGCCGACGGCGACGCTCTGCGTCTCGCCGCCGCCGAACATGGTCGCCTGGCTGACCGCCGACCAGACCGGCGCGGACCTCTCCGGCACCGGCAACGCCGGCGTGCTGCAGGGCGGCGCGGCGTACGGACCGGGCCGGGTGAACGACGCCTTCGTCGTCACCGCGGCCGCCGACTTCGTCACCGTCGCCGACGATCCGTCGCTGAACTTCACCGGCAATTTTTCGATCGACTCGTGGATCCGCACCACCTCGCTCAACACCGTCGGCATCATCGACAAGCGCACCGGCACGGCGAGCAATCCGACCGGCTACCACCTGTTCCTCTTCGGCGGCCTTCTCGGCTTCCAGCTCGGCGACGGACAGCCGTTCTCCAACCACACGATGGTCGCGCCGAAGATCAACGACGGCCAGTGGCACCACGTCGCCGTCAGCGTCGACCGCGCCTCGCCCAGCGGCGGCGTGCTCTATCTCGACGGCGGCGCCGTCCTCACCTTTGATCCGACCACCCGCCCGGGGAGCATCGCCAACAGCGCGCCGCTGCGCATCGGCCAGCGCCATCTCTCCTTCAACAACCCGTTCCTCGGCGCCATCGACGAGGTCGAGCTGTTCGACCGCGTCATCACGCTGGCGGAAGTGCAGGCGATCTTCGCGGCGGGCAGCGGCGGCAAGTGCAAGCCGGCGACGCCGACGGTTACCGTGACGGCATTGAGCACGCCCACGGCGACGGCAACGCCGATCGCCACCGCCACCGCCAGCCCGACGCGCACCCTGACCGGCACCGAGACGCAGACCGCGACCCGCACCAAAACCTCGACGCGAACGCGAACGCCGACCGTCACCCGCACGCCGACGCGCACCCCCGGCTGCGCCCCGACGCCGCTCGGCATGGTCGCCTGGTGGCACCTCGACGAGCCCTCGGGCACGACGGCGCAGGATCTCGCCGGCATCAACAACGTCGGCACGCACGTGTTCGGTCCGCTGCCAGTGGCCGGCCGCGTCGGCGGGGCCCGCGACTACGACGGTGTGAACGATCACACCACCGTCGCCACCCACGCCGAGCTCAACTTCGGCACCGGCGACCTGTCGATCGACGTCTGGCTGCGCACCAGCGTCGGCATCGGCATCTGGCCGATCGTCGACAAGCGCCAGGTGGTGGCCGGCAACGTGCCGCGCGGCTACACCCTCTACCTGCGCAACGGCCAGCCGGTCCTGCAGCTCGCCGACGGCGTCGCCAGCGGCTTCACCGACTACATCGCCGCCCCGTCGGTTGCCGACGGCCAGTGGCATCACGTCGCCGCGACGGTGCAGCGCGCCACGGCGCCGGCGAGCCTGGTGATCTACATCGACGGCGCGGCGGTGCTCACCAACGCCACGCCGCGCACCGGCACGCTCACCAACACCGCCGGGCTGCGCATCGCCCGCCGCCACCCGATGCCCGGCGCCATGGCCGAGCAGCGCTTCGACGGCGAGCTCGACGAGATCGAACTCTTCGCCCGCGCCCTGACGGCGGGCGAGGTGTTCGACATCTTCACCGCCGGCGCGGCCGGCAAGTGCCGGACGCCGCCGCCGACGCGCACCATCACCAGCACGCCGACCGTCTCGGCGACGCGCACGTCGACCGCGACGCGCACCCAGACGCGCACGTCGACAGTCACGCGCACGCCGACCATCACACCGACGCCGACGGTGACGCCGACCATGCAGCCAGGTACCGGCCAGATCACGATCGGCAAGGACGCCCAGCCGAACCACGCACAGGTGTTCACCATCACCACCACCGGCGCCGGCCTGCCGGCGTCGTTCACGCTCGATGACAATCCCGCCTCGCCGCTGCCCAACGCACAGACGTTCCACAACCTGCCGCCGGGCTCCTACGCCTTCACCGAGATCGTGCCCGCGGGCTGGATCTTCTCCAGCTTCGCCTGCAGCCTGCCATCCAACGTGGTGTTCGGCCCCGGTCCGACCGTGACCATGACCCTGACGGTGGGCCAGAACGTGCACTGCAGTTTCGTCAACGACCTGCTGCCGACGCCCACCCCGCACCTGTTCCCCTGCGAGGCCGACTGCGACGACGACGGGGCGATCTCGGTCGCCGAGCTGATCACCGCGGTCAACATCTTGCTCGGCAGCGCCGAGCTCGAGACCTGTCCGGGCCTCGACGGCAATGCCGATGGTCTGGCGTCGATCGACGAGCTGGTGCGGGCGGTGAACGGCGCGTTGAGCGGCTGTCCCGCCTGAGCCCCCCGCCGTTCCGTCGCGACGAGCGTGGCAGAACGGCGGCACGGCCAAGACCGACGACGCGATCAGCGCCGACCTCGCCCCGCCTGGCGGCACGCGCGGCATCTCTTCTTCGTCGCCACCGCGCCGTCTGGCGACGGCGGGCACCTCAACCTCTCGCCGTCAGCAACTCCAGCAGAACGGGTTATCGGCCGAGGCGTCGACGAGCCCTCAGGGGATCAGTCGTGCCGCGTCGGCGAGATCCTTTGGCCGGCCGGCGGCCGCCTTGTTGCGCAGGAACGCCGCGCGCCCGATGAACCAAATGGGCGCCTCCTCGAGGTCGGTGGTTTCCCGGCTCGCCCAGGCCTCGTCGAACGTCACGCCGCTGATCGCGGTCAGGATGTCGATGCGCGCCGGCGGCAACCCGATCTGGTAGACGATGCCGGGGGCGGCGAAGTCGGCAGGGTGCACGCCAGCCGCCGTGACCGGCGCACCGAAGTTGACCAGCGAGCGCCACACCCGCTCGGCGTTGTCGGCGCTCGGACGCGCGAACACGTCGAGAGCGCCGGTGAAGCGCGCCACGCCGGGCAGCGCCAGGGCGTCGGCTCCGACGATCACGAACTCGACCGGCTCGGCGGCGAAGGCAAGCAACGGCTCCCGAAAGTCGGGACTGAGCTCACGCAGGGCCGTCATTCCTCGTCGCGCGGCTCCCCCGCCGCGTACAGGCGCATGGGAATCTCGCTGCGCCGATAGATCGGGAACTCGCGACCGGCCAGCCGCCATCCTTCGCGCGCCCTCGGCCACATCATGCGCAGGCGCTCCGCCGCGGTGGTCAGACCGCTCAGGTCGTCCGGCGGCTCTGCGCCGAGCTGGTAGCGACGGATCGGCCAGTTGGCACGGGCGTGCGTCACCGCGCCTCGATAGCATGCGAACGCGCCGACGAGGGATCACCAGTGTCCCGTCGCCGATCTTCCGCAACGGGATGGTGGCCGAGATCAGCAACCGCAGTGGCGGCGCGCCCGGCGGTCATCGCCGCGCCACCGCCGAGACCATCGAACGAGAGCGCAGGGTGCGGCGGGCCGATCAGAGCGAACAGCCCTGCAGCGCGCGACTCACCGATGCGATCAGATCGTTGATGCGCACGCTGCCGTCGCCATCGGCGTCGGCATTCGCGCACGTCGCGAAGGGCGAGCTGCCCAAGGCGATGTTCACCGCTGCGATCAGTTCGGCGATCGACACCGCGCCATCCCCGTCGCAGTCGCCGTGGCAGTCCACGGTCCCGATCGTCGCGGTCGTCGCGGGCGACGCGGTCGGCGTCGATGTGGCGGTCGAGCCCGGCGGCACGGTGCGCGTCACCGACGGCGTCGGCGTGATCGTCGCGGCCGACGTCGCGGTACGCGTCGGTTCGGCGGCGGCGAGATCGGTGAACGCGATCTGCGCTCGGTTCAGAAGGGCGACGTACAGGCGGCCGTCGCTGCGACCGACGATGCCGCGCGGCCCCGAATCGTCATTCGGGAGATCGAACTTGGTGATGCGACCGTCGCGCGCAATGCGGCCGAGCCGGTTGGTGTCGCTCTCGGTGAACCACATGGCGCCGTCTGGACCGAGGGTGATGTATTCCGGGAACGACTCCGGGTCCGGCGTGCCGAGCTCGGTCACGACGCCGGCGGTGGTGATGCGGGCGACGCGGCCGGCGTTGGCCTCGGTGAAGTAGAGGTTGCCGTCCCAACCGGCAGCGATGCCCGAGGGGCTGCTGCCGGCGGTGGGAATGGGGAACTCGACGACCTCGCCACTGGGCGTCATGCGGCCGATCTTGTTCAGGCCGGGGTCGGTGAACCACAGATTGCCGTCCGCGCCGACAGCGATGTTCAGCGGCTGGCTGACGTCGATGGCGATCCGCGGACGCGGAGCGCCGGCCGCGGCTGTGACAGGAAAGCGCTTGATGACGCCTTGCGGTGTGATCCGACCGATACTGCCGGCGTCGTACTCGGTGAACCAGAAATTGCCGTCGGGGCCGAGCACGATGTCCTGCGGGTTGCTCGGTGGCGACGGAATCGCGAACTCGACCACATCGCCGTCGGTCGTGATATGCCCGATGGTGTCAGAGGCCTGATTGGTAAACCAACCGGAGCCGTCGGGGCCCACGGCGACGGCCGTCGGCGTGCGACCACGGCCGAGCTCGTACTGCACGAAGCTGCCGTCCGGGCCGATGCGGCCGATCCGGTCGCGGCCGGCATCGGCGAACCAGATGCTGTCGTCGGCCCCCTGCGCCAGCCCGAGCACGGCGCCGCCGGCCACCTCGAGCGCGTCGAACGCGAGGCTCTCGAGACGTCCGATCTGGTTCGCCATCTGCTGGGTGAACCAGATTCGCCCGTCGGCGCCGACGGTGATGCCGAAGGCGGCGTGATCGGCGTCGAGGGGCAGGATCTCCTGCATCGAGCCGGCGAGGTTGATGCGCCAGATACCGCCCGCGTCGGTGGTGAACCACAGATTGTCCTCGGGACCGCGGGTGATCTGCAGCGGCAATATATCGGCATCCCGAGCGGCAAAGGTACTGAGCACGCCAGCGGTCGTCATACGACCGATGGTGAACGCGAGGCCGGCGCCGGCAACGTCGCTGCCAAGGTTCGTGAACCACAACGACCCATCCGGACCGGTGGTGATGTCGTTCGGGGATCCGTCGACCGGGAAGATCCGACTCTGTCCGTTGGTCGTCATGCGTCCGATGCCGCGGGTGGTGAACCACAACGCGTTGTCCGGTCCGCGCGTGATGGCGAAAGCCGGCTGGTCGGTGACGAACTCGCTGATCGTGCCCTGCGGCGTGATGCGGCCGACCCTCCCCGACTCGACACCGCGCAGGGACGTGGACTCCGTGAACCAGAGATTGCCGTCCGGGCCGCTCGTGATGTCGATCGGGCCGCTCGAACTGGAGGGCAGCGGAAACGCGGTGATCGCCCCGTTCGGGGTGATGCGGCCGAGAGCGGCGATGTTGCCGTCGGTGTACCACATGTTTCCGTCCGCTCCCGCCGTGATGAACAGCGGGAAACTGAGTGAGCTGGGTGTGCTGGGGGTGGTCCACTCGTCGATGACGTCACCCCGGAGACGGCCGATGCGACCCTGGATCTGTTCCGTGAACCAGATATCCCCCGCCGGCCCGACCTCGATGCCGGTTGGAAACGCCCCGTTCGTCGGTACGGGAAAGTACCTGACCGCGTGGATGGGAACGCTGAATCCCGCCTCGGCCCGTGCCGTCAGCAGGCCCAACGCCAAGCAAACGACAATCGATATCCATGCCGCCATGCGTGAAGCCATACGCGGCCGCCAGGGGCGATGTCCACGGCTCGTGGCGATCGGCGATGGGCGGCCGAAGGCCCCCGATTAGCTTTGATGTGACCGTCACTTCACACCGAGAAACGGAGGAACGGAGACGTGGCGGCGCGAGAGGCGGGCGAGGTCCTCGATGAGTTCGAGAGCGAGCGCGCGCGGGTCAATGTAGTTGAAGACGATCTCGCTGCCCCGCGCCGACACCGTCGCGAGGCTCGCCAACGTGGCCAGGTTCGCCTCGCGGGAGAGGTAGATCGTCCCCCGAACCATGCGAAGAAGGCTGGGGTGGTGCGCGAGAACTCGCTCCGCGCCAGCGCTGCGGCCAGGCGTTCGCGCTTCATCGCCTGGCTCGCCGGGTGATCGATCTCGAAGATCTGAATCTCCCGCCACGCTTCAACCGCCTCCTCGCATGCAGCAGAGCATCCGACCAGCCCGCCGACCGACATCGACTCGGGCGCGCCGTCGCGGCGTTGCGCGCCGCACCTTCCGACTACATCCCCGCCGTCATCGCCACGCCGCACAGGGCGACGACGGCGCCGGCGACGGCGTGCTCCCAGCGCGCCAGGCCGGGGAAGGCGCGGCGCGGGTCGACGGCCAGGCCGGCGAACACCGCCGCCAGCATCGTCGCCACCGTCGCGGCGGCGAAGACGGCGACCACCAGCGCCACCTGCACCAGGCCGCTGGTCGCGGCCGGGTAGAACAACAACGGGATCAGCGGCTCGCAGGGACCGAAGGCGAAGATGAGAAACAGCGTCCAGCCAACGGTCGCCGTGGTGGCGCCGCTGTCGTGCGGATGGAGATGCTCGCGCGCGTGGTCGTGGTCGTGCGCGTGTCGGGTGCCGTCGGCGTGCGCGTGCGGATGCGCATGCACGCCGCCGCGCCGGGCGCGCCGGACGCCCCAGGCGGCGTAGGCGAGGCCGAAGCCGAGCATCAGCCAGGCGGCGAGGTCGCCGCGCAGCGCCTCGACGCGCTCGAGGTGGAGCAGGGCGGTGCCGAGGGCGACGCCGCCGAGGCCGAGCAGCACCGAGCTGCCGACGTGCGCCAGACCGCAGGCGGTGGTGATGGCCGCCGTGCGCGCCGCCGACCACCGGCGCGCCCGCGCCAGAGCGATGAACGGCACGTAATGGTCGGGGCCGAGCGCCGTGTGGACGACGCCGATGGCGGCGGCGGTGGCGCAGAGAACGGCGAGGGATTCGGACACGGGCGGGTTATCGCACCGCCGACCGGGCCTGGCCAGTGACCGACGGGGGCGCTTCGTGGTAGGCGCCACGCAGCACGGGGAGATCGTATGTTGATCGTGGCGGGACGAGGGCAGATCAGGGGCGACCGGCGCAGCGAGGCGGTGGCCGCGGCGGTGAAGATGGCGCGCGCGACGCAGGCCGAGGCCGGCTGCCGATCCTACGCCTTCCACGCCGACCTCGAGGACGCCAACACCTTCCTGATTTTCGAGCTGCGGGACGACGAGGCGGCACTGCTGGCGCATTTCCAGACCCCACACATGGCGGAGTTCAACGCGGTCATCGGGCAGTTCGTCGCCGCGCCGCCGTCGATCGATCGCGACGAGATCGCCGGCGTGCGGAAGCTGATGTAGCCGCGCCCTCCACGAGCGGATTCGGACGAGGGAACTCTTATGGAGACCAAGCGTGTCGACGTGGCGGTGATCGGCGCCGGCACCGCCGGGCTGTCGGCGCGTCGCGAGGCCGTGCGCGCCGGTCGCTCGGTGCTGTTGATCGAGGACGGGCCGTACGGGACGACCTGCGCGCGCGTCGGCTGCATGCCGTCGAAGCTGCTCATCGCCGCCGCCGACGCGGCGCACGAGGCGCGCGGCGCCGGCCGCTTCGGCGTGCGCGTCGACGGCGTCCACATCGACGGCGCCGCCGTGCTGGCGCGCGTGCGCGCCGAACGCGACCGCTTCGTCGGCTTCGTGCTCGACGGCGTCGAGGAGATCCCCGCCGGCGAACGCCTGCGCGGCCGGGCGCGCTTCGTCGCGCCGACGACGCTGCAGATCGGCGACGCGCTGCGCGTCGAGGCCGGCGCGGTGGTCATCGCCACCGGCTCGCGGCCGATCGTGCCGCCGTCGCTGGCGGGGTTGGGCGACGCGGTGCTGCTCAACGACGACGTCTTCGAACTCGCCGACCTGCCCGAATCCATCGCCGTCGTCGGCACCGGCATCGTCGGCCTCGAACTCGGCCAGGCACTGCACCGCCTCGGCGTCCGCACCGCCTTCTTTTCGCACACCGACCGACTCGGCCCGCTCACCGACCCGGCCGTACGCGCCAGCGTCGCCGCCGTGCTCGGTGCCGAGCTCGAGCTGCACCTCGGCGCGGAGCTGCACGCCGCGCGCGCCGACGGCGGCTTCGCCCTGCGCTGGCGCGACGCGCGCGGCCCCGGCGGGGGCCGCTACGCCGCCGTGCTCGCCGCCGCCGGACGGCGGCCGAACATCGACGACCTCGGCCTCGAACACAGTGGCCTGGCGCTCGACGGCGCCGGCGTGCCGCTCACCGATCGACGCACCACGCAGTGCGGCGATGCGCCGATCTTCCTCGCCGGCGACGCCAGCGCCTGGCGCCCGCTGCTGCACGAGGCGGCCGACGAGGGCCGCATCGCCGGCGCCAACGCCGCCGCCTGGCCGCACGTCTGCGCTCACCCGCGCCGCACGCCGCTGTCGATCGCCTTCACCGACCCGAACATCGCCATGCTCGGCATCCCGTTCGCGGAGCTCGACCCGGGCGCCACCGAGGTCGGCGCCGTGGCCTTCGATGACCAGGGCCGGGCGCGCATCCTGGGTCGCAACGCCGGCGTCGTGCGCGTCTACGCCAACCGCGCCTGCGGCACGCTGCTCGGCGCCGAGCTCTTCGCGCCGCGCGCCGAGCACACCGCGCACCTGCTCGCCTGGGCCGTGCAGCGCCGCCTGACGGTCGAGGAGGCGCTGGCGCTGCCCGTCTACCACCCGGTGATCGAGGAAGGCATCCGTACCGCCCTGCGCGACCTCAGTACGCGCCTGAAACTGCGCTGCCCGCCACAGCCGCACGACATGGAATGCGGCCCGGGGGTGTGAGCTTCAGTCGCTGCGATCGGTGAAGCCGGTGGCGGAGTCCTCCTGCGCCGGCGGCGCAAAGCGGCTGCTCCAGCAGCGGCCGCGGTCGTTGACCAGCTGAGCCTCGACGACGCCACCGGCGCCGAGCGGCAGGGGCGGCAGCGGCATCCGCTCGCGGTCGCCGGCGAGCGACATGCGGGCGCGCCCGGCGGGACCGGCCCACAGCACCAGTTCGCGCAGGCCGCCCGGGTGGCCAGCGCCGCCGCGCCAGCGATAGCCGCGGTCGCGCACGGCCGACCAGCAGGGCCGGCCGTCGCATACACCGCCACCGGCTACGGTCGTCTCGAACACCAGCCGCGCCGGCGTCCCGGCATAGACGCACCAGGCATAGGCCGTGGTGGCCATCGGCGGGGCCAGATCGGCGAGCGATGTCGCCGCGCCGCGCCGCCAGTCCCAGCGCAGTTGGTCGCGGCGGCGATCGCGGACGACGAGGCGTGCGGCGCGCGGCCGGTCGGCGGTCAGACAGGTCGTGCGCGCCGCCGGCAGGCACAGCTCGCAGGCGTCGCCGCGGCCATCGCCGTCGCTGTCGGTCTGCGCCGGGTTGGCGACGGCGGGGCAGTTGTCAGCGCCGTCGCAGCGCCCTTCGGTGTCGGCGCCGGTGCACGCCTCGCAGGCGTCACCGATGCGATCGAAGTCGACGTCGTCCTGGCCGCGGTTGGAGGCCAGCGGACAATTGTCGCAGGCGTCGCCGACGAGATCGCCGTCCTGATCGGCCTGGTTCGGATTGAAGGTGAACTGGCAGTTGTCCTCGTAGCGGCAGGCGCCGTCGAGATCGTAGTCGGGCGCGGAGCAGTCGTCGCAGGCATCGCCGACGCCATCGCCGTCGCCGTCGTACGGTGTGGGTGCCGGCACCGCCGGACAGTTGTCGCACAGGTCGCCGACGCCGTCGCCGTCCTCGTCGAACTGGTTGGCATTGTGCCGGTTGGCGCAGTTGTCCACCTCGTCGCAGACGCCGTCGCCATCGCCGTCGGCAGTACCGGGACCCGGGCAGGCATCGCAGACGTCGCCCGCGCCGTCGCCATCGGCATCAGTCTGGTCAGGGTCGTAGTCGAACGTACAGCCGTCACAGCCGGCCGGACACAGCGGCGCGTAGGCGCACAGGTCGTCGCCGTCGCTGTCGACGGCGGAGGAGTCGGTCGGACACGGATCGCAGGCGTCGCCGAGGCTGTCTCGATCGCGGTTCAGTTGCGACGCACCGGCGAGCGCTGAACAGTTGTCACAACTGTCGCCGACGCCGTCGCCATCGCCATCGGCCTGGGCGGGGTTGTAGCTGAGCGGGCAGTTGTCGGCGTCGCAGACCTCGTCGCCGTCGTAGTCGCGTCCGCCGGGTCCGACGCAGGCGTCGCAGGGATCGCCGACGCCGTCGGCGTCGGCCTGGGTCGGATTGGGGTAGAAGCAGTTGTCGATCGGCCAGCAGATGCCGTCGCGATCCTCATCGCCGTGCGGGCGGCAGGGCTGGCAGGCATCGCCGATCCCATCGGAGTCGTCGTCGCGCTGCGACGGGTTGGCGAGTAGCGGGCAGTTGTCGCAGGCATCGGCGCGGCCGTCGCGGTCGCTGTCGGCCTGGTCGGGGTTGGGGACGGTGTAGCAGTTGTCGACGTCGTCGCAGACGCCGTCGCCGTCGTAGTCGCGGTCTCCCGCGCCCCCGCAACCGTCACAGGCGTCACCCGCGCCGTCGCCATCGGCGTCCGCCTGGTCCGGGTTGGGATCGGACCGGCAGTTGTCGGCGCCGGTGCAGACCCCGTCGGCGTCGTAGTCCTCGTAGCTCGGGCAGGTCTGGCAGGCGTCGCCGAGACCGTTGTAGTCCGCGTCCGCCTGATCGGCGTTGGGCGTGTCGTCGCAGTTGTCGCACGCGTCGCCGTCGCCGTCGCCATCGCTGTCGACCTGGTCGGGATCGACGGTATACGGGCAGGTGTCGTCGTCGCTGCAGATGCCGTCGCGGTCGACGTCGAGGCCCGGACCGACGCAGTCGTCGCAGGCGTCGCCGATGCCGTCCGCGTCTCCGTCGGTCTGCAGCGGGTTGTAGCCGCTGCAGTTGTCGTCGGAATCGCAGATCAGGTCGTCGTCGTAGTCGTCGGCTCCGGGCCCCCAGCACCTGTCGCACCGATCGCCGACGCCGTCGCCGTCGCTGTCGGCCTGGTCGGGATCGGCGGTCGACGGGTACATGTCGACGTCGGCGCAGATGCCGTCGGCGTCCGAGTCGCCGTCGCGCGGGCAGGCCTGGCAGGCGTCGCCGATGCCGTTGTAGTCCTCGTCGACCTGGGCGGGATCGGCGACGGCCGGGCAGTTGTCGCAAGCGTCGCCGTCGCCATCGACGTCCGTCTGGTCGGAGTTGGCGGCGCTCGGGCAGTTATCGGCGGCGTTACAGGCGCGGTCGCCGTCCCAGTCCCCGAACGTCGGGCAGGTCTGGCAGGCGTCGCCGACGCGGTTGCCATCGCTGTCGGCCTGGCCCGGGTCGGCGACCTCGGGGCAGCGGTCGCAGGCATCGCCGACGCCGTCGGCCTGCGCCGGGTCGGCGTGCTGCGGACAGCGATCAAGGATGCCGCAGACGCCGTCGCGGTCGGGGTCCGACGACACCGCGCAGGGGTCGCAGGCGTCGCCGAGACCGTCGCCATTGGTATCGCGCTGCGTCGGGTCGGCGACCACCGGGCAGCGGTCGCAGACGTCGCCGACGCCGTCGCCGTCGGCATCGGCCTGCAAGGGGTTGAACGCGAACGGGCAGTTGTCGGCGAGGTGGCACACGCCGTCGTCGTCCTGATCGAAACGCCCACTGCCGGCGCACACATCGCAGGCGTCGCCGTAGCCGTCGCCGTCGGTATCGGCCTGGTCGGCGTTGGCATAATCTGGGCAGTTGTCGCATCGCGCGGCGCAGGCACCGCACACGCCGTCGCCGTCGAAATCGAACGAGTCCGAATCGATCGCGCACGCATCGCAGGCGTCGCCGATGCCGTCGTAGTCGGTATCGACCTGGCGCGGATCGGCGACCGTCGGGCAGCGGTCGCAGACGTCGCCGACCCCATCGCCGTCGGTGTCGCCGTTGGCCGATGACGAGCGGGACGGACAGAGGTCGTCGATATCGCAGATGCCGTCGCCGTCCTGATCGCGGCCTGGGCCGACGCAGTTGTCGCACGCGTCGCCGAAGGTATCGCCATCGCCGTCGGCCTGGTCCGCGTTCTCCGCGTAGTTACAGTTGTCGCGATCGTCACAGACGTCGTCGCCGTCGTCGGAGGTCGGACAGGCTTGGCAGACGTCGCCGCGGCCGTTGTAGTCGCCGTCCGCCTGGTCGGCGTTGGCGACGGTGGGGCAGTTGTCGCAGACGTCGCCGCGGCGGTCGCCGTCGCTGTCGATCTGCGCGGTATTGTCGCTGGACGGACAGTTGTCGCTGGCGTCGCACACCTGGTCGCCGTCGTCGTCGCCGTTGCGCGGGCAGAGCTGGCAGGCATCGCCGAGCCCGTTGTAGTCGCCGTCGGCCTGGTCGGCGTTGGTGACGGCGGCGCAGTTGTCGCAGGCATCGCCGAGCGGATCCGCGTCGGCGTTGGCCTGCGACAGATTCGCCGCGTAGACGCAGTTGTCGGAGGCGTTGCACACGCCGTCGTCGTCGTAGTCGCCGAGGCCCGGCGCGGCGCAGTCGTCGCAGACGTCGCCATAGCCGTCGCCCTCGGCGTCGGCCTGGTCGGGATTGGCAGCGTAGTCGCAATTGTCGAACTCGTCGCAGCGCCCGTCGCGATCCCAGTCGGCGGTGCCGGGGCCGGCGCAGGCATCACACACATCGCCAAACCCATCGCCGTCGGTGTCGGCCTGATCCGGGTTGGATCGGCTGCGACAGTTGTCGGCGAGGTCGCAGCGCCCGTCGCCGTCCTGATCGTAGGGGCCGGGGCCGAGACAGCCGTCGCACGCATCACCGTAGCCGTCGCCGTCGGCATCGGCCTGGTCCGCGTTGTCGGTGGAGCGGCAGTTGTCGGCGGGGTCGCAGACGTCGTCGCCGTCGCGGTCGGTGCCGCTCGAACAGGTCTGACAGGCATCGCCGCGGCCGTTGTAGTCGGCGTCGGCCTGGTCGGGATTGGCGAGCGCCGGGCAGTTGTCGCAGGCGTCACCGGCGCCGTCCCCGTCGCCGTCACTCTGCGTCAGATTGTCGGCGGAGCGGCAGTTGTCGACGTCGTCGCAGACGGTGTCCGCGTCGCCGTCGCGGCCGGGCCCGACGCAGTTGTCGCAGACGTCGCCGCGGCCGTCGCCGTCGCCGTCGGTCTGCGTCGCGCTGCGCGTGTACGGACAGTTGTCGCTCGCGTCGCACGCATCGTCGCCGTCGTAATCGCTGTTCTGCGGGCAGCTCTGGCAGGCACCGCCGCGGCCGTTGAAATCCGCGTCTCGCTGGTCGGGGTTGGGCGTCGCCGGACAGCTGTCGCACGCGTCGCCGTCGTCGTCGCCATCGCCATCGGTCTGCGCCGGATTGTCGGTGACGCGGCAGTTGTCCGCCGCGTCGCAGACCCCGTCGCCGTCCTGATCGGCGTTGGTCGGGCATGTCTGGCAGGCATTGCCGAGCCCGTTGTAGTCCGCATCGCCCTGGTCGGGATTGGCGGCCGCGGGGCAGTTGTCGCAGGCATCGCCGATGCCGTCGCCGTCGCCGTCGGTCTGCGATGTGTTTGACGCGTACTCGCAGTTGTCGTTCGGGTCGCACGCGTCGTCGCCGTCGTAGTCGGTGAACGGCGGGCACACCTAACACAGATCGCCGATGGCGTTGTAGTCGCCGTTGCCCTGGTCGGGATTGGGCAGGGACGGACAGTTGTCGCAGGCATCGCCGACGCCGTCGGCGTCGCCGTCGGCCTGAGCGGCATTGGCGCGTTCGGGACAGTTGTCCGCTGCGCGGCAGAGGGCGTCGTGGTCCCAGTCTCCGCATGGCTGCGCCGCGGCAGCCACGGCCAGCAGCACGGCGCCGATCACGCAGCCGGCGAGCATCCCTGTCCTTCTTCGCATCGGCCCCCCGGCGTCGGCGTTCCCGGCCAGCGTCCTTTGCATAATCGAGCGCGCCGCAGCCGGTCAACGTCGGAATCGCACGTCGGAATCGCCGGCGCAGCTCACCGGCTGGTCAGGGCACGGTGTCCGCCCGCCGCGGCCGGCCGCGGCGGCCGGCGGAAGATTGCGGACGATGCAGATCGCAGGGCCCGGTGTGGGCTGGCCTGGCGGTCCTCCTACGGTCAGCGAGTGGCGGAGGTGCGCACGCCCCCCGACACCACCACCGCGGCGGCGAGGTCGCCGGTGACGTTGACCACCGTGCGGCACATGTCGAGCAGCCGATCGACGCCGAGGATGATGCCGATGCCCTCCGGCGGCACGCCGATCAGGCCGAGGATCATGGCGATGACCGGAATTGATCCGGCCGGCACGCCGGCGGTGCCGATGCCGCCGAGGATGCAGATGAACACCACCAGGACCTGCTGCCCGAGCGCCAGCTCGACGCCGTAGAACTGCGCCAGGAACAGCACCGTGACCCCCTCGAAGAGCGCGGTGCCGTTCTGGTTCGCCGTCGACCCGATGGTGAGGACGAAGCGGCTCACCTCCGGGGGCAGGCGCAGGTTGTCCTCGGCGACCTGCAGCGCGGTCGGCAGGGTCGCATTGCTCGAGGCGGTGGAGAAGGCGCAGACCATCGCCGGCCGCACGGCGCGGTAGAAGGCCGCCGGCGTCATGTCGCCGAGCCACCACACCGCCACGGCGTAGGTCCCGAACTGGTGGATGGCGAGCGCCAGCACGACGGTGAGGACGAACCAGCCGAGTTGGAAGAGGATGTCGTAGCCGAGGCGGGCGGTGAGCGTGAAGAGCAGGCAGGCGACGCCGATCGGCGCCATGCGGATGACCAGGCCGAGCAGGTGCATGGTGACGTCGTAGAGACCCTGCAGGCCGCGCTCGAAGCGGCGCGCCGCCTCGCTCGGCGTCAGCACCAGCCCGATGCCGAGGAAGAGCGAGAAGACCATGACCGCGAGCATGTCGCCGTCGGCCATGGCTTTGACCACGTTTGACGGCACTAGCGCGACGACGAAATCCATGCCGCTGGCCCCGCCAGCCAGGGCGCCGGCCGGCGGGACGACGGCGCGCGCGGTCAGTTGTTCGCGCAGCGCCGGCGACAGGCCGTCGCCCGGCCGCAGCAGGTTGACCATGGCGACGCCGAGCAGCACGGCGATGCCCGAGACGACGACGGTATAGGCGAGCAGGCGGCCGCCGATGCGCCCCAGTTGGCGCAGGTCGCGCAGCTCGGCGACGCCGAGGGCGAGGGCCGAGACGATCAGCGGCAGGACGAGCATGAAGAGCAGCCGCAGGAAGATCTTGCCGATCGGTTCGGTGCCGTAGCCGACCAGCGCGTCGAGAATGGCGGTGCCGCCGAGGGTCAGATGGGCGAGGACGCCGAGCACGGTGCCGACGACGAGGCCGATCAGCATGCGTGTCGACAAGCCGGGCTGCATCGCGGCGCACTATAGCACCACGGACCATTGAGACAGACTCCGCCGGCCTGCGTCGCGGTGGAGGGCGGCGCCGTCCACGGGGAGGAGCCGGTCAGGGATTGTAGCCGAGGGCTCGCAGGTGTTCGCGCGTCGCGTCGTCGAGCTCGGGGCGAGCCGGCTTGGCGGCGAGAGACGCGGTCCACTGGTCGAGCAGGCGGGTCATCCGCTCGACCTGGGCTGGTTCCTCCTCGAAGCGGTCGTCGAGCTCGAAGGGGTCGTCGCTGACGCGGTAGAGTTCGAAGTACGTCTTGGAGTCGTCGAGCGCCCAGGCGGGCGGGCCGTCGCGCCCCTGGTCGCGCACCTTGGCAAGCAGCTTCCACTCGCCGTCGCGCACCGCCAGCCAGTGCCGGTTGTCGTCGTCCTCGAAGAAGAAGCGCATGTGGAAGGACTGCTCGCGGACGCGCGCGTCGCGCGTGCCGTCGAGGATCGGGCGCAGGTTCTCGCCGCGCACATCGGCCGGCAGCGGCAGGTCGGCGAGGGCGGCGACGGTCGGGAGGATGTCGATCAGTTCCACCGGCGCCGCGATGCGACGCGGCTCGAACGGTGGGGCGCCAATCAGCAACGGCACGCGCAGCACCTCGTCGTACATGACGTCCTGGTGGCCGGTGAGACCGTGCTCGTCGCCGAAGGCCTCGCCGTGGTCGGCGGTGACGATGACCAGCAGGCGCTCGCCGACGCCCAGTTCGGCGAGCTTGCGCAGCACCCGGCCGACCAGGTCGTCCGCGTTGCGCACCTCGGCGTCGTAGCGCGTCCAGTTCGCCTCGCGCAGGTGCGGGTTGTCGGCGGTCGGCGGCAGGTGCGGGCTCATGTCGTGGATCCAGACGAAAAACGGCCCCTCGGCGTGCGCCGTCAGCCAGGCCATCAGCGCCGGTTCGCTGGCCGCGAACGAGGCCTTGTGCTCGCCGGCCTGCAGCGGCACGAGGTGGTCGGGCACGACGGTGTCGAAGCCCTGCCGGAAGCCGCCGCGCGCCGCGACCAGCAGCGCGTGCGTATTGAACGTCGCGGTCGGCACGCCGCGCTGTTGGAAGAGCTCCGCCAGCGTCACCGCGTCGGCGGCGATGGCGTCGGCGTTGGTGTAGGCGCCGACCTCGACCGGGTAGCGGCCGGTGAGCAGGGCGGCCAGCGACGGCACGGTCCACGGAGCGGCGACGAAGGCGCGCTCGAAGACCACCGACTGGTGCGCCAGCGCGTCGAGGTTCGGCGAGGTCGGCCGCGTCGTGTAGCCGTAGGTGCCGAGGCGGTCGGCGCGCAGCGTGTCGATGCTGATCAACACCACCTGCTGGGCGCGCCACCCGACGGTGCCGCGATAGTAGCGGCCGAGCGTCAGGGCCAGGCTGGACAGCAGGAGGGTTATCGCAACCAGGCGAACGATGCGCATGCGGGCGGACGGGCGGTCAGGGCAGCTCAGGCAGCTCGCTCGGCGCAGCGGTCCAGCCCTGCTCGGCGAAGAACTGCTGCAGGGTCTTGGCGATCTGCCCGGCCAGGCGCCCGGCGTCGGCCGACAGCGAGGCGGTGAGCTCCTTCACGCCGCCGGCGGCGGCCGCCGCTTGCGCGGCGGCGCCGGCCCCCATGGTCACCGCCGCGCCGGGCAGCGGCGGGCTGGTGCCGATAGCCGTGAAGTCGAGCAGCTCGTCGGCGGCGCGGGCGTCGGTGACGCGGTAAAGTTGCACCTGGGCGCTGACGCTCGACTGCCCCTGGTGGAAGCCGATCGCCATGCGGCGCATGCGGTTGCCCTCGTCGAGATCGACGAACTGGCCGCCGACGGCGATGGCGCCGAGCGGCGGCGCCTGGTCGCGGCTGCGGCGCTGCGCCGGCAGCCCCATCGCGGTGATACGTCGCGCGAGATCGGCCGCCACCGTGTCGGCGACTTGGTGCGCCAGCGCCGTCGTCTGCGCGTCCTGCCCGCCGCCGCGGTCGCCGCGCACGCGGTCGCGAAGGCGCTGCAGCGGCCCGCCCGGGTCCACGTTCACCGCCGACGCGTCGACGGCGAAGTCGTACACGTACACCACCGCCGGCTTCGCCAGCCCGACCGCATCGGTCTGCTTGGTGATCCGGTACCCGGTGGTGCAGCCAGCGAGCCCCAGAACAAGCCCCGACAGAGAGACACGGAGGAACGGAGCCCGGAAGGAGCCTGCGTCTGAAATCATGCTCATCCCCTTCCCATCTCCGGTCCTCCGTGTCTCCGTGTTGCAGTCGTCTCTTCTCTCAGAACTGCGCCCACCAGGGGGCCTCTTCGGGGACGGCGCTCTCGAGGGCGACGTGGCGCTCGCTGAGCAACGTGCCCCGGGAGAAGTACAGGCGGGCGAGCTCGATGTTGTAGGTCGCCAGCGACTGGACCTCCTGGCGCTCGGCCTGCGTCAGCCGCTCGGTGAAGTCGATGAGGTCCTTGGTGGTCGCCAGGCCGACGTCGAAGCGCGCCTGTTGGTTGCGTACGTTCTCCTCGGCCAGCTCGCGCGCGACACGCGTCGCCTGAATGCTGGTGACCAGCGCCTTGAGGTTGTTCACCGCCTGGGTGATCTCGCGCGTGACGTCCTCCTCGAGTTGTTCCAGTCCCAGGCGCGCCGCCTCGGCGTTCACCTTCGCCTGGGCGTACTGTGCCTTGGCGCCGGCGTTGGCGATCGGAATCTCGATACGGGCGCCGACCAGGTACTGGTAGTACCGCCCGTCGGTGAGCAATTCGAGCGAGCGATCGTAGCCGCCGAGCACATGCGGGTTCGGCACGCCGATCTGGTTGGGTGGCACGTTGGCGGCATCGCCGCCGAGGCCCGCGAGGCCGATCGAGCCGACGAAATCGAAGCGCGGCAGCAGCGCGTTCTCGGCGATCTTGCGTTGGACACGGCTGCCATCGACGTCGAGCCGCGCCGCCAACAGCTCGGGCCGCTGCTCGTAGGCCACCGCCAGGCTGCGGTCGAGGTCGAGGTCGGTCGGCACCATCGTCGGCTGGTCGGCCGGCTCGATCATGATCAACTCCTGCGCCGCCTCGTCCTTGGCGTTGATCAGCGCGCGCAGGTTGTCGCGGGCGATGCGCTGCAGGGCGCGCGACGTGACGAGTTGCGCTTCGCGGCGCGCCACCTCGGCCTCCGATTCGAGCACCATGGTGCGCGGCAGGGCGCCGACGTTGAAGCGGCCCGCGTTCTGGCGCAGCAGCTCCTTGGCCAGGTCGAGGCCTTTCTCCTCGACGCGCACGCTCTCGATCGCCAGCACGTAGGTCCAGTAGGCGCGTTCGACGTTTTCGATCAGCGTCGCCACCGCCGCCTCGTAGTCGTGCAACGACGCCGCTTCGCCGATCTGCGCCACGTCGACGACCAGCAGCGAGAAGCGCCAGCCGAAGTCGCGCAGCAGCGGTTGGTTGAGGGACAGATTCAGGCCGGTGTAGTAGGCCGGCACGAGCTGGTTGACGACGTTGGGATCGCTCGACAGGCGCTGATTGGTCCACTCGGCGTTGAGGGCGGCGCCGGTGACGAGGCGCTTGCCGATGCCGGCGTTCCAGTTGATCGCCTGGTCGAAGGACTCGTTCGAATTGTCGTTGGTGAAGGCGCTGATGGTGCTGACGGGCAGCTTGTTGCGCGACTTGTTGGTGTTGGCGAACGCCGCTGGGTCGAACTGCGCGTAGGCGGAGCGCACGGCATTGGCGGCGGCGATCGGGGTCAACTTCGCGACGCGCAGGCCGGTGTTGTTCTCCAGCGCCAGGCCGATGCACTCGGCGAGCGTGATCGGCCGCGGCGCGGCCGAGTCGCCGAGCCGGCCGTAGTGACCGCGCTCGCGCTCGAAGGCGTCGGTCGGCACCGTCGCGCTCCACTGATCGCGCAGAACGGTCGGCAGGCTCGGCACGTCATCGAGCAGGTACTCGCGGGTCGCGTCGCCGCTCAGCGCCTCCTCGGCCCAGACCGGGGTAGTCGCCGCCAGCAGCGCTGCCACGAAAGGCGTCCATTTCGGCATGAAAGTCATTCCGTCACCATCTCTACCAGCGCGTCGTTAGCACCGCCCCCGCCAGCGGTCACGCCGGGGTGCGGCCGTTGGCGGCGGCGCGGCGGGCCGGCCACCAACCGCGCAGGCGTTTCCACACCGTCGCCCGACCCAGATCGTCGAAGAGGGAGTACGCGACGGGCGTCATCAACAGGGTCAGCAACAGGCACAGGGTCTGGCCGCCGATGATCACCTTGGCCATCGCGGCGCGGCTGCTCGAGCCGGGGCCCTGGCCGAGGGCGATGGGGATCATGCCCGCGACCAGCATGACGGTGGTCATGAGGATGGGCCGCAGCCGCACGTGGTTGGCCTGCATGATCGCCTCATCGCGCGGCAGGCCGTGCGCGCGCAAGGTGTTGGTGTAGTCGATCTGCAGGATGCCGTTCTTCTTGACGATGCCGAAGAGCATGAACAGGCCAAGCACGCTGTAGATGTTGAGCGTCTCGCCGAGCAGCCACAGCGAGAAGAAGGCGAACGGAATCGACAGCGGCAGCGCCAGCAGAATGGTGATCGGCTGCGAGTAGCTCTCGAACTGCGCCGCCAGGATCATGTACATGAAGAGGAAGCTGAGGCCGAAGGCGACGAGGAAGTTGGCGTTGCTCTCGCCGAGCGATTTCGCGCGGCCGCCGAAGGTGATACCGTAGGTCGGCGGCAGGTCGAAGCCGGCGACGATCTGCTTGACGCGCTCGACGGCTGTGCCGAGCGCGATGCCATCGAGGTTGGCGACGATCGTCACCTTGCGCTGCCGGTTGTGGTGCTCGATCTGCGAGGGACCGCGTTCTTCCGAGAGCGTCGCCAGGTTGGCGAGGCGCACCAGCTCGCCGTTGGGCGCGGCGATGGCGACGTCGCCAATGGCGCGCGGATCGCTGCGGTGGGCCCGCTCGGCGCGCAGCCAGACGTCGATCTGGTCCTGCTCTTCGCGGAAGGTACTGATCGGCTCGCCGCCGACCAGCGTGCGCAGGGCGGCGGCGATGTCGCGCACGTTGATGCCCCACAGGGCGGCCTTGTCGCGCTGGATCTCGACGCGCAGCTCCGGCTGGCGCACCGACAGCGTCGTGTCGACGTCGACGAAACCCGGCGTGGCGCGCAGCTGGGTCGTGATCGCCTTCGACAAGGCGTCGAGCTTGGCCAGGCTCGGGCCGCTGAGGTCGAATTCGATGTCGCTGAAGCGCTGACCGCCACTGACCAGCAGGTTGACCTGCTGGACGCTGCTGCGCAGGTCCGGGTAGTCGGCCATGATCGCACGTGCCTGCTTCATGATGTCGGTCTGCGACAGCGTGCGCGCTTCGAGCTCGTCGAGGCGGACGTAGATCGTGCCCTTGGTCACCGGCCCCTCGCCGGCGCGCAGGCGCCCGGTGGCGTCGCCGATGGTGGTGAGCTGGTGGCGGACGTGCGGCAGCGCGCCGAGGCGGGTCTCGATGCCGCGCAGGGTTTCGTCGGTGCGCGGCAGGCTGAAGCCCTCCGGCGTCTGCACGGTGACTTCGAATTCGCTCTGGTCGTCGTGCGGCACGAAGTCCTTGCCGAGCGCCTTGAACAGCGGCACGACACTGCCCATCACCACGAGAGAGACGAGGACCACCACCCAGCGGTGGCGCAGTGACCAGGCCAGCACGGCGCCGTAGGCGCGGTCGATGGCATCGTACACCGGCTTGGGCCGATGCGCGCGCGGTGACAGGCGCAGGAAGCGGGCGCAGAGCATCGGCGTCAGGGTGAACGAGACGACCAGGGAGACGAGGATGGAGACCGCGACGGTGATGCCGTAGCTGCTGAAGAAGCGCCCGACCTGGCCGGCCATGAAGGCGACGGGCAGGAAGATGACCACCAGCGACAGGGTCGTCGCCATGACCGCGAGGCTGATCTCGGCGGTCGCCTCGCTGGCGGCGCGGCGCGCGTCGACGCCCTTCTCCTCCATGTAGCGAACGATGTTCTCGAGCACCACGACGGCGTCGTCGATGACGATGCCGGTGGCCAGAACGAGCGCCAGCATCGTCATGTTATTGAGCGTGAAGTCGAGGTAGCGCATGACGGTGAACGTCGCGACGATCGACACCGGGATGGCTACCGCGGCGATGAGCGTGGCGCGCAGGTTGGCGATGAACAGCAGGACGGTGAGGCTGACCAGCACGCCGGCGAGGATGAGGTGGTACTGCACCTCGTCGATCGAGCGCTGGATGAAGCGCGACTGGTCGCGCACCGGCTCGATCTTGATGTCGGACGGCAGCGTCGGGGCGATCGTCGCCAGGCGGCGCTTGACGGTGTCGATGACCGCGACGGTGTTGGTACGGCTCTGCTTGCGGATGAGCAGCGTCACCGCCGGCTGGCCGTCGAGGCGCGCCTTGGTGCGCGGTTCGACGTAGGCGTCCTGCACCGTGCCGATGTCGCCGATGGTCAACGGCCGCCCTTGCGCGGTGCCGACGATGAGGCCGCGGAAGTCGTCGGCGCGCTGGATGCGCCCCATCGTGCGCAGCAGCAGCTCCTTCTGGCCCTGGTCGACGCGGCCGCCCGGCACCTCGATGTTCTGCGCCCGGATGGCGTTGCGCACCTGGTCGATCGACAGGCCGTAGGCGGCGAGTTTGTCGGTATCGAGGGCGATGTTGATGGCCCGTTCGAGGCCGCCGATGAGCGATACCGAACCGACGCCGCGTTGGGTCTCGATGTCCTCCTTGATCTGCTTCTTCGCGATTTCCGTGACCTCGCGCAGGTCGCGGTTGCCGGAGACGACGATGCTGAGGATCGGCGTGCCCTCGATGTCGAACTTCGCCACCAGCGGCGCGTCGGTGCCCTCGGGAAGCTGCGTCAGCACGCTCGAGACCTTGTCGCGCACGTCCTGCGCGCCGGCGTCGCCGTCGCGCGCCAGGTCGAAGAAGACGACCAGCGTCGAGATGCCCTCGCTGGTGGTCGAGGTCATCTGGTCGATGCCCTCGATGGTATTGATCGCCTCCTCGAGGGGCTTGGTGACGCTGCTCTCCATCTCCTCGACGCTGGCGCCGCTCAGCGTCGTGGTGACGGTGACGATGGCGAAGTCGATGTTCGGGTACAGGTCGACCGCCAGGTGCTTGTACGAAAACCAGCCGAAGACGACCAGGAAGAGGATGAACATGGTCGTCGCCACCGGGCGACGAATGCAGGCGTCGACGATCGGCATCGCTCAGCCGCCGCTCCAGCGCACCGCCACCGGCATCTTGTTCTCCAGCTTCACCAACCCGGAGGTCGCCACCACCTCGTCGGGCTTGAGGCCCTCGAGGATCTCGACCAGGCCCTCGTCATCGCGCGTGCCGATGCGCACGTGGCGCTCGTAGGCGACGTTGTCGCGCACGACGAACAACTTGGTGACGCCGGCAAAGGAGATGATCGCCGTTTCCGGCACCAGCACCGCCTGGTCGTCGGCGCGGGTGACGATGTTGGCGGCGGCGAAGAAGCCGGGCTTCAGGCGCCGGTCGGTGTTGGGCACCTCGGCTTCCACGGTGATCGAGCGGTTCTCGGCGTTGGCGGCCGGGCTGACACGGCGCAGCCGGCCGGCGAACTCGACCGTCGGGTAGGCGTCGACCTTGAGCTGCACCGGCTGCCCGACCTGCAGTTCCTCGGCGAAGCGCTCCGGCACGTCGCCGCGCAGGGTGAGCGGGTCGTCGGCGACGAGCGCGAACAACGGCGTCCCCGGCCGCACGTACTCGCCGGCGGAGACCAGGCGCTTGGCGACCGAGCCGGTGAGCGGCGAGCGCACGCGCTTGTGCTCGAGCAGCACGGTCATGCCGTCGCGCTGCGCCTGGACGACGGCGACGGCGGTCTGCATCGCCTCGTACTCTTGCGGCGAGATCACCGTCGTCTTCAGCAACTCGCGGCCGCGCGCCTCGTCGGCGCGCGCCTTGGCGAGGCGCGCGTCGATCTCGCGCAACTGCGCGCGCGTGTTGCTGTCGTCAACCTCGGCGAGGATGTCGCCGGTCTTCACCGGGTCGCCGAGATCGACGGTGAGTTTCTCCAGCTGCCCCTCGACCTGGCTCGACAGCGTCATCTCGGCGTTGCCGAACAGCGTGCCGACGAACTTGAGCAGGCGCTTGATCGGCCGCACCACCACCGGCGCGACGGTCACCTGCAGGCGTTGATCCGCGGTCGGCGTCGCCACCGGCCCCTGCGCGGTGCCGGGCTTGGCGCAGCCGGCCAGCGCGGCGGCGGCGAACAGCGCGGCGATCCGGGCGCGCCCGGTCATCGCTTCGCTCCCGCTCGACGCGACACCGCGGACACCGCGGCCAGCGCCGGCGTGCGCGGCTGCATGCCGACGCGCACGCCGCCGAGGAAGGTGCGCGTCACCAGGCGCGCCAGGGCGGCCGGCTTGGCGGTGTCGTCGCGGTAGAGGCAGACCGCGCGGATCATGCCGAACAGCATCTCGACCGCTACGCGCGGATCGACCCGCGTCGGCCCGAGCTCCATGGCGATGCGGTCGCCGACGCGCGCCACCAACTCCTCGCGGCGCTGCGTCCACTCGACCCGCTCGCTGGCGTCGATCTTCGCCTCATGGCGGTGCAGGAGGATGAAGAAATCCCGCCGCTGCCAGAAGTAGCCGATGATGGTGCCGGTCAGCGCCTCGATCACCTTGTCGAGCGCGGCGCGGCGGGCGAGGACGGCGCTGATGGCGTCCTGCATGCCCTGCAAACCGTCGAGGAGGGTGGCGAAGTAGAGTTCCTCCTTCGAGGCGAAATAGCGGTACAATGTCCCCTTGCCCATCTTCAGGCGGCCGCTGATCTCGTCGGTCAGCACCTCGTGAAAGGGGCGCTCCGAGAAGACCTCGGCGGCGCAGCGCAGGATCGCCGCCCGGGTGTGCTCGCTCTTCTTTCGTCCGCGCATCGAGGGGAATTCCGGTACTGACTGGTCAGTTCTTACCAGTGATTGTGGATGTGTCAACACGGCATCCGGCGCGCTGCCGGTTCAGGCGTCGGCGGGCCGCGACGCGAGCAGCGCCGCGACCTCGGGCAGGGTCGGCAGGCTCGGCCGGCCGCCAAGCCTGGTGCAGGCGAGGGCGGCGGCCGCCGCCGCGAAGTGCAGGGCGCGGGCGGCCGGCCAGCCCTGCAGGAGGCCGTACAGGCAGCCGGCGTGGAAGCAATCGCCGGCGCTGGTGGTGTCGACGACCGGGACGCGGAAGGCGGGCACGTAGCGCGGCGCGCCGTCGACCCAGGCCAGGGCCCCGCCGGCGCCGAGCGTGGCGGCGACCAGGCGCGGGCCGGCGGCGGCCATGGCGCGCAGGGCGGCGGCAAGGTCGGCGCGGCCGGTGTGCCGCTGCGGGAAGCCGTCGCCGACGATGACGACGTCGCTGTGCGTCAGCAGCGCCGCGGTCTGCGGTCCGGGGATGTCGACGTCGAGCATCACCAGCGCGCCGGCGGCGCGCGCCCAGGCGGCGGCGTGCAGCGCCGTGTCGGCGTCGTCGGCGTCGAGGAGCAGGGCGCGACCGGCGCAGAGCACGCGGCGGTCGAGCTCGTCGGCGCGCAGCGCCAGGCCCTCCGGTCGTTGCCACAGGACGCTGCGCGCGCCGGTCACCGCATCGACGAGGACGATCGAGGTCTGGCTGGCGATCGCGCGGCGCCGGCGCGCCGCCGAGACGTCGACGCCCGCGTCCTGCAGGTCGCGGCGCTGCATCAGGCCGCCGGCGTCGCTGCCGAGCGCGCCGACGTAGGCGGTGCGCAGCCCCCACCGCTGCAGCGCCACCAGCGCCGTCGGCACCTGGCCGCCGGGGTGGATCTGGTAATCGAGCAGCCGCAGCTTGGCGTCGCCGAGCACCGGGCCGGGCAGCACGCAGACGGTGTCCACGGTGCCGACGCCGAAGCCGACGACGTCGAAGCGGACGGCGGCGCGCGACGGGCGGCGGGAAGGCGCGCGGCGCGGGGCGCCGCGCGCCGCGGTCATGGGGTCTCCGCCGCCGTGTGCGCTGCGCCCGGGTCCGGGGCCACGATGATGCCGGCGACCGGCACATCGACGAAGGGCCGCGCCGGGCTGGTGGTGTGCACGCGCACGACGGTCTCGAACGGCCCCGGCGCCGCCGCGGCGGCGGTGCCGAGGAGCAGCGCCCGACCCCGGTCCGCGTCGACGACGCGCGCCGTCAGTTGCGCCGCGGGGCAGCTCGCGGTCGTGAAGCGCAGGCCGTCGTTGCCGCTGCGCAGGGCGACGCGGCGCAGCGCCGCGGCGCCGCGCGGCACCGGGCCGAGGTAGACGCGCGCCGGCTCGGCCACCGCCTCCAGCGCCACGGTGCCGGTGAGCAGCAACAGCGCGGCGCGCTGCTGCGGATCATTGCTATAGACGGTCACCGTGCGGCGCTGCGGACCCGGCCAGTCGGCGGTCTCGCAGCGGCTGCGGATGGTGCCGACAGCGCCCGGCGCGATGTCGCTGCCGCCCCCCAGGGTCGCCTCGCACCCCGGACCCGGCCGCAGTTGAATGATCGTCAGCGGCGCCCCGCCGTCGTTGCGGAAGGCGAAGGTATGCTCGATCGGCGCGCCCTGCGGCAGCGGTCCGGCGTCGTGCGCGGTGGCGGCAAAGACCAGCCGCGGCGGGGCGCTCGGCGGCGGCGCCTCGGGCCCGCAGCCCGCCGCCAGGGCGGCGAGCAGGGCGCCGAGGGCACGGCGGCGGAGCGGCGCGCGCACGCGGCTCAGGGCAGCACGGCGATGGCGCGCAGCGGCCCACCCGAGCCGCCGGCGATGAGCATCGGCAGGGCGATCAGCGTCGCGCCGGCGCGCGGCAGGCGGTCGAGATTGGCGAGGTTCTCGAGGCCCGGCTCATCGGCGCCGTTGACGATGCGGTGGACGATGAAGTCGCGCGAGGGGCCGTGGTCGAGGCTCGGCGTGTCGACGCCGATCGCCTTGATGCCGCCCTCGGCGACGAGAAACTCCGCTGCGTCGCCACGCGCGAGCGACTCGAAGGCGAAGCCCTTCTCGGTCGGCCAGTACACCGTGCGCGCGTCGAACGGATGCGTGAGGTCGACGACCTTGGCGGCGTCGATGTCGACGCCGCGGACCGGCACGGCAAGGAGCAGTGCGAGGAGAACCGTACGCGGCCGCATCGCCGACCCCCGCAACCCCAATGCCTACCGCCGCCCCTGGCGGCGCCGCTCGGCGCGCGGCGCCTGCGGCGCAACGGTGGCGGTGCCCACTGCCGTCGGCAGCAGCTCCTTCAAATGAATCCCCGCCCAGATGACGAACGGGAACAGCTGCGTGTCCCAGCTCTGCACGAACGCGTCGAGAAACTGGTAGGTGCGCGCCATGAAGGGGCTCCACACACCCGCGAACGTCGCCGCGTAGAAGGCCTTGATTCCCACCACCACGTCGAACACCTGCAGCACCAACGCCACGCCCACCGCCAGCGCCAGCCGCGCCGCCTTGGCGCCCCAACTCGGCGCCGGCGTGGCGAGCATCAGCGGGATCAGCAGCACCAGGTTCGCCATCACCCACTCGGCGGGAATGCCCTGCGGCGGGATGCGCACGACGCCCGGCGTGCTCTGCAGCCAGTCGCGCATCGACGTCCCGGCCGGCGGCGGCGCGCTGAGAAACAGGTTCTGCTGCACGTAGAAGATCGCCGTCGGGCTTCGCTGCGGCTCGATGAACAGCGCCGTCGGGTGGCTCCAGGCGGGGTCGCTGGAGAACTCCGTCCCCCAGATGCCGAGGCGCGAGGCGCCCAGCAACAGCTGCGCCCACGCCGGCGCCAGCGGCTTCCACGCGGCGTAGGTGAGGGCGAGGCAACCGACCAGCAGGAGCAGAAAGCGCAGCGGCTTAATGCGCAGGCGCATCGGCGTAGCGGCTCGCCCAGAACAGCCACAGCGCGACCGCGACGCAGACCACCAGGGCCTGCGCGACGTAGACGTGCGTGTCGTGGAAGATCTCGTGGAAGAAGAGGCCGATGAGGAACAGCCCGCAGACGCGGACGATGTTGACGAGCTGGATGGCGACGATGCCGAGCACCGTGCCGAACCCGCGCGACCGCCACGAGGTCGGAAAGGCGAGCACCGCGGCGAGATAAATGCTGGTCGGCACCGCGCCGGAGCACGCCGGCGCGACGTCGACCTCGAACGCGCCCGAGCCCATGATCGTGCCGATCTTGTGCACCGGAAAGCCGCCCAGCGCGCCGATGACCGTCAGAACGCCGTAGCTCATCCAGGCGGAGAACTGCGCCAGTCCGGCGCCGATGTCGACGACTTTCAGGATCGGCTCGTAAGTGAGCACGAAGAAGAAGGCCATGATCAGGAACACGAAGGTCCCGATCACGCGCACCGCGAGCCACGTCGACATCTGGCTCGGTGGCTAACGGGGGGTGGGTGGCGAGTCAAGGTCGCGTAGCGACAGGTCGCGCCGTGGGCGACAAATCCGCGGCGGCGGTGTAGCTCCCCAGCCATGCGGGCGCGCGATCTGGTGGCGTTGGAGTTCCCGCGCGTCACGGCGCGGGTGGCGGAGCTGGCCGCCTCGCCGGCCGGGCAGGAGCGCTGCCGGGCGCTGGCGCCGACCGCCGACCGCGCCGCCGCCGACGCCGCCCTCGAGCGCGCCTGGCAGTTGCACCGGCTGTGCGAGCAGCACGGTGATCCGCCCCTGCCGGCCTTCGCCGACGTGCGCGCCGCCCTGCGCAGCGCCGCGCACGAGGGCTTCGTGCTCGACGGCCGCGCCCTGGTCGCGGTGCGCGCGACGCTGGCGGCGCTGCGCGCCGTCGGCGCCTTCTTCCGCCGCCACATCGAGACGGCGCCGGCGCTCGCCGCGCTGCCCGAACGCCTGGTCGCCTTCCCTGCCCTGGAGGCCGCGCTCGGCCGCGCCCTCGACGACGACGGCCAGGTGCTCGACGCCGCCAGCCCCGCCCTGGCGCGCCTGCGCGCCGGCATCCGACGCCTGCGCGACGGCCTGCAGCGCAAGCTCGAGGAGTTGGTCGCCCGCCGCGGCCTGGCCGACGTCATCGCCGACGACTATGTCACCATCCGCAACAACCGCTTCGTCGTGCCGGTGCGCGCCAGCGCCGCGACGCAGCTGCCCGGCGTCGTGCAGGATCGCTCGGTGTCGGGCGAGACGTTCTTCGTCGAACCGCTGTTCGCCGTCGAGATGAACAACGAGCTGCTGCTCGCCGTGCGCGAGGAGGAGATCCTCGTGCAGCGCATTCTCACCGACCTCACCGCCCTGGTCGGCGCCCAGCACGCGGCGATCGCGGCAAGCGTCGAGGCGCTGATCGAGGCCGACTGCCTGGTCGCCGCCGCCCGCTTCGCGCGCGCCTACCACTGCACGCGGCCGACGTTCAGCGACTTCGCCGTCGAGCTGCGCGGCGCGCGCCACCCCGGTCTGCTGTTCGGCGGCCGCGCGGTGACGCCGATCGACGTCGTGCTGCCCGCCGACCGCCATGTGCTGGTCGTCACCGGCCCCAACACCGGCGGCAAGACCGTCGCCCTCAAGACCCTCGGCCTGTGCGCCCTGATGGCGCAGAGCGGCCTGCTCATCCCCGCCGCCGAGGGCGCCCGGCTGCCGTGCTTCGGCGCCGTGTTCGCCGACGTCGGCGACGAGCAGAGCATCGAACGCAACCTGTCCACCTTCTCCGCCCACGTCGCCAATCTGTGCGAGATCGCCGCCGCCGGGGCGCGCGGCGCCCTGGTGCTGCTCGACGAGCCCGGCGTCGGCACCGACCCCGAGGAGGGCGCCGCGCTGGCGATCGGCCTGCTGCGCTGGTTCGACGCCGCCGGCGCGCACCTGGCGCTGACGACCCACTACACGCCGCTCAAGCTGTTGGCGCTCGACGACCCGCGCTGCGTCGTCGCCGCGGTGGACGTCGACGTCGACACGCTGACGCCGCGCTATCGCCTGATCTACGAGTCGATCGGCCGCAGCCTCGCCCTGCCGATCGCGCGCCGCCTCGGTCTGCCCGCCGCCATCCTCGACACCGCCGCGGCGGCACAGCCCGAACATGCGCGGGTGCTCAACGCCGCGCTCGAACGCCTCGAGCGCACGCGCGCCGGGCTCGAGACCCGCCTGGCGGCCGCCGCCGCGCACGCCGCGCAGCTCGCCGCGGATGCCGCCGAATCGACCCGCCTGCTCGCCGAGCTGCGCGAGCGCCGCCGCGCCGCCTGGCAGGAGGAGCTGCGCGGCGCGCGCGCGTTCGTGCGCCAGCTCAAGGCGGACGGCCGCGCCCAGCTCGAGGGCCTGCGCGCCGACGCGGCGTCGCGGGCCGAGTTCGCCCGCTTCACGCGCGAGCAGGAGGCGGCGCTGGCGGCCCGCGAGCACGACGAAGCGGTGCCGCCACCGGCGTGGGCGGCGGTGCTGCCCGGGCGTATCGAGGTCGGCGACACGGTCGAGGTGAGCGACCGCGGCATCCGGGGCGAGCTGCTCGAGATCGCCGGCGCGCGGGCCTGGATCCAGCGCGGCGCCATGCGCTTCGAGGTCCCGACGGCGCAGCTACGCCGCCTCGGCGCGGCGCCGCCCACCGCGCCGCCGGTCGTCGCCTTCGCCGCCCCTGCCAGCGACGCCGGCGCCGGCGAGCTCAACCTGATCGGCCTGCGCGCCCGCGAAGCCCTCGACCGCCTGGCGCCGTTTCTCGACAACGCCGCGCGCGGCGACCGCGAGAGCGTGCGCATCGTGCACGGCGTCGGCAGCGGCGCCCTGCGCCGCGCCGTGCAGGACCACCTCGCCACCTCGCCGTACTGCGCCGGCTTCCGCGTCGGCGAACCCGCCGAGGGCGGCGCCGGGGTGACCGTCGCGCTGCTGCACTGAGTGGCATCTGGGATCCCCTCACCCCATCGCCCATGCACGTGCGGAGTACATGGTAACTCCCGCAGGGAGAGGGTCAGGGTGAGGGGGTCGACTCGGCTCCAGGTGGCGATCCACGCCTCGTTGTGGTTTACGCAGCACAGCACATCGGAGGAGGACGCCATGGCTGCAGGACCCCGCGAACGAATCGCCAGTCTGATCAAGGACGTCGAGAAGGCCGCCCGGCAGTTGCGCAGCGACATCCGCAAGCGCACCAAGGCGGCGCCGAAGTCGCTGCAGGGGCTCGGCGACCGCATGCGCAAGGGCGGCGCCGAAGTGGCGGCGCAGGTCGAGAAGTACGTGCACGAGTTCCGTCTCAGCCTCGAAGGCGCCAAGCCGGCGCCGAAGCGCAAGGCGGCGCGCCCGGCGGCGCCGAAGCGCAAGAAGGCGACGCCGCGCCGCACGCGCAAGTGAACGGACTGCCGCTCGACGCGACGCCGCGATGGCTCGGGCGCAGCACGCTGCGCGTCTTCCCGCTCGCCTACGGCTGCGGGCGTTTCGCCGGCACGTCGGTGCGCGACGCGCGCGCCAAGCTCGACGCCGCGCTGGCGCTCGGGGTGACGCTCTTCGACCACGCCGATGTCTACGGCGGCGACGGCGCCGCCGAGCGCCTCTTCGGCGAGGCCCTGGCGGAGGCGCCGCGGCTGCGCGACGGCATGGTGATCGCCAGCAAGTGCGGCGTCGTGCCGGGGATGCCGTACGACTCCAGCCCGGCGCACGTCAGCGCCGCCTGCGAGGCGTCGCTGCGGCGCCTGCGCATCGAGACCCTCGACCTCTACCAAATCCACCGCCCCGACTGGGTCGCCCACCCGCGCGCCCTCGCCGGCGCCCTCGACGCGTTGCGCCGCGACGGCAAGATCCGCGCCGTCGGGGTCTCGAACCACACCCCGGCGCAGGTCGACACCTTGCAGCGGTGGCTGCCATTTCCGATCGTCACCCACCAGGTGGCACTCAATCCGTGGAGTCTCGACGCGTTGCGCGACGGCGTCCTCGATCACTGCCTGCGCGAACGCGTCGCGCCGCTCGCCGCGGGCCCGCTCGCCGGCGGCGAGCTGCTGGCGCCACTCGAGGACGCCCGGCGCGAGCCCGAGGGCGCTCGCCTGACGGGGTTGCTCGAGTGTCTCGACCGTCTGGCGGCGCGCGAGGGTGTGGCGCGCAGCGCCATCGCCCTCGCCTGGCTGCTCGTCCACCCGGCCGGCATCATCCCGATTCTCGGCACGCAGCGCGCCGATCGCATCGCCGCCGCCGCCGATGCCTTCCGCGTCACGCTGTCGCGGCAGGATTGGTACGACGTGGTGGTGGCGTCGCAGGGGCATCGGCTGCCCTAGTCTCCCCCGCCGCGGGTGGCTTGGCTGCGGCGTCACATCGGCTAGGCTCCGTCGTCATGAAGCGCGACATCTTCAGCCCCGATCACGACCTCTTCCGCGAGCAGTTCCGCAAGTTCGTGGAGAAGGAGATCGCGCCCAAGGTGGCGCAGTGGAACGAACGCGGCAGCAGCGACCGCGAGACCTGGCGCAAGGCCGGCGCCGCCGGCTTCCTCGGCGCCAACCAACCGGTCGAGTACGGCGGCGCCGGCGGCGACTTCCTCTACGACGCCATCGTCACCGAGGAGATGGCCGACGTGCGGGCGCACGCGATGATGATCTCGCTGCACTCCGACATCTGTCTGCCCTACCTGGTCCATTACGGCAGCGAGGAGCAGAAACGGCGCTGGGTGCCCGGCGCCATCGCCGGCGACGTGCTGCTCGGCATCGCCATGACCGAGCCCGGTACCGGCTCCGATCTCGCCAACGTGCAGACGCGCGCCCGCCGCGACGGCGACCACTTCGTCATCAACGGCGCCAAGATCTTCATCTCCAACGGCCAGATCGGCGACCTGTTCATCGTCGTCTGCAAGACCGACCCGGACGCCACACCGGCGCACAAGGGCATCAGCCTGATCCTGGTCGAGGCGAGCACGCCCGGCTTCGTGCGCGGCCGCAAGCTCGACAAGCTCGGCCTGCGCGGCCAGGACACCAGCGAGCTGGCCTTCGAGGACTGCCGTGTGCCGGTCGCCAACGTGCTCGGCCAGGAGGGGCGCGGCTTCATCCAGTTGATGGAGCAACTGCAACAGGAGCGCCTCAGCATCGCCGTGTCGTCGATGGCCTCGTGCCGGCGCGCCCTCGCCGACACCATCGCCTACTGCCAGGAACGGCGCGCCTTCGGCCAGCCCATCGCCGCCTTCCAGAACACCCAGTTCACGCTCGCCGAGCTGGCCACCCAGGTCGAGGTCGGCCAGGCCTTCACCGACCGCTTGCTGGCGGCGCACGTGCGCGGTGACGATGTCGTCACCGAGGTCAGCATGGCCAAGTGGTGGACCACCGATCTGCAGAAGCGCCTGACCAGCGAGTGCCTGCAACTGCACGGCGGCTACGGGTTCATGCTCGAGTACCCGATCGCCATGGACTACGCCGACGCCGCGGTGCAGTCGATCTACGCCGGCACCAACGAGATCATGAAGGTGATCATCGCCAAGCGCATGGGCCTCGGCTGAGGCGCGGCGGTCGGCGGTGACGTCGCCGCGCGCATCCGGCTGCTGCCGCGCCGGCGGCCCGGCGGCGGACCATGGCCTTGACCGCGGGCCCGCCGATCAGGCGGACGGCGCTGCCAGGCGTTGCGCGATACGGTCGAGCCAGGCGTTCAGCAGGGCGGCATGGGCGGCGAGGCGGGCGGCGATGATCAACGCCAACGTTTCGTTGTAGGCGTGCACCGTGTCGTTGCGGTCGTCGGCCATCGCCAGGGCGCGGGCCGTCTCGGACTCGTCGAGGAGTCCGCTGCCGCCGCTGGCACGGGCGATCTGCTTCGGCGAGCCGGCCGGGCTGCACTCGCGGTCGCGCAGGTAGAGCTGCGCCAGCTTCCACACCGTCTCGCAGCTGTATTCGAAGCGCTGCAGGGCGGCGTCGCGCTCGATCGGCGTCAACGGGCGGCCCATCAGCTCGTCGAGCTGCGCCAGCGCCCGCCGCGCCAGCCCGAGGCGCTGCGTCAGCCGGTCCATTCCACCGCGTGCGCCAGTACCGCGCGGCGGAAGGCCGGGTCGGCGAGCCGCAGGTCGACGAGATCGACGCGCACCGGGACGGTGCTCTCTTCCAGCGTTTCGCGCAGCCGGCCGAGCAGCTCGCGCGGCAGCGGCGCGGCGGCCCACAGCGCGATGTCGATGTCGGAGAACGGCGCGGCGTCGCCGCGCGCCCGCGAGCCGAAGAGGAAGATGCGCACCGGCCGCCCGGCGAGCCCGCGCGTGACGAGGGCGCGCGCCGTTGCCAGCGGGTCGGGGTGTGACGCGACGCGGCGCGGCGCGGGCTTGGAGGCCGGCAGATCGCAACCATCGCCCCGCTCGCGACCGGACACAAGGCCGGCCGGTTGTCATTCGCGTCGCCGCCGCGCAAGGCGCGCCGCCGTAGGGAGATGGTGTTCGCGTGCGACGCAACCGGTCGGGTGGTTCCGGCGCAGAGAGGACCTCCAGGAATCGGCGACCCGGCGCCCGAGCACGACGACGCCGTGCAGGTCGGCACGCAGCCGTGTTGAAAGGTTCGTCACCGCCGGACTCAGGTGCCAACTTCGGCGGACGCCCAGGGGCGGGCCAGGTGCGTCCGCGCCCTCGGTGCGTGTCGCTGCCCGGGCGGTCGCCCCTGCGCGGGCCGTCGCCCCTGATCCGCGACGTCCGATGCCGCGCGATCGTCGCGGCCGCGCAGTTTGAATGGGCTTCCCCGCCGCGGCTGGGCTTCAGCGCGCGGCAACCCGGAAGCGCGCCTCGAGCGGGAGATCGCGCGACGACGTGCCGACGCGGGCAACGTACTCGATCGCCTCGACGACGAAGCGGTCTTCGGCAACGTCGAAGTACGCCAGGTCGGCAACCGGAACCTTCAGGGTGACGGTCGTCGTCTCCCCCGCGGCGAGCGAGACCCGCTGAAACGCGCGCAGGTCGCGTACGGCGCGCTCGACCCGCGACCGCACGGCGCCGACGTAGAGCTGCACGACCTCATCGCCGCTGCGCGCGCCCGTATTCGTCAACTGCACGCGCGCCCGCAGCGTGCCGTCGGCGGCGAGCGAGTGGCGATCCAGTGTCAGATCGTGAATCGCGTAGGTGGTGTATCCCAGTCCGAAGCCGAACGGATAGCGCGGCTCGAGGCCGGCGTGATCGACATGGCGGTAGCCGTGGAAGTAGCCATACTCGACCGCCTTCGCCCGCGGATCGAACGGCGGAAGCTGGGCTGCCGAGGTCGGTACCGTGACGTTCAGCTTGCCGGACGGGTTCACGTCGCCGAACAGCACTTCGGCGATCGCGGTGCCGCCATCCTGACCCGGATACCAGGCCATCAGGATCGCGCGCGCCTGATCGACCCAGCCCTCGACGGCGATGGCGCTGCCGCCCTCGAGGACGACGATGGTGCGCGGATTGTGGCTCGCGACGTCGCGGACGAGCTGCTGGTGCGCCACGGACAGCGCCAGCGTCTCGCGGTCGCCGCCGGAGATCCCGGCCTCGCCCTCGTCCGCCGCCGTCACTCCGACAATCACCACGGCCGCGTCGGCGTCCTCGATCTGTCGCGCCTGATCGGTGTCGAGCTCGTCGCTGGCGATGGCGCTGATCGCGACGCCGCTGGCGGCGGCCAGGATGCCCTCGAGCGGCGACACCGCGTGCGATGGGCGCGCCGCGCTGCTGCCGGTGTCACCCAGGTTCGCACGCGCGGCGAGCGCACCCACCACCGCGACGCGCCGCACGATGGCGCGATCGAGCGGCAGCGCCGCCGTGTCGTTCTTCAGCAGGACGATCCCCTTGCGCGCGACCTCCAGCGCCAGGTCGCGGTGCGCCGGACTCTCGACCACGATCGCGGGATCGAGCGGCGGGCGTCCGTCGAAGATGCCGAAGCGGAATTTCATCCGCAGGATGCGGCGCACGGCGTCGTCGATCACGGCGATCGGGACCGCGCCGGCGCGCACCGCGTTGACCAGCTTCTGGCCAAAGTACGCCGGCGACGGCATCTCGATGTCGAGCCCGGCGAGCGCCGACGGCGCCGTGCTGCGCACGGCGAGGAGCCAGTCCGACTCGACGAATCCGTCGAAGCCCCAGTCGTCCTTCAGGATATCGGTCAGCAGGTGGCGATTCTGCGAGCAATACTCGCCGTTCACCTTGTTGTAGGCGCTCATCACCGACCCGACGCCGGCGTCGACCGCGCGCTTGAAGTGCGGCAGATAGACCTCCCGCAGGGTGCGCTCGTCGACCGCCACGTCCACGCTGTAGCGCGTATTCTCGATGGTATTGAGGGCGAAGTGCTTGGCGCTCGCTATGACGTGCTCCTGGGCGCCGCGGATGAAGGCGGCGCCCATCACGCCGACGTGAAACGTATCTTCGCCGTAAGTCTCCTGCGCGCGGCCCCACTGCGGTTGGCGCAGCAGATTGATCGTCGGCGCGAGGAGCACGTTCGCCTGGCGCGCGCGCGCCTCGGCGCCCATGGCGCGGCCGACGCGCCGCTCGAGATCGGGATCGAAGGTGGCGCCACGCGCGCTGCCAACCGGGAACGTCGTGGCGAATCCGGTCGCCGCGCTGACGCCGCGCGGCCCGTCGACCATCGCGAAGCCGGGGATGCCGAGGCGTGGATTCTCTGGCGTGGGATAGAGGCCGCGGCTGTCGGCCGGGAAGCCCGAGCCGTGCATCTGCTCGACCTTCTCCTCGAGCGTCATGCGCCCGAGGAGATCGTCGACGCGCGCTTCGATCGGCGCGCGCGGGTCGCGGTACACCTCGCTATGGGACAGCGGCGTCGAGCCCCCATCCCCACACGCGGCAAGCACGGCCGCGAGCATTATCAGGGTCAGACGGAGGAGCGGTCTGTTCGATTGCATACTGGTGTTGCGCCTTCGCCCGTGAGCGCGCTGCCGCCGCGCCCGCACGGCCCCGCCCCTGCCCGGCTGGCCCTACCAATGCCGCGCGAGCATCGTCAACCACCCGGCGCGGCCACCCGGCGCGGCGATGGTCGTCACCACCGCGGCTCTCGAGGGCGGCGCGCACCATCGGTTGCCGTTCCACGGTGCCAGGTCCGGACAGTGCCCGAGCGCGGTGCCGCTTGCGGCGCTGGTGCCGCGCGACGACGCGACGGCTGGGGCTGCCGGGCACATCAGGGTGGCGCCGCGCCGAGGCTCGCGCACGACGACTCGCGTACGTTGACGCGCGGTAAGCGCGGCGGCTACGAGAGGCGCTGTGCGCCTGCCCTACACACTCGTCTGCACGGTGCTGGGCCTGGGGCTCGGCTGGCTGCCGAGCCTGGTGCACGGCCCGATCGCCGAGAAGTTCAACGTTTTGTATATCCGCGGCGCCGTCGCCGTCTGGGGCTGGTACAGCGCCCGGCTGCTGATCGGCTTCCTGGTCGGAATCAGCGCTTGGCCGGCGACTTGGTGGCTGCGCGGACCGCTGTGCGGCCTGCTGATGATGTTCCCGCTCGGCCTGGTGTCGCTGGCAACGCCGGGCTGCGGTTTCACGTGACTGTTCTGGAACTGCGTCACCGGTGCGGTGATCGGGATGACGGTGGCTGGCATCGCGTACGTGCTCACCGGGCGGCCGCACCGCTGAGGACCGTCCGCGTGCATGGACCGGCGCGCACGCACGCACCGCCGTTCGCAGACGCTCGGTGAGCAGCGTGTCGCGTCGCGGCGCCATCATTGGCGTTGGCCTCGGTGCGAAGAACGGCAACCCGATGCGTGCGTGAGGGGACCAGCCGCGGGGCGATGGACTCAGTCTCGAAGACTGGTGGCGACGCCACGTGCATCCGATTCGATCCCCCTGCGTGAATCCAAGACACCACGCACCAGACGTCCGAGTTGTCCCAGGGTGTGCGATAGGGAGTGCGTCGGGTGCGTGCGTGCACACGCCGCCGCCAAGGAGACTGCGATGGTGTTCCTCGACGTGGTTCACGAATACATCGGCACCCTGTTGTTGGGCGAAGCCAGGTACCGGCGTTCCAGGTACAAGCGGGCCAAGACAATCGCCAACCGCGCAGGGTGCGAGGTGTACAAGCCGCAACTGATCTGGCTGGAGGACCGGGACTTTCTGCGCGCCAAGTCAGAGGTCGCGCGCCGGGCAATCATCGGTGTGCCGCACGACCGGTGCTACCAGCTACTCGATCTTGCGCGCACGGCCAGGCACATCGAGGGTGATGTTGCTGAATGCGGTGTCCGGCAGGGCAAGTCGACCATTTTCATCCTGACTGGGCTCGGTCCCGGCAATGGCAAAACGTATCACGTCTTTGATTCCTTCGAAGGCGTGTCAGAGCCGGGGGAATCAGACCGCGATAGCCGGGGAGCGATCGCCTGGACAAAGGGCGAGCTGGCCGTGCAGGAGCAGGCACTGCGTCACAACCTGCATGGATTCGACACGCCCATTGAATTGCACAAGGGCTGGATCCCCGCACGCTTCACGGATGTACAGGACCGCACGTTTTCCTTCGTCCATGTCGACGTCGATCTCTATGAGCCCACCCGCCACAGTTTCGAATTCTTCTATCCCCGGATGGCAAGGGGCGGCTTCATGGTCTGTGATGACTATGGGTCGGCGTACTGTCCCGGCGCCAAGAAAGCGGTGGATGAGTTCTTTGCGACAAAGCCCGAATGCGTGTTGTCCCTGCCAACCGGACAGTCGCTGGTGATCAAGCAGTAGGCCAGGTACGGATCGGGCGTTCGAGGTGGACTGGTGAGTGACATTCCCCAGTCGCGCAGCACCGACATGGCGCTTCCCGAGACACCGCCATATCGGTGAGCACTGAAATAGCGGTGGCCAGCTTCCGGGCAAGTCCTGGAAACGATTGAGAAAGCAATCGTGCGGTGTTCGGCCCGGAGAATGCTGTTGAGATTGGTGTCCGTCGTCTACCGCGGCTACATGCAGAGGAGAGATCCATGTCAACCGAATCGCAGTGCCGGTTCGCGGGCGGAGTCGGCAGTCACGCCGTGGCCGGGGCGCCGACGAACGCGGGCTGGTGGCCCGATCAGCTGAACCTCAAGATCCTTCACCAGCAGTCCGCGAGTACCGATCCGATGGGAGAGGACTTCGACTACGCCGCGGAGTTCAGGAGCCTCGACCTCGATGCCGTGGTCAAGGACCTCACCGCCCTGATGACTGACTCAAAGGATTGGTGGCCCGCCGACTACGGTCACTACGGCCCCTTCTTCGTACGCATGACCTGGCACGCCGCCGGGACCTATCGCATCGCCGATGGTCGTGGTGGCGGTGGCACCGGCGCGCAGCGGTTCGCGCCGCTCAACAGCTGGCCCGACAATGGCAACCTCGACAAGGCACGCCGACTGCTCTGGCCGATCAAGCGCAAGTACGGACGCAAGCTCTCGTGGGCCGACCTGTTGATTCTGGCCGGCACCGTCGCGATGGATTCGATGGGCTGCAAGACCTTCGGTTTCGGCGGCGGCCGCGCAGATGTCTACGAACCGGAGGACCAGATCTACTGGGGCCCCGAAACCACGTGGCTGGGTGATCAGCGCTACAGCGGCAACCGCCAGCTCGAAAACCCGCTCGGCGCCGTGCAGATGGGCCTGATTTACGTGAACCCCGAGGGCCCGAACGGCACGCCGGACCCACTCGCCTCCGCGCGCGACATCCGCGAGACGTTCGCTCGCATGGCCATGAACGACGAAGAAACCGTGGCGCTGGTGGCCGGGGGCCACACCTTCGGCAAGGCGCACGGCGCAGGCGATGCGGCCCAGGTTGGCCGCGAGCCCGAGGGCGCCGACATCGAGGAGCAGGGCCTGGGCTGGACGAACAGCTTCGGCAGCGGCAAGGGCGCGGACACCATCACCAGCGGCATCGAGGGCGCCTGGACCCCACATCCGATCCGATGGGACAGCGGCTACTTCGAAACCCTGTTCGGCTACGAGTGGGAGCTGACCAAGAGCCCCGCCGGCGCGCATCAGTGGAAGCCCCAGGGCACCGCGAGCGAGGGCACCGTGCCGGATGCGCATGACAAGGCCAAGCGTCACGCGCCGATGATGACTACGGCCGACATGGCCCTGCGCATGGACCCGGTCTATGAGGCGATCTCGCGGCGCTTTCTGCAGAACCCGCAGGCGCTGCACGAGGCCTTCGCGCGCGCCTGGTTCAAGCTGACCCACCGCGACATGGGCCCGCGCGCTCGCTACCTCGGCAAGTTGGTGCCGGCGGAAGTCCTGATCTGGCAAGACCCGGTACCCGCGCTCGACCATGCGTTGGTCGACGCGCACGACATCGCCGCGCTCAAAGCCACGGTCCTCGCATCGGGCCTCAGCACCGCGCAGTTGGTCAGCACCGCATGGGCCTCGGCAGCAACCTTCCGTGCCAGCGACAAGCGCGGCGGTTGCAACGGCGCACGCATCCGGCTGCTGCCGCAGAAGGACTGGGAAGCCAACCAGCCCGTACAGCTCGCGACGGTGCTCGGCACGCTCGCCGGCATTCAGCAGGACTTCAACGCTGCGCAGTCGGCAGGGAAGAAGATCTCGCTCGCCGACCTGATCGTGCTGGCCGGCGGTGCGGCGATCGAGGCCGCGGCGAAGAAGGCCGGACAGGACGTCACGGTGCCGTTCACGCCGGGCCGCACCGACACGTCCCAGGAACTCACCGACGTCGCGTCGTTCGCCGCGCTGGAGCCAGCCGCGGATGGGTTCCGCAACTACGTGCGGAAAGGGCTCGAGGGCTCAGTCGCCGAACTCTTGGTCGACAAAGCGCAGCTCTTGAACCTGAGCGCCGCCGAGATGACCGTGCTGATTGGCGGGCTGCGCGCGCTGGACGCCAACGTTGGGCAGAGCAAGCACGGCGTCTTCACCGCGCGCCCCGGAACGCTGACGAACGATTTCTTCGTGAACCTGCTCGACATGGGCACCACATGGAAGCGTTCTGCCGCGAACGTGATCGAAGGGCGCGATCGTTCCACCGCGGCGATGAAGTGGACCGGCACCGTGGTCGACCTGGTGTTTGGCTCGAACGCGCAGCTGCGGTCGCTCGCCGAGGTGTACGCCGCCAGCGATGCGCAAGCGAAGTTCGTGCAGGACTTCGTCGCGGCCTGGACCAAGGTGATGAACAACGACCGCTTCGACGTGAGGTGAAGGATCGCCAAGGCCTGCGGCGTTATCCGGGCCGTCCGGCAAGGATCTGAAGATGCGGCTCATCATCGACTCCAACCCGGGCATGGGCAGCGTCGCCACCGACCCCGAGGACGGCATGGCCATCCTCTATGCCCTGAACACCCCCGAGGTGCCCGTCGCGGGCATCACGCTCGTCCAGGCAAACGTGCCCATCTCGCACTCGTGGCCCAACGCCGGGCACTTGCTCGACCTGGCCGGCCGCGCCGATGTGCCGGTGCTCGTCCCGCCGCCCTCTTGATCCGCGGCGCGATTCCACCGATGGACGAGGATGTGAAGCGACGACGCCAGCGACGCGCACCGAGCGGGCGGCAGGTTGGGGGCTCGGGCGCACGACGTCGCGGCGCGCCGCGCTCCCGGCGCCGCGCTCCGCGAGTCCCGCTGCCATGACGCCGACCGCTCCGGCCGACGACGCGGGCGGTGACGACGCCGGCCTCCGCCTGGGCTTCGACAACAGCTACCGCCGTCTGCCGGAGCGCTTCTTCGCCGCGCAGGCGCCGGCGCCGGTGGCGGCGCCGCGGCTGATCGCGTTCAACCGCGCGCTCGCCCGCGAGTTGCGCCTCGACGTGGCGGCGATCGAGCCGCGCGCGGCCGAACTGTTTTCCGGCAACGCCCTGGCCGTCGATGCCCAGCCGATCGCGCTCGCCTACGCCGGCCACCAGTTCGGGCACTTCGTACCGCGGCTCGGCGATGGGCGGGCGCTGCTGCTCGGCGAGGTGGTCGACGCGCACGGGCGGCGGCGCGACCTGCAGCTCAAGGGGTCGGGACGGACGCCGTTCTCGCGCCAGGGGGACGGGCGGGCGGCGCTCGGGCCGGTGCTGCGCGAGTACCTGGTCAGCGAGGCGATGCACGCGCTCGGCGTGCCGACGACGCGGGCGCTGGCGGCGGTGACGACCGGCGAGACGGTCTTCCGCGAGCGTCCCCTGCCCGGCGCCGTGCTGACGCGGGTGGCGGCCAGCCACGTCCGCATCGGCACCTTCCAGTACTTCGCCGCGCAGCGCGACGACGAGGCGGTGCGGCTGCTCGCCGATCACGCCATCGCGCGCCACGACCCCGAGCTGGTCGGCGCGCCGCGGCCCTATCTCGCCCTCCTCGAGGCAGTCGCGGCGCGGCAGGCGGCGCTGGTGGCGGGCTGGCTGCGCGTCGGCTTCGTCCACGGCGTGATGAACACCGACAACGTGGCCGTGTCGGGCGAGACGATCGACTACGGGCCGTGCGCGTTCGTCGACGCCTACGATCCGGCGACGGTGTTCAGCTCGATCGACCACGGCGGCCGCTACGCGTTCGCCAACCAGCCGCTGATCGCGCAGTGGAACCTGGCCCGTTTCGCCGAAACGCTGCTGTCGCTGATCGATCCGGAGAGCGCGGCGGCGATCGCCGCGGCGACGGCCGTGCTCGAGGCCTTCCCCGTCCGTTTCGAGCAGTGCTGGCTCGACGGCATGCGCGCCAAGCTCGGCCTGGCGACGGCGCAGGGCGACGACCGGGAGCTGGTGCAGGCGCTGCTCGACGCCATGCACGCATCGGCGGCCGACTACACGCTGACCTTCCGCCGGCTGGGCGACGCGGCGGCCGATGCCCGCGCCGACGACGGCGTGCGGGCGCTGTTCGCGATACCGGCGGCGTTCGACGCCTGGGCGGCGCGCTGGCGCGAGCGCCTCGCCGGCGATCCGCAGTCGCCGGCCGAACGGGCGCGCGCCATGCGCGCCGTCAACCCGCTCTTCATTCCGCGCAATCATCGCGTCGAGCAGGCGATCGCGGCGGCCATCGACGGCGATTTCAGCCCCTTCGAGACGCTCCGCGCGGTGCTCGCCAAACCCTTCGACGAGCATCCGGCACACGCCGACCACGCCCTGCCGCCGCGCCCCGACGAACGCGTGCTGCAGACCTTTTGCGGCACCTGAGCAGCGCGGGACACCCGCGCCGGCCGTTCGGCGGGCCGGGACGACCGGCCGCCGTCGCCGGGTCAGATGGAGACGCCGTGCAGCAGCCAGGCGCTGGCGATGAGCATGGCGATGCCGGAGCCGGTCAGCCCACCCGCCACCGGCGCGCCCCAACGCGTCGGCAGTGGCACCAGAGCGCGCAACGCCGCGATACACTCGTCGCGCCCGCCGATGAGCATGGCGCCGAGCACCATCCCCGCCGCGCCGCCGAGCACCTCGTTGATCATCGATCTCCACCTCGCCTGCGCCAGCCGCCCTGGCGTGGTGAAGGGAGAGCGTGGCCCGCGGCGGCGAGCGGTCGGGCGGCGTGCATGCCGGTGCCATAGCCGGCGCCGCATGACAGGCTGGCGACGGTGCCGTGACGGTTCTGATGCAACGCCGCGCCGCGCGCCGTGCGGGCAGCTGGGCACGGCGCTCGCGACGGTGCTCAGACCGGGCTGGCCGGAAGGTGGTGGACGGCGGAGACGATGACGCCGTCGCGGGCCATGGCGTCGACGATCGGATCGATGTGCGGCGCGGTGACGCGAACGAAGAATCGGCGCGCGCCACTGCCGTCGGCGGTGGATTGGAATGTGCCCAGCCCGAGGACCGCGCCGCCGGCCCCTTCGACGGTGCGCACGGCGTCGGAAAGCCCCTGCCGTGGCGCGCTGAAGTGGAAGTCGATGCGGGCGGCGTGCTCGCTGGCAGAGCCGTCGAGGAAGCCGCGCAGCAGGTCGGTCTCGGTGACGATGCCGATGACCTTGCCGGCCGCGTCGACCACCGGCAGGCCGCCGATGCGGTGCGTGAGCAGCAGTCGCGCCGCCACTTCGATCGGGTCGTCCGGCCGCACGCTCAGCGCCGGCTCGGTCATCGCCGCGCTCACGTTGGTCGAGTCGAGGTACCCCTTGTGCTCGCGCAGGTCGCTGAGCATACCGGCCAGGACCCCGGCCGCATCGACGACTGGCGCATGGCGGAAGCCGTGCGCCCGCATCTCCTTCCAGACCACGTCGAGCCGCTCCTCGGCGGTGACGCAATAAGGATCGGCGTGCATCCACATCGACACCTGCATGACTGGCCTCCCGCAGTCACCTGCTCGCGGTAGATCAGCAAAGGGCGCGCCGGATTGCCACCGGTCCACTTCAGGCCGTCCGGATCGCCGCAGCTGTCGCAGGGATGGGAACGACGGGGAGAGTTTTCCAGGCGTCCTCGCGCGAGACGGCGCGGCGACGTCGCGGCCGCGTGTCGAGTGCCCTGCCGCCCTCGATCGCGGCGCGACCGTGGCCCCGGCGGTTGCGGTCGGCTCGTCCTCCGCCAGCCAGATGGCGGCGCCGGTGTCGAGCCGCAGCGGACTCACGGTTCGCTGCCCCAATCAGGATCGGCTGGCTGCGTCAGAATCGTTTCGGGGCAGGATCCGGACGGTGCCCTTCCGCGCCCCGACCAGCGGATGCCGCCCACGCCGCTTTCGCCACGCGGCTGCGCGGGTTGTTGCTCCACCACGCGCGATGGTCGTACGCAGCGGGCGGCAACTGATCTCCGATCACCCGCTCGACGTCGGCGAACGTCATCGGAACTTGATCGGCGTCCTGCGACTTCCGGAAATCCTCCAGGGGGCTGGTACTTGCCCACCGGGTTTTCCGGGGAGTGAGCGTCGGCAACTTATGCAAAGAGCTTCTCAGGGTCGACGGCATTGAGCCGGTCAGTGAGCGGCAGGCGACTTTCCCTGCGCTACGATCCGTGGTTTTCCGGCGCATGCCTTACAAAACCCTTTCCATCGAGATCGACGGACCAGTCGCGCGCCTGTGGCTCAATCGGCCAGCCAAGCGCAACGCGCTCAACCCGACCGCCCTGGAAGAGATCGCCGCCGCCTGCGAGGAGCTGCAGCAACGCTTCGACGTGCCGGTGGTAGTGCTGGGTGGCCGCGGACCTTCATTCTGCGCCGGCGCTGACCGCACCGACCCGCCCGCGCGCATGGCGCGCGGCTCGGGCGCCAGCGCGCGCGAGCGGCGCTGGGTGTCGCAGATCGGCAGGCGGGCCATCGAGGCGATCGAGCGCCTCGAGGCGATCACCGTCGCCCGCCTGCACGGACATGTCATCGGCGGCGGCGTGCTGCTGGCGGCGGCCTGCGATCTGCGCATCGCCGCCGAGGGAACGCAGTTCCACATCCCCGAGGTCGACCTCGGCATCCCGCTCACCTGGGGCGGCTTGCCGCGCCTGGCGCGCGAGGTCGGTCCGGCGCGCGCCCGCGAGCTCATCCTGCTGTGCGAGCGCTTCGACGCCGCCGCCGCCGAGCGCTACGGGCTGGTCAATCGCGTCGTCGCCGCCGACGCGCTCGACGCCACCGTGGACGACTGGGCGACGCGCATGGCCGCCAAGGCTGACTGGGCGCTGCACATGACCAAAAGCCAATTCCAGGCTTACGGCGTGACGCGCACGCTCGGCGACGTCTCGACCATGGACGGCGATCTGCTCGCCGGCGCGACCGGCGAGGATCCGAGCCGCTTCGCCTGGCGCCGGCCGCGCGACGGCGGCTGACGCGGCCCGGCAACCCGACAGCGGCCGACGCACTCGACCGCTCGCGTGCCGCCGCTGGTGTATGTCTGGCCAGCCGCGAGCGCGCGCGCGCGCCGAGGATGACCGCCAGGCTTGCGCCCGCACAAGTGAGGTCGACGGTCGCGAGTGACGGCGACGAGATCGCGGTGGCCCGGACGGCGGACATGGACGCTCGCGACACAAGGGAAGGCCTCGCGCAATGCGGCGTTGAGTGGGGCTGGCCGACGCGACGCCAGCTGACACGCACGCTCCGCGATCCGCCGCGGCGCGCGCCGCATCGTGCGCGACGAAACGTTGACTCCGCCGGACACCGCTGTTAGCGCCTCGGCTCCATGGAAGCCTACATCATTGACGCCTGTCGTACGCCGCGCGGCCGCCGCAAGGGCAGCTTCGCCGGTGTCCACCCGATCGACCTGTGCATCGCGCCGATGCACGCCATGACCGAGCGGACGGGCATCGACCCGAAGTACATCGAGGACGTGATGATCGGCTGCGTGACACAGACCGACGAGCAGGGCGCGTGCGTGGCGCGGTCGGCGGTGTTGGCCGCCGGCTGGCCGACCGACATCCCAGGCTTCACGCTCAATCGCTTCTGCGGCTCGGGCCAGACGGCGGTGAACCTGGCGGCGCAGGCGGTCGCGTCGGGCGCGCACGATCTGGTGTACGCCGGCGGCGTCGAGAACATGACGCGCGTGCCGATGGGCGCCGACATGGGCGCGCTGCCGAGGAGCCTGGCGACGAAGTTCGACCTCGTGCCACAGGGCCTGGCGGCCGAGATGGTCGCCGATCGCTGGGGCTACAGCCGCCGGCAGATCTGACGAGTTCGCGCTCGAGAGTCAGCAGCGCGCCTGGGCCGCGATCCAGGACGGCCGCTTCAAGAAAGGCCTTGTACCGGTCACGGTGACGCTGCCCGACGGGTCCACCAAGGTCGTCGATACCGACGAACACCCGCGCCCGCAGACCACGCTCGACGGGCTCATGGCGCTGACGCCGTCGTTCAAGCCCGACGGCAAGATCCACGCCGGGAACTCAAGCGGCATCGTCGACGGCGCCGGCGGCGTGCTGTTGGCGTCGAAGCGCGGCGTCGAGAAGCTCGGTCTGAAGCCGCGCGCGCGGATCGTCGACACGGTGGTCGTCGGCTCGGAGCCGATCATCATGCTGACCGGACCCATCCCCGCGACGCAGAAGATCCTGCGGCGCACGGGCATGAGCGCCAGGGACATCGACCTGATCGAGGTGAACGAAGCGTTCGCGCCGGTGCCGATGATCACGATGCAGGAGATCGGCTTCGCGCACGACCAGGTGAACGTCAACGGTGGTGCGATCGCGTTCGGTCACCCGCTCGGGGCGACCGGCGCCATGTTGATCGGTGTGGTGCTCGACGAACTCGAGCGCCGCGGCAAGGGCGTCGGCCTGACGACGATGTGCATCGGCCTCGGCATGGGGATCGCGACCGTCATCGAACGGGTCTAAGTCTCGACAGGCGCACGCGACTGGCGCCACGCATGGTGTGGTAGGCGCGATCGAGAGCGGCCGTCGACGCGGCGCGCCCAGCGGCCCCCGAGGTTTGGTGGTGCGCAGCCGGAGGCCGCACCCTGCTGCGCACCCGCCGCCGGGATGGGCTGTCCCGCGTCGCCTCACGCCGTGGCGAACGGGGCGATCGGCAGTTCCCGCAGGCGCCGCGCCGCGCTGGCGGCGGCGAAGTAGCCGCACATGCCATGCACGCCGCCGCCGGGTGGGCTCGAGGCGGAACAGATGTAGAGGCGCGGACTCGGGGTCGAGTACGGGTCGAGCCGCGCCACCGGCCGGGTGAAGAACTGGAAGAGATCGGCCACCCCGCCGGTGATGGCGCCGCCGACGTAGTTGAGATTCTCCGCCGCGAGATCCGCCGGGCGCAGGACGTGGCGGGCGAGGATACGGTCGCGAAATCCCGGCGCGAAGCGTTCTAGCTGCGCCTCGATGGCGGCGGTGCAGTCGACCGTCGAACCGGCCGGCACATGACAATACGCGTAGCCGGTGTGCTGGCCGGCTGGCGCGCGACTCGCATCGAACTGGCTCTGCTGCACGACCATGACGAACGGCCGCACCGGATGCGCGCCACGCCACACGGCGGCTTCGGCCGCGGCGATCTCGTCCAGAGTGCCGCCGACGTGCACGGTCGACGCCTCCAGACAGCGCGCGTCGCGCCAGGGGATCGGCCCGTCGAGCGCCCAGTCGAGCTTGAACACGCCCGGCCCGTAGCGATAGCGGCGCAGCCGACGCACGTAGCCGGCCGGCAACAGCGGCGCGCCGATGTCGGCGAGCTGCGCCGGGCTGGTGTCGAACAGCGCCACGCGCGCCGGCGGCAGATCCGCCAGGCGCCGGACCGGGGCGCCGGTCTCGATGCGGCCGCCGAGCTGGCGCAGGTACGAGGCCAGCGCCGCGCCGATCGCCTGCGAGCCGCCGGCGGCGACGGGCCACGTCTCGGTGTGCGCGGCGAGCGCGAAGATCATCGCCACGGCGGCGGTGAGCGGCGTCTCCAACGGCAGGATCGAGTGCGCCGCGCAGCCGGCCAGTACGGCGCGCGCGCGCACGCCGCGGAAGCGCGCGGTGAGCGCGGCGCGCGCCGGCAACAGCCCCGGCAGCCCGAAGCGCGCCAGCCGCAGCGGCTGGGCGGGAAAGCGCAGCGGTCCCATCAGGTCGGCGAGGACGCCGTGCGGATCGCGCAGGAAAGGGGCGAAGGTGGCGCGGTAGGCGGCGGCGTCGCCGTCGAGCTCGGTCGCGGTGTCGTCGAGCGAGCGGTGCAGCAGCACCGCCGGCTGGTCATCGAGCGGATGGGCGACCGACACCGGCGGATGGATCCAGCGCAGCCCGTGCGCGTCGAGCGGCAGCGTGCGCCAGAACGGCGACAGCACGCCCATCGGATGGCACCCGGAGCAGACGTCGTGCGCGAAGCCGGGCAGCGTCAGCGCCGCGGTGCGCATGCCGCCGCCGATGCTGTCGCGCGCTTCGCGCACCAGCACGCGGGAACCGCCGCGCGCCAGCGCGATCGCCGCGCTGAGCCCGTTCGGCCCGGAGCCGACGACGACCGCGTCGAGCGCGCTCATTTCGGGCCGTAATCCCACGGCGCCCGGCGCTTCAGCTCTTCGAGTGGCGCATACCCTTCGGCGAGTTGGCCGCGCGCCGCGTCGACGATGCGCCAGTGCAGGCTCGCGCCGAGCAGCGGCTGCGACTCGACCATGATGGCGCGCAGCTCGCCGTCCGCGAAGTGGCAGTGCGCCTGGATGGCGCGCAGCAGCCGCTCGTCGCACAGGTGCCCCTCACCGAAGTTCCAGCCCAGCACCGACGCCGCGACCACTTCGCCGTCGACGTAGTGGTAGTCGTGAAACGGCTGCCCGTCGATGGCCTGCGGCAGCAGCAGGCCGAGGGTGCGGCCCTGCAGGTGTAGCGAGCGGAACGCCAGGCCGCGGCTGTTCATGTGCGGCGCTTCCTCGGGCGCATAGCGCTCGAGTTGCTCGCGCAGCAGCGGCGCGACGCGCTTCAGTTGGTCCAGTTTGCGATGGCTGTCGCCGCGGAACAGCCAGGCGTTCCAGGCCCAGTTGCCGGCGTAGTAGCGCATCGCCACCAGGAACGAGACGCGCGACGGCACCAGGTTGCCGATCAACGGCAGGGCGAGCAGTCCGACCAGCAGGTAGAGGGCCACCGGCAGCGAATCGATATCGACGACGGTGATGCTCGGGTGGCCGATGAAGAGAAACGCGGCCGCGTACAGGCTGAGCAGGTTCCATTCGAACACCGCCCCGGCCGGGACGTTGCTGAGGATGAAGCCGTGCAGCATGACGACGAAGAACAGGCCGAGCACCTGCAGCGGCCCGGGCGCGGTGACGAACACCAGCGTCAGCGGCGCCGCGAACTCGAGGAACGTGCCGGCGTGCGCCATCAGCTTGCCGAGCGACGACGGGGACATGTCGTTCGGATACGACACGAACAGGCGCCGCCGCAGCGTCGGGCTGCGCAGCATCGGATTGTTGACCGTCATGATCGGCACGACGTACCCGAAGGCGACGGTCAGCTTCGACACGCCGGCCCAGAACCAGATCGCCAGCTGCACCGCCTTGGCGGCGGCGATCCAGTTGCCGGTGCCGACGAGCAGAAAGCAGACGATCATGGCGAAGTGATGCTCGACGCGGGCGGCGAACAGAACCGTCTTGTCGCCCAGGCCGCACAGCGGCAGCAGCACCACCACCGGCAGGAACTGCGCCGTGCCGAGCGCCGGCGCCAGCAGCGCGCGCAGCAGCGCGGCGAGGAAGCCGGCGTACAACGCGACGTCGAGCCAGGTGCGCGTCGTCCCGCCGAACAGCGGCAGATGCGGAAACGGCGCCTGCTTGATGGTCCCCGGCCAGAGAAAATGCAGGAAGGCCGTGAACGGTGGAACGATGCGGTAGCCGAGCGGCCCGCTCATGCAGCCGAAGCCCAGCACCTCGATCAGGCAGCCCCACAGGAACGCCTTCTGAAAGGCGATGCCCTCGAACCACCAGGCGCCGATGTGCCACGGACTGCCGAGCCCGGGCGTGAAGCTGACGAAGAACATCCAGCCGAGCGCGAACAGACACAACTTCACGCCGTGGAAGATGTAGGCCGCCGCCGGCAGGCCGCTGCCCTGCAAGACCAGATACTCGCATCCCTCGCGCACCAGGGCGGCGAACTCCGCCGCGCTCGTGTCGGCCCGCGCCGGCCCCTCCTCGTTCGATGGCTGCACTGCTCTGCTCCTCGCCTTCGCGCGCGGCCCCGTCGCCGCGCGACGCTTCCTAGTGCCGGAAGAGCCCGCGCTGCAACTGGCGCGGGCGATGGCAGGACGCCGCCGCGGCACGTGGTCCGACCACGCGCTCGTCTCCACGCGCGCACCCGGCTCCGGCTGGGGCGTGTGCGCAAGGCCTGCTACACGTGGTCCAGATGATGCCTTCGTTCCCGCTCGGTGATCTTGCGATCGTCGTCGGCGCCGCCGGCGGAATCGGTGACGCGTGCGTCCGGGCGCTGACGGGGAGTGAGAGTTTTGCGGCAACGGTCGGGCTCAGTCGCCGTTCCAGTCCCGCGTTGGATCTGGCCGATGAAGCGAGCATCGTGCGGTGCGCGGAGTTCATCGCTCGCCTCGGCGTGCCGCGACTGATCCTGGTGACCACGGGCGTGCTGCACCGCGACCGGATGCAGCCGGAGAAACGCCTGCGCCAGCTCGATGCCGCGACCCTCACCGAGGCATTCGTCGTGAACGCGATCGGGCCCGCATTGGTGATGAAGCACTTTCTGCCGTTGCTGGCGCGCGAGGGGAAGGCGGTGTTCGCCGCCCTGTCGGCCCGGGTCGGCAGCATTGGGGACAACCACCTGGGCGGCTGGTACGGCTACCGCGCGTCCAAGGCGGCCCTGAACCAACTGGTGCGGACGGCGGCGGTGGAACTCAATCGTCGCCAGCGCCAAGCGATCTGCGTGGCACTGCACCCCGGAACGGTCGACACACGATTGTCGGCGCCCTTCGGCAAGACCGGTCTCGACGTGCAGTCGCCCGACATGGCGGCGGAACGCCTGCTCGGCGTCATCGATCGCCTCGGGGCCGGCGACTCCGGCGGCTTTTTCGATCAACACGGAAAGGCCGTGCCGTGGTGACGACCGGCGCCCCGTCGTAACTCCCTGCGCAAGTATTCGTTGCCGGGTCGCCGCCTATGGTGGTACGTGGCCGCGGGGGCTTGGCATGTTCCGTTCTGTCCGGGTAGTAGCGGTTGCGGTCTCGGCGAGCGCGGCAATCGCCATGATCGCGACGGCCAGCGTGGCGGACATCCACGCCACCGGTCGGTGGGTGATCCGCGGCACGCTGCCGTTCCCGCTGGGCGGCCCGTTCGCCACCGCCGACGACTGGTCACAGACCGGTGTGGCCTTGACGACCAGTAGCGGGTTCACGGGCAGCATCGACCCGGCAAGCGGCGCGATCACGACCGCGCGGGGAACGCCGAACTGTGCGGACACGCTCACCGGAACCGTCGCCGCCGACGGTCTCTCGTTCACGGGTTTCCAGGTGATCCGCCCGCTGGCTTGCCTGCGGCCTGGATTCGGGACTGAAGTCACCGCGGCGCGCTGCCCGAGCGGCACGATCGAGCCGGGAGAGGGGTGCGACGACGGCAACCGGGTCGACGGCGACGGCTGCGACGATGTCTGTGCCGTCGAGGCGTGCTGGAGTTGCGCGGGGACGCCGTCGTCCTGCACGCCGACGGCGCTGTGTGCGAGCTGCTCGAACGGGGTGATCGATCCGGGCGAAGGTTGCGACGACGGCAACGGCGTCGCCGGCGACGGCTGCGGTGAGCGGTGTGCGGTCGAATCCTGCTGGGCGTGCTCCGGCGCGCCGTCGTCCTGCACCCCGACAGCGTGCGATACGTGCGGCAACGCATCCGTCGAAAGGGCCGAGCAATGTGACGACGGCAACGGCCAGCTGGGCGACGGCTGCGGGTTCTTCTGCCAGACCGAACCCTGTTGGCGCTGCAGCGGCAACCCCTCGTCCTGTACCCCGAAGTCGGCCGGTACGCCGTGCGCGGGCGACGATCGGATCGCCTGCACCTCGAACGGGATATGCGACGCGGCCCAGGCGTGCACCGAGACGCCGGTGAACAGCCTGTGCGCGGCTGGCGACGCCTGCACCATCGAGCGGTGCGATGCGACGGCGGGCTGCGTCTCGGCGCCGAATCCCTGCGACGACGGCAACCCGTGTACGGCCGACAGCTGCAGCGTTACCTGCCTGCATACGCCGGTCGTTCGCACCGACTGCCGTCCGGCGACGCCGTCGACGCTCCTCCTCAAGCACGGCGCGGCCGCCAGCGGTGACACCCTGAGTTGGCAGTGGCTGCGCGGCGCCTCGACCGACCAGGACTTCGCCGATCCACGCGCCAGCGCCAGCTATCGCTTCTGCGTATTCGCCGGTCCCGACCACGCTACGATCGCCGCTGTCACCCTGGCGCCCGATGCCTCGCGGTGGCAGGCGACGCAAAAGGGGTACCGTTACCGCCAGCCCGCCGCCGCGTTGGGCTCGAGCGGCTCGACGCGCGTGAGCTTGATCGGCGGCCACCTGGGCCACGCGACGATCGCCCTGGAAGGCAGGGGCGCGCTGCTCGGCGTCGCCGCCCCGCCGTTCGCCCTGCCCGTCACCGCGCAATTGCTGAACAGCCAGTCGAACGTCTGTTGGACGTCGAGCTACGACGCCACCGACGTGCGGCAGAATGCCGCCGGCTGACTGAGCCTGCGAGCCGAGGATCCCTGACGGCGGTTCAGCCGGCGTGCGCCGCTACTCGGGGAGCGTCTCCCCCGAGCCACCGAACTCCTTCGGGAAGTCCTTGAACTTCGGCAACCCGTCGCACGCCGCCATTACCTTCTCGCCGTAGTTCACGTGCACGGTCGGCTGGTAGGCGAGGCCCTGGACCGAGCCGGCGGGTACGTCCGTCATGCCCAGGCCCGGGTGTCGGACCAGCACCGGCGCGCCGCAGAGGGTGCAGAACTGGCGGTGGCTGGCTTCGCTCTTCTTGTACACGCCGAGTGCGTCGGCGCCCTTGACGACGGTGACGTTCGGGGTCGGCCACAGACTGGCCGCGTGGATCGGCGCGCCGAGCCAGCGGCGGCAGGAATCACAGTGGCAGTATGCTTGGACCGCCGGGTCGCCGCTGATCTGGACCTGCACCGCGCCGCAGGCGCAGCCGCTGGTGTACGTCGTGGTCGCCATGGGGATGGTCTTCCCGCACCTGGTGCGGGGGCGCAAGCCTGCGCCCAGCGGATCGTCGCCGCGGCGCGACCTCGCGTGCAGCGGCTCGACCCGGTGGTGAAACACGCGTCGGTTGGGCGCTGTCGCGGATCACCCCGATCGACCGCCGGTTGCGTGCCGCGGAGCAGACGTTGCGGCCGCCACCGCCAGCGGGCCGCCTCCCCTTCGGCGTACGCTCAGGCGGCATCGCCGCCGTAGTCGGCGATGGAGCGAACGACCCGGCCGTCGGCACCCAACTCGAAGAACTCCGCGGCGAAGGCGTCGGCCGTGCGGGCGTTGATCATGCGGGAGGCATAGTGCCGCGATCCGCCGGGTGTCGACCACGGGCGGGATGAGGCGCGTCAGCCTCTGCGGTCAGGTCTCGTCGATGCGATCGAGGCGGCGCGCGACCAACGTGTCGAGCGAGAGACGCCCGGCGCCGCCGACGGCGAGGTAGAGGAAGATGACGACGTAGAGCGCCTCGATGGTCCCGAAGAGCTCTCCGACGCCCGCGACGTCGGGCAGGATCGCCGTGGCGATCGCCACGACCATCGTGCCGATGAGCATCATCGCGGCGCCGCGGGTGGCCAGGCCCACGATGAGCAGCGCGCCGCAGACCAGTTCGAGCGCGGCGACGAAGGGCGCCTGCACCGCGGCGAAGGGAATACCCAGGCTGCGAAAGTAATCGGTCACCTGGTCGAGGGAATGCAGCTTGCCCCAGCCAGTTTGCACGAAGGCGAGGCCGACGCCGAGGCGCGCCAGCAGGGGCGGCAGGACGCGCAGGCGCGCGGCGGCCGCGAGGACCCGGCGGCGAAGAGTGCTCAGGATGTGCATGCGGTGCTCCTCATCTCGCTGAATGTGCAGCACCCACCCGCGGCGCGCCGGGTCAGGGACGCACGTACGGGCCGCCGGTGAAACCGGCGTCGTTGCGCGAGCCGTCGCGGTCGTTGAAGGCCGGATCGGGATTGCCGGCATCCACGGCGTGCGGAGAGCCGACCGTGCCGAGGGCGAAGTCGTTGGCGTCGAACGGCTCCGTCAGCCTCCGCCGCGGCGGATCGAGGAATCCGGGGCGCCCGTCGACGTTGCCGACCAGGCGCGGCGCGCCGATGCCGCCCTGGGCGCTGCGGATGCGGCGGTAGTCGGTGCCGTTGGTCAGCAGGGCGCCGACGCGATTGCGGAAGAAGACGTTGTACTCCATGCGCGTCCCGGCCGGGCTGAAATCGCAGATGCCGCGGCCGCGCCGGCCGCCGTCGACGATGGAGCCGTTGCTGGCGAGGACGTTGTTGGCGATCAGCGGCGCCGAGGGGCCGCGCACCAGGATGCCGTTCGAGTCGCCGCGCGCGATGGTGTTGTTCACCAGGCTCGGCGAGGCGGAGTCGATCTCGACCGAATGCGGATCGCCGAGGCCGGCGTTGCCGTTATGGGCGATCAGGTTGTTGCGCAGCGTCGCCGTCGAGGCCTGCAGATAGACGCCGCTGCCGCGCCCGCTGGCGCGATTGCCGGTGATCACCGTGCGCAGGATGGTCGGGCTGGCGCCGATGATGCGCAGGCCGCCGCCGAGGTCGGCGACTCCACCGGTGACGGTGAGCGAATCGAGGATGCTGGCCGCGCCCTCGCCGCTGACGAAGCGCACCACCGGCCCGTTGCCGCTGCCGTGCACCACGGTCGTCGGGCCGGCGCCGACGACCGCCACCGCCTTGCCGACGAAGTCGAGGTCGCCGACGAATTCACCGGCGGCGACGCTGATCGTGTCGCCGTCCTGCGCCGCGTCGATTGCCGCCTGGATCGATTGGCCGGCGGGAACCGGGATGGTCGCCGCCGCAAGCGGGGCGGCGCAGAACAGGGCCAGGGCGAGTGTGAGCGTGCGCATGCCGCGGTTGATGCCGGCACCGCTGCCCAGGTGTCGCGTCCGACGCGGCGGTCCATCTTGCCCGGGGTCAGCCGACGTGCGATGGCTCGCCGGTCGTATTCCACCCCGAATCCAGGAGGCACCACCATGCGTACGAGACGGGAAGCGGTGATCGTCGCGACCGCCCGCACTGGGCTCGCGAAGTCGTTCCGGGGCTCTTTCAACCTGACCCGGCCGGACGACATGGCTGCGCACTGCATCAAGGAAGTGATGAAGAAGACGCCGAAGCTCGATCCGGCCGAGATCGACGACGTCGTCATGGGCACCGGCTTCCCCGAGGGGCCGCAGGGCTTCAACGCCGGGCGCAATGTCGCGGTGATGGCCGGCCTGCCGGTGACCGTCGCCGGGCAGACGGTGAGCCGCTTCTGCTCGTCAGGCCTGCAGGCGGTCGCCACCGCCGCGCACATGGTCGAGAACGAGGGCGCCGAGGCGGTGATCGGCGGCGGCCTCGAGTCGATCACGATGATGCAGAACGACTTCAACAAGAACAACCTGTTCAACCCCTGGCTGATGGACCACAAGAAGGCGATCTACATGCCGATGGGGCTGACGGCGGAGATCGTCGCCGAGCGCTACAAGGTCAGCCGCGCCGCGCAGGACGAGCTGGCGCTGGCGTCGCAGAAGCGCACCGCGGCGGCGCAGCAGTCGGGCAAGTTCAACGACGAGATCGCGCCGATGACGGTGACCATGGAGGTCCTCGACAAGGCGACCGGCGCGAAGTCGCAGAAGCAGGTCGTGGTCGACAAGGACGAGTGCAATCGCCCCGAGACGACCGCCGAGGGCCTGGCCAAGCTGGCGGGCGCCTTCAAGCCGGACGGCGGCACCGTCACCGCCGGCAACTCCTCGCAGTTCTCCGACGGCGCCTCGGCCTGCCTGATCATGTCCGCCGATCGCGCCAAGGCGCTCGGCATCCAGCCGCTGGGCATCTTCCGCGGCTTCGTCGTCGCCGGCTGCGAGCCGGACGAGATGGGCATCGGGCCGGTGTTCGCGGTGCCGAAGCTTTTGCAGCGCGCCGGCCTGACGATCAAGGACATCGACATCGTCGAGCTCAACGAGGCCTTCGCCTCGCAGGCGGTGTACTGCCGCGACCGCCTGGGCATCGATCCCGAGAAGCTCAACCCGAACGGCGGCGCTATTTCCATCGGCCACCCGTATGGCATGACCGGCTCGCGCATGGTCGGCACGCTGCTGCTCGAGCTGCGCCGGCAGAAGAAGCGCTACGGCATCGTCACGATGTGCATCGGCGGCGGCATGGGCGCCGCGGGGTTGTTCGAAGCGGTGTGATTCCACTGGAGGGCGCCGCCCCGTCGGCGCCCTCCAAAAATCACTCGCCGGGGGGCTGCTCAACCTTGTAGCCGCATGCGGCGTCGGCGAGCGGCATGTCGGTGGGCGGCTCGCCGTACCAGGGGTAGCCGCGGCAGACGAGCGGGCGCGTCGCGTGCGCGCTGCAGCGGCCGTCGGCGGCGAGCTGGTCGCACCAGTAGAAGTGCTTGGTCGCCGGCAGGCGCGTGACGTAGAAGGGGTTGCGCGCCAGCGCCTCCGCGCGCGTCAAGGCGTGCCAGTGCTCGGCCGCGAAGGCGTGGTCGGACGGAATGCCGAGGACGGTGGTGAGGGCCGCCATCGCCGCGACCTCCTGCGCGTCCTGGTCGAGCGCGATGGTGCGGCAGCAGGCGCCGCACAGGTTGCAGAGACTGTCGGGCGAGGGGCTCACGCGCCGCGGATCACCACGCCGGGGTGGGCGCCGGTGTGGGCGCCGTCGCGCATCAGCACCTGGCCGTTGACCACCGTCGCGAGATAGCCCGTGGCGCGTTGCGTCAGCGCCGCGGCGCCGGCGGGCAGGTCGTGGCGCACCTCGGGCAGGCACAGGTCGAGGCGATCGAGGTCGATGACGTTGAGGTCGGCGAAGGCGCCGGCCCGCAGCACGCCGCGCCCGGCGATGCCCCACAGCGCGGCGAGTTCGCCGGTGAGCTTGTAGACCATGCGTTCGAGCGGCATCAGGCGGCGCTCGCGCACCCAGTAGGCGAGGGCGAAGGTGGCGTAGCTGGCGTCGGCGGTCTGCGTCGTGTGGGCGCCGGAGTCGCCGAGGCCGATGGTCGACAGCGGGTGCTGCAGCATCGCGCCGGCGGCCTCGAGGTCGGGATTGTAGAGCGGCACCAGGAAGAAGCAGCGGCCGTCGTGCTCGACGATGAGGTCGAGGAGCAGGCGCAGCGGCGGGATGCCGAGGCCAGCGGCGCGCGCGACGAGGCTCTTGTCCGGCGTCGTCTCGTAGCCGCGCACGCCGTCGCCGGTGAGCGGGAAGACGTGCGTCAGCGTCGCCATGCCGCCGAGGATGGTGCCGTCGACGTTGTCGCGCGCGCTCTCGACCAGGGCGGCGCGCAGCGCCGGGTCGCGCAGGCGCGTCACCGCCTCCTGACGCGACAGCGACATCAGGTCGCCGGCGGCCGGAAACAGCGACAGGGGGTTGATGGCGATGCCGAAGCCCATCAACACGCCGACCGCGCGCACCGCCACCTGCGGGCGGATGTGCGCGCCGCCCGTCGCCGCCTGCTCGGCGAGCGTCATCGCCTGGCGCCAGACGTCGGGGTAGGCGAGGGCTTGGATCAGGGCGACGCTGAACAGGCGCCCGCAGGCGCGCGACAGCGGCGCCATCCAGGCGAACTCCTGCGGCACGCCGGCGGCATCCTCGCCGGCGGCGCCGTAGGGCACCAGTTCGAAGACGCCGCGGCCCTCCTCGGCCAGCGCGCCGGCCAGCGCGTCGAGCTCGCGGCGCGAGGCGAAGGTCCCCGGCACGGGGTCCCAGGCCGGCGTGCGGTGCATGGTCGTGCGGCCGGTGGCGAAGCCGAGGGCGCCGGCACGAATGGCTTCGGCGACCGCCTCGCGCATCGCCGCCAGCTCGAAGTCGCTCGCCTCGGCGTCGCTGGCGCCGCGCTCGCCCATGGCCCAGATGCGCAACGGCGCGTGGCTGATGTGGGCGCCGACGTTGACGCCGAGCGGCAGGCGGCCGAGCGCGGCGAGGTACTCGGGAAACGTCTCCCAGTCCCAGCGCAGCCCCTCGCGCATGGCGGCGGCGGGGATGTCCTCGACGCCCTCCATGAGGAACATCAGATACTCGCGATGCCGCGGCAGGCAGGGCGCGAAGCCGACGCCGCAGTTGCCGACCACCACCGAGGTAACGCCGTGCAGATTCGACGGCGTGCCGAGCGGATCCCAGGTGAGCTGCGCATCGAGGTGAGTGTGCACGTCGACGAAGCCGGGCGTCACCAGGCGGCCGCGCGCCTCGATCACCTCGCGCGCTGGGCCGTCGTAGCGACCGATCGAGACGACGCGGTCGCCGGCGATGACGACATCGCCCTCGACGGCCGGCGCGCCGCTGCCGTCGACGACCGTGCCGCCGCGGATGACGAGATCGGGTATCGACATGGGAGGTGCGTGCCACGCGGGCGGCGGGGTGAGCAAGGGGACGTTGGGGCGAAAGTGACACTTCTCGCTGCGAGAAGTGTCACTTTCGCCCCAACGTCCCCTTCATCCCGCCCCTTCATCCCGGCGGCAGGACCTGGCGCAGCACGCGCAGGACGTTGCCGCCGAGGATCTTCTTGATCGTCGCCTCTGAGAAGCCGTCGTTGAGCATCTGCTGGGTCAGCGCCGGCAACTGGCTGGTATCGAAGCCGACCGTCGTGGCGCCGTCGAAGTCCGAGCCGAGGCCGACGCAGTCATCGCCGGCGACGGCGATGACGTGGCGCATTGCCGCCGTGACGTAGCGCATCTCGGTGCCGCAGACCGCCATCTCCCAGTAGCCGATGCCGATGACACCGCCGCCGCGGGCGATGCCCCGCACATGCGCGTCGGAGAGGTTGCGCAGGTTGTCACAGGTGCCGCGCACGCCGCCGTGCGAGACGACGATGGGCTTGGTCGCCATCGCCAGTACGTCGTCGATGCCCTGCGGCGAGAGGTGCGCGACGTCCACCACGATGCCCAGCGCCTCCATGCGGCGCACCAGCGTGCGCCCCTTGTCGGTCAGGCCGCCCTTCTCGAGGCCGTGCGCCGAGCCGGCGAAGGCGTTGTCGAAGAAGTGGGTCGGGCCGATCATGCGAAAGCCGGCGCGGAACATCACCTCGACGTTGGCCGGGTCGTCGCCGAGCGCGTGCGCGCCCTCGATGCCGAGCAGGCCGCCGACGACGCGCGGATCGGTGGCGCGGCGCGCGACGAGCGCTTCGAGATCGGCGCGCGAGCGGATCGCCACCAGCGCGCCGTTCGACCTGGCAATCGAATCCTGCAGGCGCTCGGCGTGCAGCAGGGCGCGCCCCAGCGGATCGCGCGTGAACAGCGCCGAGCGCTGCGCGAAGCCGGCCAGGGTGAGCAGGTCGGGGCGGTTGCCGTCGGTCGCGTCGACGTTGAAGCCGAGCGGCACGCGCGTCGCGGCGGTGAAGAACTGCAGCGCCACCCCGCCGTCCTGCAGGCGCGGCAGGTCAACATGCCCGGTCGGGCTGCGCGGCGTCAGATCGGCGCGCAGCAGCAACGAGTCGGCGTGCATATCGGCGACGAAGCTGCCCGCATGCAGCGTCCGCGCCTGCGCGGACACGCCGGGCAGCGCCACCGGCACGACGCGGTTCAGGAACCCCTCGAGGTTGGCGCCGATCCAGAAGACGACCGCGAGCGTAAGCAGCGCGAGGACGCCGATGCCGATGCCGAGAATCCGAGCCTTGCGCATGTCGACCCCCCTGTTCCGGCGGCACCCTCTGCCGGCGCACCCGAGGAGTCAATCGATTGAAACCCCGGCCGGGCGCTGGCATCGGAGCGGTACCGTGTGGGCGCTGCTCGTCTTTCTGCTGTGGGCCGGCGCGGTCGCCGCCCAGGACCCGACGCCGCCGCCGCTGCCGGGCGAGCGGGCGCCGGTGGTGCTCGACGGGCGCTTCTTGTTCGAAGTCGGTGAAGCCGGCCTATGGAGCCCGGAGCAACGCGCCGCCGAGATCCGCAGCACCCTGCGCGCCGCCGCCGTCGCCAGCGATCCGATGCCGCTCTCGCTGGCCGAGCACGATGGCTACCCGATCGTGCGCATGGGCGACTGGCACCTGGTGACGGTCACCGACAGCGATATCCGCCCCGGCGTGGACCCCGGCGAGCAGGCGCAGCGCTGGCTCATGACCCTCGAAGCAGCGCTGCAGCAGGCGCGCCTCGAGCGTAGCCCGGCCTACCGCTGGGCCGCCGGCGGCCGCGTGCTGCGGGTCGTCGTGCTGGCGGCGTTGCTGCACTGGCTCTTGCGGCGCGGCGGACGGCTGCTGCAGCGCGCCCGGCACGGGCATGCGACGCCGCTCAGCGGCAAGCCGGTCTGGCAGACCGGGCTCGAGGTCGCCTCGTTGGCGCTGCAGGCGGCGCTGTGGACGGCGGTCCTCTGGTACGCGGTCGATCAGTTCCCAGGCTGGCGGCAACTGCGCTGGTACGTCGGCCGCGTCGTTCGCCGGAGCCTCGCGGCACCGCTGCTGACCCTCAACGAACGCGGCTATTCGGCCTTCGATTTCCTGTGGCTGATCGCCGCGCTGGTCGTCCTGTGGGCGCTGGTGGCCGTGGTCACCAGCCTGCTCAGTTGGCGCCTGGCGCGCGCCACCGGCACGACGCGCGGCGCCCTGCAGCCGATGACGACGCTGCTGCGCTACGGCCTGCTGCTGGTCGGGATGATCGTCGTCCTGCAGCTCGCCGGCCTGAACCTCAGCTCGCTGGCCCTGCTCGCCAGCGTGCTCGGCGTCGGCATCGGCTTCGGTCTGCAGAATCTCGCCAACAATTTCGTCAGCGGTATCGTCGCCTCGATCGAACGGCCGGTGAAGCCGGGCGACTTCGTCTCCATCGGCGACCTGCAGGGCACCGTCGAGCGGATCGGCGGCCGCAGCACGATCATCCGCACGCTCGATCGGGTCGACATCGTCGTGCCGAACTCCAAGTTGCTCGAGACCGAGGTCGTCAACTGGTCGCACGACGATCTGATCTCGCGCCTGCACGTGCCGGTCGGCGTCGCTTACGGCTCCGACATCGAGACGGTGCGCGGCGCCCTACTCGAGGCGGCGCGCGTCCACCCGGCGGTGTTGCCGGAGCCGCGCCCCGAGGTGCGCTTCCACGGCTTCGGCGACAGCGCCCTCGATTTCGTGCTGCTCGTGTGGACCGCCGACCCGGCCGGGCAGGAGCTGTTGCGCAGCGATCTGAACTACCAGATCGAACGCAACCTGCGTCGGGCGACCATCGAGGTGCCCTTTCCGCAGCGCACGTTGCACCTCGCGCCGGCGTCGCTCGAGGCGCTGGCGGCGCGCCTCAACGGGGAGTCGCCGCCGGCGCGGCCGGCGCGCCCGGCGCCGGCGGCCGACGACGCACCCGCCTTCCCCGCCGCGCCGTGGCGCGCCCTCGACCTCGACGCGTTGGTGGCGCGCATGCGTGGCCCCGACGGCGTGGCCATCGCCGACCGGCGCCACCTGCTGACGCAGTACACGCGCTGCTTCGTCGGCGCCGACGCGGTCGAGTGGCTGATGCGTGCCCAGGATCTCAGCCGCGCCGAGGCGGTGCGCCTCGGCCAGACGCTGATCGAGCGCGGCACCCTGCACCACGTGCTCGACGAACACCCCTTTCGCGACCGGGCGTTCTTCTACCGCTTCTACGCGGACGAATAGCGCCGGGCGCGGTGCTCGCGGCACGGCGTTCGGCCGGGTGTCGAGCAGGAAGAGATCGACCAGGTCGCCGCCGCGCGGCGTACCCCAGATGCTCCCGTCGTCGCCGGTGCGGATCGGCATCCACTCGCGGTCGGTGTGATTCGGCGTGCAACGTCGACTCCCGAGGAGGGGGTATCGGCGTCGAAAATTGACCCCCTGCCATGCGCCGGCCGCAGCACGAGGGGCAGCACCCACGGCCCGTGCAGGAGACGGCGACCAGGATCTCGCGCCCGACGCGCTGCAGGACGCCGTGCTCGCGGTGGCAAGGCACGCTGGTATGGCTGACCGCGGCCGCCTCGTGGACCACCGGTCCACCAGACTTTCACCACTCGTCGCTGATTTGGGAGACCGGGACACCGCGTCGCACGTGCCCGTGCCGCTCGCATCGGCTCAGACGCACTTCGGTGTGCTGCCATGGACTCGCGTCGTGCTTGGTCGGGCGTCTGGCGAGCCTCTCGTCCTGATCTGCGGCTCCGGCCAGGAAGAAGCCGCCATCGTAGTCCGCCGCGGACTCGATCGCCGGGACGTGCGCCGCGTTGCCGTGCCGCGCCGCGGCGGCATGAAGGGCCTCACCGCAATGGCGCTCTCCAAGAGCCTCGGCTGGCACGACGTGGAGACGGTCCGCCTGCCCTCCAGTGACGCCGCCGCGCTGGCGCTGGTCGGCGGAGGTGCCGATGCCGCCTGCATCATCGAGCCGCTGGCGACGTTGCTTCGGAGCCGGGGCGTCGGTCAGCCGCCGATGAAGCGCGGCGCCGTCAGCGCGTCGGCGCAGCCGCGGTCCGGGGCGCGGGTGGGGTTGGCGAGGAAGGCGGCGATCAGTTGCACGGCGCAGCCGCCGCCGCTGGCGACCTCCTGGCCGACGGCGACGTGCCCGTAGCCGCGCAGTTCGACGTAGTGCCCGTTGGCGAGCGTCGCGGCGGCGAGTTGGCCGAAGGCGGGCGGGGTGGACGGGTCGTAGTCGCCCGCCAGCACCAGCGCCGGCACGGCGCTGGCGACGGCCTGATTCTCGACCGGGTCGGTCGCGCCGACGCCCGCCAACGGACAGGTGCTGCCGAGCGGGTCGGCCGCCATGGCGCGCGCCAGGGCGGGGTGGACCCCGGCCTCCGCGGCGGCGAGCACCGCGGGGGTGTGGAACGGGGTCTCCTCGTTGCAGATCACCGCGTGCGCCAGACCGATGGCATACGGCTCGGGGGCGGCGAGGGCGCCGACGGCGAGCGCCGCGACGCTGGTGTCGCCGCGTGCCATGCTGGCGACGGCCAGCGGCAGCAACGGGATGGTGGCGTTGCTCTGCAGCCCGAACCACAGCAGGCGGACGACGCGGTCGCCGGTGAGGACGACGTCGAACGGCCCCTCGGGACCCACCGCCGTGAAGCGCAACGGCTCGGCGTTGAGACGGTCGAGCAGTGCGTAGGTCGTCGCGGCGAGGTCCGAATAGGCGGCGTCGCACGCCGGCTGCGCGGCGCAGTCGGCGAACAGGCGCTCCAGCGCCGCCTGGACCGCGGCTGCGGTGACGCCGCTCACCAGCGAGACCTGCGGCGGCACGGCCCCGTCGAGCACGACGCTGCGGATGCGGTCGCCCGGCAGGTCGCGCAGCGCGGTCAGGGCGACGCGCGACCCGTACGACAGGCCGTAGATGTTGTAGCGCTCGTAGTCGAGCGCGGCCATCAGGTCGGCGATGTCGCGCGCCGTCGCGACGCTGGTGTAGGCCGTCAGGTCGATCCCACGCCGGGTGAGGCTGTAGAGGCACCCGCGCACCTCGTCGAGTTCGGCGGCGGCCTCTTCCGCCGGCGAGAGACGCTCGGCGAAGCGCAGGTGCAGCGGCTGCACTTCCGGGCAGTCGAGCGGGCCGTACCACGGATCGATCGTGCCGGTGCCGCGCTGGTTGAAGATGACGATGTCGCGGGTGGCCTGGATCGGCGCCGCGAACGCCGCCGTCAGCGAGGCCAGGTAGGGTCCTTCCAGCGCCGCGCTGCCCGGCCCGCCGGTGAGGAAGACGAGCGGGTCGGGCGCGCGCTGCGGCCCGGTGGCGCGCAGCACCACCGTCTCCAGGCGCAGGGCGCGGCGGGTGCCGGTGGCGCGGTTCTCCGGCACCAGCAGGGCGCCGCAGCGCGCCGTGGCGGGATCCTGGCCGGCGGGCAGTGGCGGACAGTTGCCGGGCACCCAGCGCGCCGTCGGGCAGCCGTGCAGGCCGGTGGCGACAGCGGCGACGAGGTCGGCGACGCCGAGGCTCGTGTCGAACGGGGTGGGGTACAGCGCCAGGCACGCGCCGCTGTTCTCGCCGCCGAGCAGCAGGCCGACGCCGACCAGCAGTTCGTCGACGCTGGTGACGCCGTCGTAGTTGCAGTCGCCGGGGCAGATGGCACCGGGGGAGAGCGCACTGTAGTGCGGCCAGGCGATGGCCTCGGCGGCGGACGCCAGGGTCGCGGCGAGTGCCAGGACGCCGCAGAAACGGATCGAGGCGGTAGGTGCGAAACGCGTTCGGGTCATGGGAACTTCCTGGCCCGCATGATCGGTCGCCGGCGCGTCGCCGACTAGTTGGGAGTTACCCAGCAGGCCGTAGGGGATAGCCACCACGCAGCGCGCATGGCACGAGCGCTTCTCCGTCGCCCTCCGTTCACCGGTGCGCGGCTTGCGCGAGGCGGCGGCAAGGGCATCGGGCGGGCGACGGCGCTGCGCTTCCTCGCCGAGGGGGCGGCGGTGGTGATCGCCATCTTGAAACCTTCCTCGCCGAGACCCAGCGGCGCGGCAACGGCGACGGCCTGCCGCGACACGAAGGCGGTCTTGTTTCTGCTGGCGGATCACCGGCGCGCCGGGCCGTTGCGGGCGCACGCAGGCAGATTGCGATTCAGCCCGATCGTGGTGATGGAAACGCAGTTTCTGCAGGAGATCGGACGCGGAGTGTTCACGACCGACAATCCGGCCGAAGCGGTTGCGGAAGACTCGCGCTGGGTCGTCGACGATCCGCCGCTCTCGGCGATCGTTCTCCACACGCTCGACCTGAGCTGGACGCGCGATCCCTTTGACCGTCTGATCACGGCGCACGCGCTCTACCGCGACTGGCGCCTTGCGACCTCCGATCGGGCCCTGATCGATAACCTACCCTCACATCTGGCACTGCCGCTCTGAACCTCGCAACGTCGGACACCCGGGCGCGCTATGACCATTCGCCCATTTGTTCGAGCGGGGCGACCGACTCCCCGCGCTCCCAGCGGTACCTTCCAACGAAGACCACGATGACTCGTTACCGCGTCGCGGAAGGATGGCGCGCTGGGCGGTGGAACCGTTCCGCGTCGCCGCCGCAGGCGTTACGTCTCCGCCGCCGAACTCGATCCGGCCCGGCGGTCGTGCGCTCAGCGGCGGAGGCGGTTGGCGCCGTCGAGCACGGTCCAGGTCGAGGCAACGCTCTCGCCGCTGCCGCGCTGCTCGATGTCGCCGACGTGCAGGTACGACGCCTCGGCGCGCTCCGGCGTGACGTCGAGGACGACGTAGCCGTGCGTTTCGACATCGCCCCACAGGATGTGCGGGTTCTGCGACAGGAAGAGATCGCGGAACTGCGGATTGCCGCCCGGCAGGCCGGGCGAGGTGACGCTGGGGACGACGAACTCGACGGCGATCGAGCCGTCGCCGGTAACCGGGTCGTAGGCCAGCGGCTCGTTCGGGTCGTCGTTGAGGTCGAGCGCCCAGGACATGTGCAGGTCGCCGGTGAGCACGACGACGTTGTCGATCGCCTGCTCGCGCAGTAGCCCGAACAGGCGCGCCCGCGCCGCCCGATAGCCGTCCCACTGGTCCTCGTTGGCGATGTTGCCGCCGCCGATGCTGTTCGGCAGCCCGAGCAACTTCCACGGGCCGAGCATCACCTGCTGCCCGAGCAGGCGCCAGCGCGCCGTCGAGTCGCGCAGCTGCTCGTCGAGCCAGGCCTCCTGGTCGGCGCCGAGGATCGTGCGGGCTGGGTCGAGAAAGCCCGGATCGCTCGGCGACAGCTGCGCGTCGCGGCCCCACAGCCGGGTATCGAGCATGAAGAGATCGACCAGGTCGCCGTAGCGCAGCGTACGCCAGATGCGCCCGTCGTCGCCGGTGCGGATCGGCATCCACTCGCGGTAGGCGCGCTCCGCGGCGGTGCGGCGGGCCCGCCACTCGCCCTCGTCGGCGTCGTGGTTGACGGCGCCGTCGCGCCAGGAGTTGTCGGCCGACTCGTGGTCGTCCCACACCGCGATCATCGGGTGCCGCGCGTGCAGCGCCTGCAGGTCGGCATCGGTGTGGTAGTGGGCGTAGCGGCGGCGGTAGTCGTCGAGGGTCAGGATCTCGTAGGGCGGATCGAGCGGGCGCAGGTCGCCGTATTCGCCGTCGCCGTACTCGTAGATGTAGTCGCCGAGATGCAGCACCGCGTCGAGGTCCTCGCGCGCCGCGATGTGGCGGTAGCTGTGGAAGTAGCCGAAGGCGTAGTTCGAGCACGACGCGACGGCGAAGCGCACGTTGGCGACCGCGCCCGACGGCGCCGTGCGCGTGCGGCCGAGCATCGTCTCACGACCGAGGGCGCGGAAGCGGTAGTAGTAGTCGGTTCCCGGTTGCAGGCGATCGGCGTCGATCTTGACGGTGTAGTCGACATCGGCCACGGCGCGCGTGCGTCCGGCGTTGCGGCGTAAGGTGAAGTCCGGATCCTCGGCGATCTCCCAGAAGATCTCGAGGCTGGCGGCGGCATCGGCCGGGGTGACGCGCGTCCACAGGATCACGCGGTCGGGCAGCGGATCGCCGCTGGCGACGCCGTGCGAGAAGAGCGTCGCCGGGCCGAGCGGCCCCGTGTAGTCGTAGGTGGGCAGGCCATCGCCGCCGCCGTTGCTCGAACCGCCGTCGCCGCAGGCAGACAGCGCCGGCGCCAGGCCGAGCGCGGCGGCGAGGCGGAGGGTCTGGCGTCGGGTGATCATTTCGGCGTGCTAGCAGGCGAGGGGGGAAAACGCCTGTGAATTGTCGGTTACGGACGACGCTGCGGGGCCACGGCGCGGACTGACGATTCCCGGAAGCTGGAGGGCGCGGCTACCGCCGCGTCCTCACAACGCCGCGCGCCACTCGCTGTCGAGGGCGGCGAGGGCGGTGAGGGTCGCGTGTTGCGCCGCGGCCGCATCACGGACCGACTCGCGCGCGGTGTCGGCCTGGGCGCCGAGCGCCTGGCGGGCGCGCAGGATGACGCCGGCGAGCAGGCGGCGGGCGCGCCAGGCGAGGCCGCGGCGCACGACCAGGCGGACCGCGAACAGCCAGGCGGCGAGCAGCAGGGCGGCGTTGAGCAGAAAATCGACGCCGGCGTAGGTGCCGGCCAGGAAGCCGTGCGCCACCTGCCACACCACCCAGACGACCAGCGCGTAGACCGGCAGGTCGAGCAGCCAGCCGACGTAGCGCAGCGCGCCGCGTTCGGCGGCGGCGGGGAGATCGTGGCCGACCAGGCGCGCCCAGGCAACCTCGACGGCGCTGCCGGCGGCGGCGCGCGCGGCGTCGGGGCCGGGCAGGCCGAGTCCGTCGGCGGCGCCGGTGAGGCGCGCGGCGCGCACGCGCGCCGGCGACAGCGCCGCGGCGAACCAGGCGGCGAACTCCGACGGCGGCGGCAGCAGCGCCGCCGCGTCGCCGACGCGCTGCTCGCGCAGCACGCGCTGCACCTGATCGGCGGCGAGAGCGCCAGCCGCGGTCCCGACGGCGAGGATCGGGTTGCGCGTCGCCAGCGCCGCGCCGGCGCCGAGGCCGAGCGACGCCAGGCCGCCGCCGCGCAGCGCCCAGCCGCCCGGGCCGTCCCAGCGCCGCGCCGTCTCGCTCCACAGCTGCTCGCAGACATCGGCGCGACGCAGCGCCAGGCGCGCGGCGACGTCCGCCGCGCAGCGCTCGCCGAGGTGGTCGAGCCCGCTCGCCGCGTCGCCGGGCAGGGCGTCGAGGTCGCCGACGACCTCCGCGCGCACGGCGCCGAACAGCGCCGCGAGTTGCGCCGCGGTGCCGAGCGCGTTGAGGCGGCGCACGCCGCTCAGGGCGCTGTCGCGCACCAACGCCTGCAGCGCCTGACAGAGCTCGGCCCAGCCTTCGGCGCGCGGCTGCGTCTGCGCGGCGCGCGCGCTGGTGGCGAGGACCGGCGCGTCGGGCGCCCGCCAGCGCGTCGCGGCGAGCTGGCGCACCTGCGCCAACACGGCGTCGCGCGCCTCGGGCGTCAGCTCGTCGCTGCGATTGAGCACGAAGAGCAACTGGCGGCGGCCGGCGAAGGCGTCGACGAACGACACCGACGCCTCCTCCAGCACCGACTGGTGGTGCAGCACGATCACCAGCACGTCGCTGCGCTCGGCCAGCGCCGTCACCGTCGCGCGGTGCTGCTCGTCGATGCTGTTCATGTCCGGCGCGTCGACCAGGACCTGCGCCGTCCACGGCCCGGTGGCGGCGTCGTAGCGCTCGACCAACGGACCGCCCTCGCTGTCGCGGCCGCCGGGCTGGGCGACCGCCTCGCCGACCAGCTCGCTGACGTCGGCGTCGAGCGGCGCGTAGACCACCGGCCGGCGCGTCGTCGGCCGGTCGAGGCCCTCCTGCGCGATGCGCCGGCCGGCCAGGGCGTTGAGCAGCGTCGACTTGCCGGCGCCGGTGGCGCCGACCAGCGTGATCACCGCGGCGCGCTGCACACGCGCGATCTGCCGGTCGAGGTCGGCGAGCAGGGCCTCGAGCTCCTCGCGGCGTTCGGCCAGCGCGCGCAGCGGCGCGACGATGGCGAGGTGGTCGTGCAGGCGGCGGCGCAGGCGGTCGAGAATCGGCTTGAGCTCGGTGGTCATAGGGCGGCGCGCAGCTCCTGCAGGCGGTGGGCGCGGGCGGTGTCGTCGGCGATGGCGGCGCGCACCTGTGGCGCGGTGGTGGGCAGCGCCGCCTCGAGCAGCGCATGCGCCAGCTGGCGGCCGCGCACGTCGGTCCAGCGGCGGCGCGCGTCGGCCATGATGCCGCGGCCGAGGACGTGCGCGTACTTCTCGAACAGGAAGGTGCCGACGGCGCCGCCGCCGACGGCGGCGAGGTCGGAGCCGAGGCCGCCGGTGTTGACGATCACCGCCGCGGCGAGGGCGATCGGCACCAGCGTCGCGATGTCGGCGGCGGCCTGGATGTCGAGGTCAAAGCCGCGCTCCTCGATCGCCTTCTCGACCAGGTCCTCGCAGGCGCGTTGGAACTCGGCCACGTCGTCCTCGCGCATGCCGAGCCCCTGCATGGCGCGCTCGAACGCCGCCGGGCGCTGCGCGTCCGCGAGATCGGCGTCGAGCCGCGCCGCCACCGTCGCGGTGGCGGTCTGGCGCGCCGGGTGGCGCGCCTCGCGGCCGAGATCGCGCACCAGTTCTTCCCAGAACGCCGGCCAGGCCTTGGCCAGCGCTTCGCGCTCGATCGCCGACAGCGTCGCCGCCGCCTGTTCCGGCGCCGCGGCGCCGCCGCGCCAGGCGCGCGGCAGGCTCTCCAGCCCGAGGCGCAGGCGGCGCAGGGTGGTGCGCCAACTGCGACTGAGCGGGTTGCTGCGGCGGTCGAGGACGGTGCGGAAGGCGTCGACGAACGGCCGCGCCGGCATAGCGGCGGCGGCGATGCGGGTCCCGGCCTCGCCGCCGCGCATCTCGGCCGCCTGCAGCACGGCGCCGGCGCGCAGCGCCTCGGCCGCCAGTTCGCTGGCGGTCTCGCGCAGGGCGTCGCGCAGGCGCGCCAGCGCCGCGTCGACGGCGCGCGCCTTCACCTGCGCCGTCGCCTCGACGTCGAAGAGCAGCGC
>Ga0105044_10000109_pt1 | contig 86322 bp, 72 predicted proteins | sample MAT01_FD_78092 | JGI IMG/M metagenome (GOLD analysis project Ga0105044, IMG submission 78092) | Freshwater microbial communities from Lake Fryxell liftoff mats and glacier meltwater in Antarctica - MAT-01 | ecosystem: Environmental > Aquatic > Freshwater > Ice > Liftoff microbial mat | place...
AAGGTATAATCTTTTTTTGCAATAATTCCTATTGATTTCGTATATTTGTAGATTATTGACCGACTGGTCGGTTATTTTAAAATGATAAACAAATAAAATGAAACATTCTACTTTGGTAGTGAAGTTTTTCACACTCATTTTCTGTTGCGTTCTTCTTTATACTTTTGATAGTTCTATAGTACTTGCCCAAGGGAATTTGGGTACTATTAATGGGAGTACTGTCAATGAAGACAACGAAGCTATTGGCAGGGCAACTATCTTTTTATACAAAAAAGATGGAACAACCTATATTCGTAAAATTGTGGCTAATCCGAACGGAACTTTTGAATTTCTAAATGTTCCTGAAGGTGAATACACCATTGTTGTTTCGAAAAATGGTTTTTCAAGTTCTACTTTCGAAATAGGGGTAACGAACAAAAAAGTTTCCACTATTGCAACCAGAATGCAAACTACTGCTTACAACCTCGATGAACTTATTGTTTCTGCTTCTCGTAGAACAGAACGCCTTAACAATGCCCCAGCTTCGGTTACCGTAGTTGGTTCAAAACAAATTAATCAGGAAGTAAGTCTGTCTCCTGAAATTTCTCTCCGTAAGGTTGCTGGAGTTGATATTCAGTCTGTTGGTATTGACAGGCAACAAATTGCTGTTCGTGGGTTTTCGAATCCGTTGTTACCAACTGCTTTGTTGTTGGTTGATTACAGAAATGGATTTGTACCTACAGTGAATATAAATTTGTTCAATTTGTTACCAGCGTCAAATCTTGATATTGATCGAATTGAAGTTGTTCGTGGACCGGGATCTTCAATATACGGACCAGGAGCTGACCAAGGTGTTGTTCACGCAATTACAAAAAACCCATTCGATCACCAAGGTACTTCCGTTTCGTTAAGTGCAGGTGAACGTAATTCTTACGCAGGTGCAGTCCGTCACGCTCAACAAGTTGGCGATAAGTTCGCATATAAAATTAATGCTTCGTATTCTCAAGCACTTGACTGGAAACTTGATACTACAAATGCTGATGATAGACGTGAACAAAGTAGTTATAGAGGACCACGTAAAACTCGTGATCAAGAAACTTGGAAATACTATACTTCCTTAACTGGTGTGTATAGAATGGACGAAGAAACGGAACTTACTGTAGATGCTGGTGTAGCGGCAACAAAGAATATTATACTTTCTGGTGCTAGTGCCCAATTGCTCGATAATTACCGTATGGGATATGGTCAAGTTCGTTTTAAATCTGGTGGACTATTTGCAAATCTTTATGGTACTAAAGGCGAAGTTACTAATTGGTATCAATACTCTAATGGAGTGGTATTTAAAGATCATTCTTCGCTGTACAATGGTCAATTGCAATACGATTTTGATTTTTTACAGACGAACATTTTAGTCGGTGGAGATTTTAGAGTACAAATTCCTGAAACGGAAGGTACTTTAACCGGTAGAAACGAAGGAAATTCAACAGTTCGTGAAACTGGAGCATATTTTCAATTCCAAAAAGATATTATTTCTAACCTACGATTTACATTGGGTGGTCGCTTAGATAACAATAGTGCCTTAAACACAACTCAGTTTTCACCTCGTGCGGCATTAGTGTTTAACCCTGATGCAGCGAACTCATTGCGATTGAGTTACAACCGAGCAATCAACTCCCCTACACCACTGAATATCTTTATTGATATTAAAGCTGCAAGCTTAGGAGTACCCGGTGGTCAATTAGGCAATGTTGATTTATTGCTAAGAGGTGGGAACAGTATGTTTACATTTGATGGAACGCCGAACAATAGAGTTTCTACTTCGTTAATCGATACTGTTGGATACCGTAGATCTGGAGTTGGTTTAGATTACAAAGATGCATATTCATTTATGTTAGGCGATACGGCTTTGCGTAACCAATTTGGGTCACTCCTTAGTAAATTAGCAGGAGTAACAAATGTTGAAGGTTTCCAAAACGGTGAAATGAGAATGCCTTTTTCTCCAACTGCAGTATCTGACCCACTACCTATTGATTATTTACAAAAACCTACAATTACTCAAATGTATGAACTTGGGTATAAAGGAATTATAGCAGATAAAGTTTTGGTAGCGGTTGATTTGTACTATGCTATTAAAGATAACTTCTTAGGACCATCTGAACAACTTGCTCCGTATGTGTATGCACCAAATTTTGATGTAAATGATTTTAAAGCAAAATTGATTCAAGCATTTCAAACGAACCCAGATTTATTAGTTGAAGCTGGGAAATCGGCAGACCAACTTGCAGATGAACTTGTTACAGCAGCAGCAGGCAGATTGAATGCATTAAAAACTACTGCTGTTGGAATTGTTCAACCAACTCAAAACACCATTGATGGTCAACGACCTTCTTTGTTACTTGGTTACAGAAATTTTGGGAAAGTAACCTATTGGGGTGTTGATGCAAGTGTGGAAGCAGAAATAACCAAAAAATTAACTGTTTATGGAACATGGTCTTGGATGAGTGATAACGATTTTGACAACAAAGAATTAGGCGAAACTAATGTGCAGTACAATGTACCGATGAACAGCCCAAGAATTCGTTGGAGACTTGGCGCTTCTTATACTGAACCTTCGTCTTGGAGAGCAAATTTTGCTATGCGTTATCAAGATGGATTTAGAGTCGGTGTAGGTAATTTCAGAGGATTTGTACCTGAATTTACTGTATTTGACGCTGGTGTTGGTTATGACTTATCGAGCTTGCTGAAAGACCTATCTGTGGATATATTTGTAACGAATGTATTCAACAATCAAATTAGAGAATTTGTTGGCGCTCCAATAATGGGACGTTACGGATTAGCTCGATTTACGTATTCTTTGTAAGAAGTTTTAAAACTGATTCGACAATTGTTTCAGGGCTTAATAGATTCATACAATCAAAATGTCCAAGTGGACACTCTGATTTTCCGATATGAGTACACGGACGGCACGAAGCCGAAGTATTTTCAACAATTATATTCTGGGTTTGGTAGGGAACAAAACCAAACCCAGGGATAGTTGAACCAAAAATAGAAACAACTGGTATTTTAAATGATGCAGCAAGGTGACCGACACTACTATCATTCGAAACAACTACCGCACATTGCTGTAAATATTCAGAAGTTTCAACTAATGAAGTAGCCCCACTTCTATTAAGAATTTTATTATTCTTGTCATCAGACAAACCTTCACAAACACTTACATCTTCTTTACCACCAAAAAGCACAACGGTAAAACCTTGATTGTTGAGTAATTCAATAACCTTTTTCCAAATTTTAATTGGTAATCGTTTGGTAAAATGTTTCGCACCTGGCGCTATCCCGATATAGTTTTCGTTGTTGCTTGAAGTGTACGTTGAATTGAAATAATCAAGTCCTTTATTATCATTTTGAATTTGAAAAAACGTTTGAATCGTATTTCTATATCGATCAGGAATTAATGGTAAGGTTAGTTTTTCTTTTTTCTGCACCATTGCAATCTTTTCGAGTCTATATTTTTTCATTCGAGCAATATTCTTAGAAAGACCAAAAGTAAACAAACGACTTCGCAGTGAATTTTGCAAATCTATAATGAAATCGTAAGGTTTTCCTTCTTGTGCATATTTCAGGATTGTATTTCGTTGTACAGCCATGCGTACCGCAGATTGGGTAGTATCAATAGGAAAACAGTTTCGAATATACGGTGAATTTGTAAAAACTTCGGTAAATTTTGTAGAAGTTAAAACATCAATGGATACATCTGGAAATTGTTCCGAAAGTTCTCTAATTACCCCTGTAGTAAGCAGAACATCACCTAAAGAACTTAAACGAATGAGAAGGACAGATTTTTTCATATACAAAAGTAGGAAGAAAATCGTCGATAAGAATTATTTTTTACCGACAAATCGAAACAATGTCAAACATACCCATTCCCTCACCAGCAAACCCTACAAGTATTTCTGACCAATTTACAACTTATATTGAAATAGTATCACTTTTAAGAAACCATTGTCCATGGGATAAAAAGCAGACAAAAGAAAGTTTAGCCCCGCTTCTGTTAGAAGAAACGTATGAAACTTTAGAAGCTATTGAACATAACAACAGTGACGAATTACGGAAAGAATTAGGTGATATTTTGTTGCATATTGCTATGCAATCCGAAATTGCTTCAGAAACAAATGCGTTTTCAATACTAGATGTTATTGCTTCTTCTTCAGAAAAGTTAGTACACCGTCACCCACATGTTTTTGGAGAAAACAACATTAGTTCTGAACAAGAAGTATTGGAACAATGGGAAACTTTGAAAATGCAAGAGGGTAAAAAGTCAGTTCTTGAAGGTGTTCCAAAAAGTTTACCTTCGTTGTTACGTTCTCATAGAATTCAAGAAAAAGCGGCTGCAGTAGGTTTTGATTTTACTTCAGTTTCTGAGGTTTGGTCCAAAGTATTAGAAGAAATAAAAGAGTTAGAAGTTGAAATTTATTCTGAAAATACTGAGAAAATTGAAAAAGAACTTGGAGATGTTTTATTTTCGTTAGTGAATGTGTCGAGACGAAAAAATATCAACTTAGAAGCAGTAGTTCAACGAGCAAATGATAAGTTTATTCGAAGATTTCAAAGTATTGAAAAAGCGGCAATTCAAAGTGGAACAACTATCGATAAACTCACGTTAACTGAAATGGATTCTCATTGGGACGAAGTAAAACGAACTGAAAAGTAATTTTATATCATTATTTTTTCGTAACTTAGAAGATTTTCTAATAACATATCTCATCGTAACCATTGTGCAAAAAATTCGCCACCTTACCGTTATCACACTTACGTTGATTCTTTTAATAGGCTCAACAAACGTTGCTTTGAATTCTTGTTCTCACAAAAAGTCGGGAGAACTACATGCATCTGTAGAAAAAGAATTACAGAATTATGAATCGAATCGTAGTACTTTCTTGGTATCGAAATTCCAAAAACTATTGTTTACTGAACGTTATTCAGCAGAGATAATTTCGTTAGAAAAAGCCTCTGAAAATGTTGTAGTGAACCAAACGAAAGCGAACAAACTTAGCGGAAAACGGATCACAATTTTAATCACAGGATTAGATTCTCGTTTAGGGGAAGGACATTCCCACCCACACGCTGATGCAAACCATGTTGTATCGTTGTGGTTAGATGAAGGAAAAGCAGAAGTCATATCAATACCACGAGATACTCCTGCGAATGCAGGATTTCATGATACTTCAGGTTTAAACAAATTAACAAATGTTCGTGCAAACCGAGGTAGGAATACATACCATAAAGAAGTAGTTCGTATAAGTGGAGTTCCAAAGATAAACCATTATATAGAATTTGGTTTTTCTCAAGCAATGGGGTTATTAGAATTGCTTGGATTTCAAGACAATGCTAAATCTACCCTTCAGTCGCTACGTTCGAGACATTCCTATGGCATTGGAGATTTTCAACGCTCGTACAACCAAGGTCAATTTATTAGACAAATGATATTGAAACAAACTCCTTCTTTAGATGATGGTATTATGACAGGCATATTGCTTCGAGGTGCATTACTTTTAGTTGATACTGATTTATCTTCTGAACAAGCATCGAGCTATTTAATGCAAATGAAATCGAAAGGCTTTGGTAAAAAAGAAGATATAGTTGTTCGTATGAAACCTTCTATGAAAATGCAAGTTACGGCTTTTGATTTTACCGATCCAAATGTTGTTGCCGCATTACAAAAACAAAATGATCGCACAGCTTCGAAACAAAAAACAAGTAAAAAAACTGGCGATGAAATGAGTGGTCAAATTGTTTCAAAATTAGAAAAACTTCTTACTTCTTCGAAAAGAAATCTTCCTAAAAATCCAAAAGCAGTAGTAGGACAATTAGAACCTTATTTCAAACAAAGAGCGTGGTTGCAAGTAACAACTATTTCTCAAAGAGCTACGTTACGCAGTGAATTTGGATTGCAATTAACCCAAGCCTATACATTATTGAAAAAGTCAGACCAAGCTGAAAAAGTTCGAACGATAATAGATGCTGAAGAAAAAGCTTTTAAAAGAAATTAAGAAAAAGGGTTGATGGAATTACATCAGCCCTTTTTTTTATATCTTTGAGTATTCAAGAATCAAATTCTTACCCTTACAAACCGTTGATGTACGAATGAATATTACCAAAAAAGAGTTATTGAAAAAAGTCCGTCGTTTTCTTGAACGTTGCACTGAACCTGTAACATTCGATCAAATTGCGAAAGATTTAGTTTTAGTTGAAGATACTACCGCTTTTGTTGAACTGTCGAATGTTTTACAATCTTTAATAAACGAACAAATAGTTGTAAAAGAGAAAAAAACCTACTTTATTCCCATTGGCAAACCAACGGAGTTAGAAGGGATATTACAAATTGTAGGGTTCGAACGTGGAATTGTTTCGATTACAAATTCCAGTTTGTATGAATCTATACTTGTAAAAGATGACGATTTACAGATGGCTCTTCACGGAGACACCGTATCAATTTTGGTAAAACCTCATAAAACATTGAATGAGAAAAAAGTGTTTGGTGAGATTATTTCTGTTCTCTATAGAAATATAGAACCAATGGTTGGGACTATAGAATATGATGGTGAAAACTATTATTTCGTTCCAGAAAATTTTGAGTTTTATTATGATTTTCTTGTATTAGAGTCTTTTCGTAATGGAGCCAAAGAAGGTGAAACAGTAACCGCTGTCTTTTTACAATGGAAACAAGGAGAAAACCCTCAAGCTCAGGTAACAAGTGTATCCAGAAGAACTACTTTTTCTCCATCAGTAGAATTTGCAAAAGTCCGTAGAGAATATGGTCTTTCTCCAGAGTTTTCGGCTTCAGTACAATCGCAAGCAGAATTAGCTGCAAAGAAATCAATCAAAGATGAACTTTTACGAAGAATTGATTTACGGAAAGAGTTGATAATAACTATAGATCCTGATGATGCAAAAGATTTCGATGATGCACTTTCTCTTAAGACTTTAGAAAATAATGAAGTTGAGTTAGGCGTTCACATTGCAGATGTGTCTGCGTATGTTGAAGAAAATAGCGATTTGGACGAAGAAGCATTACAACGTGGAAATAGCACTTATTTAGTGGACGGTGTAGTTCCTATGCTTCCAGAAATTCTTTCGAATAATGTTTGTTCGTTGGTTCCAAATCAAGATCGACTGGCCTTTTCAGTTTTTATGGTATTTTCGGCTTCAGGTGATATGAAGTCGTATAGAATTGCTGAAACCGTTATCAATTCTAAACGAAGATATACTTATGCAGAAGTTCAAAAAATCATAGATGATAAAAATGGTGAAAATTCCGATTTCATTTTACAGTTGTTGGAGTTATCTAAAATATTACGTAAAAACAGATACAAAACTGGAGGAATTGATTTTGAGTCTACAGAGTTAAAATTTGTATTGGATTCCGATGGTTACCCTATAGAAGTTGTTCCTAAAAGTGGAACTGCGTCTACTAAATTAGTGGAAGAATGTATGCTGTCGGCAAATAAAGCAGTGGCAATTTTTTGTAACGATCGTTCAAAAGAATTTGGGGTAAAAGGGACATTGCCGTATATGTATAGGGTTCATGATGAACCGGATAAAGAAAAGTTAGACAAAGCAGTTTCATTTATAAGAGCCTTTGGAATTTCTATACCCAAAAGACCTTCTAGTTCGAAAGAAATCAATGCTGTTATTAAATTGACTGAAACCTATGAACAAAAAAGGTTGTTTCATCAAATCTTACTTCGAGCACAGGCAAAGGCAGTTTATTCAGAATTTTCCACAGGCCATTATGGTTTAGGTTTTGATGAATATTCTCATTTCACATCTCCAATTCGACGCTATCCAGATTTAGTTGTTCATAGGAGAATTAAAGAATATCAACAAGGTTTGCCCACAAAACCAAGATTACAACAATTAAAAAAGTTAGTCCATTTTGCTTCTGATCACTGTTCATTAATGGAACGACAGTCTGTAGATGCAGAACGTTCTTCTATAAAAACTGCTCAAGTGCTACTTGCCTATGAACACAAAGGAAAAGAATTTGAAGGTGTAGTTACAGGTGTCGTCGCCTTTGGATTGTTTATACTTTTGGATTCGTTATTTGTAGAAGGAATGATTCACGTTCGTGATTTACGGGGAGATTACTATATTTTTGACGAACGGAATTACCGCTTAATTGGTAAGGATTCTCGAAAAGTTTTTAGTATTGGTACTAAGTTACGTGTTCGACTAATTCATGTGAATGTTACCAAAAGGGAAGTAGACTTAGAATTATTAGGAGTAATTGATGAGAGTACTCCTTAGTCTGGCGATTTTTTTTCTCGTTTCTTCTCAAATGTTTTCTCAAATTTATGAACCCTTATATAATCTACATATTCGTGGTTCCATTGGACCTACGTATTCGCTCGGTTCTGCACCGGAATTACCAGGGAGTTTTGTTTGTTCAGAATATCTTCCAACTTTTCAAAAAGGCTATGAAGTTGTAGCAACATTTGAAAGAACCATTGTTGAAAATCCACGTTCAGGATTAAAAAGGTCAAACTTTTCTGTAGCCGCGTCATTAGGTATGAGTGTAAAACAATTTACATTTGATGCAGTAACAAAATTGCCCATTTGGGATTCTACATTGAATAAAGTAACAACACTTTCAATTCAGTCAGATTTTCAATTGCAGTTTCGAACTGTCGAAGTTTCTTTTGAGTTACTTTATCTGCTCCCTACCATATTCCCCAAAAGCCAAACAAAGGTGTTTGTTGGCTTTTCTGGTCTACTACCAATACAAACTTACTTTCAACAGAAAGAGTCGATTTTAACGCCAAGAAATGCAACGTTTGTAGAAAACGGAAATCCTAAAAGAAGTATTATTCTTGCAGAGGGTTCTTTTCCTGATCCAAGAGCATTTTTCTTCAGAACTCAGTGTGGTATATCCAACTCTGTTTTGTTAACAAGAAGTATTGAGTTGCTGCAACGTTTGGAATTTCAGGTACATTCGAATCCTCTTCGTTCGCAAAACAGTTGGCTTCCTATTTCATTACAATGCTCACTTGGTCTTTCGTATACTCTACCAAATTCACCTACTTTCGACACCCCTCTTTCTCCAGCAAAAAGGACAGAAGAATAATAAAGTTTGCTCATAAAAAAAGCTGACTCAGAATATCTGAATCAGCTAATTTTGAAACAATTCAATAAAATACTTTATTTTTAGTTTACAATAGTATGATTTTGCAATGTGTATCTAAATCCAGCAATTGGAGCTGTAGTTATACTTAAGTCGATTGTTTTAGAATCTCGTGAAAGCAGAATTCTACCAATGTTTTGAGCAAAACCAGCATATTCTTCGACTACAATTGGAGGTATTTTTTGTCCCATAAGAGTAGCAGTAATCGTTGAACGGATAATTGTTCTTTTCACAACGACGCTTGCACCTTTGTATTGAATAGTAGTATCTGAAGTTTTCGTTATGGTTTGGTTTACACCAACGTTTGTCGCCTGAAGAGTTTGTCCTGATAAAGACACTGGAATTGATGGTATTGTGTCGTTATAAACTACCCAAGAATTACTAGAAGAAGTAGAAAAATCTCCAAGTTTACACCATAAAGCTGGAATTGTATAGGTTGAAAGCCCTTGAAATGATACCGGAGAGTGATAATACCAAGCTGCGTTTCCTTCATTTGATTGTGGAATAGAATCAAAAACCATTTTCTGACCCGAAGATGCGTTAGTACCCCAGCGAAATGCTCGAACTGCTTCTTTACCCATAAAATTAAATTTTGTACCTAAAACAATTGAATCTTGGTAAGAAAAGTCTACAGACTGGTCTGGTTTGAACCAATCAACTTTTATCACATAAGAAGAATTGGTATTCGTAGGAAAATAGCTTGTTGTTGGTGTTGGATCTGGTGTTACAGCATTTTCAGAACATCCAGAAAACCAAACACTTGCTATTGCAATACTAGAAAGTAAGAGTAATTTTTTCATTTTATTAAATTTATAAAGTGTTATAAAAAGGTAATATACAATACTTTATTATGAATTCAAAATGATTTTTAAAATTTTGAAGATTAAGTTACAATTAACTTTACATAGAAACGTAAACTTTTTCTTTGTAAAATATCTTTATTTAGTAATAGAATCGTCATTAAATAACTATAGTAAAATACCGTAGAATTCAATAACAAACAGAGATAATTGAATGGTTCGAGTAGGCGTTATCGGCATTGGTCATTTAGGAGCAATTCATACTAAACTTTGGCAACAGTCTTCGGTTGCAAAATTAATTGGCCTATATGATGTTGATTTTTCGAGAGCTACAGAAATAGCAAATCAATATTCTTGTACCGCTTTTGAATCAATAAGTAGTCTTCTCGATTCTGTAGATGCCGTTACAATTGCGAGTTCAACAAATTCACATTACGAAATTGCAAAACAATGTATACTTCAAGGGAAACATTGTTTTATAGAAAAGCCTATTACAGAAACTTATATACAAGCTCAAGAATTAATAACCTTAGCAGAAATACATTCTGTATCGTTGCAAATAGGTCACGTAGAACGTTTTAATCCTGCAATGGTAGCATTATCTTCGTATTCCATTAAACCAAAATTTATAGAAGCTCATAGGTTAAGTCAGTTTAAACCTCGTGCAATTGATGTATCCGTTGTTCACGATTTAATGATACACGATATTGATATAGTACTTTGGTTGGTTGGAGGTACTGTTGTAAATGTTGATGCAAATGGAGTTGGTGTCATTACTCCCACTGTAGATATAGCAAATGCTAGATTAACATTCGACAATGGATGCGTCGCAAATTTGACGGCTTCGAGACTTTCAGTTCAAGCAATGAGAAAAATTAGAATGTTTCAAGAAAACACTTATTTTTCATTAGATTTTGCGAAGTCTGAATTAGAAATTTTTCGCATAACCGACGCAGCTGTTCAACCTTCTCAACAAGCAACGATGTTGGGGACAATTGAGGCTGGTCTGGTCAAAAAAAACATAGTTTACGAAAAACCAACGGTTATTCCAACGAACGCAATTGAACAAGAGCACATTTCTTTTATTCAAGCAATAGAAGGAAAGAAACCGATTGCAGTTACGGCATTTGATGCCGCAGAAGCATTACGAATTGTAGAAATAATCCAAGAACAGTGTCTTTCAAAACTATGATAGAAACAGAATACGATCCGTCCAAAGCAGAATTAGATGAAATTGTCATCGAGGGTGCTAAAGAACATAATCTAAAGAATATTTCACTTAAAATTCCAAGAGATTCTCTTGTAGTTATAAGTGGGTTGTCTGGTTCTGGGAAGTCTTCTCTAGCTTTTGATACCATTTATGCTGAAGGTCAACGCCGATATGTAGAATGCCTTTCTCCGTATGCAAGACAATTTTTAGGGGTTATGAAAAAACCAGATGCTGATAGAATCACTGGTCTTTCACCTGCTATTTCTATAGAACAAAAATCCGTTGGGCGTTCATCGAGATCTACTGTTGGCACAGTAACTGAAATTTATGACTATTTAAGACTTTTGTATGCAAAAATGGGAACGCAGTATTGTGTAAATTGTGATATTCCTGTTCAGTCAAAATCTGCTCAACAAATGGTTGATGAGTTACTAGAGTTAGAAGAAGGTACTAAAATCACCATTTTAGCCCCATTAATTCGTGGCAAAAAGGGTCATTACCGAGAATTGTTCGAACAATATACAAAGCTGGGATATACTAAGGTTAGAATTGATGGTGAAATTCAGGAACTCTATATTGGGCAAAAAGTAGACCGCTACAAAATTCATGATATTGAATTAGTAATCGATAGACTTTCTATTCAACAATCCCAACAGTTTCGACTTAGTCAATCAGTTGAAATGGCACTTCAACAGGGCGAACAGTTGATGATTTGTATCATTGATCCTTCAATTGGAAAAGTTACTGAACAATTGTTTTCTACTGCTTATTCTTGCCCTTCTTGTAGTTCGTCGTATGAGCCATTGTCTCCGAATATGTTTTCGTTTAACTCACCCTATGGTGCTTGCCAAACCTGTGATGGTATGGGTGATGCGAAACGGTTTACGAAGGATTCTTTAATTCTTCAAATGAATAAATCCTTACGAAAAGGAGCAATCCCACTTTTGACAATGAGTTTTGCTACTTCTGTTAAACGCAAGGTTGAAGATTATTTAAAAGCAATAAAGTTAACGGCAACTACCAATTTAGATGAATTTACAGAAGAACAACTAAATGCTCTATTTTTCGGAATTAAAGAAACTGTCCGTTCTTCGATTAAAATATCATCAAAAACAACCGTAGAATATTCCAATAATTTCGAAGGAATTGTTCCTCTGTTAACAGAAAAGTACAAAGAAGCTTATTCTGCAGAACGAGGGACAATGGAACAAATGATGGTTTCAGACACTTGTCCTACTTGTGATGGTGGGCGTTTGAAATTAGATAATTTAGCTGTCAAAATAGATTCAGAATCTATTTACCGTATCGCTTCACTTTCGATTGTAGATTGTAAAAAACGCATCGACGATTTATACGCAATACTTCCAGAAAACAAAGAAAAGATTTTTCAACCTATTTTGTATGAGATATCACAACGGTTAGGGTTCCTACTTAATGTTGGTCTTGATTATCTTAACTTACATCGTGCTGCCTATACTTTGTCCGGTGGTGAATCGCAACGAATTCGGTTAGCTTCTCAAATTGGAACTGGGTTGGTAGGAGTTACTTATATTCTCGACGAACCAAGTATTGGCTTGCATCAACACGATAACTTTAAACTTATTCAAACGCTTAAAGATTTAAAGAACCTTGGCAACACAGTCATAGTTGTTGAACACGATAGAGATATGATAAAGGAATCTGATTATCTAATAGATATTGGACCAGGAGCTGGAATTCATGGAGGAGAAATTTTAGTTTCCGATGTAACATCAAAAGTACTTGCTTCGCCTGAAAAATATACAAATTCTCTAACGACCAAATATCTTTCTTTTGAAAAAGATATTGAAACTCCTTTAGAACGTAGAATTGGGAATGGTAAATCGATATCTTTGGTGGGAGCAACAGGGAACAATTTGCAAAATGTTACTTTAGAAATACCATTAGGAACATTTGTTTGTATAACAGGAATGAGTGGATCAGGAAAATCGAGTCTAATCAACGATACTCTCTATCCCATTTTAGCCCGTCAATTTCATAATTCACAGGCAATTCCACTTCCTTACACACGCATTGACAACTTAACTGCTATTGATAAAGTAATAGAAATTGATCAAACTCCTATTGGCCGCACACCTCGTTCTAATCCTGCAACATATACCGGATTATTTACAATCATTCGTGATTTCTTTACCTTACTTCCTGAAGCTAAAATTCGAGGTTATAAATCGGGCAGGTTTTCGTTTAATGTCGCTGGTGGACGTTGTGAAGATTGCAAGGGTGATGGAATCAAAAAAATTGAAATGAGTTACTTGCCAGCAGTATATGTAACTTGTGAAACCTGTAACGGAAAACGCTACAACGAAGAAACTATGCAAGTTCTTTACAAAGGAAAATCAATTGCTAATGTTTTAGAAATGACTGTAGAAGAAGCAATGGACTATTTTAAAGATATTCCACGTATTTTCAAAAAGATTTCAGCACTCTTTGAAGTCGGTCTTTCTTACATTCGTTTAGGGCAACAAGCACCCACACTTTCAGGTGGAGAAGCACAACGTGTAAAGTTAGCAACCGAACTGTCGAAAGTGTCTACAGGCAACACATTGTATCTATTAGATGAGCCAACAACAGGGTTGCATTTTGAAGATATAAATATTTTGCTTAAGTTACTAAATAAATTAGTAGAAAAAGGCAATAGTGTAGTTGTTGTAGAACATAATCTGGACGTAATAAAATCAGCTGATTGGATAGTTGATATGGGTCCTTTCGGTGGTATTAATGGCGGACATATAATTGCTACAGGAACTCCTGAAACTATAGCAACGACTCAAGAATCTATTACTGGAAAATATTTGGCACCGTATGTGCTTAAAAACTAAATTATCGAAACATTCTGCTACTCTCTAATAATTGTTCATGAAGAACCTTAATCTGGTTGTAATCTTTCTCATTCTAACACTTGTTCTTTGTTCAACAAGCGATGGAACTGCGTTTGTTCAAAACAAACAGAAACACACTTTTCAATCTGTTCAATACTCAAATTCGAAGATAGGATTTGAAAACAAATCCACTTTTTTAGAAGATGAAGACGATGAAGAATTCGAAGAAGATATTGATTCTTCTGATTATGAAGAGATAGAAATTGAAGTCGAAGTAGATGACGATTCCGATTCTTCTGAATACGAAGAAGTGGAAATAGAAGTAGATGATGATTCCGATACCATTGAATTCGAAGAGGAAGAAGTTCCTTCTACACCATCAGTTTCAAAACAAAAAAAAGAATCAAAGGATACTGATTTCTTTGAAGAATCTGAAGATGATGAGGAATTGATTGAAGAAAACAATCTGTCTAACAATTCTGCCCGTTACTTTACGATTGCTCCTCATATCAAACCAAGGAAAAATCTTGGCCAAATTGAAAGTTCAATAATTAATGAAGCAAGTGGATTAGTTGCAAGCAGAAATTCTGAAGGTGTACTTTGGACCCATAACGACAGTGGTGGTGAGCCTGAACTTTACGCTATTTCTAACGAAGGTTATATGCTAGCAACATATAAAATTAATGGAAACCAACATCCTGCATATAAAAGTCCTTCAATTATCAATAGAGATTGGGAAGATATTTCTTTTGGTCCGGGACCTAAAGATGAAACCGATTATCTTTACATAGCAGATATAGGCGATAATAGTGCAATTTTTGGAACTTATTTTATTTACAGAGTTGAAGAACCATTAGTAGATATTGATCAAGATTCTACATATGCTGTTTTATATACAGCTGAAACAATTGCTTATAAATATGAAGATGGTCATAGAGACGCAGAAACTATTTTTGTTGACCCAAATACTGGCGATATTTATATTGTTTCAAAACGTGAAGATAGCGTTGGAGTTTATTATTTAGAATATCCACATTCTACTACCGAAGTCTTAACTGCAACAAAGGTAGCAACTTTGCCTTTTTCAAGCGCAGTTGCTGGGGACATTTCTCCAGAAGGTAATGAAATTATTATTAAAAATTACCTTCAGATTTTCTACTGGACAGTTGATGAAGACGAATCGATTGCAAGTGCCTTACGGCGCCAGCCTGCAATTTTACCATATACTCCTGAACCTCAAGGAGAAGGGCTTTGCTGGGATCCTGAAACTTTAGGATACTATACGGTCTCTGAAGAACCTTTGAAAAATCTTCAAGCATATCTTTATTACTACGAGCGTTCAGAAGACCCTGTAATGTCAGTAGAAGAAGATGATAATGACTTCAACAATTCTTATGAATATGACCCAAAATATAATAATGATGGTTCAGATTATATGCGATATTTAGCATTTTCGGAAGGTACTAAAAATGTACTTGACGATAAAATGCAAAATATTCTTAATTCTGAATTTCATCTTCAAGTTCTACACATGGGTTTAAACAGTTATTCTGTTACAACCTATATGAAATCTTCAATGTTTGTTTCCTTAGATGTCTATGACAGTAATGGTAAATTAATCCACGAAGTTTATTACGGCAAGGTACCTTTTGGACCATCTAATTTTATTTTTGATGGTTCATCGTTAATTCCGGGAATGTATTTCGTACAGCTTCGAACAAGTAGTGGTGCTTGGACCGAAAAAATATTAGTTTGGTAAGTAGGTGAAATATGGAAAATGATGCAAAACCATTTGTAAGACCAACACTAGAAGAATTACGTAACAAATTTTTCAAAGAAAACCCTCAAATCAAACTTCGTTCTGTTCGTGAACTTTCTTTAGATGAAAAAGAAAAATTAGACGAAGAATATAAAAAGCTCGAAGATCTGCTTTCACAAAAAAAGGCAGCTTCACCACCAAAAGAGCGTACAGAAGAACGTAAAAAAACTGTAATGAATGCCTTACTGAAAAAGACATATAAGTAAAATTTTTACTAAAAGCTTTTAACTTCTACTCTTTATTGTAATTAAGAAAAACAAATGTAATTGCACTGAAATTAGCACTGTTGCTAAAACTAAATGAAGTATTTGAAATGCTGGTGGCAAATGAAAGTATGACAAAACAATTCCTACTCCCATTTGTGAAACAATCAAAGCACTCATACTATAGTTGTGAAAACGGATTTTGTTAGGAAGTTGAACATTTCTCATTCTAACCAATAGAGCTACAGCTAGAATAAAAACACTCCAAGAAAAGCTTCTATGAATATCGTGAACAGTACCCACTTTTAACAACCAATATTCACGAGGTAAGTCTTTCCACTCAATTGAATTTACAATTATGTCTATTTCTTCCCTCACTTGAGTTCCTAAAACAACTTGAAACATTGTTAATCCAAATAAAGAAATCAAAAACACAATCATTTCTTTTTTGATTGGTGATGGAATTTGCGGGTTTACTTCCTTTTCAGTACTATAGGACAAATGTTTCGTAATAAGAATTGTACCAAGAATAATCATTGCTACTATCATATGCAAGGTGATTACCCAATGTAACAACTCAGTTTTAACAACGACAGATCCTAACCAACCTTGAAAAATAACTAAAAGCAAGGTCAGAAAAGAAAAGATAGTAATTGATTTTCTTCTTTTCCATTGAGGTAAAGAAAGGGCTGTCATTACAATTATAGAAAATCCAACAATTACACCTGCAACTCTATTCAAATATTCTGTCCACGTTTTAAAAAGATTAAAGTCATTTTTATCAAATTGTGGAGGAAGGAAATCAACACTTGTAGGAGGAATCCATAATCCGAAACATTTTGGCCAATCCGGACATCCTAAACCAGACCCAGTAGCACGTACTAAACCGCCAATGCCAATGAGAATGATAGTTAATGTGAGTGTAATAGTAATTGACTTTTGAAAGTTTGTAGTTTTCATAATTTTTTGAAATATTTAATGGTTCTTATACGAAATTACCAAAATTCGTTGGTAAATACCGAATGAATGCGTACATTTGTTTTGGAAATTTTTGTATTCAATCTGCTTTCCATAGTGAAACACCTTACCCAATACTTTTTTCGCAGCCAACAATTCCTTTTTAAGAATGGAATATTGTCTATCATCTTACTTGGTTTGCTCCTTATAGGGTCGATATTGTTTGGAACTGAAATTTTAGCTCAACAAGCAAATCCGAGTCCTACTAATAATTCTATACCTTTTCCGACACTTTCAGTTGGAGTTTCTCAAGGAAATAGTCCGCAAGATTTTTCTACAAATATCCAAATTTTGCTTGTCTTGACAGTGTTAACGTTAGCACCTTCAATATTGATAATGATGACGTGTTTTACAAGAATAATTGTTGTTTTTCACTTCTTAAAACAAGCAATGGGTACTCAAACCCAACCACCTGCTCAAATGTTAACTGGGTTAGCACTATTCATAACATTTTTTGTGATGCAACCAGTTCTCGATCAAGCAAATTCTCAGGGCTTACAACCTTATCTAAAAAATGAAATCACTCAAGAAGTTGCTGTGAAAAAAATGGTAGAACCATTTAGAAACTTTATGCTCAAAAGGACAAGGCAACAAGATATAGAATTGTTTATAAAATTAAGTGGTGGTGAAAAACCAAAAACCATTAATGATGTTTCTACATTTGCTCTTATTCCCGCATTTAGCATTAGTGAACTTCGAGTTGCGTTTCAAATTGGGTTTATTATTTTCATTCCCTTTTTAGTAATAGATATGGTAATTTCATCCATACTTATGTCATTAGGAATGATGTTGTTACCACCTCAAATAGTTTCATTGCCAGTTAAAATCCTGCTCTTCATTTTGGTTGATGGGTGGAATTTACTCATTTCTTCGCTTATTGGCGGTATTCTCAATACTACGTAAGGTTAGTTTTTTATGTCCGACGAATTAGTCATCCAACTTGTACGAGATGCTTTTTATCAAGTAATTCTGATATCAGGTCCATTACTTCTGTTGTCACTAGTAATTGGCTTAATTATATCAATTTTCCAAGCTGCAACCTCTATTTCGGAACAAACTCTCACCTACGTTCCCAAGTTACTTGCTGTTTTTATAGTTACTATACTGTTTTTACCCTTTATGTTAAACTCAATGAAAGCGTATGTCATAAACCTTTTTAAGATTTTAGAATCTCTTAAATAAGGTAGTTATTATGTTTGATTCAGGATCGATTGCAGCATTTCAAACGTATTTCGTCGTAGGCATTCTCATTTTTGTTCGTGTTATTTCCTTATTTTCTACGGCTCCATTTTTTTCCCATCCGGGTATACCCACTCAAGCTAAAATTTTTACATCTGTTGTTATTGCTATTGCAATGACAATGACCTTTGGCGAACAACAGCCTACAGTTACTTTTGAACTTTTTACCTTAGTTGGATTAGTATTTAAGGAGTTTTTTGTTGGAGCATTGCTTGGGTTTGCTTCATTTTTGCCGTTTTTTGCTGTCAGAGTCGCTGGTGGTATTCTCGATTTAGATATAGGTTTTCAAACAGCTTTAATGTTCGATGCTTCTGCTGATGTTCCTTCTCTTTTGGGAGAGATAAATTTTTTAGTTGCTTTAATGGTTTTCTTAGGAATAAACGGACACCATTTTATGTTAGAAACAATGTATGCAAGTTTGAAAGCAATACCTTTAACTTCTTTTGCACTTACTGAAAATGCAATTACCACTTTGGTGAGAGTTTCAACTTCTGTTTTTATACTTGGTTTTAAACTCGCCTCCCCAGTTATAGTAGCTTTAATGTTAACTAATTTAGGATTAGCATTACTTGGGCGTGTTTCACCTCAAATGAATATTTTTGCTTTGAGTTATTCTCTTAAAATTCTAGTAGGTTTATTGGTTTTGATTGCAACGTTTGCTCTTTTTGTTCAAATGGTTTCAATAATGTTAAAATCGTTCCAAGACGATTTATGGAAAGTGATTATGTCTTTGCAGTTGGGCGGTAGTGTCTAATGGCAGAAAATAAAGATGGACAAGAAAAGACCGAATCCGCTACCCCGAAACGTCTCTCGGATGCAGCTCAAAAAGGACAAGTTGTTAAAAGTGTCGATGTTACTTCCGCTTCGTTATTACTTTTTGGTGGAATTCTTCTTTACCTATTTGGTGGGATAATAATATTAAAACTCCAAGAGTTTATGGCTCAAATATTCCGTAATATTGGGTATGTTAATTTAACTCCAAGTAATATTCAATATTATTACCAAGAATTGATCTATTCACTCGCTCTCATTTTAGTTCCGTTGTTAGTATTGATTTTTCTTCTTGCTTTTCTTACTGAAGTTGTTCAATTGGGAGGAATCAAGTTTGCTTCCAAAAAGTTTACGGAAGGTTTGAATTTTCAACGTATTTTTAATCCATTTAAAGGGATTAAAAATATACTTTTCAATTCCAGATCATTCTTTGAAGTTGGGAAAAACATTTTAAAAATTCTCGTCTTAGCTGGTGTAATCACTAGTATTTTTATCCCTAAAGTTGACGAAGTTTTAATATTGGTAGGAAAGCCCTTTTATCAATTAGGCGATTTTGTTGGGAATATTATATTTGAAACTTTTTGGAAAGTCGGTTTAGCTTATATACTTATTGGTATTTTGGATTTTAGCTTTCAACGCTATAAATTCAAGGAAGATATGAAAATGACGAAACAAGAAGTAAAGGAAGAAACCAAACAATCGGAAGGTGATCTTGAAGCTAAAGCTCGTCAAAAATCTATTGGGCGACAACGTCTTTTACGTATTTTGAGAGATCAAGTAAAAAATGCAACTGTTGTAATCACAAATCCAACCCACTATGCAATTGTCTTAGATTACAAGCAGGGAATTTCTTCTGCTCCTATAGTGGTAGCAAAAGGTGTAGATTTTATTGCTCTAAAAATTCGTGAAATGGCGGAAGAATTTTCTGTTCCAATTGTTGAAGACCCTCCCTTAGCACGAACTTTATACGAAACAGTAGATGAAGATGAAGAGATTCCGGAAAATCTTTTTAAAACAATTGCACAGATATTAGCGTACGTTTACAAGTTAAAAGGTAAAGCCTAAATTACAACTATTCGCTAAAAAACACGTATATTCGCCTATGGCGAACCAAGATATAACAGTAGCAACTCCGCAAAAAAATAACCAACGTCCTTCGAAACGACGGTACGATCCATCGTCATTGTGGGCTTTGTTGCAGAAAAATCCTGACTTATTAGTAGGGTTTGGGGTGATGTTTATTCTTGCACTTCTTATTATTCCTCTCCCAGGTTTCCTTCTCGATATTATATTAGCTGTAAATATTACACTTTCTGTGTTAATAATTATGGTTTCTATTTATATCAAATCTCCGTTAGATATTAGTTCTTTTCCAACAGTTTTACTGATGACAACGCTCTTACGATTAGGGCTTAATATTGCATCTACCAGGTTGATTTTAAGTCAAGGTCAGGCTGGTGATATTATTAAAGGATTTGGTACTTTCGTAGTCGGTGGAAATTATGTCGTCGGGGTGATCATATTTTTAGTATTAATCATTGTTAACTTTGTAGTTATCATCAAGGGATCTTCACGTATCGCAGAGGTCTCAGCACGATTCACTTTAGATGCTCTACCCGGTAAACAAATGAGCATCGATGCTGATTTGAACGCTGGGTTTATCGAAGAACAAGAAGCACGAAAACGACGAAAAAACTTGGGGAGAGAAGCTGAATTTTTTGGTGCTATGGACGGAGCCTCAAAATTTGTAAAAGGAGATGCCATTGCAGGGTTAATCATTACAGCAATCAATATTATTGGCGGTTTCACTATTGGTATTGCACAAAATGGAATGACGTTTCAAAACGCATTAAGCACCTATACTATTTTAACAATTGGTGATGGATTAGTCTCTCAAATCCCTGCATTACTTATTTCCGTTGCAGCTGGGTTAGTGGTAACAAGGTCTGCTTCTGGAGAAGCCTTAGAATCTGAATTAGGTACTCAATTTGGTCGAGAACCTCGAGCCTTGGCTATATCATCTGGTGCACTATTTTTGTTTGCCCTTATTCCTGGGTTTCCTATCATACCATTTGTATTGATGGGAAGTATTTCTGGTTCCATTGCGTTTTTCCGTTACCGAACAATAAACGAAGAAAAGCGACTCGCCATTATTCAAGAAATGCAAGCCTTACCACCATCAAATGAGTTAACCAACGAAGAACAACCCGTTGAAGATCTTCTATTTATTGACCCAATTGAAATTGAATTAGGGTACGGACTCATTCCCTTAGTCGATCAAAATCAGGGGGGCGATGTTTTTAAGCGAATTACGAATATTCGTAGACAACTTGCAAGTGAATTAGGGTTTATTTTACCACCTGTTCGAGTTAGGGACAACTTACAATTAGACCCAGAAGAGTATGTTATTAAGGTACGTAGTAATGAATTTGCTCGTAACAAACTCTATCCCGGTAGGCTTTTAGCAATGAACCCTGGCTCTGCAGAAGGCACCTTACGGGGATTAAAAGTTACAGAACCTGTATTCTCACTTCCTGCAACGTGGGTTATGCCATCAGACCGTGAACACGCAGAAATTATGGGCTTTACTGTAGTAGAACCGGCAACAGTTCTTGCAACACATTTAACAGAAATATTACGTAGAAATGCTGAGCGTTTACTCACTCGTCAGGAAGTACGCCAACTTTTAGATAATGTAAAGAAACATAATGCTGCATTAATTGATGAAGTAACAAACGAACAATTGGCAATTAGCATTGTTCAAAAAGTGTTGCAAAATCTTTTACGCGAGTTAATTCCAATTCGTGATATGCCTATAATTTTAGAATCACTTTTGGAATACGTAAAAGTAACCCAAAATGTAGAAGTTTTAACGGAATATGTTCGCCATAATCTTTCTGAAACAATTAAACGATTATATCAAGATCAAAACGGAGTTATTCACGCGGCTTCAGTTGCACCACGTTTAGAACAAGCAATGGTGCAAACGCTCCAACAGAACCCACAAGCATCAACTATGCCCTCGTTAGGGTTTTCTCCACAAGTATTAGATGCAATCTATAATTCGGTAACAAATGCCTCTGACGAGTTAACATTGTCTGGGTATACAGCCTTAATAATATGCCCTGCAACCATCCGCCCGTACCTATTTAGAATGTTACACGGTGCTTTCCCAATGATAAGCATCATCTCATTTACCGAAATACCTTCAGATTCAGAATTAGAAATCATTGCCACAATCGACTACTAATCGAGAAAAAATTGGTAGATATGAATAAGTCTATCTTTAAACAAAAGATACTTAATCTGGAAGTGTACTTAGTTTAAACTCAACAATAAAATTGAAATGAAAAACATTGCCAAAGGTGGGTATAGGTTTGCAACCGCTTTGTATTCGAAAGAAATTCTTGTAAAAGTGGAACAAATGCCCGAAAACTCCTTTGATGAGATAATTACCAAATATGTTGAAATGAATATTGCCCATCTAATTTTGGAAGGAAACGGCAGAACTATGCGAATTTGGTGAGATATGATATTAAAAAATAGAGTACAAAGATTGATTAATTGGCAGATTATAGATAAAACGCAATACTTACAATCAATAGAAAGAAGCCCCATAAATGATTTGGAATTATGAACCTTACTTTCTACAAATGTAACACATGACATAAACAACCGAGAAATCATCTTTAAAGGCATCGAACAATCCTACTAATATGAAGGATACAAAAAAGAGAATGACGATGAATAAAATGCTTTTGGTGGTTTCGAGAGCCTCAACCACCGTGAAGAAAATAGAAATTCTCCTATCGAGGACTTAGTCAGGTTTTACTTGTTTCTGCAGATTAAAAAATATTGAATCAATGGAGTGTAACAAGTACTAATTCTCTCGTAGCCCAAATTTGATCATTTCTAATCCTTTGTCTACAACTCTATTTTTTCCTTCGTAAATTAAAGAGAGAGTTATTTCGTTGTTTTGCCGTAGAAATAACCTTTTCCATCTTTGTTCAGATATGCCTTCAACACCAGTATTGCCCATTTCACCATTTCAATTTGTTTCCGTACGCTTATGGGAAATACCATTGTTTGTTATAGGGTTTTTAGGGTTGTCTGTACTTTCGATTTATCTAAAAATTGAGTTATTTGTTTTAGCTGGTATAATAGGTGTTCCTTTGGTTTATGGATTTTTTAAAAGTCCTAAATTCTGGATCTACTTTGCTACGTTAATGGCTATTCCTTGGTTTCGAGATCTTTCAGAAGAAACGACTCCGCTTGAAGTAGCGACTGCTCTGTTTTACATAGGGTCGCTGGCTATTTGGTTCATTTCTAGAATATTCTTTCTAAAGAAAAAAGTTGTCTCTACTTTTATCGATGGTACATTACTAACGGCTATTCTCTTGACATTTGTGTCGTTTATACTCGGATTCTTTTTTAATGTAGATACAACATTAAAAGAAATTATGAGTGAATGGCTGGTGTTGTTCTTTTTACTCTATGCATTCCCTATAAAAGAACATATTAAAACTGAAAAAGATTTGTCAATTCTCTTTACGTTATGGATACTTGTTTCTTTAAGTATTGCCGGATTTTCTATCTACAAGTATACGAAAACTACAAGTTTGGCGGTGTATGCTTGGCAAATTGTATCCGCAAGGAACGCTTTAAATGAGTTAGTATATGTTTTTGGTTGTATTATTTCAATACTTGGTATTGCTTTACTTGACAAAAAGAAAATAAAAATTCTATTATTTTTTGTCTTTATAGTTTGTTTTGCAGCTTTGATAACTACATTTACTCGTGGATATTGGTTAGGGTTTTTGCTTGCAATTGGTACTACATTTTTCTTTTTGCCAAAGAAGAATAAGATTATAATTTCACTCTTTGCCGTATTTTCGCTAATTGTTGTTGCCAGTAGCGTGTTTATTCTATTTGAAGAGAAAGCTTTAACAGCATTATCCGTTGTAGGAAAACGATTTACATCATCTTCGAAGGCAAGTAAAGATTTATCGTTTCTTGTACGTGTGAAAGAATCTGGGTTGCTCCTTGATATGATTGCTAAATCACCACTTGGTGGGTATGGATTAGGGGCTAAATATTCCTATTATGATATGATAGAAAAAGGTACAGTTCATTATACTTTTGCTCATAATGGATATTTGTATGCAGCATATAAGTATGGAATTCCATTAGCTATATTAGTTTATATTCCATTTTTTGGAAGTGTTCTGTTAGGTTTTTATGTAGCAAGGAAAACGAAGAACAAATTTACTCTCTATTGCTCTTTAGTTGCCGCAGGAACGATTTTGTCGATGTTGAGTGTCTCTATTACGAATAATCAAATTTCGATGCGTGAAGGCAATTATATCGGTGGAGTCTGCATTGGTTTGGTGTTGGTTTCGTATTTCCGATATAAAGAACTTGAAGTGAAAGAAGTTTCCAATGCTTGAATTGTTGCAGAAAATAGATGAATCGATTTTTTTCTTCTTCAACCAAACTCTTTCAAACCCAGTAACAGATTTTGTAATGCCCTACATTACATCACCACTTACATGGATTCCTGTTTATATTTTACTGTGTGTGTATTTGATTAGTAAAAAGAAAGTTGGGTTAGTTTGTTTAGTAACAATTGTGGTTGCAATTGTAATTATTGATCCACTTTCGAGCAGGTTCCTTAAATTTGAATTTGATAGAATTCGTCCTTGTAGAGCATTACATGGAGTTCGCCTTTTAGTAGATTGTGGAGTTGGCCAATCATTTCCTTCTACACATTCAGGAAATAGTTTTGCACTTGCTACAGTTTTTGGATTGTTTTACAGACGGTGGGCAATAGTAGGGTTTTCAGCAGCTTCGTTGATTGCTCTTTCGAGAATATTTGTTGGTGTTCACTATTTTTTTGACATCCTTGGAGGTGCTTTGCTTGGTATAACCATTGGGTATGGGTGTTATCTCCTTGCTCAAGTTGTCATCAAAAAATACCTTACGACGAAATTGGTGCAGGAGAATCAATAATAAGTGTTACGGGACCATCGTTGACCAAAGAAACTTCCATCATTGCACCAAATTCTCCTGTTTGAATGTTCAGAGAAACAGTCTTCTTAACTTCATTTACAAACTTATTATACAATGGTTCTGCTACTGAAGGTTGAGCAGACTCCATAAAACTAGGTCGTAACCCTTTCAAAGTATTCCCATACAACGTAAAATTTGAAACTATCAACATTCCAGCATTTTCAACTGAAAGTACCGAATCATTCATATTTCCTTGTGCATCAGAAAAAATTCGCAGGTTTACGACCTTATTAGCACACCAAAGAACATCCTTTAAAGAATCCGTATGCGTTATTCCAACCAATACTACTAAACCGTTGTCTATTTTACCAACAGTAGTACCATTAATTTTTACAGAAGCTTTAGTTACTCTTTGGACAATTAATCGCATATTCTTGATTCTTAGTTTTTAGAACTATTCTACTTACTTAGCTAATTCAGTTTCAATTATTGATGTAATTTCTTCTGATAATGGTTTAGTTCCTGAAGGGAAACGAGCTACAACAACTCCATTTTTACCGAGAATAAATTTTTCAAAATTCCATTTTACATCACCTTTAGAAACATTTTCTGAATTTGTTAATCGGTTATAGAGAGGTGCTTGATTTTGCCCTAAAACTGCTACTTTGTCAAACATTGGAAACGAAGTTGAAAATTTTGTTGAGCAAAACTCTTTAATTTCTTCGTTGCTACCCGGTTCTTGTTTCCCAAAATCGTTGCAAGGGAAGGCAAGAATAGTGAAACCTTTTGATTTGTATTGTTGATAGAGTTTTTCTAAATCTGTATACTGTGAGGTGTAACCACAAAAACTTGCTACGTTTACGACAAGTACAACCGATTCATTGTAAGTTGAAAGGTCTACGGGATTTCCGTCAATGTCTTTTACATTGATAGAAGCAAGGGCATTTACTGTATTCATAGGTTTTTCTGATTTTATTTCAGCTTTTGCACACGAAAGAACACAAAAGAGAATGGTTAATAATATTGATATTTTCATTTTTTTTCTTCTTAAAAATAATGTGATGGTAGAATAGTTATTGTTGTTGAACGATTTTTTATCAACGTTTTATTTACGACTAGATTTTGAATGATTAACCAACAAACAGAATTAGACCATTTGTTTAAAGAACTTCCTTTTGAAGAAGCAATTTGCTTTGTTTTGAATCTATTAGGTTCTTCAGTAGTAATTACTACTTCAATCATACAATCTGTTCGTAAAACATATCCTCAGTTTACTTCGTTCCAACAACTAACAATATTGGATGTTGCCCTTGGAACAAATAGGGGACAGCGATTAGGAAAGTTTCTTCCAAATTGGTTTGTTACTCCAATTTTAGCTGAACAAGCAACACACTTCAAAATTGCAGAGTACCATAGTAGCAACTTTTACGGACTCGATACAGTTCTTGAAGTTTGCACTGGTTCAGGAAATGATACTGCTGCTCTTTCTCAAAATGTGGCAACAGTCCATACATTCGAAAATAATTTCCTCCATTTTTTGTTAGCTCAAAGAAACTGTAACAAAATTGGTATCAAAAACATTCAATTTCATTTTGGAACAATCGAAGAAGCTTCTTTCTCAACTATAAAGTTTCAAGGAATTTGGGCAGATCCCTCACGTAGAGATACAAAGGGAAAAAGAAGTTTTTCTATTGATGGATATTCTCCAAGTTTAGATTTTTTGTTTTCAATTTCAAAAGAATGTTCAATTGCTGGAATTAAAGTATCTCCGTCTATTCACCACACTGTTGAAATTGGATGGAGCAGAGAATTTATTGGATTTGAAAAAGAATGTAAGGAAGAAATTCTGTGGAAAAAATCTGACAACACTTACAATAGCTTGACACTAATTGATCGTCTTTCACAATGGAAATACAATTCAGATAAGGTAGATGCTTTAACAATTCAAGAATCTTTAAATGAGGGAATGTACTTGTATGAACCACATTCGGTTTTGATACGAAGCAAAATGGTTCAAAAATATTTTTCGGAAAAGAATATTAGCTTACTTGACAAGGAAAGTGTGTTTGGCATTAGCAACGAATTAAAGTTGTCTGAATTCTTTGTAGGGTTTAAAATTATTTCAGTTGTGAAGTTTAAAACAAGAGAACTCCAAGCACAAATTGACAAACTCGGTTGGAATGAACGGACTGAAATAAAAAAACGCAATTTCCACTTACTTCCAGAAGAAATACAGAAGAATCTTAGTTTCCGCGTAACTTCAAAAAGTTTTGGAGTTATCATTTGCACGAGACATAATGGCAAAGCAACTGCCATTTTTGCTGAACGTGTCAGATAAATTTGCGTCAACTTGACAGAAAAAGAAAACCCCATTTAGTAATGGGGTTTTAAATATTAGTCATTTAAAGAATCGTATAAACCTTTTAAGCGTTTCCGTAAGTGTAACACTGCGTATCGTTTACGTGCTAATAACGTATTGATATTTACTCCAGTTTCAGCAGACATTTCTCTAAAAGAAGTGCCTTCAAATTCATTGCGAATAAATACTTCACTTTGTTCAGGTGGAAGTTCTTTTAAGCCAGCAAGTACTGATTCCCAGATAGTTTTACGTATAAGATCTGTTTCTGGGCTTGTTTGAGAATCACCAAGGAAGTTTTCAAAACCGTCTAAACCATCATCGATTTGACCAGGAGTTTGCATATCAGAAAAGTTCTCTGCTCTTTTCTTACGATAAGAGTCAATAATTCTATTTCTCACTGCAGTGAACACCCAAGAAGCGATGTTTTCTATTGGTTTTTGCACATTGGCAGATGCAGCAAGTACATTCGTAAATACGTCTTGTAATATATCTTCAGCTTCTTCTTGGGAGCGAACTCTTTGACGAATAAAACCTAAGAACTTTTTACGGTCCGTGCGAAACAATCGTTCGATTTGTTTTGTCAAATCTACTTTTTTTACTGGAGGTATTTCTACATCTAATACAGCAGCTTCTGTATTTTGAACATCACTAATTGTTTGAGCTATCATAGTTGCCCCATCTTAAAATCGTAAAAGAATAATTTACTTCAAAAAACCGTAAAATAGGTGCTATACTATTGCCTTATGCTAAAATGAAATTTGAATTTGTTAAGTTTTAGTAAGAAATTTTTATGCCATATTCTTTAATATGGTCTTTTGCTCTTGGGTATCCGGCGTCGGTATGACGAAGTATTCCCATTAAAGGATCGTATGTTAGTACTCTTAATAACCTTTTTTCAGCTTCTTTAGTTCCGTCAGCAACGACAACCATTCCTGCATGTATAGAAAGTCCCATTCCAACACCGCCACCTTGATGTAACGATACCCATGTTGCACCACCAATTGCATTCAGTGCAAAATTCAAATATACCCAATCAGCAATTGCATCTGAACCATCTGCCATAGCTTCTGTTTCTCGGTAAGGAGAAGCGACCGAACCGCAATCGAGATGATCTCTTCCTATAACAATTGGGCAAGATACTTTTCCATCTCGCACCAAATCGTTAAACATTTTTCCTGCTTTTGCTCGTTCTGTATAGTTTAACCAACATATTCTTGCTGGTAACCCTTGATATTTAATGTGTGTTCGAGCAGTATCTATCCAACGATGAAGATGTGTATTATGTGGGAAAAGCTCTTTCATTGCTGCATCTGTTACATCAATATCTCTTGGATCTCCAGATAAAGCCACCCATCGGAAGGGTCCATTGCCGTCACAAAACATTGGTCGAATATATTCAGGAACAAATCCTGGAATATCAAATGCGTTTTCGACACCGCTAAATTCTTTTGCAACACCACGAATATTGTTTCCATAATCAAAGGCAATTGAGCCTCTTTTTTGGCATTCTAACATTGCCTTACAATGTATTGCTATTGATTTATATACTTCGTTCATATACTTTGTCGGATTTTCAACTCGAAGCAAGTCCGCTTCTGCCATTGAATATCCTGTAGGATAATATCCATGCAATGGATCGTGTGCAGATGTTTGATCTGTTACTACATCTGGCACAACACCGCGTTGCAACATTTCTGGTAGAATATCTACAATATTGCCTACTAATCCTATTGAAAAAGGCTCTTGTAAGGCTGTTTTTTCTTGTACGGCTTTTAATGCATCATCAAGTGAATGCATTTTTACCATACAATATCCATCGGCTATTCTTTTGTCAATTCGTTCTTCGTTTAGTTCAACGCAAATAATTACGGCACCCGCACAAGTTGCAGCAAGTGGTTGAGCTCCACCCATTCCACCCATTCCGGCAGTAAGTACAAATCGACCGGCCAAGGTCCCACCGAAATGCTTGTTTCCACAAGCAGCAAATGTTTCAAAAGTTCCTTGAACTATTCCTTGAGTACCAATGTAGATCCACGACCCAGCAGTCATTTGACCATACATTATCAAGCCCATTTGTTCTAATCGTCGAAATTCATCCCAATTTGCCCATTTACCTACTAAATTTGAATTAGCGATTATAACTCTTGGTGCATCGGTATGAGTTGTAACAACTCCAACTGGTTTACCCGATTGAACTAACAAGGTTTCATCTATATCCATTGTTCGAAGTGAACGAGTGATTCCATCGAATGCTTCCCAATTTCTGGCGGCTTTCCCTATTCCTCCGTAGACAACTAATTGGTCTGGATTTTCAGCATTAGCAGGATCAAGATTATTATGAATCATTCTATACGGAGCTTCCAATTGCCAATTTTTGCAATTTAAAATATGACCAGTGGGTGATGTAATTATTCGTTTTGACATTTATGGTGCTGTTGTTCTGTTCCGTGTCTGTTGTTATAAGAACACATCGAGAAGCAATTTTGTTACAATTTTCTACAAAAATACAATAATTTTTGACTTATGGTTTTGTTTTGTGAAAATGTAATTTGGATTTAAGAATTTACTATCTACTATGTAGCAAACGTGGTATTGCAAATATTTGGTTTTTTTGAGTTGAAGTATGAATCCACTTTACCTGTGAAAGTATTTTAGGGAATTCTAAAACTTTTGTACTAAGAAGAGCAACTTCAGAATCAATTCGGACAACTTCTTTCTCAAATTTAAGGTCTTCGAGATACGCTAATGAAAGTGCGTATCCCCAAGCTTTTTTTCTAGCGTTTTCTATTCCTTTTTCAATTAAAAATTCATCGAATTTCAAGCCAATTATATCTAATACTTCCAGAAGTGGAGCATTGTCATTAGTCTATTTTTCGTTGATTTGAGAAGACATTTTACGAAGACAAAAAAAATGTAGTGAATCCTTACAACTCACTACATTTTAGTTTCAAGACTAAAGGAACAATAGATTATTCTCCTTGTGCTTTAGAATACATCGTTTTTCCATCGAATGTATGCAATTTTTCTAAATGCATCCAAACAAGTTTTTCGGATGTTAAAGTATTCAACAATTGAACAATATCTGCATCGGATGTTTTACCAGATTTAGATATATAACGACAACGATGACAATCAACAATAAGAATATCAGGGACAGGTCCTGGATAAACCTTTGTTCCACGGTTAGACATCATTAGAAATTCTAAATCACCCACTATTTTTGGCATTACCGGCAATGCTTCAGATTGTATAAACATATCAACCCCAACACATTCCCAAGTTCCTTTTGTCGTTACTGCTAACTTCGATTTTGTATCTACAGGCTCTACAAATTGTTCGTCCATTGTCTTAGGTGGTAATTCGCTTACAAGTGCTCTTGTAAACTCATCAGTTGTGGCTACTCCCCCTAAATCACGTGTTTTAATTCCTGATGACAATGTTAAACGTAATGCTTTTTCAATTCTATCTGCTGCATGTGTAAGTCCTAAATACCGCAACATTTGAATTGATGAAAGCAATAATGCAGTTGGATTAGCAAGATTTTTCCCAGCAATATCTGGTGCTGAACCATGAACTGCTTCGAAAACGGCTTGATGATGCCCAATGTTTCCACCCGGTGCAACACCTAAACCACCAACTAAACCAGCACATAAATCAGATACGATATCGCCATATAAATTAGGCAAAACTAATACATCGAAATTTTCAGGCTTCGTAACCAATTGCATACAACAGTTGTCTACAATTATATCGTTGGATTCAATTTGAGGGTATTCTTTTGCTACATCGTAAAACACTTCAAGGAATAAACCATCGGTTATTTTATGAATGTTTGCCTTATGAACACAGGTAATCTTTTTACGTTTTAACTGAATTGCAGTTTCAAATGCATAACGAAAAACTGCTTCTGAACCTTGACGTGTAATTACTTTTAAACACTGAGAATAATCTGGTGTTTGATAATGTTCAATTCCACCATAGGTATCTTCAATATTTTCACGAACTAATAACAAATCGATATTCTCAAATGGCGTTTTCACATTTGGCAATGTTCTAGCCGGACGAACATTTGCATAAAGATCTAACGATTTTCGAATAGTTACATTTACACTTTTATGTCCACCACCTATTGGTGTTGTTGTTGGACCTTTTAAAGCTACTCTATTTTTACGAATAGAATCTAATGTTGATTCCGGAAGTGGAGTACCAAATTTATCGTTGGCATTTAAACCAGCCTCAGCATATTCCCAAGTAATTGGAACTTCCGCTGCTTCGAATATTTTAACAATAGATGCAGAAATTTCAGGACCGATTCCATCACCTGAAATGAGTGTTACTACTTTTTTAGTCATTATTATTTACAGTTAATTATACAATTTCAATTATCATTGCGCTTGCTTCCCCACCACCGATACAAAGGGTTGCTAATCCATAACGTTTACCAACTCTTTTCAGTGCGTAAATCAAAGTGGTTAAAATACGTGCTCCACTTGCTCCAATAGGATGTCCAAGAGCAATTGCTCCACCATGAATATTTATTTTCTCGAGTGGTATTCCAAGTTGATTTTTTGTTGCTATCGAAACAACCGCAAAAGCTTCATTGATTTCGAATAAGTCTATTTGATCAAGTGTCATTCCTGCCTTAGCAAGAACTTTTTCAATACCAGAAATTGGCGCTGTAGTAAATAGTTCAGGGCTTTGGGCAAATGATGCGTGGGCTATAATACGTGCTAGTGGTTTTGCTCCAAGTTCTTTCGCTTTTTGTTCTGAAGCAATTACAAGAGCAGATGCTCCATCGTCTATTGAACTAGCATTTGCCGCAGTAATAGTTCCATCAGATTTGAATACAGGACGTAATGTAGGAATTTTTTCGAATCTTACTTTCGAAGGTTCTTCATCTTCAGAAACTACACGTGTTTCTTTTTTCGATTGAATAGTAACAGGTATAATTTCATCGTTGTAATAACCATTTTTTTGTGCAGCAATTGCTAACTCATAACTACGAATAGTATATTCATCTTGTTCAACACGTGAGATTGAACATGTATCAGCACACAATTCTGCAGCAATTCCCATATGATAGTTGTTATACACATCCCAAAGTCCGTCGTGAATCATTAAATCTACTAATGAAGAATTTCCCATTTTCAAACCAGTACGGGCATTTGGTAAAATATATGGTGCATTCGACATTGATTCTTGTCCACCAGCAACCACGATATCAGCATCTCCACAAGTTAATGCTTGGTCTGCTAACATTACAGCTTTTAAACCACTTCCACACACTTTATTAATAGTCATAGCAGGAACAGAATTGGGTAGACCAGCGAATATAGTAGCTTGACGTGCTGGTGCTTGACCAACTCCACCAGTTAACACATTCCCCATTATTACTTCACTTACCGCTGAAGCTTCTATTCCAGCTCTACGTACTGCTTCTTTTATTACAATTGCACCTAATTGTGGTGCTGTTTGGTCCGACAAAGAACCTAAAAAGGCTCCAATAGGTGTACGAGTTGCCGATAAAATGACATTTGTTCCCATCAGTATTCCTTACTTATTGAATGAGTAAAAAAATTTCGTTCCTAAAATATTTACAACAACGGCGAAACAACTATGAAAATTGTGTATATTCTCTAAATTTCTGTAGATTGTGTATGTTTCAAAATTTTAATGTCTATGAAAATTGTTACAATAGAATCGGGACCTGTTGATACAAATGGGTATTTAGTCTACGACGATACTGCTAAAAAAGCTGTTATTGTCGACTGCCCTTATGGGTCTGCTGAACCATATATCAAACTTTTACAAGAAGAAGAGTTACAGTTGGTTGCAATTCTTTTAACGCATTCGCATTGGGACCATACTGCCGATGTTCCCACGCTTCAGAAATTGACTCAAGCTCCATTGTATTGCCATTCATTCGATGAATATAGGCTTACATCACCAATGGAACATACCCTATGGGAACTTCCTTTTGCTATTGAACCGATGAAGATTGATGTTTATTTGCAAGACAATACTATTATTAGTTTCAGCGATGAACTTTCGTTCAAAATACTTTTCACACCAGGTCATACCGAAGGCGGAGTATGCTTTTATTCTGAAAAAGAGTCTTTTGCACTTGTAGGTGATACTTTATTCCAACAAAGTATTGGTAGAACCGATCTTCCCGGTGGTGATATGCCAACGTTATTGGATTCAATTTCTAAACGTCTTTTACCACTTGAGGATTCTGTGGTTGTATTGCCGGGGCATGGGAATGTTACAACAATTGGAAATGAGAAGCAATTTAATCCATTTTTAAAGAAAACGAACTTTAACGACTTTAGCATTGATGTATGAAACTTATCATAATTTTTTTCCTTTTTCTTTCCACAATCGAAGTAGTTTTTGCAGATTCCATTCCTAATGATTCTGTAAAAGCAACTAGGGCTAAAAGTTCAAATGAGAAGTCGTTTTTTTCTCCACCTACCATTGAAAAAAGTTTTGTTCCAAAAGACACAACTATTGTAGAAAAAAAATCGTTTTCTAAAGACGCAATGGAAGAATATTTGTCTTCGAGTGATTTTCAATATGCAGAAGAATACAGTTTTACTTCTTCGATTGATGAATTTTTTACTGCAGTGAAAGATTATTTTTATTGGTTAATGAAAAAAATATTTGGGTCTAATTTTGCAGAATCTTTAATGAAATCTATACCCGACAGAGAAGTAGTTTTATACATCATTACTTTTGTACTGTTTACATTGATTTTTACATTTTTTTATAAATCGAAATTACGATTATTGTTTTATAATAGAAGCAAGAAAAATAAAACATCTACATTGTTTGAAGAAAACATTCATGAAATTAATTTTGCAAACGATATAACAATAGCAGAAGACGAAAAAAAATTCAGATTCGCAATTCGACTACATTTTTTAGAATGTTTAAAATTATTAGATACGAATGAGTTACTGGTTTGGGAATTACAGAAAACAAATAGAGATTATTTACAAGAACTTTCCAAACATTCTTTATACCTAAAATTCGACGAATTGGTTACAATTTTCGACTATGTTTGGTATGGTGAATTTATACCAACAGAAGAACAATACAAAAAAATATCTCTGCAATTTTTACTGGTAAAAAAATCCCTCATTGGAAATATAAAAGCCGTTATAGTATAAAATGAATATTGTCTTAGACACAGTTATCGTTTCGTTACGAAAATCTTATTCACAGAAAGTGGAAGAACTTCGTGTGGTCTTATTTGAATTAGAACATTTACAAAACGAAGTTATTCCTGAACTACGACGTAAATACGATCTGAATTTTCGAACTGATGAAGTAACAATCCAAAAACTAACTTTGGAAGTTTCGGAACAACAACGAACAAACGAATTGTTACTAATAAAGTACCAACGAGGAGAAGAAATAACTCAAAAAGTTGTTGAATTCGTAAAAATGTTTGTTGAAAAAGAGTATTCCCGATACAAAAACAACAAGAAGAATTCAACCTTTGGTTTGTCAGAATCAACTTCAACAATTACAGCATCAAAGTCTCAACCTTCTGAAGAGTTATCTCGATTATACAAAGATCTTGTAAAGAAATTACATCCAGATTCAAACAGAAACAACGTTGAACAACCGCCTCAATATTGGCATATTGTTCAAGAAAGTTATGAAATGAAAAATTTACAAAAGTTACGTTCCTTTCATACCATACTTTGTTCAGAACAACTTTCTCCGGGAATGTTTACTTCTACCGAATCTGAAAAAGATCGTTTAACTTTAGAAATTTCTTTGTTAAATCGAAAAATAGTCCTTGAACTAAAACGATTAGACTCCCTGAAATCTAAAGAACCCTTTACTTTTAAAGATTTAATTGATTCTGAACAGTGGCAACAACAGCATACATCATCTTTACAAGAAAGTATTCAAACACTTCAGCGTGAAATAGAACAAGCAAAAAAAGTTTTCCTAAAACTTACAAAAGGAATTACTCTTAAGAAAGATGACAAAACCATATTGCAACAGGAAAAGGAAACTTTCGATGAAAAATTTACTAATTCTACTTACTTTAGAAGTAGATAACTGAAATGTCGCGAATTTTAAAAAAACTTGAAAAAGTTCTAAAATGGCCAATCTATTCAATTGTTACAGTTTTTCTTTCAAAAAAAGATCAACAATTACCTTTAGATGGTAATTCGATGCAACGAATTTTACTCGTTCGCGACGATAGAATTGGCGATATGGTTGTTTCACTACCATTGATTCAATTTATCAAAGACACTTTCCCGCACTTAAAAATTGACATACTTTGCAGTAAATCGAATTATGGAATTTTAAAGGACAACTTAAACATTTATCAAAAATACATTTTACCAAAAAGTAAAATCAAAAGAGTATTCTATTTGCGAAGTTTGAAAAAGAACAATTACGATTGTATTATACCATTGGTTTTCTTGAAAAAGTCACGGTATGGTTTTTTTTCCCAAATTATTCAAACAAAGAACACAACTTCTGTTGTTTTTGAAACTTCGAATAAAGAGCCGTATTCTAAAATTTTCTCGGTTATGTCATCAATTCCGTATGGAAATTTTACTATGACAGAAGTAATACTCCGATGGTTCTGTTTGTTGTTCAATGTTTCCTTTAAAGATCAGTATCTTAGTCTTCCTATTTCTATTCCAAACGAAAACAAAACAGTTGCCGAAACATACCTTAAGAATCATTCTTTAGAAGGAACGTTGGTGGTTTATAATGTTTCTGCAAGTGAATCTATTCGACAATTAGAAATTCAAACACACATAGAGTTTTTAGATTTAATCTTACAGAAATACCCTACTTTTTCTATAATAATTTTATATATTGAAAAGGATATTGAAACAATAGTTGAACTAAAAAGGCATTTTGGAAATTCTTTGTATTTTTTCGAACCAACAAATGAGCTATTCGATACAATTGCACTTCTTGAAAAAGCAACATTTGTAGTTTCTCCAAATACCGCTATTACCCATGTAACTGCTTCCTTAGATATTCCATTGTTAAGTATTCAGTCGTATTTGTCTACTCCTGAATGGAAACCAAAACATTCCAAGTACCGTCTTGTTACTGCAAAAGAAAAAGGAAACGTTTCGAATATACAAGCAAATGAGTTAATGAGTGCTTTTTCCAGTTTAATAAACGATTACACACAACAATGAACGAATTAGCTTCAACATCACTTCCATCTACATTAGTGCTCGGTGGCAACGTTGGTAAATGGAATTACAAAGAAAAACCAGAATTTGAAGTAGTTTGCAATGGAGTAGAAGCCTATGTTTTTGCTTTTCAGGGTGATTACTGCTGTTGGAATTCTGTTGAGGAAAAAGAACTTCAAGGGTACGAAATTGTATTTGCGAATTTAAACCAAGGGAAAGAACTTGAAGTCCATAAAAAGTTTTTAGAGTCTAGAAATTTTGGTGCAAAATGGGTAATTATTATTGAAGGTGATGCTTATGATTATCTTGAAGCCGACGAAAACATACGTTTTGTTCTGAATAATGCCGATTTAGTAATTGTTATCAACAAGCTAACTGAATCATATTTTCAAGCACAAACTACAAAAGAATGTTTGTATATTGGAATTCCATATCCTCTAAAAGGTATACAACAATACGAAGTGCCTATTGCAGAACGGTTAGAACATATTTTGCTTTGTTCAGATGCTAACAAAAGGAATACCGATTATTTAGCTGGAGCTCAAATGGGGCTTCCTTTGTTTTGTTATACTGAAGCCTATAGCAGGAATTTTCGTGGTATTAAAAGGAATTTCATTGATAACGGTGTCTTTTTTGACAAACATATTTTAAAGAAAAAAATTCAAGCTTTTTATACATCTCCTTCTATTACCGTTGAACAAACAGTAAGTTTACAACAGATATTTCAAAAAATATCTCAAAAAAAATTATGGGTGAATCTCGATACTCGATATACTTGGGGACGGTATGTACTTGATGCCGCATCGTTAGGAATTCCTATTGTTACTTCCAAATCTACTGGTCATGCATCAACATTGTTCCCACAAACAACACTTCAAAATGGTTTCGATATTTCAGGTGCTGTAGCTATTGGGAAAAAACTTCTTTCTGATTCAGTTTTTTATGAAGAAGTTTCACTGTATGCTAAAGAACAGATTAGACAATATGGACTTGAAACTATTCGTTCTAAAATTCTTACACTTTTAGGGAAATAACTATGTATAGAATTATTTTTCGTTCGTGCGATATTGTCAATTCAGTTCATAATACTCCAAGAGTTTTTGGATTAGATAAACAAACAATTATAAAGGCTTGTTTTTACTCGCTTTATAAATCGATGCAAGGTTTTGAACATACTATTGATATTGTAGGAGATAGATTATCCAATGAAATGCTAGAGTTTTTTCAAAAATTCCCAGATGTTCGTATGCATAACTATACAGAAGAACTTGGCAACCATGAGTCCATTAGAACAACATTTCGTTTAGCCTTAACTTTTGATGACAACGATTGGGTGTTCTTTTGCGAAGATGATTATCTTTTTACAACGAATGCAATTACAATAATCGATGCAATGGTTCAAGAAAGAAAATCGGTATTAGAACTGAAAAATCCTTTGATATTTCCAAACATTTTCATTGGTAAATTAGAAGAAAAACCATTACTTATTTTCCCAAGCGATCAACCAAGTTATTATACAAAACAGAGAAAAAATTATTCATTAGTTTTTGCTACTTCCAATAGTTATTGGAGACAAATACCCACTGTAACATTTACCTATTTAATTGAAGGTAAAAATGTTCAAAAATATTATGACTTATTCTATAGAACTAGTTTTGGAGCGAACGATTTTTACTTAAGTGAAGCATTATTCGGCAAATGGCTTTTTAAATTTAGACCATTTCTTAGCATTACTCCTATGCCTAGTGTGTCAGCGCATTTGCACGAGGGTGTGCTTTCTCCATTTTTAGATTGGGAAAGCATTATGAATTCTGCTATTGACGGGTATAAAGAATTTATTGGGTCAACTTTTCTTGAGACAACAAATTTTGAAACGAAGTAAGAACAGATTCAACTGATATTGTTGAAATATCTTCATTTTGTGAGAGTATTCGTTTGTATGGAATATTTCTGGGGTGCCATTGTTCAAAACTATCCTTGCGTAAATACATAACCACACAAGGGATTTCCCACGCACAACAAATATGTGGAATTACCGTGTCTGGAGTTATAACTACCATACTTTTTTCAATTTCACTTGAAAAAGATAAAAAAGAAGAATAATACCCCGTATGAATAGCGGTTGTATTGGCAAGTATTTCTTGTAATTCTATGTCATAATCCTTAGTACAAGAAACCTTAACAACTAAATCAGGATAGAGTGTTGTAATGGCTTTAATCAACTCTATAAAATTTTTAGTTCCCCAATATCTACTCCTTTGAGAACCATTTAAGTTCACTAATACTTGATTGTTATTTTTAACTACTCCTTCAGCTCTTGGAAATTCTAATGCAGAATTTACTTTTTCAGTATCAATATTAAAAGCTAACAACGGTAGTAAATACAAATTAACAACGTGAGAAATGGACTCTGTTTTTTGTTCTACCCTATGTGAAAATACTTTTGATGCTCCAGCGGCTAAACCGATAGCATATTTAGAGTTTATGATCCAGATTAGAATTGTCGATGTCAATGATGCTTTGTCATGAATATCGATCACCACGTCAAAACGTTCTTTTCGAAGTGAGAAAATTAGTGAAATGGTCTCCAAAAATTTCTTCGAATATTTCCATTCTTTCGTTGTATAAGAATGTAAAAACGGAGCCAAACCAATATTCGATTTTCCTAAAACTATCTGTAACTCATAGTTTGGATATACTTTGTGTAGTTCACGCAATAGAGGGATTGAGACAACTACATCGCCAAGGTGATCTTGTCGGAGAAACAGTACTTTTAAAGGTTTCGAAAGTTCGAAAGTTTTTTTTGGTTCATTCAACACGATTGTAGAACGATTATCTGCGAAAAACTTCTGAATTTTTCTTCGAAAGAACAATTCTATTCGTTTTGGTATAGTATCCATAGGTAAAAATAAGCTTAGTATAATCACAATTCCCGATAACGATTATCAAAAGCGAAGTGCAGAATTTTATTGCACCTCACTTTCCGTTTATCTTTAATTTTATCAAATATAATTACTTTTACCTCAACAATGTACAAATTATATTTGTACATTGTTGGGGCTTCGAGTTTTTTTTAAAATTGCAACCACCTATTTCCAACCACCACCTAATGATCGGTAAAGATTGACTTTTCCTACAAGTAATTTAGACTTGACTTCAATCATTTCTAATTTTGCATCTAATACTTCTTCTTGTGTAAGCAATACTTCCACATAATCAGCCCGAGCTGAGTTAAATAAATTATTCGCAATTTTCACAGACTGTTCTAGTATTTTAACTTCATCAGATTTCACTGAATAACTTGCTGAATAGTTTTCAATTTTCGCCATTTGATTTTGTACATCAACAAATGCATTCAAAATAGCTTGTTCGTAATTGAATACGGCTTGTAATTGCTTTGAATTGGCTGAAAAATAAACTGCTTCTATTCCATTTCTATTGATAAGTGGTGCCATTAAATCGCCTACAAGGTTGAATAATATAGACTGTGGATTTATTAAAAAAGCTGGGTTGAAAGCATTAAAACCTACTCCTCCTCGAATATTCAGCGAAGGATAAAAATTTGCTCTGGCAACATTAACATCTAGTTTAGATGCAACTAATTCTAACTCTGCTTTTTTGATGTCTGTTCTGTTAGATAAAAGTTGACCAGGAACTCCTGCTGGTATTGAGTCAATAGTAATACCTAAAAAAGATGAAGACCGTTCGATTTTGGAGGGGAATCGGGCAGTTAAAAAATTTAAAAGGTTTTCTTTTTCAACTATTTTTTGCCTGATTTCATATTGGCGATTCTTTGTTTTAAGTAATTGAGCTTCAAACCGATTAACTGCCAACTGAGTAGCTTTTGCAGATTCCTTTTGTAGTTTCACTGATCTAAGTGCCTTAGATTGCAATTCAACATTCTCGTTGATGGTTTGCAAAAAATTGTCCAATGCCAATAATTCATAATAGTTTTCAGCAATTTCGGACACCAATTTAGTAATAAAAAAATTCTTTCCTTCAATTCTTGCTAAATAGAGATTCACGGAGGCATCTTTAGCATCCCGCAATTTCCGCCAAATATCTACTTCCCAAGAAGTAGTAGCCTCAAGAACAAAGTCACTCAAGAGTCCAGGAAATGGCTGACCATCTTTGATGGAAAGCTGTTCATCTACAGCACCGTTTCTGGTATATAATCCTTCTTTGTCCAGCCCAGAACCAAAACCAATGCCAACAGATGGTAAGTATTCTCCGCTTCGGGCTCTAATCTCATTCTTACTGATTTCAATTTCTTGCAGAAAAATGTTGAGTTCTTGATTATTCACCAAAGCCGAGTCTATCAACGCTTGTAAATAAGCATCTTTAAAATAGTTTCGCCATTGGAAATCTGCAACACTTGTTGTATCAATTGATTGCGCGAAATATTCAGGGACCTGTGTGTCAGGCTCTCTAACCGTTTGATTCAAATTTACACAGCTACTCAATAGCAGTATAAATGGAATAGTGTAACAATACATTTTCAAATTTTTCATTATATTTTGTTTTTACTTTTTCTATTCATTACTTTTAAAACAATTCTCAATTTTTGAATCTTTTTTAATAATGAGGCTTGAGACACACTTTGTATATATTCTTCGGTTAATGGATTGAAATCTTCATCTTGAATCAGCTTTCTTCCTTCAGCTAATTTTGCAAAAATGTAAAAAAGTCCTGGAACTAAAAGGATTCCAAATATGGTTCCAAAAAGCATTCCACCTAATGCAGATGAACCAATGGTTTTATTACCAATTGCACCTGCTCCGGTTGCTCTTACTAAAGGAATTAAGCCAGCAATAAAGGCAAATGAAGTCATCAATATGGGTCTGAAACGTGCTTTTGCTCCTTCTATCGCCGCTTGAAAAACGGTAGCTCCTTGTTGTTGCTTTTGTATAGCAAACTCGACTATCAACACTGCATTTTTACCTAATAATCCTATGAGCATTATTAACCCGATTTGAGCATAGACATCATTTGAAAGTCCCATGATTTTTAGCAATAAAAATGAACCAAAAATACCTAAAGGAAGTGAAAACAAAATAGCCAAAGGAATAATAAAACTTTCATACTGCGAAGCCAAAACGAGATAGACGAAAACAAGTACTAGAATAAAAATAAATATCGCTTCATTTCCGCGAGCAGCCTCATCGTATGACAATCCTTCCCATGCGATATCGTAACCCTTAGATAAGGTTTGCTCTGACACTTCTCTTATCACTCGAATAGCATCGCCTGTAGTGTATCCTTTCGAAGGCACACCTCTTATTGAAGAAGAAGTGTAGAGGTTAAATCGGGTAATTTCGTTGGGTCCCTGTGTTTTCCTTAGTGTTACAAATGAAGAATATGGCACCATTTCGCCTGACTCATTTTTTACAAAAAGTTTTAAAAGGTCGCTTGGTAATCGCCTGTACTCTGGACCAGCTTGTGTATACACCTTGAAAAACGTATTGAAACGTGTAAAACCTTGTTCGTAAGTACTTCCTATAAGTATATTTAAGTTTTCCATTGCAACACCTATGGAAACGCCCTTTTGCATGGCTTTTTCATTGTCAATAATTATTTCGTATTGCGGATAATTGGCTGCATAAAATGTAAACAAACCTGATAGTTCTTTTCTAGCTTTCAAGGCTTTCATAAACTCCATATTCACTTTATCAAATTCCTGATAATCTACAGTATTGTTCTTATCTAGTAATCGTAGAGAAAACCCATCTGAGGTCCCATAACCAGGAACAGCAGGAGGTTCATAAAATTCTACAACTGCTCCTAAACTGTGAGATTCTTCTTCAAGTAATTCGATAATTTCTTTAACTGAATGTTCTCGTTCTTCCCAATCTTTTAAGTTAATGAGGCAAGTTCCTGCATTTGATCCTCTTCCCTCCGTTAGAATTTCGTATCCTGCCAATGAAGTAACCGATTGAATACCTTCAATATCTTCTGCTATTTTCTGTAATTGTTCTGAAACTTCTTTGGTTCGTTCCAATGTACTGCCCGGCGGAGTTTGAATGATGGCATAGATTTGCCCTTGGTCTTCATTGGGAATAAATCCACCCGGAAGTACATTATTGATAGAAAATATACCGAACCCAAATGCACCTAACACCAGAAAAGTTACAAGCCTTCTGCTTACAATCCGTTCAAGTATTTTAGTGTATTGTCCGGTGAGTCGTTCAAATTTTTTATTAAACCAATCAATAAAGAGGTTTATAGGTGTTTTTTTTCTCCGGTGACCATGATTGTTCTTTAATAACATAGCACAAAGCACTGGAGTTAGTGTAAGTGCAACAATTCCAGATAAAACTATAGAACTTACCATTGTAATGGAAAACTGCTTGTAAAACACACCTACTGGACCAGGCATAAATGCAATGGGTATGAAGACTGATGTCATCACTAACGTGATGGCTATTACCGCACCACTAATTTCACCTAGTACTTCTTTAACCGCTATAAATGGAGTTACATTTTTTTCTTCCATTTTAGCATGTACGGCTTCAACTACTACAATGGCATCATCGACAACAATCCCAATTGCTAAGACCAAAGCAAATAGTGTAATTAAATTAATACTGATTCCAAAAAGCTGCATAAACAAAAAAGCCCCGACTAAAGAAACAGGAACTGCTATGATAGGAATAAGTGTCGAACGCCAATCGCCTAGAAAAATAAACACCACTAAAGCCACTAATATGAAGGCTTCCACCAATGTATGTAAAACTTTGTCTATGGAGGCATTTACGAATTTGGAAACATCATAATTGATTTCATATTCCATTCCTGGAGGAAAATTCTTTCTTAGTTCTTCAAGTTTTTCTTTCGTCTTTTCAATAACAGCACTGGCATTGGTGCCAAAATTTTGTTTCAATACAATTGAAGCAGATGGGTATCCATCCTTGTTTGAGTAAATGTTATAAAATTCACTGCCTAATTCTACTTCTGCAATGTCTTTTAGTTTTACAAACTCGCCTTCAGGATTTGCTTTAACAATTATATTTGCGTACTCTTCAGGCTTGTTAAACCTTCCTTTATACGATAAGGTGAATTCTAGTGACTGCGTAGTTTTCCCCGTAGCTTGTCCCAAACGTCCGGGACGACCTATTAGACTTTGCTGCTCCATTGCTTTTAGGACTTCTTCAGCGGAGATTTTGTATGCCTGCATGCGATCGGGTTTAAGCCAAATACGCATAGCAAATGTTCTACTTCCAAGAATCTGAGCTCTTCCCATTCCACTAATTCGTTGCAGTTCTGGGATTACATTTACGTTGGCATAGTTGTAGAGGAACTTCTCGTCCGCATTTTTGTCGGTGCTATATACGTTTACATACATCAACATACTTGGCTGAATAGGTGTAATGATAATTCCTTCCCTTTGCACCAATGGGGGAAGATTATTCATAATAGCATCCACTCGTGTTTTAACATTTACTACAGCTGCATTTGGGTCAATATCAGGTTCAAAAATGATTTGAATGGTTGCTTCACCGGCGCTGGTTGCATCAGAGGTCATGTATTGCATTCCTTGCACGCCATTGATTGCTCGTTCCAAAGGAATTAGGGTAGATTCAACCAAAATTTGGGCACTCGCTCCAGGAAATGCTATATAAATATTTACACGAGGAGGAGCAATATTGGGAAATTGTGAGATTGGTCTTGTTATCATTGCCAAAATGCCTAAAAACACAATGGCTAATGAAATGGAAATAGCAAGAACCGGTCGTTTAATAAATTGAGTAAACATATTTGTAATTTAATGGTTCTTGTTATTCAGCTTTTATCTGAATTAATTCTTTAATAATTTCATCTTGATGTTTAAACTTAGAATGAATTTTATCACCCTTTTTTACCTTTCTCAAACCATCCATCAATACAGTATCCTTCTCTGAAAGACCTTGAGATACTACATATAAATGAGGCATTTCGTTACTTACTGAAATTTCCCTTGCATCAACTTTTCCGTTTTTAATCACATAAACAAACTTTTTATCAAGTACTTCAAAGGTTGCTTTTTGAGGTAAAAGCAAGGCATTATTTAGACTGAAAGGCATTATTATTTTTCCAGTTTGCCCATGTCTTAACAAAGAATTTAAGTTTTTAAATGTTGCTCTAAATGCTATGTTTCCAGTTTCATTGTTGAAATCAGACTCAATGGTTTCGATTATTCCGGGTCGATCGAATATTTCTCCATCAGCCAATTGAAGTTGGACTTCTTTTTTTTGCTTTTCGGTATTATTTTTCCTGACAAAGTCTAGATATACAGCTTCTGGTACATTAAAATATACCCACATTTTACTGTTGTCGGAAAGGGTTGTGAGCAATTCACCTGCTTCAAGTAAACTTCCCTGACGGACTTGATTGAACCGACCTACAATGCCGTCAAATGGTGCTTTTATTTCTGTAAACTGAAGATATGCAGCTGCAAGAGCAAGTTCTGCTTTTGCTTTATCTAAATTGGCTTTCGACAATGCTAGTTCATTTCTGGAAACAATATTGCTATCTGCCAACATTTTTGTGTTCAGGTATTCAATTTCAGCTTTGTTAAATTCTGCCTGTGCTTTTTGTTTTTCTGACTGATAAACAATTGGCAATAACTGAAATAATAATTGACCTTTTTTAACGAATTGACCTTCATCTACATAGATCTTTTGAAGGTAACCTTCATCCAAAGCCCGTAGTTCAACGTGTTGGAAAGCACGTATTTGAGCTACATATTCTTTATTGATTGTTGTATCTTTTATAATTGGAAGTGACACTTCAAAAGCAGCTATTTCTTCTTTGTGTGGTTGTTCATGACTGCAGCTTGCTATTAACAGCATAACAATACAGCAGAACGATATTAGAATTCTCATAGTTTTTTAATTTTTTGAAAAAATTACTTAGGCCTATCTTTAAAAAAGGAGACTAGATTAACGTGAACCTAAGCGATAGATTAAAAAAACTAAACGAGATGGATACGGAGGCAGCAAAACTTTATATAAAGTTTTATTTGCTGATTGTTTGTGGTGAAGATTGATGGTAATTTGGCATTATTCTTTGATATCTTTTCTAAATGAAGATCACTTCGCATTCCATCAAAATCATTAATTTCAGAAAGTTCGGAAACTTCAGAATAATGATCAATTACAATGTTGATTTTTTTGAATTGATGAATACTAACGATATGATTTTCATTAATCTCAACTGTTTTCGTTAGGGATTTAGCAGTTGTAATTTGTGAAAAAGAAAAGAAAAAAGCAGAAAGGAAAAAGACTTTGATAAGAAAAAACGATAAGAAAAAACCCATAACTTTTGTAGGAATGGCGATATTGTTACTTATGTTTTTCTTGACTTTCATACAGATGAAAACTAATGAAAAGTTTATGATTTTTTAAGAAATGACAGGAGAGATTTGTAATTGTCGATGTCCAATGCCAATGTACATATTGTCATTCTTAACATTATGCCACAGCAACAATTTAGGGATAGAATTAAATTTTGAAATCAACAAATTTCCCTAAATAACGGGAATTATCAGCATTTTGAAGCTTTGCATTTCTTTGAAACGTAGCAAAAGAATTAGTTTGTTGATTGGAACTTAACAACGTTTGTGCAGGCGATGTAACTAAGTCTCTTCGTTGAATTGTTTCAACAATTTGACGAGGAGCGTTCTCATCAGTACCACGTTGCGATCTTCTCGATTCACGAACTTGATCGAGTTCACGTAAGTACTCACCACGATTCTGTGGAATTATACTTGGTGTTTGGACTGAATATAAACCTGAAATTGTATCTATCATTTTTACCTCTTTTGCTTTTAAACGAAGATAGTTGTCTGTAATTGTAATACAAATCTACAAAAATTATCGTTTTGTTGAAATCACTGTCATCCTATCACCAAATCGATTGGTAATTCTTGTTAATGGATAATTAAAAAATTGAATTATATATTTTACGGCATATCCTAAACCACCAGTTTTTTTATTTAATTCTGAAGGTTTCTTTATGGTGTTTATTACTTGTACTTCCTGAAACTTTTTCGTAAAAATTGAGCGGATTGTCTTTGTAGTAAATTCGTATAGATGATATGGTTTATCTGGTAATTTTTTTGATTTATTCATCATCAGAAATAGAAATGATGCAATTTTTGAAGAAAGTAAATTGAATGTTCCGGGTATTTTTATGACTACAATTCCATTTGGTCGGAGCATTTCATACATTTTTTCAACAACCAAAGCTGGGTTTCGCATGTGTTCAAAAACATCACCTGCGTAAATACAATCGAATTTACCTTTTAATTCACTGATATCTAATTGTTCAAAATCACCTAAAATCAAAGGAATATTAAATTTCTCTTTCGCTTTTATCACTGCTACTTCACCAATTTCTAGTCCATTTACGGAATACCCTAATTCTTTTGCTGCCTCAAGAAAATGTGCCATTCCTGCACCAATTTCAAAAAAACTTTCCAATGTGGAACAGTTCGGTTCTATGAACGTACGAATAAAATCCTTGTGGGTTTCAAGTCCATATCTATCCGCCATAGTTTCGTAGTCAACACCTAACTTATCAAGGGTATGAGCGCCAAAGGTAAAGAATTCTTCAGAATACAACTTTTGTAATTCTTCATCTGTTGGCAGACGAGAAAGAGTAATTAAGGTGCAATTTTTACATCGACAAAGGTCGAACCGATGCGAATCCCATTCATAATAAAATGGTAATTGAGTAAATTTGGTAGCCGTGCAATGATTACATTTCATATAGAACGAAGGGTTATTTTTTCTTTTTTGCAGAAAAGGCTTTGTACATTACTTCAATTTCTCGTTGCCTTTTTAACGATTCTGATGTTTCTAATTCAACAATAGTTTCTTCTGTATTTCTAATATGATCTTCTTCAGGTTTTGAAAACATTAAGAAAATTGCATAGAAGAACAGCAGAACAAACTCTAACAACAAAGATGACAATATAATTGTTGGGCGTATGGCAGGAATGAATTGCAAACCACGCATCCCAATAACAATTATAAGAATTGCAGCTCCCATATATATCAGTCCAAGCATTGTAGAAGAATACTTGACACTAAAATGTTCTTGGAGGTAAAATCGTAACGCTTGAAAGCTTCTTGCAATTCTGGGTACAAAAGAAGATTGATACCATAACAATGCTTTATGTAGTAGGAGAATATCTTCAAACGATCTTCCGTATTTTCGAGCCAGATCGTTGAGAGATCTCCAATCGGAATTTACTATTTCGAAAGCTATTTCATTTTCAGCTGAATCGTCGTGAACGCCAATTTTTTCTATAGAAATTGTATCTAAAGTATTTACAATTACCCTATGAATTTTTTGACGCAACAAACCAATGCTCATAGGCAACAACATTGAAAGTAAGGATGCTCCTATAAAACCTATCACAAGTGCAAATGGTAAATAAATAAGCACAGGTTCTACAAAGTACACTTTCATCGAAGGTGCTTCTTCAAAATCAGCAGGATTAACAATTGGAAGCTGTAATTGCCATTCGGGATAATATACAGTAGATTGTGCTGTATTAACGAATGTTGCCCCTGAAAATACAAATTGAAAAATAATGTCGGAAATTCTAATTAAAATTATCATACTCAACAGAGAAACACCTACAGCTAGAAACACAAATAGAATGTATTGAATACTATTGTGTTGCTGTAATTCGATAAAACTCTTTTTCTTCATTTATATTCAGCGATTTGTTGGTTAGATAATCCAAAATACAAATAAATCTCGTGCCATAAACAAAAAAGGCAGGAGAAATTTCCCCCTGCCTTTAAAAACATAGTAAATAATTCTATATTTTAGGACCCGCAGCAATGATATTTACACTTGAACCTGCTTCAAACTTTTTAAAGTTATTAATAAACAAGTTTGCTAATTTTGTTGAAGTAGCATCGAAAGCTGCTTTGTCTGTCCATGTATTTCTTGGAATTAATATTTCCGTCGGAACATTTGGACAAGATGTCGGAATATGTAAACCAAAAACTGGGTCTACAATTGTTTCAACAGTATCTAATGAACCATCGTGTATTGCATTAATAATTGCTCTTGTATACGACAACTTCATTCTTGAACCAGTTCCATAGGAACCACCAGACCAACCTGTGTTTATAAGCCAAGCATTTGAACCATACTTTCTCATTTTTTCAGCTAAAAGTTCAGCGTATTTACTCGGGTGCCACACCATAAAAGCTGCTCCAAAATTTGCTGAAAACGTTGCTTCTGGTTCTGTAACACCGTCTTCAGTTCCAGCAACCTTAGCGGTGTACCCAGAAATAAAGTGGTACATCGCTTGTTCAGGAGTTAATTTGCTCACTGGAGGCAAAACTCCAAAAGCATCAGCTGTTAAGAAAACAACATTCGTCGGATGAGATCCAACACAAGGAATTTTGGCATTAGGAATGTATTCAATTGGGTAAGCTGCTCTTGTATTTTCAGTAATAGAAATATCATCGTAATTTACTTGACGTGAGTGAGAATCGTAAACAACATTTTCTAACAATGAACCGAATTTAATTGCATCAAAAATTTCAGGTTCTTTTTCTGCAGATAAGTTTACGCATTTAGCATAACATCCACCTTCAATATTAAATACACCTTTATCTGTCCAACAATGTTCATCATCTCCAATTAACTTTCTATTTGGATCTGCAGATAATGTAGTTTTACCAGTTCCAGAAAGACCAAAGAATAATGTTACATTATTATCAATTCCTTCGTTGGCAGAACAATGCATAGAAAGTACACCTTTTTTAGGCATAATGTAATTCATAATGGTAAAGACACCTTTTTTCATCTCACCAGCGTACTCAGTACCCAGAATAACAAATTCTTTTCGTTCAAAGCTAAGCCCAATACTTGTTTTAGAAGTCATTGCTTCTGTATGGGAATTTGCTGGGAAACAACCTGCATTGTAAATCACATAATCTGGATCTCCAAAATTTGCCAATTGTTCATCAGTAGGACGAATTAACATATTTTGCATAAATAATGCATGGTAGGGTCTTGTACAAATTACACGAACTTTAATCTGGTAATCAGGATCCCAACCAGCAAAACCATCAAAAACATATACTTTTTGTTGGTAATTAAAAAAGTCAACTGCGCGTTCTTTGTTGATTTCAAATATTTTTTCTTCAATTTTTATGTTGACATTTCCCCACCAGACATCTGAAGAGCTATCTGAATGTTCAACTATTCTTTTATCTTTAGGGCTACGACCAGTTTTTTTACCTGATTTTACCATTAAGGCACCGACGTCAGAAATTGCAGTTTCTGGGTCATTATTTAATCCATCTTCATACAATTGAGCCGGAGATGCATTACGTATAATATTTGAAACGTTTATCCCGTGTTGAGCAAGTGAAAAACTACTTGACATACGAATATCCTTTATAAAAAAGTGAACAAACAAAATGTTGAATACGATTGTATTTCATAGTTTCGTTTGAAATTATTTTCAACAATATTTTGCAATGTATGGAATTTTACTGATTTAATAAAGAATTTCAATGTTTTTATACTGATTATGTAACAACTAATATATCATATTCCATCTATTCCAACGAAATATTGATAGGTTTTTTGTACTTTTGCAGATAAAAGATTTTAATAATTGAAAATAAACCGATGCAAAAAAAAACCATTCTAATAACGGGAATCAATGGAGAAATTGGGCATTCGCTCGTTGAAGAAATTTCCAAAAATTCCTCTCATCATATTATTGGTGTCGATCTTCAACCAATTCAAGAATCAGTTAAAAAATATTGCACAGCAACTTTTACTGGGGATATAACTTCTCCTGAAATAATCAAAGAGTTACTATCCTACGATATTAATGAAATCTATCATTTAGCTGCAATACTTTCCACCACTGCAGAAAAAAAACCTATGTTAGCACATCAAGTGAATGCAGGTGGCACAATAGGATTGCTTGAAATGGCACAAACAATAGGAAAAAGAATTAACTCACCAGTAATTTTTATTTTCCCAAGTACCATTGCAATTTATGGCATACCAACTCCAGAAGAAAAATATGCAGCAATGAAGATTACTGAAGAACAATTTTTACTTCCAAGAACTATCTACGGTGCTTCTAAATTGTATTGTGAAAACTTAGGCAAATATTTTTCCGATTATTATATGCAACTTTCTGAAACGAAGGAAAGTGGATATGTCGATTTTAGAGCAGTTCGTTTCCCGGGTTTGATTTCAGCATTTACTGTTCCTTCTGGTGGAACAAGTGACTACGCACCAGAAATGCTCCATGCTGCGGCACAAAACAAACCGTACGCTTGTTTTGTCCATTCAGGAGCTCAGTTGCCTTTTATGGCAATGCCCGATGCAGTTGATGCTCTACTTAATTTAGCAGCAGGTAAACGTTCTTTGTTAAGCAGACATTCTTATAATGTAACAGCATTTGCACCTACTGCTCAAGAATTTGCTACAATGATCAAAAATGCGTATCCTTCTGCGGTAATTACTTTTGAACCACAAGTAAAACGTCAGACAATTGTTGAATCTTGGCCTGCGGATTTAGATGATTCTCTTGCTACTGCTGACTGGGGATGGAAGCCTAAATATTCTTTTGAAAAAGCATTTGCTGAATATTTGTTACCTAATATACTACGTCGATATTTACAGTAAAATGAACGAAAACAATTCATCAATTTCTAAAAACTTAAATCTTTTATCATTAGAAAAAAGTCCGTACTTGCTTCAACATGCCACGAACCCTGTGCATTGGCAACCTTGGAATACAAGCACTTTTGAACGTGCGGTTGAAGAAGGGAAACCGATTTTTTTAAGTATTGGTTATGCTACTTGTCATTGGTGTCATGTAATGGAGCACGAATCTTTTGTTGACGAAGAAATTGCAGAAATTTTAAATACATCATTTATTTCAATTAAAGTAGATAGAGAAGAACGCCCTGATATAGATTCAGTGTATATGGAGGTTTGTCAAGCGATGAATGGGCATGGAGGTTGGCCCCTAACCGTATTTATGACTCCAGAAAAGCTTCCCTTTTTTACAGGAACCTACTTTCCGAAAGAACAACGTGGAAACCGTCCAGGCTTTAAAGATGTACTTTTACGGATTTCAGAAATTTGGAAAAATGAAAAAGAACGGGTTCTATTGACCAGTGAACAAATTTTCATTCAAATGAAAGAACGAGTTTCAAAGTCAATTTTCAGACCAATTGAAAAAACTATTTTTTCAGATTCGTTTCAATATTTTTGGAATACTTTTGATACTCATTTTGGTGGATTTGGTAAATCTCCAAAGTTTCCGAGTCCACAATTATATCTTTTTTTACTTCGATATAATAGTAGGTTCGGAACCAAAGAAGCACTTTTTATGGTGGAAAAAACTCTCCAATCTATGCGAATTGGTGGTATGTACGATCATATTGGAGGTGGGTTTCACCGATATAGTACCGATCGAGAATGGTTAGTTCCACATTTTGAGAAAATGCTCTACGACCAAGCAATGCTCATCGTTTCCAATGCCGAAACATACTTTAAAACGAACGATCCCTTTTACAAAACGGTCGTAAAAGAAATAGTAGATTATCTCACGTTAAAACTTCTTTCTCCTGAAGGTGGTTTTTATTCTGCAGAAGACGCAGATAGCGAAGGTGAAGAAGGGAAATTTTATGTATGGACGAATGAAGAATTACGTGTAGTTTTAACAGAAGTCGAGTTTCAATTTGTAGTTTCTTTATTTTGTTGCAAGGTTGGTGGAAATTATATTGATGAACAGACTGCCCTTCATACAGGGAATAACATTTTATACTTCAATGGTATGTTATCCGAATATGCTATTGTGAATGATTTTGAACTGAAAGAATTAGAAACTACAGTTGAAAAAGTTCGATTGAAGTTATATAATCACAGAGAAAAACGGATTAAACCATTACTAGATGATAAAATTTTAGCAGATTGGAATGGGTTAACTATTGCAGCTCTCGCTATTTCTGGTAGAATTTGTTCAGTTGAAAACTATATTCAATTAGCTGAAAATGCTATAGATTTTGTACTAACTACCTTTGTCAATAAACAAAATGGAATGCTACATCGTTACAGAGATTCCGATGTAGCAATTGAAGGAATGTTGAGCGACTATGCAAATACAGCTTGGGGACTTTTAGAGCTGTATCAAGCAACAGGCAAAGAAAAATATTTAACTTCAAGTGTTGACCTTGTAGAAACAGTACTTCAATATTTTTACGATTCCAAATCTCATTTATTCTTTGATACTTCAGAACTTTCCGAAGACACAATGTTTATACGAATGAAAAGTTTGTACGACGGTGCTTCTCCATCTGGAAATTCAATTTTTGCAATGGTGCTAACAAAACTAAGTATTATTACCGAAAATCAAACATATAGAACTTTTGCTGAAAATATACTCTCAGCAGTTTCAGCAAATATTGAATCATACCCGTTGGGGTATGCTTTTTATCTTGTTGTTGCAGATCTTTTACAAAGTTCAAGTTCTGTTGCTGAGATAATCTTTCCTTCAGATCAATATTCTACTACTGAATTTGACGTAATTCTACGAAAGTATTCATTTACTCAATTTTACAAATACTCCGCTGAAAGTAGATCGACAAAAAAATGTATAAACGCTTTACCAACATTGTACTATTGTACTAATTTTTCCTGCTTGGAACCAATTGTTGGTCAAGATGCAATTGTAACATTTCTTCAGAATCAACAATGATACAACGACCTCAATCGAAAATAGTAGCTTCAGTTTTGGGACCATTTCTTTTCATTTCTTATATGTTTATAGGATTTGAAATTTTTCATATTTCTACATTTTCGTTTACATATTTCGATTTTTTCTATCTCTTTTTTGTGTTTTGGTGTTTGAAAAGAATTCTTTGGAATGGCGATAGTTTTACTATTGAAAAGAAATACTTTGTTCTTTGTTTGTATGCTATGCCTGTGATTTGCTTACTCAGTGCTATAAACCCAATGTTCTTAAATTTTGATAATTTGAATGTTGTTCAATATCTAAAATCGTCAACAAATTTCATATACTGTGTCTCGTTTGCAATTCTTTGTTCAGGTTTAAAAATTCCTATAAACTTGTGGATAAATGGACTCCGAGCGTTAGTGTTGTTTTCCATTCCAATCAATTTTTTTGGGATTTATCAGTTGTTTGCTCGTGTATACGATTTACCCTTAAAACAACTTGAATACAACGCAGTTTCCTTTATTACTAAACTTGAAAACCCTGAAGGCTTGCCTACTCAATTAGCACTTAGTTTTGAGAATTTTTATAGAGCCACTTCAGTGTTTTCAGAACCATCGTATTTAGCAATGTATAATTCTACCGTGTTAATGATATGTATGGTTAGTGCTTTTTTAGGTTCAAGGTTAATAGTTCAAAATAAAACCTTACTTTGGTCAATAGCTATAATTGCCATAATTGGAAATTTTTTAACATTTTCTCTGACTGCAGTAGTAACAATCCTTACCTATGTTGGTTTCCTCTTTTTGATTGAACATGGTGCTAAAAAGAAAATGAAGATTATCTATAGTATGATTTTTCTTTTCATTCTGCTTATTCCTATCAACTTTTTAATTGAAGATATATCTAAAATTTCATTGTTTGATTTGTTCGAACAGCGAATCTCCTCTGTTGCAACGTTCAATCAAAATGAAACAATATCTGGTGAATCGTTTTTCTATAGAGCCAGCACTATGAACCTTGCCTTGTCAATTTGGAAAGATTCCCCATTCTTTGGTGTTGGTTCAGGTATGTTCTTCTACTATTCTCCAATGTATTATCCTCCATATTACGGTACAATTATCTATACAGATTCAGGGTTTATTCAAGCACTGTCTGAATGGGGAATTTTAGGATTAGTCTTCTTTTTTGGATTTATTTTCGCCTTGTTACTTTCTTCGAAACAAGAACGAAAAAATTTCAAGAACCCTCAAGATACTGATTATACATTCTTATTATACCTTTTACCGTATTTTGGCTTAATGATGTTTTGGTTGAATACTTCTCAAAATTCACTTATTTCTAGAATTTTCTGGTTGTATGCAGGTTGTTCAATATCATTATTTAAATATTTTTATTCTCAGAACAACAAACCATTATACTCATTAACATTATTTTCCATTTCTTTAAAAGAACGATATATTGCTAATATGAAGTCTGATTCTAAGAATCTAAAAGCTATAAATGAATAATCTCGCTAAACACTATATTGGACTTGATGTTGGTGGTTCTTCTATAAAGTTTGGTATTTTTACTGCAGAAGGAACGATTGTCTATTCATCTTCTATTGAAACGATGTCACAATCTTCGTCGCAAATTGTTTTGGAAAGAATTTCTCTTGCAATTGAAGAATGTTTAAACTATTCTAAACATCACAATCTTTCCGTTACTGCCATTGGAATTGGAATTCCGGGAGTAGTATTGACAAGTGGAATAGTTGTAACTGCTCCCAACTTTAAAGATTTCACCAATATTGATATCCAATCTTTTTGTGAATCAAAATTTCCCTATCCTATTTTTGTTGATAACGATGCAACGGTTGCAGGTTTAGCAGAAGCCTTTGTTGGAAGTGGGAAATCGAAAAAATCATTTCTATTTGTTACATTGGGAACTGGTGTGGGAGGGTGTATTATTTCTAATGGTTCTGTGTTTCGGGGAGAATCGAATGGTGCTGGTGAAATAGGACATATCATAGTCTATCCAGATGCTGAAATTTCTTCTGAAAAACCATTGTTTAGGAAAGGTGTATTAGAAGAATTTATCGGTAGAGAAGGGATTTTGAACTATGCGAAGTCGAGTTTAGAACGGTTTCCAAAATCATATCTCACTAAGAAAGTTTGCTTTGATGTTTCTGATATATCGTATGGTTCAAACAACTTGAAGTGTCCACATTGTTTACACATTATTGGATATGTAGGAAAACTTCTTGGAATTGCACTTTCAACAGCACTTAACATTTTGGATATACATACTGTGATTATCGGAGGGGGAATTGCTCAACTTGGCGATGTTCTCTTTTATACTATTCAAAAAACGTGTAAAGAACGTTGTTTACCTTCCATTGCTCAACATTTACAAATTCTACCGGCTACGTTTTCGAATGATTCGGGAATTGTTGGTGCTGCTTATTTAGCCAAACAATAATCTGATAATGTTAATCCTCAGGAGAAATTTCTGAATTTTTAGAATGAGCAGTTAATTCTGTAACAACCCTATTGCTATCGTTTTCAATTCGTTTCTTATTACTTTCTAAAAGTTGTTCAATTTGAGGCATATATTTCGTTGAAGTATTCATCAGAATTTCTTCATTTCGTTCTAAGAGTACATCTGTTGTTCTATGAAGTTTTTTAACTTCTTTATAAAGCAAAAAGCAGGTAGTTGATAGTACAAAAGTTACCATTAGTAAACTAGCTACAATTGCATTAAAAGTAGGGAAACGCAAAATATCATTTTCAACTTTTTGAATTATTTCACTCATTTCTTGAATTTCCAAAAGTATCAATTGAAATTCCTCAATTTCATTCTTTGAATCAAACTTTTTCTGTTTAATTGAATATATCAAAGTATCTAATGCGTTTTCAGTATTTGGCACTAATTCCATCGATCTTTTAAAAATTTGTAGCAACTCTTCATCAGGCAGCAAATGTTGTAACGAACTGGACCGGGAAAACACAACATCGTTTGATTCAAGTGGAATCAATTGTATACTTGGTGAACAAAAAGGGTCAGCTCCAATTGGAATTGCAGAATTATTTGTACTTTGCAATTTTAGAAGCACTTCAGATTCTCTTAACAAATATAACCGACCAGTGCCAACAGAAGTATAAAACAACGTTATTTCTGTACAAAGAATAACGGTTATACTCATTCGAATATGATTCTGATTGTTTTGATTAAAATTCCACAGCATATACGAAACACTCTGGAGAATTCTCGATTGAAAAGAATACATATCTGTATTATTACGAACAACTTGAAATTCACTTTCTACAAAAGAATGTATTTCATTTTGAATTGTACAAGTATCAGAAATGATTCTATGAACATAGCTCAAAACAAGTACAGTCCCATTAGTATTCTTTGAAAAAGTGACCTTTTCAGGAAAGGTATTATTTGGTGGTTCTGAACTGATGATATTGATTTTTTTCATTCTAAATCCCTATTTTCCATCATATATACTTATTATTTCTCAACGCTCAATTTTTATTCCGTTTTTCTTTAAAACCATTATGAAATCTCTAATACTCAGAACAAATAGATCGAACGAATTTTCATCCTTTAAAAAATTGATTGAAGTATCGAATGAAATTGTCATTACTTCACATCAAAACCCAGACGCAGATGCTATTGGTTCAGCTGTTGGGATGCATTTATATCTTCAATCGATTGGTAAACAATCAACTATATTGTTTACAGATTCAGCACCATACAACCTTTCATTTATCGATTCTTTTTCTGACATAAAACTATATTCTCACAATGAACACTTTGCGTTTCTTCAAACAATAGATTTATGCATTGTTTTAGATGTAAATACAAGAACTCGTTTAAAGCAATTGGGTGAAGACCTTGCAATTGTAAATCCGACTTTAATTTTGATAGATCACCATCAAGATCCAACAATTCAACCAACATTGGGAATTGTCGATACGGATAGTCCTTCTACTTGTGAACTGATTTATACACTCTTAGTCCACGATGAGTCCTTTTCGCCTTCTAAAGAGCTTGCAAGTGCTTTGTATTCAGGAATCTATATGGATACAGGTGGGTTTCGCTTTCCGAGAACCGACGCTGAAACACTACTTATTGCAGCTGAATTAATTCATTTTGGTGCAGACCCAATATTAATTTATGATTCTATTATCAATACTGCACCTTTGGGGAGATCGCAATTGGTTGGAAGAGCTTTTACGTCAATGAAACTCTGTTATGACAATAGGGTTTGTATTCTTTTTATTTCGAAAAAAGATATGGAAGAAACAAATACTACTTTAGAACATACAAATGGTATTGTAGCCACCATTTTAGAAATAAGTGGAATGAGATTAGGGGTTTTGCTAATTGAAGACAATGATAGAATAAAAATATCGTTTCGTTCTAAAAACAATTTTCCAGCAAATAAACTTGCAAATGAATTTAATGGTGGGGGTCATTTTTATGCCGCTGGTGGGTCGTTACCTGCAACATTTAGCCTAAGCAATGCTGGTGATAAAGTAGCAGAAGCAGTAGAAAAATTTAGTAAATATTTATAGTATTTCCTCTTTTTTCAGCATTCTTTAGAGCATCATTAGCATTCGACAACAATCGTTCTAAGGTATAGGACGAATTGTATTCACAAATTCCAATACAGACCGTTAGGGACACTGTTCGTTCAATTAAGGTCAGTGTAGACATTGATACAGATTTTTTAAATTTTTCTGACCAAATTCGTGCATTTTCTGCTTTCATAGAAATCAAACAAACTACTATCGTATCGTCGTCAAGTTGTGAAACTATGTCATAAGTGCGTACAAATTTTGAAACTAACGAAGTTAAATGTGTTAATAATGGTTTTGACTGCAAACGATATTGCATCGAATCAATTCTAATCAAACACACTGAAATATCTTGACGGTAATCCGAAGCTCGCAGCAATTCATCTTCTAAACGTTTTGTAAACGAGGAATAATTCATAATTCCGGTTAAATCATTGACCATAGAATTTGACTGAATTGCTTCGTTCACAGCAATTTGTTCTAAAATAATACCAACTTGATCAGCTAAAAATTCGAAACTCCGTTGTTCTGGCAAAACACGTTCAAAATTAGTTCCTTCTAAAAACAATGCTCCAAAACAATTCGCAATAGATTTAATAGGAACACTGAAAAAATACGTATTATAGGTTTGTGGTTCACCACTATAGAATCTAATTTTTTCGTGATTTAATGGATTTGCTATTACTGTTGCACCCGATAAAATGGTGTGTCCTACTAATGAATTATTTAGTTCTACAACCGCAGATCGAAGTTCGGGTTGGTTCATAGCATTGGAAGTGCGAACAATTCCCCATTCGTTCATCGATTCTTCGAACATACATATTCCAATCAATGGATTACCTACTGCTAACTGTTCAATTGATGATAACAAAATGTCTATAACATCATCTTTAGTTGAAGATGAACTTGAAAACATTGATTTAAATAATTGAACCGATTCAAGAATTTTTGTTTCTTGAATTAAGTCATATTTTGAAGTATAACTTTGAATTAAACCAGAAATCAGTTTTGTATAATTGCCTAAAGCATCAATGGTTCGGGCTGTATATTTTTTTTCTTCGATCGAATCAATTGCTACAACGCCAACAACAATATTATTGAAGAAAATAGGAACCGCTATAAAAGAACCAGTGTTACTTTCCGATGAATAATAGGGAATAATTTTCAACTCAACAGTGGATTTAATATCCGTAATTACAATTGGTCTACTTTTAGAAGCGACATCGCTAATTCCATCGAAAGAAAATTTATATTTTTTCTGATCGCTAAAAAAACGTGCATCTGTTAAGTATGTTTCTAAAGTAAAGGTCTCTTTTTCTTTATTGACCCAGAAGAAAACTACCGTTCTTGTATCAAAAACTGACGCAATAATTGTTAGTACTTTTGATAGTAAATAATTAAATTCTTTTCTTGGTTCTTTAGAAAATATGCTAGGAGTTTCTTCAAACAATTGAGCCATTTTTACGGAAACTTCTATCTTTGAATATTCAGAATTTTCTTCTTTGTTTTGTGAAGAATCTGTATCTAAGAATGAAACTTCTTTTTGAGAATGTTGCAAAGGCTGATTGTTCTGCTGATTTGACTGTGAAGTGTTCGTGGGTTTATTTGAAGAATGAGGAGCTTGGTGTGTATTAGATAAAGTTGCCTCAGGTCGGTGCAATTGAGAATGTGTTGACTTTTGAAATTCTTGAATAGTTGGAGATTTTCTTACAGGTTCGTTCATTTGACTATCTTCATCAAAGGAATCAAAAACTAATGTTGATTTTTTTGGAACTGGAACATTCTCATCGTTAGCCTTTTTCGAAACAGGCATCACTGTTTTATCATCATACACATTAACTGTTGACGACTTAGGTTGAACAGAGTACCGAGAAGTAGGTTGTTCTTCTAAAATGGAATGATTATCTCTTATAGAGGGTAAATCATCAAATTTGATTTTATTTGTTGCAGGATCTTTAGTGAATTTGGGTAGGTTTGCATGATACATCGATTTATCAATGCCACCAACAACACTTGAACGAGGTGGGTTAGTAATTGCTCTTTTTGCTATAGCTAAAAGTTGAGCTACAATTCCTATAATTCCAATTCCAATTCCAATGAATTTTATTGGAGCTGTATCGAATAGGTATAAAACACCTATCACTCCAACAATTATGGAAGACAAAATAATAATGTCTGTTACAACAATTACCGAACGATAGTCGATTTTTTTGTCTTCCATAAAATAAGGTATAGTAATAGTATTTACTTTATCAATTCAACAGTTATAACTGAATTGATACTTTGTTTCATCCGTTGTTTTTGTTCTTTGTTTTCTTTGTTGATTGCTTCGACATCTAAATCCATAATAATTGTGTTAGATTTATAGATTGTCGTCCCCTTTTCCACATCAACCATCGATTTTCCAACACCAGAAATAATAGAATTTTTAAGAACAAACTCAACTGAGTTTTGCGATAGTTTTTTCTTAGAAATATCTGTTGAAATATTACCTGAAATTGTAGCGATTTTTTTTCCATTTACTTCGCGTACATTTTCAATTTTATAAACGATACGGCTTTTTGCAGGAAAAATTCCACCGATTGGAATCATATTTTCTCTGAACCACGATTGAGAAGAATCTACTACACCATTGTCGTTATAAAACTGAAACTCTTGTTGAATTGGAACCAAATATACTTCATTTTTCAATTGGTTTTCCAACATTTCTCGTTGTTGACCAAGAATCGAGTCTTTTTTGTCCCCAAGGATTTTATCCAACAACGATTTATGTCCCATAATATCTTCAATTTCACCATTTGGTTTTACTAAAATAGTAACTTCAGCACCAATGATTGTATTGTATTGTTTGTATTCTGGGTTTGCTCTATCTTCTTTATTTCTTGAATCATATCGTAATTCGCTTCTCGTTTTTGGAGAAACAGATAGATTGTTGACAATTACAGAATCATAACGGACGGATAATTCAATGCGACCATCTTTTTTAATATCGGTTACTTTTTGCGTGTAATATTGAATAGAAGAACTATTGACACTCATTCCACCATCTTGACTAATTTTGCTCGTTTGAGTAAGTTTGTAGCGTTGAATGTCTCCTTTTTTTGGATTAAATTTTAAGGTAGTTATAATTTTATCTTCCCCAGAAATATCTTTTGCAGAAGAAGTATCACTTGGAAGAATTAGATTTTGAGTAGTTTGTTCACTGTTTTTATCTTCTACAGGAGTGCCGTCCTTATTTTGTTGATCTTTACAACTACTAAGAACAAACATTAGTAAAAGAGAAAAAGAAAATAGAAAACGTATTACCGTTGGCGTTGTTTTTGAAGCAACCATAATTGTTTAGAAGTATAAGAGTGTATAAATTTTTCCTCTTTTAGAGTACTATAAAAAAGAGCTTTTTGGTTGCATTCAGCAGAACGAATTACTCCCGAAGAAAGGAAACTAACAGAATACGTTGCAGAACCAAATCCAGAATCTACTGTTACAAAATAAGGTATTCCAAAAAATGGTTTCGTAATTGGAAGTACTGGCTTGAGTGAGTCTATGTCTGCACGTATTGTAAAGAATGGATTATTATTAACTTCTAATAGCACCTTACAAGAATCAGAGAAGACGTCAATACCTGAAATCCGAGATGTATAGGGTCTCACCCATACAGAATCTGGGGCTACTTTTGAACCTGGAATCAAACCTTTATGTATGTCTGCAATAAAGCGTAACTGACGGTCTGAAACACCATCTAACCAATAATATTTGCTAACTGGGTCCATTGCATCTTTACCTTCTTCAACTATGTACCGTTTCAATTCATCAAACTGAGCTGAAGTAATCTTCGCAATATCGCCATAAGGGGATACATAGGTTTCAAATTCTCTATTTGTACAACAAATAGCATAATTTAATTCTTCCGATTTTATCGGAGAAGTTTTTCCACTTAAAGCTTTTCCATCTTTTTTTGCCATCATTTCATGATAAGCATCCATAGTGTTATAACGAACTTTTTGAATGTTGTTTTCATTCACCGTTAAGTCTAAAGAATCGATTACCCAATTTACAAGAAAAAACCCTTTTTCAATTTTACCCGGAAAATTAACAGTGATCCAATATTTTAAGAAGTAATCATAAACTTTTACAGAACCATCGTCAAAAGTTCGTATTTCCGAAGTAGAATCTATGTAGAGGAAATGAGAAATTGAATTAGCTTTGTATTTAACTTGAAGTTCTACTTTTTCAACAACTTTTGGCTTTTGGTCAGCAAAAACTTCTGTTGAAATGAGCCCAACAAATATAAATATAATGACAAATAAGATGTTGTGAATGGAGTTTTGTTTCATAAAAATTTCAAGATACGAATCTATATATCAAAAAGAAGTTAGAGACGCCTTTACCGTATATATTATTGAAAATTTTAATAAGCTACTGTAGTATGAGATTATACTTATATAAATGTTTATTCAAAACGTAAGTACAATGTTATAAAGAGTAAAGAGGCGAAAGGTAAGGAACCGTTGCCTCTTTATCGTGGTATCAATCCTGAAAATAATCAATTCGTAACAATTTACTTTGTAGTAAGAATTGAACTTTCAGTGTAGAAAAAAGAAATTTCTTGTTTTGCATTATCAGCCGAATCAGAACCATGGATTGCATTTTCACCTTTTGAAGTTGCAAACATTTTTCTAATAGTACCTTCAGTTGCTTCAGCAGGATCTGTTGCACCTATTAAAGTTCTGAAATCAGCAACTGCATTTTCTTTTTCCAATGCAATTGGAACAATTGGACCACTGCACATAAAAGAAACTAATTCTCCGTAAAAGGGTCGATCTTTATGAACTTCATAAAAAGCACCCGCTTGTTCTGGAGTTAATTTCATTTTTTGAAAGGCAAGAACTTTAAATCCTGCTTTTGTTATTGTTGCTATAATTTCGCCTACAACATTATTTTTTACTGCGTCTGGTTTGATAATTGCTAAAGTACGTTCTGACATTTTATTTATATAGTTATAATAATAGAAACTTATTTTTTTGAAGTAGATTTTTTAGATTTACCTTGAGGTGATTTTGTTACTGTTGTTTTTGGAGTTACAACTGAAGTCGTAGCAGTAGTTTGAGTTGATTTGATTGGTGCAGTTGCCGTTCTGCCTAAGGCTTTTAAAACTGAAGAGCCTAATTCTGCAGGTGATTGAGCAACTAAAATTCCAGCTTTTTCTAAAGCTTTAATTTTATCAGCCGCAGTACCTTTTCCACCAGAAATGATTGCTCCTGCATGACCCATTCGTCTACCCGGAGGCGCTGTACGTCCTGCAATGAAACCTACAACAGGTTTTTTAACATTTTTGGCAATATATTCTGCAGCTTCTTCTTCAGCTGACCCACCAATTTCACCAATCATTATAATTGCTTCAGTATTCGGATCTTCGTTAAAAAGTTTAATTGCATCTATAAATTTTGTTCCAATAATTGGATCTCCACCAATACCAATACAAGTAGATTGACCTAAACCAACATCGGATAATTGTTTCACAGCTTCGTATGTTAACGTTCCGCTTCTTGAAACTAATCCAATAGTGCCAGGAGTATGGATAAACCCAGGCATAATTCCAATTTTACATTCACCAGGAGTAATTACACCTGGGCAATTAGGACCTATTAATCGTGAATTTGAATTTGAAAGTGCTGCATAAACAACACTCATATCTTTTACAGGAATTCCTTCAGTAATACATACTATTAAGGCAATATTTGAATCAATTGCTTCTAAAATAGCATCTGCAGCAAATTTTGCAGGAACGAAGATAACAGTTGCATCTGCTCCGGTTTTATTTACAGCTTCACGTACAGTGTTGAATACTGGCATTGGACGAATAAAAACATCTTCGCCTTTTCCAGAATATTCGGTTCCACCTTTACCGGGTGTAACACCTCCAACGACTTTTGTACCGTATTCCAACATTTGAGATGTATGGAATGTTCCTTCTGAACCAGTAATTCCTTGTACAAGGACTTTTGTATTCTTATTTACAAGCACACTCATATTTTCAACTTACGAAAGTGATTAATCTTCTATAGTTTTATAGCAATAGAATACAAAAATACAAATTTTTATGCATTTTTGAAAATTGTTAGAAATTTTGATAAGAAAACTTGACTATATTTCCTGAATTTAATTTGTTTTAATGGATTTTTCACTCTGTTTTGCACATTATCATATAGAGTCTATTCTGTATAGAACCTAATGCTTCGTACCGATCTGTTCTCCAATTATATCTAGTCGGTTTCATAGAATTTAATATCATTCCTGCATATAATTCATTAGATTCTATATACCGAACAACGACGCTACTTAAAGAAGATATAGCAAAAGTTTTTCCATTTGGTTTTACCGCAACTGCAAATTTTTCATTAAAAACAAAATTCGTATTTAATGTTCTTCTTACTCCATCTATCACCATAGAACAAATATTTTCACAAGACATAAAATAGTATTGTTCCCCTGCTAAAGTAAAATGAGGTTTCGAATTTGATAATCCACCACCCATTTCAGTAAATTGAATAGTAACTATCGATTGTCCACCTCGATTGCACTCAGCCATAATTATTGGCTTGCTTGGGTGTAAAGAAATTGAATTGATAACATCAAATGGTTGAGATTGTATTGGTTGATTATATTCTTCGCTAAAAACCCAAAGTACTGATTCGTTGTTTAATTGTTGAGCCCCCAACGCAACAGTCGTCCCAAATCTATTGATTGTGGCAGCCTTTATAGATTGATATGTATTTGATATTTGTTCGGAATTTTTAAATACATTCCATTGGTTACCTTGACGAGCACAGAAGACTATTGAGCCGTCATAAAAAAAACCAATAATCTTTATTTCTTGAAAGGTCTCTATCTCTTTCCCATTAACATACAACGACTGTAAAGCTCCTTGTTGAAGTACATAAGCAACCCTTCTTCCTTCAGGGCTAACAATTAGTTTCGAAACTCTATTTATAACCGCATATACAGATTTTTGAAAGGTAACTTCTTCCATTCCAGAACGCATGACACCTATTGCAAATGTTTTACTATTCGTTGAAAATGAAATTTCCCTTGGCTCAGTTGCTTGAATTGAATATAGAGAATCATCAATTATAGCATCCCATAAGCCATTATTTTGTTGAACAAACACGCCCCATTGTTTTCCTTCGAAATCTGAAAACTGTGGTTTTTGAACACCAAGAAAATCGCCGAACTTTTTACCATTAATATACAACCTAAATCTATCGGTAAAAGGACTTGTGACTGCCCACCAATGCGAAGTAGAATCGAGTCCATACTCCAGAAGATTTTCATCTCCGGGCAACAACTCAATATCTGTACATCGGTTTTGAGATAAAACCATAGTAACTGAAGAAAGCAAAACAGCAAAAACCATTAAAAAAGAAGCAAGCATTTGTACGTAGTTATGAAGTAGGATGATAATATTGGCATAATTTTTTCTATATTAAAAATATGCAATCATTCTACAAAATTTAACAGATTGAATAGAAAACACTCTTTTTGTAAAGAGTACTTATATAACTAATACGAAACAACCAACAAAACTATTTTGGAACGAGCCGTTCAATTAAATCTACAAGCCAAAAACATTGTTTCACAAAATCCCCTTGAAGCAATAACACTTGCCATTTCTGCACGTAAATATGCAGAATTAGCAGGGTCTTCGCTTGACAAAGCAGATAGCTTTTACGTACTTAGCATAGCTAATTTGTCAATATCACGTTACGAAGAAGGGCTTTTGTATGCAATGAACTCACTTCAATTGTTTAGAGAAAGTAAAAACTCTGAAAAGGAGATGCAGGCATTAACTTCCATTGCGCAGTTGTATTTACGGATGAGCGACTATTCACTATCTTTAGATTATTCTCTCCAAGCAATTTCTATTGCTGAGGAATTACAAAACTATAAAGAACTTGCTTTAATTACTCAAACTATTGGAAACATCTATTCTGGAATATCTCAATACGATATAGCGTTGAAGTATTTACTTCGTTCACAAACTATTTATGAAGAATTAAATGATGTGAATGGCATAGCAACTACGAGTAGTTTTTTAGGAAGCCTTTATATTAAACTTGGGCATTTTGATATTGCATCAAATTATTTATATAGATCATCGGAATTGTTCCGATCAATTCAAAACCAAAGAGGACTTGCAACAACTCTACAAAATTTTGGTGCCATTTATGTTCAAAAGAAACAATTTCATATTGCATTAGAATTTTTAGCTGAAGCTATAGAAAACATTAAAGGTTTTGGCGACAAATACCTTTTTGCTTCTCTTATTTCAGAAACAGGCATAGTATATAGTGCCTTATCAGATCAAGCAACGGCACTTTCGTATTTGAATATAGCCGTAGCTATTTTTAGAGAATCTGGTTCGAGGGAACGAGAAGCAAATACGTTATTTGAATTAGGCAAGGTAAAAAACACCCTAAATCTTTTTGAAGAAGCTATAGAATTTTTCACAAATGCTCTTTCCATACTTAAAGAAATTGGTTCAAACTCTAATGAAGTTGCCATTTGCATAGAATGTGCAAAATCCTTAAAAGCAATTGGTTCTTACACTTCTTCTATTGAAATGTTAGAAAGAGCATTTCTCATAAAAGAAATTGTCCTAAGTCAGGAAAAAGAACGTATCATTTCTGTAATGGAACAACTTCTTCAGATTGAAAAATTTGAACAAGAAAAAGAGTTTTTAACGAAAGAAAACAAAGAACTAGCGGATGCTTTAGATGAGTTAAAAGAAAAAAACGAATCGTTACTTGCAGCGTATGAAGAAATTGAATTGCAACAACATTTAGCATCTAAAACGAATGTTGAATTAGAAAGTGCAAACCAAAAGCTTTTAGATTTAAATGAAGAAAAAAATGAACTTTTGGGAATTGTAGCCCATGATTTGAAAAATATTGCTGGTTCTATTTCTATAAATTCTTCTAATATTCTGAATTACTTTACGGCTATGACTTCAGATAAACTTTTAAGAACTACTCAAGTGATTAAAAAATCATCTGACCACATGCTCGAAGTAATTATCAATCTTTTAGATCAAAACGCTTTGGATACTGGTAAAATGACTTTAGTACGTTCTTCTTTTAACATTGTAACCATTGTTGATGAAACAATTCAGTTGTTCCAAGAACACGCTAATAGAAAAAAAATTACCATTGTTTTTGAGAAATTAGTTTCACATGGTCAAATTTTGACCGATAGAAATAGAATGAAAGACATTGTATCGAATCTTTTATCGAATGCTATCAAATATTCGCCAATAGGAAAAACAGTCTACATTGCTTTAAATAGGGTGGATACTATAATCGATTTATCTTTCAAAGACGAAGGACCCGGATTTACGAAAAAAGACAAAGAAAATCTCTTTAAAAAATATACACGTTTGTCAGCTAAACCAACAGGAGGAGAAAATTCTACAGGCTTAGGCTTAGCAATCACCAAAAGACTTCTTGAAGAAATGGGCGGATCAATATATTTAGATAATGATTACAACGACGGTGCTTTGTTTATAATTAAATTACCAATGGCATAATTTTAAGCTCCTTGACTACTCCCTGCCTTCAACTTCACAACATAAGTATTGTCATACGTCTTTCAACTCGTTGTAAAATAAATGTAAAAACCGAACTTCAAACTTATGATACAAAGAATACTAATTGCCAACCGAGGTGAAATTGCACTTCGAATAATTCGGACGTGCAAAAAAATGGGGATAGAAACAGTTGCCATATACTCTGAAGCTGATACCGAAAGTTTACACACAAAAGAAGCTACAATTGCAATTCCGATTGGTGGATATACTCCCAGAGAAAGTTACTTAATTATCGATAAAATTATCGATGCTGCAAAAAAAAGCAATGCCGATGCAATTCATCCCGGTTATGGTTTCCTTTCTGAAAATGCTCATTTTTCTGAGATAGTTCGAAAAGAAGGATTTATTTTTATTGGTCCAAGCCCAGAAGCAATTCACTTGTTAGGAGATAAAACGCAAGCCAAAGAGCTCGCCCAAAAATGTGGAGTACCTACTTCACCCGGATCAAATGGAGCAATATCGACTATACAAGAGTTACAATCAGTTGTTCATACTATCGGGTTGCCTGTGATGGTGAAAGCAGCCTCTGGAGGTGGAGGTAAAGGTATGCGAGCAGTGTATACGAGGGAAGAATTAGAACCGATGTTTTTAGCAGCGCAGCGTGAAGCCCTAACAGGATTTAATGACGATAGAGTTTTTGTTGAACGATTAATAGTTAATCCTCGACACATTGAGTTTCAAATTTTGGCAGATACTCACGGAAATGTTTTGTTTTTTCCAGAACGTGAATGTTCTATACAACGGAGAAATCAAAAAGTAATCGAAGAATCACCTTCTACTGCTGTTTCACCCGAAACAAGGATGCAATTAGGTGCTGCCGTTCAAGAACTGGTTAAAAATGCTGGTTACACAAGTGCTGGTACTTTAGAATTCTTATTAGATGATAAAGGTTTTTACTTTATGGAGGTGAATACTCGCCTTCAGGTTGAACACCCAGTAACTGAAATGGTTTCTGGTTTAGATTTAGTTGAATGGCAAATTCGCATTGCCAACGGTGAAGTACTTCCATTTTCGCAAGAAGAAGTTTCTATTCCAAAAGGTCATGCTATTGAATGTAGAATCTGTGCAGAAGATGTTTTTAACAACTTTTTACCCGATACTGGCATTGTTAAGGATATTCACCTTCCAGAAGGTGAACATATTCGCAATGAATCAGGATTATATAAAGGGTATGAAGTTTCCGTTCACTACGATCCAATGGTAGCAAAGTTGATAGTTTGGGGTTCTACAAGAGATGAAGCAATTGAACGTTGTTTGCAAGCTCTTTCTCAATATCATCTTGTTGGGTTAAAAACTACTATTCCGTTTTGCCAGATTGTTTTGGAATCTGATGATTTTAGAAATGGACGTTGCACAACTTACTATGTTCGAGAAAATTGGAACAACACAATCCCAACTTCTATTCAAAATAAAATAGCAGCAGCAGCAACGTTTGCTCGAACCAATTTAGAAAATAGAAGAAAACCAATTCCTTTAAAAACAGTATGATTACAAAACCAAAAATTCTTGCATTTTCTGGGTCTGCTCGAACCAATTCCTTTAACAAAATGTTAGTAAAAATCGCAGCTCAAGGTTCAGAAGAAGCTGGAGTTGAAGTCTCTTTTTTTGATTTTAAAGACTTTCCAATGTCTTTCTACGATGGAGATTTTGCAGAACAACATTACTTTGACCCAAATGCGAAAAAGTTTAAAGAAATGATTAGAAATCATAATGGGTTTTTAATAGCTTCTCCTGAATTTAACAACTCGTTATCTGGTATATTAAAAAATGCTATCGACTGGGCAACGGTTCCTGAAGAAGGCGAACGTTCTTATGAAGTATTTCGAGGGAAAGTAGCTGGATTACTTAGTTCTTCTCCCGGTTCATTGGGTGGCATTCGTGGATTAGAACATTTACGTTCCATTTTATCGAATATTCAAGTAATGGTAATGCCCGAACAATTTGTCGTTCCGTTTTCAATCAAGGCTTTTAACGAAGATGGGTTATTGGTCAATGAGAATCAAATTATCCAAGCGAAAAATGTTGGCAGACGACTTGCTGAATTAGTCCTTCGATTACATAATTAACTTGTTGTTACGTATTCTTTATATGTGATTCGATTCCATTCGTTGTACTTTTGTAGGTAATTTCTTTAAAATTGCCAAAATTTTATGCAAAAAACTATACTCGTTGTTGACGACGAACAAGACATTGTTGATTTACTTTCTTACAATTTACGTAAAGAAGGTTATATCGTACTAACTGCTACAAATGGAAAGATAGCAGTTGACATTGCAACAGAGTCTATTCCTGATCTCATTATTTTAGATATAATGATGCCTGAATTAGATGGATTAGAAGTTTGTAAAGCATTGAAAAAAAATTCAACAACTTCTAACATTGCAATTATTTTTTTAACTGCAAAAGCAGGTGAAATAGATCAAATTGTAGGTTTAGAATTAGGTGCTGACGACTATATCCAAAAACCTATAAGTCCAAGGGTTTTAATTGCTCGATTAAAGAATATTTTACGACGAAATTCCGAAAAAATTAGAACTGAAACCATTGCAGTTCCTGAAATTATTAATCTTGGGCACTTAGAAATTAATCGTCTCAATTATACTATTAAGGTTGACGGAATAGAATCATTCTTTCCAAAAAAAGAATTTGAACTTTTAGCATTGTTAGCTGTAAATAGAGGAAAGATATTCTCCAGAGAATTATTACTTCAAAAAATCTGGGGTGAGAGTGTCTTTGTAATTGATAGAACAGTTGATGTACATATTTCTAAAATCCGTGAAAAATTGGGTAAATTTGCTCATTTTATTGAAACGGTAAAAGGAGTAGGGTATCGATACAAAGAAACCGAGTAAGAATGTTAGCATCGAATTCAACATTTTCACTACATAAATATTTAAAGAAGCAACTACTTTTATGGGGAGCACTTGTTGTTGTTGTTTCTTTTATTGGGTTAAGCATATTAGTATTGATTAATCAATTTCATTTTCTCCTTGCTCTTTGTATTGTAACTGTTATTGTGATACTATTTTGGAGTTGGGCATTTTACATAACTAACCTTTTTGATAAAAAAATTTCCGAACCTCTACTTAACATCCATACAACCTTAGAAGAAATTTCCGGTGGTGCTTCTCGAAATCGAATCAGTTTAGTTCAAGATAATGGCTCATTAGAAGAACTACAATTAGTAGCGGGTTCAATAAATCGCTTAGCCGATAAAGTTACCAAGGATATATTGGATATGAAGCGCTTGGAAAGAGTTCGGTCAGAATTTCTCGGAAATGTTTCCCACGAACTTCGTACCCCTATTTTTGCCATACAAGGGTTTTTAGAAACCTTATTAGATGGTGCATTGGAAGATGAGAAAGTTCGAAAACAATTTGTAGAACGTGCATTTGTAAACGCAGAAAGATTAAGTACTTTACTCACTGATCTTATCGATATTTCCCGTATCGAATCTGGTGAAATGAAATTGAGTCTTCGGTATGTAGATTTAAATGAAGTAATTGCTGAGGTTACATCTACTTTAATTGGTTTGGCTGAATCCACAAATATTACTTTGTCTATATCTTCGAATTCAACCCAATTACGAGCTTTGGTAGATAAAGAAAGATTTTCTCAAGTACTTACAAACCTTATTGAAAACGCTATCAAATACAACAATTCGAATGGTACAGTTACCATTTCTGCCTTTCCAGAGAATGGCTCTGCCATTGTTACTATTACAGATAATGGAATAGGTATAACGGAAGAACACATCGATAGAATTTTTGAACGATTCTATAGAGTCGACAAAGATCGGTCTCGAAGTGTAGGCGGTTCTGGTTTAGGTTTAGCCATTGTAAAACACATAATTGAAGCTCATAAAGCAACAATACACGTTACATCAAAGCTCGGGGAAGGAACTTCCTTTAAAATTTCTTTGCGACAATAATATTTGGTATTGTAAAAATATAAAACTATATTTGTATGTTGTGATAAAAGGATACGTACTTTTATTGCATTGTTGTTCTTTGACAGTTTATATGCAAAAAAGCTTTGCTTTACTTTGGTTTTTACTTCTACTTTGTTTGTTCGTTTCCTGTACTCAACAGAAAACGAGAAGAGTTGACGTATTTTATTACAATGAACCAGACGCAATCCAAAACCTTGATCCTGCCTTAATTTCGTACCGTTCTTCTATATGGGTTGGTACGCAAATTTTTAACGGATTAGTCGAATTGGACTCGTTACTTCAGATTCGTAATTGTATTGCTAGTTCGTGGGATGTGGATACTTCAGGAACCTTATGGACTTTTCAACTTCGTAAAGATGTCTATTTCCATAAACACCCTGCATTTGGAAAAGATTCAACAAGAAAAGTTACTGCGAAAGATTTTCAGTATTCGTTCGAACGGATTTGTAACGGTTCGACAAAGTCTACTGGGCTTTGGGTGTTTTCGGGAACTATTTTCGATGCTAGTGAATATAACCAACGAACGAAAACGAACAATTATACCACTGATTCAATCAAGGGAATAATTGTTCTCAACGATTCGACAATACAATTCAAACTTACGAAGCCGTTTGCATCGTTTTTAGCGATTCTTACTATGCCGTATGGCTGGGTAGTGCCAAAAGAAGTTGTTGAGTATGAACAACAGAATTTTGGATTAAAACCAATTGGTACTGGTCCTTTTTCTTTATCCAATTGGCATTTAGAAATAGATATGCTTCTTGAAAGAAATACCTTGTATTTCAAGGTAGATTCTTTTAACAAGCAACTTCCGTACCTAAATGAAGTTCAAATTTCATTTGTAAAAGATACCAAATCGGAATTTCTTCAATTTACTCGAGGTGAATACGATTTTATAGGTTCAATTGATCCTGTAATTGCTCCTACTATCGTTACAGCAGATGGTAGTTCACTTCGGTCGGAGTATAAAAATTTTACGCTTTTTGAATGCGGCGCTCATTCGGTTGAATACTATGGTATGTTGCTTGACACATCAAACCCAATTGTCAAGAATATTCCACTTTCTTATTCGAAATTAGTCCGCCAAGCACTAAATTTAGCTATCGATAGAGAAAAAATTGTTCGTTATGTTCTTCGAGGTGCCGGTATTCCTGCTTCATATGGAATATTGCCACCTTCTATGCCCGGTTTTTCTCCTTCGGTAAAAGGATATCTGTTCAATCTCGATTCTGCACAAAAACTTTTAACCGCAGCTGGGTTTCCGAATGGAAAAGGATTTCCTCCTTTAACATTACAAATTGGTGCGAACGAACGCTCTGCTTCTGTAGCAGAAGTAGTTCAAGAAAATTGGAAACAACTTGGAATTTCTATTAACATAGTTCAAGTTACTTTTCCAAAACACCTTTCAATGATTCGAAAAGGAGAACTGCCTCTTTGGAGAACTTCTTGGATTGGTGATTATCCTGACCCCGAAAATTTCTTAGCTCTTTTTGCTTCGAAAAATTTTTCGCCGAAAGGACCGAATACAACACACTATTCAAACAGAATGGTCGATTCACTGTTTGAACGTGCGTATTCACCTCTTCTATCTCCTTCAGAACGGTATATTCTCTATAACCGAATTGAAGAACAAGTTTTAGAAGATTCCCCTTGGATTTTTTTGTATTACAACAAAGTCCAATGGGTTGTTCAGCCTTCTGTACGAGGAATGTTCCTCGATGGTTCGAATAGATTACTTTTAGAGAAAGTCTCTAAAATATAACTTATTTACATTTTTAGGAGTAATGCGTGATATCATTCAATCGTTTTCCTTTAGCTGTTGTTATTGCTTTCGTAGTATCTGCCTTAATTAGTACGGGTATTCCACAATATTCTGCTGACGCAGCTTCTTCAAAAACAATAATGTTCGTTAAAAAAGCTAAAAACGGAAAGAAAGCTAAAAAATCTAAATCTAGAAAAAGTAAAACCCTTCGCAACGCTAAAAATTCAACTTGCGATACAAAAACTGGATATCAACTTGCCGTTGAATTAATGAAAAGTAGTTCAACAGATTTATGCCACTTAGCTGGTATTAAACCAGGTGAGAATTGTTCTTCAGGTACATCTATGACCGGTTCTATCAGCGATTCTCGTTCTGAACAACTTGCTGACGAAGGCGAAGAATTAGAAGAATTAGATCAAGAAGATAACGTTCAAGTTGATTTAGAAATGTTTAAAACATTATGGTTATCGTACGTAGATGATTCGAACGATGACGGTACAACCGTTGCTGGAATCCAAAAAAGCGATATGATGGCTGTTATTATGGATTGGTTAGGAACTCGTTACCATTTTGGTGGTATGTCTCGCTCTGGAATTGATTGTTCTGCTTTTACACAAATGCTTTTCAATACAACTGCAAAAGTTCTACTACCACGTACGGCGGCTACTCAGTACACCGTTGGTACACCTATTAACAGATTAGAAGAAATGGAATTTGGCGATTTAGTATTTTTCAATACTCGTGCAGCTGTTTATGTTTCTCACGTTGGAATTTATTTGGGCGATAACTTATTTGCTCACGCAAGTTCTAAATATGGTGTTACTGTTTCTTCGTTAAAAAGCAACTACTATTCAGCTCGGCTAATTGGCGTTCGCAGGATTACTGAAAAAGATCTTACATCTTTACAGCTTCCATCGAAATCGAAAAACCTTGCTTCTAAATAAAACTCTCTTTTGAAAATATTAGCCTATTCAGATTTGGATAGGCTTTTTTGTTATTACCAACTTATTTTCAAATTTTACTTAAAATTTTAAATTCTTAAGGGTATTGTATATGGATTATTCACCATTATTAGTGAAACTTACCGAATGGCTTTCGCAATTTGGACTAAAGGTTCTTGGAGCAATTGTTATTTGGGTTATAGGTTCTTGGCTTATTAAAACTGCAGTGAAACCGTTTGCTAAAAGTTTTTCTAAATCATTTGAAGACAAAACTCTAACAACTTATTTAGGCACTGGTATTGGAGTGGTTTTAAAGGTTGTGCTTATTGTTGCTCTAATGGGATATTTTGGTGTTGAAACTACTTCCTTTGCAGCTTTATTAGCAGCTTTTGGTATTGCTATCGGTGTTGCTTGGGGTGGATTACTTGCAAATTTTGCAGCTGGTGCTTTTTTGGTGTTCCTACGTCCATTTAAAGTTGGCGATGTCATTTCTGCGGCTGGAATCTCTGGTCAAGTAGAAGAGATTGGATTGTTTTCTACGGTTATTAATACTGGCGACAATGTCCGTACTTATGTGGGAAATAACAAAATTTTCTCTGATTCAATTTCTAATTTTTCTGCAAATGATTTCCGAAGAGTTGATTTACTTGCACAGTTAGATCATACTGTAAATTATAAAGATGCAATTGAGTTGTTGAAAAAGAACGTACCAACTGTTCCAAATGTTCTTTCTGAACCACCCGTTGAAGTGTTTATTGTTAATTTTACAGCTCGTGGACCAATATTAGCTGTACGTCCATATTCAAAACCTGAAGATTACATTCAAGTTATAGCCGATACAAATATGATGATTGCCGATTCATTTGGTACAGCTGGATACCCTATTCCTTCGGATCACCAAACTACTTATCAAAAATAAGTTTAAATTCTTGTAATCATATTTGATATCAAAATCCTTTTGTTCAGACGCCCAATTTGGGCGTCCTTTTTTTTGTTTGCACCACACTGGAAATAACCCTTTTGTTCAGACGCCCAATTTGGGCGTCTTTGCGTTAGTATAAAATCTTAAGTTGAAACCGTGGGATGTTTTTATTCCATTTCATCGAAGATACCGACAGTACTTCCATTTTTATCAATTATTCCACGTTGCATTCCGGGAGTGTTGTACGGTAAGGCAATTTCCCCTTTGTTCGTTATGCCAATAATTCCACCAGAACCACCCATTTCTTTTATTTGTTGTAGAATTTCATTTGCAGATTGTTCAAGAGATTCATTCAAATATTTCATCCTTGAAAGAATAGAATATGCAGCAACAGTCCGTAAGAAATATTCGCCGTAGCCGGTTGCTGAAATTGCTCCAAGTGTGTTATCCGCATAAGTTCCAGATCCAATCACTGGGGTGTCGCCTACTCTTCCGGGTCGTTTATTCATTATCCCACCGGTTGAAGTAGCAGAAGCGAGGTTTCCATTACAATCAATAGCAACAGCACCAACAGTTCCAAGAATTACTTTTTGGGCTTTTTTCACCCTTTGTAATTCTGCAATGCTACTGTCGGTTATGAAATAAAGAGGATCCACTATTTCTAAACCTCGTTCTTTTGCAAATTCTACTGCACCTGAACCAGTTAAAAATATATGTTCAGATTGAAGAATTTCTTTAGCTAATAAAATTGGGTTTTTAACTGTTGCAATATTCGATACACATCCAGCATTGAGAGTTGCACCCTCCATAATCGAGGCGTCTAATTCTGGTAAACCACCCCATGTTAAAGCTCCCGACTTTCCCGCATTGAAATATTCAGAATTTTCTAAATGTACAACAGTAGCAACCGTTGAGTCAATCGCAGTGCCACCTTCTTCTAAAATAGTATATCCTATTGAAAGAGCCTCACGCATTGTTAACAAACGTTGAGAATATTCTTCGTTTGACATAGTTATTTTATCGAAATTTCCTGCCCCACCATGGAGTGCAAGTCTTGGTATTGTTTGAGTTTTCATACAAGTATAGTTAAAATAGTTTCTATTTTTTTTAAAAGAAACAATAGCAAAATGTTCAAGACGTTTGTAGTTGAAATATCCTTAGGTGCCGAAAATTTTTTTGGAGAATAGGGAAGCTGGGTGTGAATCCCACGCGGTTGCGCCGCCGTAATGGCAGATGAATTTTTTGTAGCTTTTGTGCAAACCACTAAGTTTTACTTGGGAAGGTTAAAAAATTCAAATGAAGCCTAAGCCGGAAGACCTGCCTACAGGACATCTCATCATACTGTTTAAATAACATACATCTGCGACAACAGATGCGATGAGAGAAGTTCTAGCTCATTTTGAAGTCCGCCTTTCAACAACCTTCTTCAATCTTGTTGGTACAGTATCCAACAAGAACAAGCGACGCTTTCTCTCTCATAAAAACCATCCTTTTTTATGGAGTACTTCTCTATGAAGTGTTTTGCTATACTTTTAAGTTTATTTTTTCTTTCTTTTCTCGATTCTAAATCCCAAACGTATGTAGAAACTGGAAACCAACCATTACAAGTTTTCCAAAAGGGACCCATTGTTCACGTATTTACCGATACAATTGATAAGAACTTCAATGGTGTATTTGATACCGGCGACGATGCAGCCAAGTGGTTTCGCTATTCTGCAGAAACACGCGAAGTACTTGATTCTACTATTTTTCCTTGGGGATCGTTAGGATTTCCATTACGAATTGGAACCGATACTACAGCGAACAAAATTTATGTCCCATTACAAAATTCTATTGCAGAATATGATCTACAAACAGGACTATTGCTTGATTCCTTATTTTTAGAAATTCCAGTACGTTCAGTATTTACAAATGGAAAAGATTTTGGAATAGTTGATAAAAATTCCGCACTTAAAAAAGCGTATAAACTTTCAAAACACACTTCGGGAGATTTTGTTCAACAAGCCATTGGATGTACAATTGATGGTGATTCAACTGCAATTGCTTTTATAAACGAAGGTGCTTTTGGATCGAAAGTTGACGATTCTTACCTAACAATACTATCTAAGAATTACGAACTTACCATTTCCTTAGGAAGAGGAGCAAATCATATTTTGAAATATATGAATAAATTATATATTACAATGAATGGGTCGCACGAAATTGTAGTTTTTGATTTAACAACGAAATTAATTGAGAAAAGAATTTCTACTCAAACAAGTGGTTTTAATGGTCCTCGAGAATCTGTTATTCCTTTACTAAATGATACTATTATATATACGACTACATATACAAACGATGTAAGAATCTTTTCGTTATTTTCTGGTGAATTATTACATACTATTTCAATTCAGAATGGAAAACCTGAATCAATTACTTCTATTGAAGAGACTATTCTCGTTACTGTACCTGTCAATTCTGATTTTAGTCCCGCTAAACAATTAATTGTCATAAAAGATACAATTGTTGATAGAACTATTACATTAGTTCGTTGGAACCCAATTTATATTCTTGCGAAAGGAACAGATTATTTTCTCTTTTGTAATAGAGTTGATAAAAACTTTAATTCCATAAAAGATTCAGAAGATTCTGATGCTTGGATTTTAAAATTTCAAACAATACCCTTACCCGGAAATAATGTTGGGCACATGTTAATAGATAGTATTTCATTAGAATGGTCGAACCTTGGATTTCCTGCTCGTTGTAGTTTTGACTCAAAAAAAGAAAAAATCTTTGTTACTTGTAATGACACAGTTCGCAGTTATTCAACTTCAATATTAAAACTTTTAGAAAATGAAGTCACTCCATTTAGAACAAGTTATTTTAGTGAAACTTCACCAAATATATTTGTAGCTGGTATTCGCTCGAAAATAAATTATGCTGTACTGTATTCTCAAACGAAAACTGGAATTTTTCCACAAAGCAGTTCAATTGCACAACTATCTGATAGTACGGAAGTATTTGTTGTGTTGAACGAAGGAAATTTTACTCCCAATGCTGGTGATGGGTCATTAAGTATTTCACATTACGGGAAAACGGAAACTTTTTTAATTGGTTCAAGTGCTAATCATTTTTTTATAGAAAAAGATATCGCATTTGTCACTATGAATGGCTCACACGAAGTAACGTTGTTCGATTTGGTGAAAAGGCAAGTAACAAAAAGGTATCCCATAAATACTACCGGGTTTTCTGGTCCACGTGAATCCATTATGTATGGTGATAAACTATTTACAACTACATATAGTGGTGATATTTATTCGATTAACCTAACTACGAATGAAGTTAAAAACACTATAAAAACAATTGGTATTCCTGAAGGGTTGGCAATTGTTAGAACTGATGGAATGAATTCAATATGGACGACATTAGCTTACAAGGATGAAAATTTTACAATTGATAGTAGAATTCAAATTTTTGAGTTTAAGCAAGATACCACTTTTACGACAGTTGTCGAAAATAGTTCTACATCGAACCAATTATCTATGAATGGATCAATGATTCAGTATAATTCTAATTCAAACAACACTGTAGGAGTAACTATATATTCTATCCAAGGTGAACGATTGTTTTATAGCAACCTTATACCTAATAGTAGTCAAATTCCCTTCCCTACATTAGGGAGTGGACTGTATATAATTACTGTTACTGATGGAACAAAACTGACTTCGCTACTTTGTAGTGTTGTTCAGTAAATGACTTGGTTATTATACATACTCTTTTCATTTTTAGTTTTGAATTGTTCAGTTTTTGCGAACGATACTTTACAAAAGGGAAAAGTATTTCCTGTAGTAATAAAAGAATCACTAAAAATGGATGTAAAGGGTATGTATTACTTACCAATTTCTTTCATAACTAAAGAAATGTTTCAAATAATTCGCCCACAACAGATTGATGAAGTGCTTTCTATTGTTCCGGGAATTTTCATTCAAAACTACGGAGGGTTAGGTGGTATGAAATCTCTTTCAATACGTGGGACAAGTTCTTCTCAATCTGTTGTGATGCTTGAAGGTATTCGAATGAATTCCGCACAAAATGGTATGATTGATTTAAGTACAATACCAGTTTCATTTTTGGAGTCAATAGAAGTAACTCGAACTGGAGCGTCCGCTCTTTATGGTGCAAATGCAGTAGGTGGTGCAATTAATTTACGAATTTCGAAAGAAAAAATTCCAAATTCGAGTTTTACTCTTGAACGCTCTTCTTTTGATACCTATACTGCTAACGGTACTTTTGGAGTTGGGTTTGATAATGGATATATAAGTACTTCTCTTTCTACAGTTAATAGTAGGGGAAATTATCCATTTTTACATAATGAATTTGGATCAACAACTATTGTTCAAAGAGATAATGGAGATTTCACACAGCATTCAGGTATAGTTCAAGGTAGTTTTTCCCCTTCATTGCAATCTACTATTTCTTCCGTTGTCATAGTAACGGATTCTGAGAGAGGTGTCCCTGGTGCTGTAGTTCAAGGTTCTGTTGAATTCAAAAATGCTCGACTTTCTGAACGAAATTATTTTGGTGCTATATTTTATAAACAATCTGTTAACGAGAGTCTTTCAATTTCGTCAAGTATTTGGTCGAGAAATAATAGTTTTCTTTATACTGATCCAGAAGCTACCTTACTTGGTCCAAATGGAATAAGAACACAGTATACTGCATTTGATCTAGGAACAAAATCAACAATCGAAAAAGCATTTCTAAACGGTTCGTCTATTCAAACTGAACTAGAATTGCTCACTACTAATTTAGTTGGTTTTTCTTTACAAGATGCTTCTAACATTCAACCAAGTAGAAATTCAGTGAGTTTTTCTGTTCAATATAGCAGTACAGAATATCTTTTACTGCGTATCCCATTTATGGTTTTTAGTGGATTACGATTTGATTATATTTCAGATCAGAATAACGCAGTATCTCCACTTGTTTCAATTCAACTGCCTATTTCAACGGAATTTAAAATTCGTACATCGTATAGCTATAACTACCGAGCACCAAGTTTTAACGAATTATATTACTTAAATTATGGAAACAAAAACTTAGTTTCGGAGAGGTCTCACTCACTTACTGTTGGAGTTGAATCCTTACTAAACAAATATTTTAGTAGTTCGATAGATTTTTTCTCACTGAGAACATCGAATTTAATTCTTTCAATTCCAAACTCTCCAGTTTCTTGGTCTGCACAAAACATTGGTACAGTAAACAACTACGGTATAGAGTTTTCTTCAAAAATGTCTCCCATTCCAAGTATTCTTACACTTTCAACCAGCTTAACTTATCAAAATGTAGTAGATATTACAGAAAATTCTCTGACAAATGGACTCAGAGTTCCTTACACACCAAATTTTGTATTTTCAAATTTTATAACTTATTCTGTTGATGAATTTGTTTTAGGAATAACGTATACTCTCACTGGGAACAGATTTTTTTTACAAGGAAATCAAGTAGAATCATTGTTGCCCAATTTTCAAACAGTTTCTAACTTTGTTGAATTCAAAACAAGTCTATTTCCCCTTCTTATACATTACAGATTTCAGTCTGATAATCTATTAAATTCAAGTTACACAATCATTCGTAATTTCCCTGTTCCTGGTCGTTCATTTCGCTTCAATATTGGTGTAACATGGCTATAATAATATCAATTCTCATTTTTTTCATATACAGTGTTTCATTTGCTCAGTTTAAACAGGGTTCAATTGATACTGTATATTCAGTTTCATTTGGAAGTGGTCAAGCATTTGGACAGTCAGCAATTTTTTTTCCTAAGAATATTTTTGGTTTACCTGACACAAACGCTCGATTTAATGCACCTTCATCTTCAGAAGACCAAATTTGTTCAATAGGTTTAAATGGTAGTATTACAATTGGTTTCAAGGGGAAAATAGTACGTGATTTACCTGGAAAAGATTTTACAGTTTTCGAAAATGCTTTCGAATTTTTAGAAGGCAGAATATTTTCTGAACCAGCAATAATAGAAGTTTCTAAAGATGGAATTATTTTTTATCAATTTCCTATTGATTCTTTAACTTTAAAAGGTTGTTCAGGTACATACCCAACAAATGGCAACGAAAATCCTTATGATCCAATTAGAAGTGGGGGAAATAGTTATGATTTGTCAGAAATCGGTATTGATTCAGTGATTGTAATTCGAATTACTGACGTATCTACAATTTTACAAAATGAAAAACATCCACTTTACAGTCCAATTGTTACTGGCTTTGATCTTGATGCTATTGTTGGATTACATTTACAAGATATTGAGATTGTAAGTTCTGTACATAACGAATACGTTTCTTCTGATATAATATCTGAATCTGAATTTGTTCACTACGTTAATCAAGGGGAAACAGTCTCTTTATATTCCCTCAATGGTACTCTTATTCTTTCTTCAAAAAATGGTGTAATTCGCTTTAACCAGATAGGTACCTATATTCTATTATTTCAAAATAAAAATGAAACGAAAAGAAAAATCATACACATTTATTAAGCAATTCGTCTCTTTATGTCTATTAGTTGCTTTATTAGGATCTTGTAATGATTCTATAGGAGTTGCCGATGATCCAAAGGAATTTTCAGAAGGAATTTATATCTTATGTGAAGGACTTTGGAGACAGGATAATTCTACAGTTTCTCACTATGATACTCAAAGCAGCACTATAGTTAATGATGTTTTTGGAGTCAATAACCCAACTCTAAGACTTGGCGATACAGGCAATGATATTCTGGTTTTTGGAAAGAAATGTTTTGTTGCAATGTCAACTTCAAAGTCAATTGAAATTTTTTCAATCGGCACCACGAAATCCTTAGGAAGAATAGTTTTCGATGGAAAAATTGAACCTCGATCGTTAACAATTCTCAACGACACTCTTGGGTATGTAACCACACTTGGCGATGATTCAGTTATTGAATTTAATCCGTTCACCAATAAAAAAAAGAACAGAATACCCGTAGGACCAGCTCCTGAAGGTATTTCTCATTGGAAGAACTTAGTGTTTGTAGCAAATTCTGGCTATGGCGATTTCAGATCAAAAGAACCCTTAGCCGGATTTGTAAGCGTAATTGATTCCAAATCAAATGTTGTACAAAAGTCTTTTTATGTTGGTCCGAATCTTTTAACAACGATGGTAGATACTATTTCAAATACATTATTGTGTTTTTACGCTCATTTGCCTTCAAAAACAGATTCACTTTCAGGTATAGTCCAGTATTCCTTACCGGCATTGGAAGAACTACGAAGATGGAGAATTCCTACAGCAAGAAGTATCTCTTTAATTGATAATACTACGTTACTTTTTCTTACTAAAACTGGTGTTTCTACTTTAGATACACGTTCTTCGGAAACTAAACCATTTGAAATCATACAGAATTCTGAACTTAAGGATATTTGGACTGGGGTTTCTAAACAAATTATTCGAAATTCACCCACAATTGTAATTTCTAATTCCAAGAATTACAGTGTTAATGGTTCCTTATTGTTTTATTCAACAAAAGGTATATTTTTAAAGGAAGTTTCAGTAGGGTTAAATCCAACAAAACATATTTTTTACTCAACGAAATAGTTGATTAATTCCCCTGCTTTATATACGAATTAGTATTTTACAAAATAGTCTACGTTTATATTTTGGCGAAGTATTGAAGCCATACCTCTCATTACCAAAAATGGATCAAAGGTATGTTTAATGCCCATTTTTACTAGTCTTGAAGAAAAATAGTGATAGTTTCCCCCTGTTATGAAAACAGAAGGTACATTTGAAATATTTTTGCTAAATTCTTCAAATGCTAAAAGTATTGCTCCACAAGTATTGGAGACAATTCCTGAATGTATAGCATCTGCAGTAGAGAGTGAAAGAATTTTATCTGCATTTTCAAAACATTGTGAATGAATTGCAGTTTTTGAAAGTAATGCAGTTTTTTGAGTCATATATCCTGGGAAAATCATTCCTCCAACAAATTCATTCGAAGACGACAAACAGTTAATCGTGGTGGCAGTTCCACAGTCAACTGACATAACATTGCCATTTGATAGAAAACGGGCTCCTATAGCACCAAAAAGTCTATCTGAGCCAATATTTGATATATTTGATAAGTTACTAATTTGAATTTCAGGAATTAAAGAGCGAATATTTATACGTTTCCCTTGAAAATTAGGATTTAAAGAAATTATTTCTTCTAATTTTGCTGGTGAAACAGATGAATAATAGATTGAGTCCGTAGAAGTTAGTTTTTTACAGTCAATTTGAAGTGATTCTAATTTTGTATACGAGCAATACTTTAAAACGTTATTACGTAACCATTTACATCGAGTATTGCCAATATCTATTATCATTTTGGTTCTGCAGAAAGTTTATAACGTATTGAATCACCATTGCTTATTAAGAGCTCTTCCTGAGTTTCTGTATTCTTAATTTTCAGACGAGAATCTGACATAAGAGATTCTACAAGCCAAACGCCTTCTTTTTCCTTTACTTCAATTTCTAAACCTTCAATATTTACGATTTTTTTAAATTTTTGAAAAATAGTATTGTGTGGCATATCAACATAACCTTCAATAAACTTTTTCATTTCCGTAAAAAAGTTTTCTATACTAATATGAACACCAAGTAAAGAAAGTGAAGTAGCGTTTTCAACCTCTTCAGAGAATTTAGACTGTTCAACATTTACTCCCATCCCAATAACAGTCACCATACAAACAGATCCCATAAACTCGTGTTCAACAAGAATACCTGCTAATTTTTTCCACGTTGTATCTTTTTTATCGTAAGCATATATATCATTAGGATATTTTATAGCAAACTGAATTCGAGGTGCTATTTTTTTAAAGTTTCATAAACTATGAGCGTCCCCATCAGTTGGTAACTCGCTAAAACTTCAGGGGTTAGCATACAAAGTTGGTTCAAACCAATAGAACAGTATATATTCTTCCCATAATCGCCTTCCCATGTATGAGAATTGCGTCCCTTGCCACGAGTTTGATAATTCGCATTAACTACAACAACTCCTTCTTTTGGAGCTAGTTCTTTCGCAAAATCATTAGTTGTACTTACAGAATCATAAAAAAAGTATTTCATAGGAATTTGGATATGGGTTTATATAATGAAACTACTACTAAAACGTACATTTATAACTACTTATTTCAATTGATTATGTTTGAAGATACAATTTGTGCCTTAGCAACTCCTCCAGGGGTTTCAGGTTTAGCCGTTATTCGAGTTAGTGGTACTGTTGCAATAGAAGTTGTAGACAAGTATTTTAAGGGTAAAAAGCCTCTAAAACAGTGTGCTTCACACACTATACATTATGGAATATTTAAAGATAAAGACTTAATTATCGACTCAGTTACTGTTTCGATTTTTAAGAATCCTCAATCTTATACTGGTGAAGATACTATTGAAATAGGTTTACATGGAAACACATTAATAGCGCTTCAAATAATTGAGTCGTTACAAAATGGTGGGGTTAGATCGGCAACTGCAGGAGAATTCACGAAAAGAGCTTTTTTAAACGGTAAAATCGACATCACTCAAGTTGAAGCGATTGCTGACTTACTTCACGCACAAACAATACCTGGCACTCGTTTAGCAGCTCAACAGTTGTTTGGAGGTTTAACAAAAAAACTACACTCACTTAAAGATCAATTACTCACTATATGTGCTTTATTAGAAATAGAACTCGACTTTTCAGAAGAAGACTTAGAATTTGTACAAAGAAAAGAAATAGTGCGCCTTTTAAATGTAGTAAATGAACTTGCTTTAGAAATGATAGAATCTCATGAAAGTGCACAATTATATAGAAGTGGATTTCATATTGGACTAATCGGGTACCCAAATTCCGGCAAATCTTCCCTTTTTAACACGTTAATAGAAAAAGAAAGAGCTATTGTAAGCCACATAGAGGGCACTACAAGGGATTTTATTGAAGAATCGTTATATCTTCAAGGATTTAAAGTTTCTATTGCAGATACTGCAGGGATTAGAGAAACTGATGATGTTATTGAATTAGAAGGCATAAAATTTGCACATAACATTATTGAAATGAGTGATATTCTTTTTTTAGTAAACGATATGTCATTAGGTGTAGATAATTCTTCAAAATTGTTTGATTCTATAACTAAAACATATCCAAAAAAAGAAATTTTTATCATCCAGAATAAATCTGATTTAGTAAACAATATTACACTTGAAAATAAAATAATCATTTCTGCAAAGTATAATTCTGGTATTACTGCTGTAAAACAAACAATAGTAGATAAAATCAGTTCAATGACGGATTATGGGACTGATTACATGGTTAACGACAGACACATTGCTTATTGCAAAGCAATAGTTCACGATGTAAACCTAGCAATCAAAGCATTAGAAAACAATTTATCGAATGAATTAACTACAATCGACATTCGCTCAGCAATAAATCATATTGGATCAATACTAGGTGAAAGTCAATCGGATGAAGTTTTAAACACAATTTTTTCTCGTTTCTGTATCGGAAAATAAATGGACAAGTACTACTATAGACCTTTGGAAGAAGAAGATTTCACAGAATATCTTCATTTACAAGAAGAAGCACTACAAAATTCTCCAGAATTGTTTGGTTCAGATTATGTTTCATACCAATCAATATCATTGCTAAACAAAGAACAATTGTTTGAACAATTCTTGAATTACCCATATAATTTTCTCTTAGCTTGTTACAACGAACAAAATAAAGCAATTGGTATGATAGGTTTTTCTAGCAAGAAAGACAAATCTCACATTCGACACAAAGCTGATATATGGGGGCTTTACGTCAAACCAGAATATAGAACTAAGAATATTGCGACCACATTAATACAACAAGTAGTTCAATCAGCAAAAGACAATTTAGGTACAGAACAAATACTCTTAAAAGTTGCCGTTCCGAATACAAAAGCCTATTCTTTGTATTTAAAACTTGGGTTTTTGGTCTATGGTACTGAAATACGAGCTTTAAAAGTTGAAGATCAGTACGTTGATGAATATTTAATGATCAAGTTGCTTTAAATTGTTCCTGAATATTCTCTTTTGTTCCACGTGGAACGTTGTTCCTGAATATTCTCTTTTGTTCCACGTGGAACGTTGTTCCTGAATATTCTCTTTTGTTCCACGTGGAACGTTGTTCCTGAAT